>Ga0310810_10012183_pt1 | contig 10091 bp, 8 predicted proteins | sample NCmetagenome_FD_207641 | JGI IMG/M metagenome (GOLD analysis project Ga0310810, IMG submission 207641) | Soil microbial communities from experimental microcosm in Duke University, North Carolina, United States - NC | ecosystem: Engineered > Artificial ecosystem > Soil microcosm > Unclassified ...
TGCCAGGGCAATGACGCCGAGCAGGCCTGCCGCCGATACCCGCGGCGTCACGCCTCCAGAGCCTCCGAAAGCCGCTGCGCGGGGGACTTCCTGCCCTGGCCTTCGACGATCAGCTGGCCGCACGCGGCGCGAATGTCGCGGCCCCGGCTCTTACGGACCGACACCGGCACGCCCCGATCCGCGAGAATCCGCGCAAAGCGATCGACCGCGCTGTCGGCGGGCCGTTCGAAGGGGATGCCGGCGGCAGCATTGAGCGGAATGAGGTTTACCTTCCCCTTTATCCCTGCGAGCAGCCGTACCAGCCGGCGCGCGTCCTCCGGCGAGTCGTTGACGCCCGCGAGGAGGACATATTCAAAGGTGATCCGGCCTCGCTTCGACACCGGAAAGCGCTGGCACGCCTCGAGCACGTCTTCGAGCGAGTATTTTTTCGTCGGCGGCACGAGCGCGGCGCGCTGTTTCTCGCTGGTCGCGTGCAGCGAAATCGCCAGGTTGGGCATGATCGGCTCGCTGGCCAGCCGGTCGATCATCGGCACCAGCCCGACCGTGGACAGCGTGACGCGTCTCGGGTTGACCGCAAGGCCGTGTTCGTTCGCCAGCAGCCGCAGCGCCTTCATCGTTTCGTCGTAATTGTGGAGCGGCTCGCCCATCCCCATCAGGACGATGTTGAAGGACGTGTCGCGCATGTGGAGGGCCCCGGCGAGCACGCGGACCTGTCCGGCGATTTCTCCAGCGGTCAGGTGGCGAACCAGCCCCATCTTGCCGGTCAGGCAGAACGCGCACCCCATGGCGCACCCTACCTGGGTGGAAACGCAGAAGGTTTGCGCTGGCGTATCAGGGATGAACACCGACTCGATCTGGCGGCCATCTCCCAGGCGGAGCACGAACTTCCGGGTTCCGTCCTCCGATAGCGCCTGGTGCGCGATCTGGGGGGTGCCGATCGTGGTCGCGGACGCCAGATCGTCGCGCAGCGACCGGGAAAGATCGGTCATTGCGGCGAGATCGGTCACCCCTTTGCGCCAGATCCAGCGGTAGATCTGCCGGGCGTGAAACCGTGGATGCCGGCGGGCCGCGACGAAGTCCTCGAGAGCCGCCAGCTCGACATTGGCGAGATCGAGGAGAGGGACGTCGGCCACGCCCCCAGTGTAGCGTCGCTTCGCGTGCTATAATCATTTCCTTGTGCTGCAATCACTTAGCAGCACATCACCACGGTGTCCGATCCCAGCATCTGCCGCGACGTCCTGGTCAATGGCGTGCGCTTCGTCACAGAGCGCATGCCACACGTCCGATCCGTGAGCATCGGCGTGTGGTTGTCGCGAGGGTCGCGCCACGAACCCTCCACGCACGCCGGCATCGCGCACTTCGTCGAGCACATGCTCTTCAAGGGGACGGACCGGCGGACCGCCGAAAGCATCGCCCAGGAAGTGGACTCGATTGGCGGCCAACTCGATGCCTTCACCTCGAAGGAGTACGCCGGCTATTACATGAAGGTGCTCGACGAGCACCTGCCGGTGGCAGTGGACGTCCTCGCCGACCTCGTCTCGCATCCAACCTTTGACTCCGTCGAGATCGAGAAGGAACAGAAGGTCGTGCTCGAGGAGATCAAGATGGTCGAGGACACCCCCGACGATCTGGTCCACGAGCTGTTCGCCGAGGGGTTCTGGCCGGATCACCCGCTGGGGCGGCCGATTCTCGGGATCCCGTCGTCGGTGTCCGCGCTCGACAAGGACGCGCTTCGGGCCTTCTTCGCCGATACCTATGTCGCACCGAACATGTCGGTGGTCGCGGTCGGCAACCTGGATCACGAGGCGGTGAAGCGGTTGATGGAAACCGCGCTCGCCGACGTGCCGCTTCGCGGCCTGCCAGTGGACGTCCGGCCGCCTACGGTCGCCCAGAACACGCTGGTACGGCGCAAGGAGCTCGAGCAGAGTCACATCTGCCTCGGCATGCCGGCCCTGGCGCAGAGCGATCCCGACCGCTACGTCAGTTACGCGCTGAATACCGTGCTCGGCGGGTCGATGAGTTCGCGACTGTTCCAGAACGTCCGGGAGAAGCGCGGCCTGGCCTACGCGGTGTTCTCCGGACTCTCGGCCTACACCGACTCCGGGGCGTTGAGCATCTACGCCGGCTGCGCCAACGATGCGGTGTCCGAGCTGATCGACGTGGTCGTCGGCGAGCTCCGGCAGATGCGCGACGAACGGGTCGGCGAAGTCGAGCTGCGGCGCGCGAAAGATCACCTGAAAGGCTCGCTGATGCTCAATCTCGAGAGCACCTCGAGCCGCATGTCGCACCTGGCGCGCCAGGAGATCTACCGGGATCGCACCGATACGCTCGACGAGATGCTGGCGGCGATCGAGCGGGTGACGGTTGACGACGTGCACCGGCTGTCAGAGCTGTTCTTCGCCAAGGGCACCCTCGGGGTGACCGTGCTTGGCAACGTGAACGGCCTCGAAGTGACGCGCGAGCAGCTGGCCGTCTGATCGGCATCGAAGGAGTAGAGCGCCAGGCCCGATGATTCCTCGTTACACACACCCTGAAATGGGCGCGATCTGGAGCGACGAGCGGCGATACGAGAGTTGGCTCCAGGTCGAACTGGCGGCCGCCGACGCGATGGCCGCTGCCGGACTGGTACCCGAGGATGCCGCCCGCGAGCTTCGGGCCAAGGCCGCCTTCGACATCGCACGGATCGAGGAAATCGAAAAGACGACGCAGCACGACGTGATTGCCTTCACCACGTCGGTAGCCGAGAAGGTCGGACCCGCGGCGCGCTGGCTGCACTTCGGCCTGACCTCGTCCGACGTCGTCGACACCGCTCAGGCGCTGCAGATGGTGCCGGCCTGCGACCTGACGCTCGTCAACCTGCGCGCGCTGGCCGACGCCGTCAAGGTCCGGGCCGTCGAGCATCGGACCACGCCGATGATCGGGCGCACCCACGGCGTGCACGCCGAGCCGATGACGTTCGGCCTGAAGATGGCGATGTGGTACGCGGAGATCCAGCGCGACATCGCGCGCGTGGAGCGGGCCCGCGAGACCATTCGCGTTGGCAAGATCTCCGGCGCGGTCGGGACTTTCGCGCACCTGGACCCGGCGATTGAAGTGGACGTCTGCCGCAGACTCGGACTGGAGCCGGCGCCGATCTCCTCGCAGGTGATCCAGCGCGATCGCCACGCGGAGCTTCTCAGCGCGCTGGCAATCACAGCTGCGTCGCTCGAGAAGTTCGCGCTCGAGATCCGCGGCTTGCAGAAGACGGAGATCGGCGAGGTCGAGGAGCCGTTCGGCAAGGGGCAGAAGGGCTCGTCGGCGATGCCCCACAAGCGGAACCCGATCGGCTGCGAGCAGGTGGTCGGGCTGGCCCGCTTGATTCGCGCCAACGCGATGGCGGCGCTCGAGAACGTCGCCCTGTGGCACGAGCGCGATATTTCGCACTCGTCGGTGGAACGCGTGATCCTGCCGGACAGTTTCATCGCGCTGGATCACATGCTGCGGCGGTTCACGCGCATCGTCGCCGGGATGGTGGTCTATCCCGATCGCATGCTCGAGAACCTCAATCGTTCGCGTGGGGTGGTGTTCTCGGGGCAGGTGCTGCTGGAGCTTGCCCGCCGCGGCATCTCGCGCGAGCAGGCTTACGAATGGGTCCAGCGGAATGCAATGCGCGCATTTCACGAGCAGCGCGACTTCAAGCCCTTGCTCAAGGCGGATCCGGACGTCTCGGGCGTGCTGGCCGAGGCCGACATCGACAAGGCGTTCGACCTGGGCGAGCAGCTGCGGAACGTGGATGCGATTTTCAATCGCGTCTTCAACGGCAGCTGGTGACGATGCCGGCCGGACCGGCAGCGGTGACGGGGCCGTCGGTCGGATCTGCTGTCGGGTTTGTGGTTCTATCGATCCTCGCTATCCTCGTGAGAGGGACGGCGGTTGGTGGGCTTCGTTCCCCGCTCGAGGCGGGGCGTGTGACGGGCCGCGACCCGTCCGGAGTTGCTGATGTTCGACAAACTTCATGAAGCCTGCGGCGTGTTCGGGATCTATGGGCACCCCGAAGCCTCCAAGCTGACCTATCTGGGGCTCTACTCGCTGCAACACCGAGGGCAGGAGAGCGCAGGAATCGCCTCGTCCGACGGCGGCCGGGTTCGCACCATCCGCAAGATGGGTCACGTCGCCGACATCTTCGACGAGCCCACCCTGGCGGAGCTGCCCGGTCACGTTGCGATCGGCCACACGCGCTATTCGACCGCTGGCGAGAGCAAGTTGGGCAACGCGCAGCCGATCCTCATCGACTGCGTGCATGGGCAGATCGGCGTCTGCCACAACGGCAACATCGTCAATGCCAACGAGATCCGCGAGCGGCTCGTGCGCGCCGGCTCCATCTTCCAGAGCAACAGCGACACGGAAGTGGTGTTGCACCTCTACGCACGCTCCCAGGCAGGGAGCTTCGAGGACGCGATCGTCGAGTCGGTGACGCAGCTGACGGGAGCGTTCTCGCTCGCACTGATCACCCGCGACCACCTGATCGCGGTGCGCGATCCGCACGGGTTCCGGCCGCTGGCCCTCGGCCGGCTTGGCGACGCGTGGGTTGTCTGCTCCGAGACCTGCGCGCTGGATTTGATCGGCGCAACCTACGAGCGAGACGTCGAGCCTGGCGAAATGATCGTCGTTGGCGCGGAAGGCCTGCGCTCGATCCGGCCCTTTCCGCCGTCGCGCCTGTCGCATTGCATCTTCGAACACGTCTACTTCGCGCGCCCCGACAGCGAGGTATTCGGCCAGAGCGTCAACGAAGTCCGCACGCAACTCGGCCGCCGGTTGGCGCGGGAGACAGCCGTGCCGGCCGATGTCGTCGTGCCGGTGCCCGACTCGGGCGTGTGCGCGGCCACCGGTTACGCAGAAGAAACCGGCGTGCCGATGCGCTTCGGCCTGATTCGCAACCACTACGTCGGCCGGACGTTCATCGAGCCGGCACAGGCGATCCGGCACTTCGGCGTCAAGGTGAAGCTGAACCCGGTCAAGAGCATCCTGAAGGGGCAGCGGGTCGTGCTGATCGACGACTCGATCGTGCGCGGTACCACCAGCCGTAAGATCGTCAAGATGGTCCGAGCGGCGGGCGCGCGCGAAGTCCACGTCCGCATCAGCTGTCCGCCGACGATCTCGCCGTGCTTCTACGGCGTGGACACACCGCGCCGGAGCGAGCTGATCGCGGCGACGCACTCGCTCGAGGAGATTCGGCGATATCTGGCCGCCGACTCGCTTGGATATCTCAGTCTCGAAGGTTTGGTCGAGTCGGTCCGCGGCGGCGATCGCTCCTACTGCACGTCCTGCTACACGGGCAAATATCCCGTGGCCTTCCCGCAGGATCAGAGCGCGTATCTGCAGCTCACCCTCAAGCTCAATGAACAGCCTGCGCCGCTGCCGGAGGAAGAGACAGAGCCGGTGGCATAAACAGGCGGCTGAGAGGCGCCGCCTGAAGGCAGAAGGCAAAAGGCAAAAGGCACAAGGCAAAAGGCACAAGGCAGAAGGCAGAAACAGTGAGAGGTGTGAAGTGAGAAGGAGAACGCGGACCGCCGCGCTGGCCCTGCTGCTCGCGACCGCCTCGATCGTCGCCATCGGCGGTGCACAGGAGCGTGGGCCGACGCCGGCCTCGCCGCAGGATCTGCAGGCGGCCGTGGGCAAGCTCGGGGATATCGACTACGCCACGCGGGTGAAGGCGGGGCGGGTGATTCGGCGTGCGCCGGGCGCCGCGGCGGTTCCAGTCCTGCTCCAGGCGGCTCGCGAACACGCTGACGGCTACATCCGGTTCAAGGCGTTGGTCCTGCTCGTCGGTTTCGCCGACCCGCGCACGCTCGACGCGATGGAGGAGTCGCTGGGTTCGCCGAACGATCGGCTGCGCGAAGTGGCTTACGGCTTCTTCGAGCACGACCCGGCGCCTCGGCTGGCGCCGCGACTGCTCGCCGCGCTGGACAAGGAGACAGGCGAGTTCGTGCGGCCGTCGCTGGTCCGAGCGCTCGCTGCGATGGCGCCGACGAACCCGCAGGTTCGCGACACGCTGATTCGCGACGCGATGCGCGGCCAGGATTACTTCCGGAGCTCAGTGATCGAAGCGCTCGGCGACTACAAGATCGCCACAGCGCTGCCGCGCCTCCTCGAGATTGCAAAGATCGAGGGACCGCTGCAGGACGATGCGGTGCTCGCGCTCGGCAAGCTGGGTGACAAGGCCGCCCTCGGCACGCTGGCGGAGTTGCAGCGGACCGGCTCCCAGGTGCTCCAGCCGTCTGTGGCAGCGGCCATTTGCACGCTTGGCCAGAACTGCTCGTCGCATCTCGAGTTCATCCAGAAGACGCTCGGCTTCGCCGAGGATTTTCCCGGCTACCAGGACCTGATTCGCAGCTCCGCGGCGGGGTTGGCCGCGATCGGCGCCGGCGGCAACGGCGAGGCGGTGACGATCCTGCTCGACATCGGTGTGCCGTCAGAGGATCCGCTTCGCGCGCCGGTGGCTCTGGCGCTCGGCCAGATCGCCCTGCGGAACTCCCCGGCGCTCCTGAAGGTGCTTGAAGCGCGGAAAGACCGGGATCAGGCCGTGTCGCTGCTCGCCGAGGGCTTCGACATGCTCGAGGAAGATCTCGAGGAAGAGCGCTTCTTTGCCCTGGTCCGCCGCACCTACTGGGCCGCGGCGGACAAGTCGCCGACTCGGGCCTTGTGCGAGTATCTGATCGCGAAGCTGGACTTCTAACCAGGAGGGAGGAGACAGGAGGGAGGAGACAGGAACGCAAGGCGACGCTCTTCCGGCTCCTGGTTCCTAGTTCCTTTCTCCTAACTCCTAACTCCTAACTCCTTACCCCTACTCCTGCTGTGGCGTGATGATGGACTACAAGTCTTCGGGCGTTGACATCGATGCCGGCAATGAGACCGTGCGGCGGATCAAGAGCCTGGCGCGAGCGACGTTCACGCCAGGGGTGTTGAGCGAGATCGGATCGTTCGGCGGCCTGTTCACCATGGGAACGTCGTGGCGCGACCCGGTGCTCGTGTCGAGCGCCGACGGCGTCGGGACGAAACTCAAGATCGCGTTCATGACCCGGCGGCACGACACGATCGGCATCGATCTCGTGAATCACTGCGTCAACGACATCCTCGTCCAGGGTGCGGTTCCGCTTTTCTTCCTCGACTACCTGGCCACAGGCAAGCTGTCGCCGGACGTTGCCGAGCAGATCGTCAAGGGACTGGCGAAAGGGTGTCAGGACAACGGCTGCGCGCTGCTGGGCGGCGAGACGGCGGAGATGCCGGGGTTCTACGCGGACGGAGAGTACGACGTTGCCGGGTTCATCGTCGGGGCCGTGGAACGCGACCAGTTGATCACGGGCAAGACCATCGCTCCGGGCGATGTGCTGCTCGGGGTTCCCTCATCGGGGCTGCACACGAACGGATATTCGCTCGCCCGCAAGATTGCGTTCGACAAGCTCGGTCTCACGGTCGACAGCCACGTTCCCGACCTCGGCGAGACGGTTGGAGATGCTTTTCTCCGTCCGCATCGCAGCTACCTGCACGTGATTACGCCGCTCCTCGGACGCGGCTGGATCAAGGGCATGGCTCACATCACCGGCGGCGGCATCACCGACAACCTGCCGCGAGTGCTGCCGGATGGCACCTGCGCCCGCATCGATCGCCGGGCGTGGCGGACACCGACGCTGTTCCGCTGGCTCGGCGAAGCCGGCTCGGTGCCCGAGATGGATCTGCGCCGCTCGTTGAACATGGGGATCGGCCTGATCCTCGTCGTGGCGGCCGCGGATGTCGAGGCGACGCAATCGGCGCTCCTGAATGCCGGCGAAGCAAACGCGGTCGTGATTGGAACCATCGAGGCTGGCGGCGACGGAGTGCATTACGTGTGACCCGCCGCCTCGGGGTGCTCATTTCCGGGCGCGGGTCGAACCTTCAGGCGATCCTGGCCGCAATCGACCGCGGCGATCTCGATGCCGAGGTCGGGATTGTGGTTTCCAACAAGGCTGACGCGCCAGGGTTGTCACATGCACGGGCGGCCGGAATTGCGACCGAAGTGTTGGATCACCGGCAATTCCCGACGCGTGACGACTACGACGCGGCGATGGTCGAGCGGCTCCGCGCTCACGATATCGGGCTGGTGTGCCTGGCGGGTTTCATGCGTCTGCTTGGGCCGGCGTTCGTGCGCGCCTTCCCGGACGCCATCCTCAACGTGCACCCGTCGTTGTTGCCGGCTTTCCCGGGGCTGGACGCGCAGCGGCAGGCGTTCGAGCACGGCGTAAAGCTGACCGGCTGCACCGTTCATTTCGTGAACGAGGAGCTCGATGCCGGACCGATCGTGCTGCAGACAGCTGTCTCCGTACTGCCCGAGGACACCGTCGAGTCGTTGGCGGCGCGCATTCTGGTCGAGGAGCATCGCCTCTACCCGCGCGCGATTGCGATGGTACTCTCCGGCCGATGGCGGATAGACGGGCGCCGCTTCGTCGACGTCACGTCTTCATTCGGAGCGTGAGCACCGAAACGTCGGGCGGACAGTTGATGCGGACGGGCACATAGACCGTGCCCACGCCCCGGCTGACGTAGACGGTGGCGTTGCCTTCTCGTCCGGTACCGGCGAGCACCGGGAACTTCCGCCCGGCGACGGCCCCGACTCCGGGCAGCAGCACTTGTCCGCCGTGGGTGTGTCCGGAGAGTACCAGTTGCACGTCGAAAGCCGCGGCCTCGATCAAGCGTCGCGGATCGTGCGCGAGTAGAAACGTGGTTCCCGCGGTGCCGCTGAGGACTCGGGCGAGCTCCGAGGTGCGGCGCGTCCAGAATCGCAGCCCGGCGATTTCGAGCGGCTCGCCCTTGATCGTCACCCGGGTGCGCTGGTCCTTCAGCACGGTGAACCCCTTCTGCTCGAGCGCCGCCGGCATGTCGCGATCATCGTCGTGATTGCCGAGTACGGCGAACGAGCCAAACGGAGCATTGGCAAGCGGCGCGAGCAGCTCGGCAACCGGCTCCATGAACTCGCGCTCGAGGAACGAGACGTAGTCACCGCCGAGAACGATCAGATCGGACCGGCTCTGGCGAAGCATCTCGACCGCGCGGGCCACGTGATCGGCTGGGACGCTGTCACTGTGGTGCACGTCGGTGATCAACCCGATCCGCAGGCCCTCCATCGCGGGTGGAAGGCCGATCACCTCGACGTCGTTCTCGACAAGACGGATCTGGTGGCGCTCGTACGCGACGCCATAGGACACCGTCCCTGCGCCGAGCCCGACCCCGCTCGCGATCATCGCTCTCAGCGCGCTGCGCCGCGAGATGTCCATTGAGGGCAGTATAGTTAACCAGAATGCAGCTCATCGACGAGTTGATGTGGCGTGGTCTGGTGTCGGAGCAAACCGAGGGGCTGCGCGAAACGCTGGCCCGCGAGCGCGTGACCGCCTACATCGGCTTCGATCCCACGGCCGCCAGTCTGCATGTCGGTTCGCTGCTGACGATGCTCAACCTGGCACGCTTGCAGCGGGCCGGCCACTCGCCGATCGGCCTGGTCGGGGGCGGCACCGGACTGATCGGCGATCCGAGCGGCAAGAGCCAGGAGCGTAACCTGTTGACGTTCGAGCAGGTCGAGGCCAACGCCCAGGGCATTCGCCGCCAACTCGAACGGGTCCTCGATTTCGACGCTCCCTCGAACCCGGCGAAACTGGTGAACAACGTCGACTGGCTTCGCCCGGTCGGATTCCTCGACTTTCTCCGCGACGTCGGCAAGCACTTCACCGTCAACTACATGCTCGCGAAGGAGTCGGTGAAGCGGCGGGTCGGCGGCGAGGAGGGAATCTCGTTCACCGAGTTCAGCTATCAGCTGCTGCAGGCCTACGATTACCTGGTGCTGCACGATCGCTTCGGTTGCACGCTGCAGATGGGCGGAAGCGATCAGTGGGGGAACATCACCGCCGGGTGCGAACTGATTCGCCGGGTGCGCGGTTCGAAGGTGCACGGCCTGGTCTGGCCGCTGATGACGACCTCGAGCGGCGCGAAGTTCGGCAAGACGGAGGCAGGGACGATCTGGCTCGACCCGGCGCTCACTTCGCCGTATCGCTTCTATCAGTTCTGGCTCAACACCGACGATCGGG
>Ga0310810_10012185_pt1 | contig 10089 bp, 10 predicted proteins | sample NCmetagenome_FD_207641 | JGI IMG/M metagenome (GOLD analysis project Ga0310810, IMG submission 207641) | Soil microbial communities from experimental microcosm in Duke University, North Carolina, United States - NC | ecosystem: Engineered > Artificial ecosystem > Soil microcosm > Unclassified ...
ATGACTTCGATCGGCTTCTTCGACTTCAGCACCTGAACGGTTTCCCCTTTAAGGCTGTGCGACACGGCCGTCACGCCGCAGGAACTCTCGATCGAGTACTTGATGATCGGCCCCAGGTTCGGGTCCCTCGCCAGCAGGGTGATGTCGGTCCCGTGCAGCGTCGTAATCACGTGCGGCGCGCGGCGATTCTGGTCCCTCGCGATCTGCGTGGCCAGCAGCGCCGCTGTCGCATGCGGCACGGCATAGTGGACATGCAGGATATCCAGCTTATGCTTGTTCGCCACTTCCACCATCTTCACCGCCAGCGGCAGCGTGTAGTCGGGATACTTGAACAGCCTGTATTCGTTCAGCTCCACCTGGTGGAAGAATACATTGGGCTGCTTGCGGTCCAGACGGAAGGGCGGCTCGTAGCTGATGAAGTGTACCTTGTGCCCCAGCCGGGCGAGTTCGCTCCCGAGCTGCGACGCGACAATCCCACTGCCTCCGACGGTGGGGTAGCAGGTAATCCCGATCGACAGCGGCTTCACGCTAAAAACACCTCGACGACAGTGGAAGATCCCCCAGCGAGCCCACTCGGATCGGATCGTTCAGCCACAGCCCGACGGCGTAATCGACCCCGGCCGCCGCGCCGAGTGTCCGTGCTCGCGATAGCACCAGGTCCGGATAATTCCGGGTTTTCATCTGGCTTTTGTGGCACTGGATCGCCGATTCCCAGGCTTCCCGGGCAGCGGTCACATCCATCACCAACTCGGGAGGAGTGATAAACACCTGAGTGATCGCGTAGTAATACAAGCTCGTAATTGGATGCGGAGGCAGCTCTTCCAGATCCTGCAAACCTCCATAGCGAGCCAGCCGGGCGGCATCCCGCACGATTTTTCCGACCGCGGAATGGTCGGGGTGCTGGTTTTCTCCCAGGTGCGGGGCCAGGATCACCTCCGGTTTGAACCGCCGGATCTCCCGGGCTAGGGTCATCGCATTCGCCGGATTGTGCTCGATGTGGCAGTCCCCGCCCAGTTCCAGGAACTGAATGGCCGCTCCGATGATGCGGGCGGCGTCGCGGGCCTCCTGAGCCCGCTCTTCGGGAGTCCCGGCGCTTGCAGCTTCACCCTTGGAGGTCACCAGGATGCGAGCTTCGTGACCGTTCCGAACCTCCTGGATCAAGATGGGCGCGCAGCCAAATTCGACGTCGTCGGGATGGGCGCCGACTGCCAGGATTCTCATGATGATCTGACGATGAAGGTTAAGCTTCGGTAATCGTAACGCTGGTCAGCGTGTCGCCCTGCCGGACGGCGTCGACGACATCCTGACCTGTGGTCACCTGCCCGAAGACCGTGTGCTTCCCGTCCAGGTGCGGTGTCGCCACGTGCGTGATGAAGAACTGGCTTCCGTTCGTTCCCGGTCCGGCATTAGCCATCGAAAGCGTCCCGACCTTGTGCTTGTGGGGGTTGCCCTTGAACTCGTCCGCGAAGCGGTACCCCGGTCCTCCCCGGCCGCTGCCTTCGGGATCGCCGCCCTGAATCATAAAGTTGGCGATGACCCGGTGAAATGTGGTCCCGTCGTAGAACTTATCCCGGGCCAGGAAGACGAAGTTGTTCACTGTCAGGGGCGCTTCCTTGGCAAATAGATCTACGACGATCTCGCCGCGGGAAGTACTGAACGTCGCGGAGTACTTCTTCTCAGGGTCGATGGCCAACGTGGGCGGGCTGGAGTATTGTTTCGGCATGCAGATTCCAGTGTATCCTGGCGTGTCCAGCCGCCGTCTGAGCCGCTTATTCTTCGCATCGCGCGGACATCCGTGAGCATCCCATGTTACGTATTCAGATGGTAGGCAGCGTGCTGAGAAAAAGGTAGAGAGTAGTTGGCAGAAATGGGGTCGTCTATGTTAATCGGAGCCGTGATCGCCGGATTGCTGATCGTTTCGTTGTTCCTGGAGATGGTTTCGTCTTCACCGAAGGCACACCAGGAAAGGACCAACCGCGCGCCCAGCGTGAAATAGTGGCACAACCCTTGTGTCAGATTGGCCCGCTGCGGGCCCCTCGGGACCAGCGGTCCTCTTGGGGTCTTGCGGAGCACGCCCGCCGCGACTATAATTTTCTTTTTATGCCGGTGGCGGCGCAACTGGAAGAATTCGATCCGTTGGCTCCTCAGCGCGAGGCGGCCCTGTTCTACGGGCTGTTCCTGCGGGGGCACTCCGCCGAAGCTCTGCGCCGGGATATCGATGTTCCCCGGAAACTCTTGATCAAGCTGATGTTTCGGCATCGCAATGAGCAGGCCGTGCGGCAAAAGCTGCAGCGGGCGTTCCTCTACCGCAAGCAGGTTTTGTCGATCTTCGACGAACTGGTCACCCGCGAGCAGGCCACCGACCGGGCTTCCGTCCGGGTGCACTGATTTTGGCTTGCACGCCCTCCCCTCAACCCGCGTCTAAAATGTAGAGTATGGGATCTATCCGCCGCCCTCGCCTAAGAAATACGGGCTTTACGCTCATCGAGCTCCTGATTGTGATCTCCATCATCCTGGTGATTCTGGCGATCGCTGTCCCCAAGATGAATACCCAGATGCAGGGAGCCCGGGAGATGGCCGTCATCCGGGAAATCGGCAGTATCCACCAGGCCGAGACACAGTACTACTCCCAGTTCGGGAAGTACGCCACGAATTTGTCTCAGCTCGGTCCTCCCGTCAGCGGCGCGGACGGAGTTGAAGGGGCGAACATCATCCCCAAGATTCTGGCGGATGGTAAGAAGAACGGGTACACGTACACGCTGGCAGCGACCCAGGGGGGATATGCGGTTACAGCTGTGCCGGATTCATTTGGCAACTCGGGCCGGCGGACGTTCTATTCCGATCAGACCCTCGTGATCCGCAACAATTGGAGCCAGGAGCCCGCCACGCCCGCCAGTCCTGAGATCAAGTGATTAAGTAGCCGCGGCTGGAGGATTCGCGTCCTCGGCAGCCGCCGCCACGTGCCGGGCCTGCTTACGTAGGTGATTCGCTTCCACGCGCAGCCGCAGGTGATCCGATAGATCCGCCCGCAGTTCCAGGTTCCGGGCCAATTCCTGCAGCCGCGGGGGATTGCACAGTTCCCAGACTCTGGCCGCTTTCTCCAGCTCGTCGAGGGCGAAGGACGTCCGCCCCTCCCGTTCCTCGACGTGCGCCAACGATTCATAGGCCACCGCCAGCCGGGGACCCTTAAGTCGCTGGAAGGAACCAACACATTCCAATAGAAGTTCCCGGGCGCGCGAATAGTGGCCCCAGCCCACGTGCAGGCAGGCGAGGCTGTATTGCATCTCGGCGACCTCGTCAATGTTCTCGCACCCCAGCTTTCTGAGCTTCAGCCCCAAGGCGCGCTCGTACTGCGCGGCGGCCCCGTCCAGATCGCCCGTATCCTCGAGCGAGCCCGCCAGTTGCTGGACGTCGCTGAGAGCCTCGATGGAATCCGTGCCGCACTGCGCTTCATGAATCCGAAGGGCCTGCTTCAGGTACGCCTGGGCCTGGAGATGGACCCCTCTCACCCGGCAGATCCGGCCAACTTCCGCCAACAGTTTTCCGGTTTCGACGTGACCTGCGCCATAGCGTTTCTCCCTAAGCGCGATGGCCTGGTCAAAAGTCTTCATGGCATCCGGGAAACGGCCATTTTTGTCCTGGGCGATCGCGAGCCGCTGCAGCCGGTCTTCCATGCGCTGCGGATCTTCGTGAGATAGGGACAGCCCCATCCGGATCGCATCCCTGGTTACTTCTTCCAGAGCCGGGTAGTCTTCCACGGCGCAGAAAATATCCGCGAGGGCATCCAGGGCGCGCACGTAGAGCTTAGAATCGGATGCCTGGGTACACACGATGATGGCCTCGCGCAACGTGTTTTCCGCATCCCGAAGCTTCACTAGATCGAGCTGAGCCGTTCCGTCCGTTATCCCCACCGGCGCGGCCAGTTGACGTTGCAAGTCGGCCAATTCCAGACGCAGCTCGACCTTCTGCCCCGCTGCGGCGCCACGGTCGTCGGCTTCCCGCACCGCCAGCGCCAGATGCCGCTCCGCATCGGCAAAATTGCCCGATTTCAGGTGCCGAGCAGCCTCCGACCGGTGCCAGTTCCGGTCAAGTCCCCAGGACTGGCGCTGGGGCGCACGCGTCCACGCCCACTGCCAGGTCTTGAGAAATCCGCTCATGCTTATCGGGCAATTATCGGTCCGGTAGGGGTAAAGCTTTAGCTCTCCGCGGGAAAAGTTCCATGCGATAATGGAGGGAACAAGTAAGCGCTTTATTCTGAGCAAGCTATGACGCCACGGAGCCTCGAAGTTCTACACGAGATCGTCGAGACCTATATCGCCACTGGCGAACCGGTAGCCTCTCGCTCGATCGCCCGCCGGCGCAGGGATGGCCTGAGCGCCGCGTCCATACGGAACGAGATGGCGGACCTGGACGAAGAGGGCTATCTGTCGCAGCCCCATACGTCCGCCGGCCGGGTGCCCACCGAGAAAGCTTTTCGCAGCTACGTTCAGTCGCTGGGGATCCGCAAGATGGTGGTGGCGGAAATCGAAAGATTACGCGGGCAATTCGGACGGCTGGAAACGATGGAGCAGCGCATCGAATACACCTCCCGCACGCTGACGGAGCTAACCCGCGGCGTCGGCCTGGCCGCCGCGATCCATCACCATGATCCGGCCCTGGATCAGGTGGAGCTGATCGCGCTCCCGGAGCGCCGCGTGCTGGTCGTCGTCGTCACCAAAGATCATCAGGTCCGCAACCGCGTGGTGACGCTCGAGGAATCGCTGACCTCTGACGAGCTGGCGTCGATCCGCAATTACATCAATCGCAACTTCTCCGGCTGGTCGCTGGAGAACGTCCGCCGCGAGCTGGCGGGGCGGCTGGCGCGCGCCGAAGCAACCTATGACGCCGTGCTCCAGAAGCTCACAGTGCTCTATTCCAAGGGACTGCTGGACATTGGACTGTCGCCCGAAGTCCGCATGGACGGCGCGAGCAACCTGGTGGTTTTGGACCTGCATCTCACCAAGGAAAAGATGCGCGAGCTGTTCCAGGCCCTGGAAGAGAAGAAACGGGTTCTAGAGCTGCTGGACCGGTTCCTGGAGAATCCCGCTGGAGAAGTCGGTGTGCATGTCGGACTGGGGGGCATTCATCCCTCCATGCGGGAGCTTTCGCTGATCGGGCTGCCCGTGCGCCTGGAAGACGGGCTTTCGGCCGTCATCGCCGTGCTCGGCCCCATGCGCATGAACTACACCCGCGTGATCTCGACCGTCCAGCACGTCGGGCAGGCGTTTCGTGGTTAGTCAGAAGACGTCTTGAACTGCCTGCTAATCTAGAATCGTGAGCAGGAAACCGGTGCCCGAACCAGTGGATGATAACCCCGCAGTGAAAGATGACCGAGCGGACATCGATCCACCCGTCGCGCTCGAAGCGATTACGGCCGAGCGCGACCGGCTGGCCGCCGAGAACTCGGAACTCCAGGACCGTTTTCTGCGCTTCCAGGCCGAGTTCCAGAACTTCCGCAAGCGCGTCGACAAAGACCGCCTGGAGCTCAGTGAATACGCCAGCATGGAGGCCTGCCGCACGCTGCTGCCGATCGTCGATGATTTCGAGCGGGCGTTAGAGACCGAGACGGCCGACAAGACCTACGTCCAGGGCATGGAGTTGATCCGCCAGCGCCTGTTTGAGGCCCTCAAGAAACTCGGCCTGGAGCCGATTGTTGCTCAGGGAGAACCATTTGATCCGCACATCCACCACGCCGTCGAAATGGTGGAGACCGAGGACGCACCCGACCATACCGTGCTGGCCGAATTCCAGCGTGGCTATAATTTCAAGGGCCGCCTGCTGCGTCCGGCGATGGTCAAAGTCGCCGTTGAGCCGAAACGAGATTAATCCGTGAGCGTGGCGAAGAGAGACTATTATGAAGTCCTCGGTGTAGTCCGGGACTGTGACGAAACGGTGCTCAAGGCGTCGTACCGCAAGCTTGCCTTGGCGCATCACCCCGATCGCAACCCCGGAGACAAGCACGCCGAGGAGAAGTTCAAGGAAGCCGCCGAGGCTTATAGCGTCCTGAGCGATCCGCAGAAGCGCGCGGCCTACGATCGCTTCGGCCATCAGGGTGTGGCTTCGGCCGCCGGCGGAGGCTTCGACGCCAACGGTTTCCCGGATCTAAGCGACATCCTGAATGAGATGTTCGGATTCGGCGAGGTGTTCAGCTCGGGGACACGCCAGCAGCGCAAATCCCGTCCCCAGCGCGGCGAAGACGTACGCTACGACCTGGAAATCAGCTTCGAGGACTCCATGCGCGGCCTGGCCGTCGACATCCAGGTCCCACGCCTGGAAGAGTGCGTGCGCTGCAAGGGTAAAGGCGCCGAGCCCGAAGATGGCGTGGTCACCTGCCCCATGTGCCGCGGCCGTGGCGAAGTAATCTATCAGCAGGCGTTTCTTTCGGTGCGCCGCACCTGCACCCAATGCAGCGGGCGCGGCCAGATCATCCGCCGTCCGTGCAAGGAGTGCCGCGGGCAGGGTTACCAGCGCCGCGAACGCAAGCTTAAAGTCAACATTCCCGCGGGCGTGGACAACGGCACGCAACTGCGTCTCACTCAAGAGGGCCAGCCCGGCGGCAATGGCGGACCTCCCGGAGACCTGTTTGTCGTTTTAAAGGTCGCCGAGCACCCCATTTTCGAGCGTCACGAGTATGACCTGCATTGCACGGTTCCGGTCAATGTTGCGCAGGCCGCGCTGGGATGCTCGGTGGATGTTCTGACCTTCGACGGTCTGCAAAGCGTGAAAGTGCCGGAAGGATCGCAAGCCGGCTCGCGCCTGCGTCTGAAGGGGTTCGGCGTCCCGCACCTCAATTCCAGCGGGCGGGGCGATCTCTACGTGCACCTTGCGGTGAAGGTCCCGCAGAAGTTGACGCGCGACCAGCGCCATCTGCTCGAACAGCTCCGCGACGTGCTCCCGGCCGAGAATGAGCCGGAAGAGAAGAGCATCCTGGATAAGGTCAAAGACTATTTTATGTGAGCCGCCCGGATCGCTCCAGGCGCCGCCGCAGATCTTCGGCGATCGGACCTAGATCCTCCACCGCAATTCTCATCTTCCGCCGCCAGTTGGGATGCTGCCACGTGCTCGCGGGCAGGTTCTGCTGTTCCGTCTCTCCCGTCAGGTCTTCCTGATTGACGATCGCGAGCGCACAGGGCGTGGCTAGCACGAAACTCAAGGGATCGTGCGCGCACCCGGCGCGCTGTAGGGCATCTTCCAGCCGGCCGATCTCGTCGCGCCGCGAAGCCCATTGCGACTCGTATTCCGCCTGGTCCACCAGGCCCGCGGCACGCCGCGCCTCAATGTCGCGACCTTGTACGAATCCGGCCAGCGTGGGCAGATCGTGCGTCGTGGTCGAAACCGCCGCCTGCGCCGGATACTCGTGCGGCAGGCGAAAACTTCCGTCGGGATTCTTCTCGAACCACAGCAGCCGGTATCCCAGGATAGCTGTCTCTGCCAGTTTGTTCCGCACCGACCATTCAACCGTCCCCAGGTCCTCTCCAATCACGATGAATCCGCCGCGCACACTTTCAAGCGCCAGAATGCCGAGCAGATTTTCGGCGTAATCCTTCACGTATACGCCTTGGGCGGCGGTGAGCTCGTCCGGGATCCAGAACAAGCGGAAAAACCGCATCACGTGATCGATGCGCAGCGCGCCGCCGTGACGAGCGTTCTTGCGAATGGTCTGCGCGAACAGCTCGTAGCCGTTTTCCAGATGCGCGTCGCGATCTGGCGGCGGAAATCCCCAATCCTGGCCGCCGGGCGCCAGCTCATCCGGAGGAGCCCCCACGCGAGCTCCAGCGGCGTAGAACGCCCGGTTCATCCACAGATCCGTGCCGAAGCTATCCGTCGCCAGCGCCAGATCGTGATATAGCCCGATCTTCATGCCCCGCGCAATAGCATGATCCTGCGCCTCGGCCAGCTGGCGGTCTACTTGCCATTGTAGAAATTTGTAAAACAAAACGTCGTCACGATGTTCCTCGGCAAACTGTGCCACCGCCGCGGACTGGGGATCCTGGAATTCAACCGGCCAATCCTTCCATAACCAAATTTCCGGATTCTGCCGGTGGATGTGCTCGTCGAGCGCGCAGAACACCGCGAAGTCGTGCAACAGCGCGCCCTCCACTTGGGCGAATTCCTTGAAGGCGCGGGTATGTCCTGAGTCTTGGAATCGCTTGAAAGCCCGATGCAGCGCAGCTAGCTTGATTTCCGAGACGCGCTCGTATTCGACCAACTCGCTGGCCCGCAGCGCGGTAATCTCCTCATGCGGCATGTCCTCTTCGAGAAATCCCGGCACGCACTCCACGTCCAAGTAGAGATAATTCCGATACAAGGAACACAGCGGCAGATAAGGACTGGTGTTATACGGCTGGCGGTTGGGAATCGCATGCAGAGGATTCAGCGCGACGAAGGCCGCACCCGAGGGAGCCAGTGTGTCGATCACCGCACGCAGATCGGTGAAATCGCCGCAGCCCCAGTTCCGCGCCGACCGCACGCCGTACAGACTCAGGGCTACTCCGGCCATACGCCCTTCGACCGGCCGGGCCCGCCTTGGGCACACAATGAACCGCGCGTCTTCAAAAGCCTGCTGTTCCGGCTCTTTCATCCAGTACACGCGGAGATCGTGGTATCCCAGCCGCAACGCCGGCAAGGGTGCACGTTTGGAGACGAACTCGCGCCCGGAGATCGTGACGCGTTCCAGTTCCTGGAGCTCCGGCAGCCAGAACCAGTGGTGCTCGATTTCGCCGTTCTCCCAGCGGAACTCGAGTTTCACGGAAGCGCCCGCGCGCGCGGCCGGAATACGCAGGAGTATCGCGTCGGAGTCTTCGAATACGACGACCGCGGGATCGAACGCTCGCGACCACTTGGTCAGATCGCGCTCAGTACCGGCATGCTCAAGATCTGGAGGAATCCCCAATGCTGTCAGGACGCCGCGCAGCGTCTCGTCCGAAGCCGCGTGGGTTCGTCCCCAGGTGTCGGTATATTCGAGCTCGACGCCCCAGCCCGCGGCGGCGCGCTCCAAAGCTTCGCGGTCGGAGGCCAAACTCCAGTGTAACCGTGAGATAATGATGTTTGTGGACGAGCCCAAATTTCAGCTGAGCCAGCCGCCCGCCCTGTTCGCGCGCGTCGATGATGAACCCGAGCCGCTGGACGAGTTCGGGCAATCGATCCTGACCACCTCGCTCGACAAGGTGATCAACTGGGCCCGCAAAAACGCCATCTGGCCGATGAGCTTCGGCCTGGCCTGCTGCGCCATCGAGATGATGTCGATGATCGCCTCGCGCTACGACATTTCACGCTTCGGCGCCGAGGTGATGCGGGGCTCGCCGCGGCAGAGCGACCTGATGATCATCGCTGGGCGGGTGTCGAACAAAATGGCTCCGGTGATCCGCCGCCTGTATGAGCAGATGCCCGAACCCAAGTGGGTGATCTCGATGGGCGCCTGCGCCACCTCGACCGGCGTGTTCTCGAATTACGCGCTGGTGCCGGTGAACCAGGTGATCCCGGTGGATGTGTATGTTCCCGGCTGCCCCCCGCGCCCGGAACAGTTGATCTACGCCATCATGCTCCTGCAGAAGAAAATCGAGCAGGAAAAGAATGTAACAGCGAAGGTCCTGAACCTTGCTTGATTTGAATCTCGCTTAATCCGGTTTCTTGTGTCCGACTTTTCTCGGGATACGGCTCCAGCAATCGAAGTTCACGATCTCCGGAAAATGTACGACCAGAAAGCCGCTGTCGACGGGCTGACGCTCAGCGTGCCGCGCGGCTGTTTCTTCGGCTTCCTGGGACCCAACGGCGCGGGCAAAACCACCACCATCAAGATGCTGATGGGCCTGGCGCCACCTACCTCCGGATCCATCCGGCTACTGGGCCTGCCGATGCCGGAGGAAAGCCTGGCCATCAAACGCCAGATCGGGCTGGTCCCTGATGAATCCCTGCTGTTCGATCATCTCACCGGAGGCGAGTTTATCGAATTCGTCGGCCGCATCTACGGCCTGGAGCGCAAGATCGCGAAGGAACGCAGCCAGGAGCTGCTGAGCCTGTTCGAGCTGAGCGACGCTTCCCGCAAGCTCA
>Ga0310810_10012186_pt1 | contig 10088 bp, 7 predicted proteins | sample NCmetagenome_FD_207641 | JGI IMG/M metagenome (GOLD analysis project Ga0310810, IMG submission 207641) | Soil microbial communities from experimental microcosm in Duke University, North Carolina, United States - NC | ecosystem: Engineered > Artificial ecosystem > Soil microcosm > Unclassified ...
GAATCGACGACGGCGCGCGAGATCATCGGCGACTTCGAAGGCGAGCGGCTCGACTACTTCGTGACGGGCTACGGCACCGGCGGAACCGTGACGGGCGTTGCGCGCGTGCTGCGCCGCGAGCGTCCGGACACGAAGATCATCCTGAGCGAGCCTGCGAACGCTCAACTCGTTGGCAGCGGCAAAACGCAGCAGCGAGGCGTCGATGGCTCGCCCGCGGGAAGCCACGCGGCGTTCGAGCCGCATCCGATCCAGGGCTGGACGCCCGACTTCATTCCGCTCGTGCTGCAGGAGGCCATCGACAAGTCGTATTACGACGAATTGATTCCGATCGCCGGCCCCGAGGCCGTCAAATGGGCGAAGGCACTGGCGCAACAGGAAGGGATCTTCTGCGGCATATCGAGTGGCGCCACTTTTGGTGTCGCGATGAAAATTGCCGAGAAGGCGCAGGACGGCGCCGTGATCCTGGCGATGCTTCCCGACACCGGTGAGCGCTATCTGACGACGCCGCTCTTCGAGGGCATATCCGAAGACATGACGGACGAGGAGCGCGCGATCTCGAAGTCGACGCCGGGTTATCAAATGCCCTGATGCGCGACGAACGATCACGAATGACATTGTTACCGCTGCGCATCGATGGCCCGAGGCTGTGGCGCTCGCTGATGGACCTCGCGCAAATCGGTGCGACGCCGAAAGGCGGCGTGCGACGGCTCGCGCTGACCGACTTGGATCGTCAAGGCCGCGACTGCGTCATCGGCTGGCTGAAGGAAGCGGGGTGCGACGTCGCGATCGATGGCGTCGGGAACATCTTCGCAACACGGCCTGGACGGCGCGACGGCGCACCGGCCGTGCTGATGGGAAGTCACATCGATACACAACCGTCCGGCGGGAAGTTCGACGGCAATTACGGCGTTCTCGCGGGGCTCGAAGTGCTGCGCACGCTGAACGCGGCAAACATTGAAACCGAGAAGCCGACGGGCGTCGCGATCTGGACCAACGAGGAAGGGAGCCGCTTCGTGCCGGTGATGGGCGGTTCCGGCGCGTTCGCCGGCGTGTTCAGCGTCGAGCACCTGCTTGCGCAGCGCGACACGGATGGCGTGACGTTCGGTGAGGCACTCGATCGCATCGGTTACGCCGGCCCTGCCGCAGTGGGGCATCGCTCCCTCGATGCGTACTTCGAGGCGCACATCGAGCAAGGTCCGGTGCTCGAACGCGAGGACACGGTGATCGGTGTCGTCAACGGCGCGCTCGGCCAGCGCTGGTACGACTGCGCCTGGACGGGGCAGGACGCGCATGCGGGACCGACACCGATGGAAGCAAGGCACGATGCCCTGCGCGCGGCCGCGCAAATGGTTCTCGCCGTGCACAAAATTGCAATCGCCCAGGCACCCGACGGTCGCGGCACGGTCGGCCATATGCGCGTAGAGCCCAACTCGCGCAACGTCATTCCAGGTCGTGTTGCGATGACGGTCGATCTGCGTCACCCTGACGACTCGGCGCTCGCGCGGATGGATCGTGATCTATGCGCGGCTGCTCACGAGATCGCGCAGGAGCAGGGCGTCGCTTGCGAGCTCAGGCAGGTTGACCAGTTTCCAGCTTCGCGCTTCGACGCTGCGTGCATCGAGTCAGTTCGCGACGCGGCGAATGCGCTTGGGTTGTCTCATCGCGACATGCCAAGCGGTGCCGGGCATGATGCGATCTACGTCGCGCGAGTTGCACCGACCGCCATGATTTTCGTTCCCTGCAAGGACGGCATCAGCCACAACGAGCTCGAGGACGCACGATCAGAGCATCTCGAGGCGGGTGCGAACGTCCTTCTTCACGCCGTGCTCGCGCGCGCCGGCGTGGCCAGTTGATCCATTGCCGTTGACCTAATCGAATTATCAAATCGGGAGGAGTGATGAAAGGTTTCCGCTGGTTGGCGTCAGCCGTCGTCGTTATCGCCATGGTGGTTCTGACGCCGATACCCGCGCTTGCGCAGAAAACGGGCGGCACGCTCGTCATGATCGTGCAACCGGAGCCGCCATCGCTGGCGTCGTATCAGAACACGTCGGCGCCCATCGGTCAGGTCTCGGCAAAAATCTACGATGGCCTGCTCGAGTACGGATTCGACTTCAAGCCGCAGCCAAGTCTCGCGAAGAGCTGGACGGTGAGTCCGGACGGCAAGACGATCACGTTCAAGTTGCAGGAGGGCGTCAAGTTTCACGACGGGAAACCGTTCACGAGTGCGGACGTGCAGTTCACGTACATGAACGTATTGAAGAAAGTGCATCCGCGCGGGCCGATCACGTTTCGCGACCTCGAGGCCGTGGAGACTCCTGATCCGCTAACGGCCGTTTTCAGGTTCAAGGAGGCGGCGCCCTACGCAATGGTTGCGCTGTCCGGCTACGAATCGCCGATTCTTCCAAAGCACGTGTTCGAGTCGGGCGATCTCATGAACCATCCGAACGCCAACAAGCCTATTGGCACGGGCCCGTTCAAGTTCGTGGATTGGGAAAAGGGCCAGTACATCCGGCTCGACCGCAATCCCGATTACTGGCGCAAGGGCCAGCCCTATCTCGATCGAATCGTCATGCGGTTCATTGCAGACGCGGGCACTCGCACCGCGGCGATGGAAAAGCAGGAGGCCCACATTGCGGCGTTCAGCGCGATCCCCGGTGTCGAGGTCAATCGGCTGAAGGCAATGCCGGCGATCGACGTCACCACGAAGGGCTATGAGATGGTTTCGCCGCTCGTTCTGATCGAGCTCAATACGACTAAAAAACCGCTCGACAATCAGAAAGTGCGTCAGGCGCTTTCGTATGCGATCGATCGCAAGGCGATCATCGACACCGTGTTCTTCGGCTTCGGCAAGCCCGCGACTGGGCCGATCAGCTCGAATTTCGAGGCGAACGGTTTTTACACGAACGACGTGCGCAATTACGCCGCGCCCAACGCCGTGGAGATGGCAAACAAGCTGCTCGACGAGGCCGGTTATCCTCGCAAAGCAGATGGAACGCGATTCGAAATCGTTCACGACATCATCCCGTACGGCGAGGATTGGCGGCGCATGGGCGAGTTGATCGTCCAGCAGCTCGGCAAGGTCGGCATCAAGACGACGCTGCGCTACGAGGACGTGCCGACGTGGTTGCGACGCATCTACACGAACTACGACTTCGAATTCAATTCGAACTTCCTCTTCACGCTGCCTGATCCCGTGCTTGGCGTGCATCGCACGTACTGGTCGAAGAATGTTCGTCCGGGCGCGCCGTTCTCGAACAGTGCGCGTCTGACGCTGCCAAAGGTGGACCAGCTGTTGGAGGCGGCGACCGTCGAGCCTGACCAGGCGAAGCGTGCGAAGCTCTATCAGGACTTCCAGAAGGCGGTCGTCGACGAGGCGCCGGTGATCTGGGTCACCGAGCTGCAGTTCACGACGGTGACGAGCAAGAAGCTCAAGGATTACCTGGTGAGTCCGCTGGGTGTCTATACGTCGTTCAACAGGGCGTGGCTCGAATGAGGTCGTTTTTCGTCGCTCGTCGCTGAAACTCACTCGACACGCGGATGGCGGAGGCGCGTAGCAGTTCATTGCTGCGCGCCGCGCCAATGGCTAGGCTCCCTAAGTGCTCACGAGGCTTCGCTTCATCGCGCGTCGCTTAGCGCTCGCGATACCGACGGTGCTTTTCATCGTCGTCGCGAATTTCGTGCTGCTGCACTTAGCCCCCGGTGACGCAGCGGAAGTCCTCGCCGGCGAGGCCGGCTCCGCCACACCCGAGATGGTCGCGCGGCTGCGAACGAAGTTCGGCCTCGACCAACCGTATCCGGTCCAGCTCGCTCGCTACGTCGGGAACACGCTGACGTTCGATCTTGGGTATTCGCAGCGCCACGGGATGTCGGTCGCTGAGCTCATAGGCAAGCGCCTGCCGGCCACGTTGCTGCTCATGGGAACGACGATCGTCATCGCCGTGGGTGTCGGCGTTCTTTTAGGAGTGCTGGCTGCGCGTGGGCTCAACACCTGGCGCGATCACCTGATCTCGGTCCTCGCCTTGCTTTCGTACGCGACGCCGCTTTTCTGGGCGGGACTCATGTTGATCGTCCTGTTTGCGATCAAGCTCGATTGGTTGCCCACGTCGGGCATGGAGACTGTCGCGGCGTTTTATGAGGGGCCAAAGCGAATCGCCGACATTGCGCGCCATCTGGTGCTCCCTGCCGTGACGCTGTCGCTGTTCTATCTGGCGCTCTACACGCGACTGATGCGCGCTGCGATGCTCGAGCAGGCGGACATGGATTACGTCACGACCGCGCGCGCCAAGGGACTCGACGAACGCAGCGTCGTCGTTCATCACATCGTTCCCAATGCATTGCTGCCCGTCGTCACGATGGCGGGCGTGCAGATTGGAGCGCTCCTAGGCGGCTCGGTCATCGTCGAGACCGTTTTCGCCTGGCCAGGACTTGGACAGCTCGCGTTCGATTCGCTTTTCGCGCGCGACCTGAATTTGCTGCTCGGGATCTTTTTCATCTGCGCAATTCTCGTCGTCATCGCGAATCTTTTCGTCGATCTCGTCTACACGTGGCTGGATCCGCGCATTGAGCTTGGCTGACCGCTCGTTTGCCGGATTCTGGCGTCGCTTTCGCCGCAATACACCCGCGACGGCGGCGCTGGTCATGCTCGTGGCAATCTGCGCGCTCGCGCTCGTCGCGCCGCTCGTGTATCCGGGCGATCCCTTTGCGATCGTCGGCAAGCCATTCGCGCCGCCCTTCGGCGCCAATCTGCTCGGGACGGATCAGTTGGGACGTGATGTCGCGGCCGGGATTGCGCGCGGCGCCATTACGTCGCTGATGATCGGCATCGTTGCGACCATTTGCGCGGTCCTGATCGGCGTGGTCGTCGGCGGGGCATCCGGCTACTTCGGCGGTAGAACCGATACGTTGCTGATGCGCGCGACCGAGGCGTTCCAGACGGTACCCGCGTTCATCTTTGCGATCGTGCTCGTCGCGATTCTTTCGCCTTCCCTCGGAAGCACGATCATTGCGATCGCGATCGTCTCGTGGCCGCCGATGGCGCGGTTGACGCGCGGTGAATTTCTCGCGACGCGCAACCGCGAGTTCGTGCAGGCGTGCCTCTCGCTCGGAATGTCGGACGCGCGCGTGATCCTGCGGCATATCCTGCCGAACTGCACGTCGGCGATCATCGTCACGGGGTCGCTGATGGTGGCGACCGCCATACTCATCGAGTCGGGACTGTCCTTTCTCGGCCTTGGCGACGCGAACCTGATGAGCTGGGGCTATCTGATCGGTGCGGGCCGCACGTCGCTACGGACTGCCTGGTGGGTCTGCGCGTTCCCCGGCATTGCGATCCTGCTCACCGTGCTCTCGATCAATCTGGTCGGCGAGGGGTTGAACGATGCGCTCAACCCGCGCCTTCGCCATGCCGACGGCTGAATCATCCGGCAGCACGAGCGGCGTTTCGCCGCTGCTCCAGATACGCGGATTGCGCGTCGATCTGCCGGCTGGTGCCGACCGCGCGCATGCGGTCGATGACGTAACGCTCGCGCTTGGCGCCGACGAGATTCTCTGCGTCGTCGGTGAATCCGGCTCGGGAAAATCGGTGATGGCGCGCGCGATCATGGGTCTTTTACCCGTGCCGCGCGTGCGCGTGGGCGCGGGAGAAATCCTGTTCGACGGCGAAGACCTCGTTGACGCATCGGATGAGCGGATGCGGGACATCCGCGGCAACGACATAGCGATGATCTTCCAGGAGCCGATGACCGCGCTCAACCCGGTGATGACGATCGGCCGGCAGATCACGGAGGTTCTTGCCCGACATGCGCATCTGACCGATAACCCCGCGCGAGCGCGCGCGGCCGAATTTCTCGCAGCGGTCAAGCTTCCGGATGCGCACGCACTGCTCGACGCATACCCGCATCAGCTATCCGGTGGTCAGCGCCAGCGCGCGATGATCGCGATGGCGTTGATCCTCGGACCGAAGGTCGTCATCGCCGACGAGCCGACGACGGCACTCGACGTGACGACGCAGGCGCAAATCCTCGCGCTGATCCGCGACCTGCAGCGGCAAAAGGGCACCGGTGTGCTGTTCATCACCCATGACTTCGGCGTGGTGGCGGAGATCGCCGATCGCGTTGCCGTCATGCAGCGCGGTCGCGTCGTGGAGACCGGCCCTGCCGCGAGTGTGTTGAATGCACCGGAACATCCATATACCCGAGCGCTGATTGCCGCCGTGCCGCGGCTCGCTCCGCGTGCGCCGCGCTCGCTCACCAACAACGGCGTCACTCTTGCGCTCTCTCACGTCGAGAAAACCTACCGGGCGCACCGCGGACTCTTCAGGCGCGGCGGACGCACGGTGCATGCCGTGCACGATGCTTCGCTCGAGCTGCGACGCGACGAGACGCTTGGCATCGTCGGCGAATCGGGTTCCGGCAAATCGACGCTCGCGCGCTGCGTTGCACGCATCCTGGACGCGGACGCCGGTTCGATCGTTCTCGATGGCGTAAATCTGCGCGAGCTGTCGCGCCGTGCAATGCGGCCGTACCATCGCCGCGTGCAAATGGTGTTTCAGGACCCGTACGGTTCGTTGAATCCGCGCCAGAGAGTGGGCGACATCATTGCCGAAGGACCGATCGTTCACGGCGTTTCGCGCGAGGAGGCGCTGCGCCGCGCGGCTGAACTCGTCGAGCTCGTAGGTCTCGACCGCAGAACGCTGGCGCGCTATCCGCACGAGTTCTCGGGAGGCCAGCGCCAGCGGATCGGGATCGCGCGTGCACTCGCGCTTCATCCCGAGATCCTGATCGCGGACGAGCCCGTGTCAGCGCTCGACGTTTCGGTGCAGGCGCAGGTGCTGCGGCTCCTCGCCGACATCCGCGATCGGCTGCACCTTTCGATGCTGTTCATCACGCACGACTTGCGGGTTGCCGCACAAGTGTGCGATACGATCGCCGTCATGCAGCGCGGGAAGATCGTCGAATACGGTCCCGCTGCCGACGTGTTCGCCGCGCCAAAGCACCCGTATACGCAGGAACTTTTTGCGGCGGTGCCGGGTCGGCACTGGCAGCCGCCGGCGTGTGGATCGATGACATGACCTCGCTGCTGTCGCGTGTTCGCCGCGAGCGCTGATAAACCTGATATCTAGTGGACTGTAACAGCCAATTCGAAAGCGTCTCCCTTGCTCTCGACGCTCGCCGCGGCGTTGCTCGTCGTCGCCATAGTCCGCACTATGTCTCCTTCTCGCGCCTTGCTGCGAGCGCCGACAGCAGCGTGATACTTACTTCCGAATTGGCTGTTACAGTCCACTAGAATCTGACCAACGATGACGATCCATCGCATTCTCCTGATGGGCAACGAGCATTTGAAGCGCACGTCTGCACCAGTCGCAGATCCTGCGTCGCCAGCGATCGCTTCGCTCGTCACGGACCTGCTCGATACGATCAATTCGGTCGACGGTAACGGCCTCGCCGCGCCGCAGATCGGCGTCAATCTTCGCGTCGTCGTTTATCGGGTTCCACCGCATCGCATTCCCAAGGGCGCACGCCAACAGCCAGTGCCCTGGACGACGCTGATCAATCCGCTGATCGAGCCGCAAGACGACGAGAAGCGTCCGATCTGGGAGCGCTGCCAATCGTTACCCAACCTGTACGGCCGCGTACCGCGATACAACCACGTTCGCCTGACGTATACGACGCCGGCGGGCACGACTGAGACACGGATCGCCCGCGGCTATCACGCGATGCTGCTGCAGCACGAATGCGATCATCTCGATGGCATTCTCTATCCGATGCGAATGACCGACATGCGTGATCTCGCGTTCGTCTCGGAGCTTATGGGCGACGGCCGCGATTTCTTTTCGTACACCGCCGCGCAATTTGACGGCGATGACGGGGCGATGTGATCAGGCGGTTTCAGGGTACCTCGATGTCCGAGCTCGCATTTCTCTCCGCCGTCGAGCTGCTCGATGGCTACAAACAAAAGGCGTTCTCGCCCGTTGATGTCGCACGCGCCTGCTTGACGCGGATCGAGCGACGTGGTGCCGCGCTCAATGCATTCGTTCATGTGGATCACGAAGGAGCGATTGCGGCTGCGCGCGCTTCGGAAGAGCGGTATCGTCGCGGCACACCCGATGGCCCACTCGACGGCGTACCGGTGACGATCAAGGACTTGATCCTCACTCGCGGCATGCCGACGCGGCGCGGATCAAAGGCGCTCGACGCATCAGGGCCGTGGGAGACCGACGCGCCGGTCACCGCGCGTTTGCGCGAAGCGAATGCCGTGATCCTCGGCAAGACGTCGACGCCGGAAATGGGATGGAAGGCCGTCACCGACAGTCCCCTTCTCGGGGTTGCGCGAAACCCGTGGAACCCCGCGATGACACCCGGCGGCAGCTCCGGCGGCGCGGGCATTGCCGCTGCAACCGGCATGGGAGCGCTGCATGTCGGCACCGATGGCGGCGGCTCGATTCGTATCCCGGCGTCGTTTTGCGGCGTCTTCGGTTTGAAGCCGAGCTTCGGCCGCGTGCCCGCGTGGCCGCTATCGCCCACGGGGACCGTTGCGCATCTCGGACCGATGACGCGCAAGGTCGCCGATGCGGCATTGATGCTCAACACGATCACACGTCCCGATTCGCGCGACTGGCATTCACTGCCGTACGATTCGCGCGATTACCTCGCGGGAATCGAGGACGGCATCGCGGGCGCGCGAATCGCGTGGTCCCCGCGCCTTTCACGCTTCGACGTCGAGCCCGACGTTGCGAAAACCGTCGCCGAGAGTGTCCGCAGCTTCGAGCAACTGGGCGCCGTGGTCGAGGAGGTCGACCTTGCGGTGCCGGACGTGCACGCAATCTTCCGGCCGCACTGGTGGATAGGCTGCTATAACGCAGTGCGCGCGTTGCCGCGTGAAAAGCGTGCGATGCTCGATCCGGGACTCGCTGCCGCGGCAGACGAAGGCTCACGAATCACGCTGAACGAATACCTGGATGCGATTGCTGCGCGCGGCGCACTGGGAGCGATGCTGCGCGAGTTCCATACGCGCTACGATTTCCTGGTCACACCCACAGTTGCCGTTGCGCCATTTGCGACCGGCCGCATCGCGCCGGAGTATCTCGCAGACGTGGGCAATGACTGGACGCGCTGGGCATCGTTCTCCTATCCATTCAATTTGACCCAGCAACCCGCAGCGACAGTGCCATGCGGTTTCACGCAGTCAGGCATGCCGGTTGGCATGCAGATCGTCGGTGCGATGCACGACGATCGCGGAGTGCTTCGAGCTGCGCGCGCGTTCGAGCGCGCTTGTCCCTGGCACGATAGTTACGAGCGCCGGATAGAGGCCTGAGTCAAAGTCGCATTCGTTTCTGCTGAAAGCCATGGACTGCCTGATCATCGGTGCGGGACCCGCGGGTCTCACCGCCGCGACTTATCTGGCGCGTTTCAAGCGTCGCGTGTCGATTGTCGACGCAGGCAGCAGCCGTGCGCGATACATTCCCGTCAGCCACAACGTGCCGGGGTTTCCGTTTGGCATAGCAGGCACCGAGCTCCTGGCCAAGTTGCGCGCGCAAGCGGAGCAGTTCGGCGTGACGGTCGAATCAGATCGTATCGAGCGTATCGAACGAGATGATCGAGAGTTCGTCGCACACGCTTCGCAAAAGCAATGGCGTGCGCGGCGTATTCTCCTGGCGACAGGCGTTGTCGACGAGCAACCGCGAATCGACGGCCTCGACGATGCGATCGAGCGTGGCATCGTTCGCATCTGCGCGATCTGCGATGGCTTCGAAGCGCAGGATCATCGAATCGCCGTGTACGGTCCCATGGAACAAGCGGTACGACATGCGACCTTCCTGCGCACGTTTTCACGCTCGGTCACGGCCGTCTCCACGAAAGCCGAATCCGACACCGAGCGCCTGCATGCACTCGCAGCGGAGTCCGGCATCGAAATACGCGCCAATCCGCGTCAACTGGCGCTCGATGAAACCGGCTGCGAGTTCTTGTTCGACGATGAGGCCGTCGAGCGATTCGACACTGTCTATCCGGTGCTCGGCGCCAAGGGCCAGACGCAGCTCGCCGTCGAGCTCGGCGCGAAGGTCGACGCGACCGGTGAACTGGTCGTCGATC
>Ga0310810_10012187_pt1 | contig 10088 bp, 10 predicted proteins | sample NCmetagenome_FD_207641 | JGI IMG/M metagenome (GOLD analysis project Ga0310810, IMG submission 207641) | Soil microbial communities from experimental microcosm in Duke University, North Carolina, United States - NC | ecosystem: Engineered > Artificial ecosystem > Soil microcosm > Unclassified ...
CGGGCAGTTTGAATTCCGAATACTGAAATTGCGGTGGTCGCAAGAACGCTCCAACGTCGCCACATCGAGTTCCAATCAATTACTCACCGGAAGTTGTTTCACAAATCGCCACCCGTTTCGCTCGTAACCGAGCAACTCGTAAAACTTGTGCGCATCTTCCCGGGTAAGCCGTGTATCCACGGACACGCGCCGGATTCCTCTTTGAGCGAAATCTGTCTCCGCAGTCGCAATCAACGCACGGCCAATCCCGCGGCGGCGCACCTTACTCGATGTCACCAAGGCAAGAATTCGCCCGGACGCATGGTTATGCCCATAATCGCCACGAATGTCTTGTAAGCAGGATTCGGCAAAATCAACTTCAGACGCGTTTCCATTTCTGGGCGCTTGGTTTCATAGCCGAGTTCGCACATCAGCACGGCAAGCTCCGAAGCGTCGTTCAATTCCGCATCACGAATCCAGCATCCAGTTTCGGACATCTATTCAACGGCTCTCAGTCGCGGCAATAACTGCTCCAGTATCGTCGCTACCGATTCGTCAACGCTCTGCCGATCCGTGTGGACAACAATCTCAGGGTCCTCCGGCGCTTCATAAGGTGCGTCAATGCCGGTGAATTCGCGGATCTGGCCCGCCCGCGCTTTTTTATAGAGATTCTTGGGATCTCGCCTTTCGCAAACTGCCAGCGGTGCGTCAACGAACACTTCGATGAACTCCGCGTTTCCTTCCAACGCGATCTCGCGTGCCCGGCTCCGATCCATCCGATAAGGCGAGATGAACGCCGTGATGACGACTGTCCCGGCGTCCGCCATGAGCTTGGCGACTTCGCTTACACGCCGAATGTTTTCTACCCGGTCATCGGGCGCGAACCCGAGATTTGAGTTCAATCCATGCCGAATGTTGTCACCGTCGAGCACGTAAGTGTGCATGCCGCGAAGGAATAGCTCGCGTTCGAGTGACTGAGCAACCGTCGATTTCCCGGCCCCAGAAAGGCCAGTCAACCAAACAACTGCTCCCCGATGGCCGCTCCGCACCGCTCGCGCGTTGGCGGTAATTTTTCCCTCGGTCCAAAAGATATTTTTGCTTTTTGTAACTGTGCGGTCTGTGTAAACGCCGCCGAAAATCGTTCCGCCACCACAGATTTGTCCGTCATCAATGATTACAAACCGCCCCAGATTCGGTATCCGATCGTGGTTATCTATGACGAGTCGTCCACGTGTTTGAATTGTGAGTCTGCCAATTTCGTTTCGCTCCAATTGTTCGCGTCCGTCGCCCTTGCTCTCCAGTGTCGAAGAATCCATGACGCGCTCGATTGATACCACTTCGCATTTCACATCCTGAGTGGCCAACCGCAGATTGTACAAATGTCCGACGCGCAGCGGCTCGCGCACGATCCAGAAAAGGTCCGCATGAAAACGATTTGCCTCGATCGGGGTTTCATTTTCATGCGATGCGACATAGCCGCGCTCCACGAAAATCTGCTCACTGAGCGTGATTCCTACTGAATCTCCTGCGACAGCCGGACCATTCTCCTGCACATTCCAACGCTCGATCGCAGCGACTACAGACGACTTGTTGGCCGGCGAGAAAACCAGCTGGTCCCCTACTCTTAGCGTTCCGGTCTCAATCCGGCCCGCAATAATCCGCCGTCCGTCAAAGCGATAAACATCCTGAACACAAAACCGAAGTGGAAGATCCACATCGCGCTGGTGCGGGTCCAGCAAATCGAGTGCTTCAAGAACATTCGCGGCGCCGTACCATTTCATTTTCGTGCTCGCGCGCGCGACGTTCTCGCCTTCTTTAGCCGAGGCCGGGATGAATGTCCCTGCGGTCAACTCAAGCTCGCTAAGGAACTTCCGATATTCCTGCTCAATCTCGCGAAACCTCTTCGCAGAGTAATCCACGAGATCCATCTTGTTTACGACGACAATGATATGCTTGATGCCAAGCATGCTTAGCAGGTAGGCATGACGTCGACTTTGCTCGCGCACCCCTTCGTCCGCGCTGATTACAAGGACCGCTGCATCCGCTCGAGACGCGCCGGTAATCATGTTCTTCAAAAATTCCTTATGTCCCGGCGCATCGATGATGGCGTAACGGCGCCTTGTGGTTCGAAAGGGAATTTCGGTCGTATCGATCGTGACATTTTGCTTTTGCTCTTCAAGAAGCGCATCGAGCAAAAAGGCGAATTCAAATCCCATCCCCTCCGCGGCACATGCCTTTTTTATTTCTTCCACCTTGCCCTCGGGTAAAGAACCCGTGTCGTGCAAAATGCGGCCGATGAGCGTGGACTTTCCATGATCGACGTGGCCGACGAAAACCACGCGCACTGTTGGCGCAACGTCTGAAGTTGAGCGTCCAGCGTTTCCCTTGTCGCTCACAAAAATCCCTTCGCCCTCAACTTCTGCATCGCATTCCGTTCGTAATGATCCTGGGCGCGGCCGGCGCGCTCAGTCGTTTTTGTCGCCTCGAGTTCGGCAATAATCTCCTCGATCGTGGAGGCATTGCTTTCGATCGGCTGCGTAATGGGACTGCAGCCCAACGACCGAAATCGTTTTCCGTCTCGAGTGAAATACATTTGCGGGATGGGTATGTTTTCTCGCTGGATGTAGCGCCAAATATCGACCTCGGTCCAATCGAGCAACGGTTGGACCCGCACGTGTTCGCCTTTGCTGGCGCCGGTAACAAACTGACCCCAGAATTCCGGCGGCTGGTCCTTGTAATCCCATTCAAACTGCGCGTTGCGTGGCGAAAAATATCGCTCCTTGGCGCGAGTTGGATCTTCGTCGCGTCGAATACCGGTGATCAGCGCGTCCCATTTGTACTCCGCGAGCACTTGCTGCAAGGCTACCGTCTTTAACTCGTGCGTGACCGTCACCGGATCATGCGTCTTGTAACCAATCCCGCGAGCACGGGCTTCGGTATTGGTCTTAACGATAAGTTTGAGGTTGTGATGTTTCGTCGCCCATTCACGGAACTCCAGCATCTCTGGAAACTCGTAGGTCGTATCGATGTGCAAAACGGGAAAAGGAACGCGCCCCAAGAAAGCCTTGCGGGCAAGCCAGACCAGAACGTTTGAGTCTTTACCCATGGACCAGGGCATGCAGACACTCTTGAACGCGTGATACGCCTCGCGGAAAATAAAGATGCTCTGGTTCTCGAGATCGTCGAGATGAGTGCGTTGGGAAGATGTTGTCATTTCGATGAGGGCCGTTCTATACAATCGGGAAGCTCATGCTGCAACGAGCAGATATCCAAAAATCCCAAAAATCCCACTACGTCACAGGCCCCGCTTTTGAAACTACCTCCCCATCTTCATGTCGCGATTCGGCTTGCGCGCTACGAAGCGCATTTTAACCTTCAATCATGCCTGAAACACGTGGCACAGCGTACGATTCGAAGATCGAAGGCAATGTCATTTTTACGCGCTTCGATGCTGCGCTCAACTGGGTGCGAAAAAACTCGCTTTGGCCGATGCCCATGGGCCTGGCCTGTTGCGCGATCGAGTTGATGGCCGCAGCTGCATCGCGCTTCGATATCGCGCGCTTCGGGGCGGAGGTGATGCGCTTTTCGCCGCGCCAATGCGACGTGATGATTGTTGCTGGTACTGTCACCTACAAAATGGCACTGGCAGTAAAGCGAATTTATGAACAAATGCCGGAGCCGAAATGGGTGATTGCGATGGGTGCGTGCGCGTCTACTGGAGGCATGTATCGCTCGTACGCTGTCCTGCAAGGAATCGACCAGCTTCTTCCAGTCGATGTTTATATTTCCGGTTGTCCGCCACGCCCAGAGGCGTTGCTCGCCGGTTTGATGAAATTGCAGGAAAAAATTTCGCTGGAACGCTCGTTCAGGAATCAGAAACCAGAATTAGCGGAGAGGCTTGAAGATGCGCTGGCATGACCCCGCGTCATTCCGGGCGAAGTCGAGAAGTCCTATCGAGACGTCTACCGGTTTCATCACGAGATTCTTTGATTCCGCTCCGCTTCGCTCAGAATGACAGTTATGACTGACCCGGAGTTGTTCGACCTGTTTAACAAGTTTGAACAGAAGATTCAGAACAAGACTGAGTTTCGTGGCGAGACGACTTACGAGATTGTCGCAAACAATCTTCACGAGATCGCAGCATTTTGCCGCGACAAACTTTTGTTCGATTACCTGGTTGATATCACCAGCATCGACAATTTTGGCGAAGACCCCCGGTTCGAAATTGTCTATCACCTTTACTCGCTGCCCCGCGCAGTTCATCTGCGCTTAAAGTTAAAAGTTCCGGATGAAGCAGGCGCCGTCGATACCGTTTCCGACATTTGGCCAACCGCAAATTGGCACGAGCGCGAGATTTACGACATGATGGGAATCAAATTCAACGGGCATCCCGATCTCCGTCGTATTTTGATGTGGGACGGCTATCCATTCTTCCCGCTGCGGAAAGATTTCCCACTGGAAGGCCTCCCAAGCGAAATGCCCGATGTCGCTTTCACAAAAGTAACACCTCTGGAAGGCGGTCCCTTTGTAACGGTTCCGAGCACTGCGACATCAAAAGACCGCGAGCCTCGCGCCCGGCCTCCGGAATTGTAAGAGCAATGCTGCGTGCCTGACGGTGGCACCCTAAGAACCGCTACGCTGCCGAGACGGGTGGCGCGCTTTCGGGTTTTCGCGTCGCAACCATCACGTCTGGACGCAAAGCTTCGTCGCGCGGAATGATTGTCGTGGTCTTTGAGCCCAGCTTTGGATACGCGATTCGGCTATGGAGCATCATTAAAAGGGTGAAGCGGAAGCGTTCGGCGATGATTTTCAATTCGCCAAGAGTTAGATCGCAATCATCCAGTTGCCGGTCGCTAATACGCTCCTCGATTATTTCGGTAACGAGTGTTTCGATTCTTTGCGGAGTTGGTTTCTCCAGGCTGCGCGACGCACTTTCAACAGCGTCGGCCAGGCTGACAATCGCGCTCTCTTTCGTCTGCGGTTTCGGTCCCCCGTAGCGAAAACTCTCTTCCTTTACCTCCGGAATGTCGTCCTCGCGGAGCTTCATGATTTTCCCGCCTGCGCGTGCGTCCTCATGCTGCTGAAGAGCGCGTTGATAAAAATAACGAACGAGCGATGTGCCGTGATGTTCCTGGATGATATCGATGATGCGCTGATTGAGCTTGTATTTCAGAGCGAGATCAACGCCTTCTTTCACGTGCGCAATGATGATCAATGCGCTCATCGTTGGCGCTAGATCGTCGTGTGGGTTGCGCTCAAAGCTCATGTTTTCGGTGAAGTATTCCGGCTTCACCAGTTTGCCGACATCGTGGAAATACGAGCAGACACGGCAGAGCGTTGCGTTTGCGCCGATTGCTTCCCCAGCAGATTCGGCGAGGTTAGCTACGACCAGGCTGTGATGATACGTCCCGGGCGCTTCGATGGTCATGCGGCGCAGCAACGGATGGTTTAAATCGGACGCTTCCAGCCACGAAATGTCCGTTGTGATTTCGAACAGGTTTTCGAGAATCGGAAGCGCACCGCCAACCAGAGTGGCAGTCAAAATTCCATTACCGACGGCGAGCGCGCTTTGCAATCCGACCATGCCCCAATCATTGGCCGTCGGGTAAAACCAATTGATCGGCCCGATTCCACCGAACGTCAGGGACAGTAACCAGATGGCGAGCCCGACCCAGAATCCGGCACGGACCAAATTGCTGCGCCGCCGCACCTGTAAGGTGAGCGAGACCGCAGTGAATCCGCTGATCAAACTCGTCACGAGCAGCGGTGCATCAATCGGCCCAAACAACATGCTACTCCAAAGACTTACAAAAAATGCGGCGTAAAGCCCGTGATGGCGGCCCAGCAACACGCTCAGCACAAGCGGCGCAAAAGCATAGGGCATGATCAACCCCGCCATTTCAGGCTTCAAGAATCGATAATTGCCGCTGTTACAAAGCACGAGCAGCAGTTTCGTGACGGCCAGCTGCACCAGGATGAGGGCAAAGATGAGAAGGATGCGCGAGCTTCGTGAAAAGCTTTTGGGTTGGTTAATCCAAAGCTGCGTTATCGCGGTGGCCAGAACCAGCAGCGCAATGATAAAGTTCTTGGTTGGCTCGGGTTGCTGGCCGCTGAAGACAAGAAATGCGAGTCCACCAGCAAACACCGCGAAAATCACGCCCTTGATGAAGGGCGAATATTCCAGGTTGCGCTTCAGTTCGCTGCGGGCCCGGCGACGCCGCGTTTTTCGCGAGGCGAGGCCGCGTCTGATGAGTCTTCCGCGTTTGGAAAAATCGAACATTTGGTTTTTACTTGCGTGGCGATGGCGCGGGCGATCTGTGCTGCTGGTAAGCGCCAATAATAGCGCGCACCAATTCATGCCGCACGACGTCGCGCTCGGTAAAATACACAGTAGCGATTCCCGGGACAGCCTTTAATGCCTGCAATGCTTCCACGACCCCGGAGCGCTTGTTCGGCGGCAGATCAATTTGCGTAACGTCACCGGTTACCACGCATTTGGAATTCAAGCCGATTCGCGTCAGCAGCATGAACATCTGCTCGGTCGTAGTGTTTTGCGCTTCATCCAGAATGACAAAAGCATTGCTCAACGTGCGCCCGCGCATGTACGCCAGCGGAGCCACTTCAATGGTCTGCCGGGCAATGGCGCGCTCCATCTCCTCTGCTTCTAACATTTCACGCAAGGCATCGTAAAGAGGGCGCAGGTATGGAGTGATCTTTTGTTCGAGATCGCCCGGAAGAAAACCGAGCGCCTCGCCAGCTTCCACTGCGGGTCGCGTCAAAATGATGCGGGCTACCTGCTCTTTCTTAAGCGCCGCGACCGCCATGGCGACGGCAAGGTAAGTTTTTCCCGTGCCAGCCGGCCCAATTCCAAAAACGACGTCGTGCTTTTGAATTGCCTCGACATAAGCCCGCTGGTTTGCGCTTCGCGCAACGATCGGAGGCTTGCGGAACGAGGTAGTGATCTTGGTCGCTACGACATCGCCCAGATTCTCATTGCGTTCTTCGCTCACTGCCTTGAGCGCATAATTGAACTCATGTCTTTGAATATCCACGCCCTGCTGGCGCGCTTTTTCGAGCTGTTGAAATACCTCCTGCGCTTTATCGACGTGGCTCGTGTCTCCCTCCAGTTTCACCCAGCCTTCGCGGGTGGTCACCTTCACACCAAGTGAATCCTCAAGATTTTTCAAGAGTTTGATGTCATTGGCGTACAGCGACTGCAAGGCACGCGGGCTCTCAAACTGAAGGGTGCGAGTTTCGGTCATCGTCAATTCGTGGCATCGGCATCCTTGCCGATTGCAATTTGGCTAAGAGGTGAGGCCACGAACCCTGCCCTAACGAAAACCATACACCAGCGCCCAATGCGTGCGTTCCTCTGGCGATTCCTCCACGCTGACGATGACAAAGTAACTGCCGGTGGTCTTTGGAACGACGTGCGCAGCCGCAAAATGGCCTTTCTCCCAGCTGTCTGGTTCTTCCGCCAGCTTCCCATCCGAATCGTAAATATGAACCGACACCTTCGCCCGATCGACTTCGGTCCCCAGCCAGAACCAATATTCGTTTCCTTTGAATAATTGCTGTCGGACTGCTTTCTTTTCACCTGAAGCGAGGTCGCCTCCCCAGTAATCCTCACGCACCTGAAACCCTTGTTTTACATATGGTTCTGCTGCCTGAAGGGCAAACGACTGCGCATCATCCACCGAGGCGGAGGCCGCACGCTGCATAACGACGACAGCCGCCAGCAAGAAGCTGACGCGTAAAAGAAGTTTCGCGAAACGGTTCATCGAAATTTCCTAATCCCTCGTGACGATGCCGGCGCCGAGCCGCGTCGTGATCTCGTTGACTTTCTTAACTGACTCGGCAGGAATGCCCTTGCCGCCGACATCAATGAGAGGCTTCACTTCGACCAGGGCGTCTTGAATTTGGTGAATGATCGGAAGATTAAACTCAGGCATCGCCTTCAGTCTTGTCTGAAAATATGCCAGGAGATCGGGCTGATGCAGAAGCTCTGCGCCGTCGGTAGAAAAATGCTGTTTCACGACTGAGGTCAATACTTCCGTTCCCCTCAGCCACCCACCCAGACTGACGAGCTGTGACAACTTTTCATCGTGCACTTCGTTCATTGCCTGTTGCACACTGTTTTGGGTGCGATCCAGTTCCTGCCGCACATTTTCCCAGTTACGTTTATCTGCCGCCTCGATAATCGCCTTGGCATGTGGCGTGATCGAGTTTCCGACGCCAATTCCTTTCGCCAATGCCAGGACGCGTTGACCAATGTCCTTTACGGCCGGCGCGTCTTCCGCTTGCACCGCAATGAAGCCATCTGCGATCACCGCCCCCAACAACAGGGCGATGCGCGGCCGCTCGGTAAAATTTGGCCCCTTATCGCTGCGGACGTGTTCCTTCCAATTGACCCCACCGAGCTTGTTCAGTGCCCCGAAAATTTCGTTCGGCAACGGCACTACAACGTCCTCCACAGTCGTGGATAATTGGTTAATATTGATGTGCTGCGGAGCCTGCGCGCCATGCGCGCTCAGAGAAAGCCCCCCCGCTGCGGCTACAATTAACTTCAGATGTCTAGTAAACAGAATCATTGGAAGCTTCGAATGTTGATTTCGAGGTCGTATCTAGGATTTAATGAAGCGAACTTTAAGCAAAACCAGTGCTGTACACAAATCGCTGCTCAAACATTTTGAATCGCCTTAACCGAAACATTCTATTCCCTGTGCGGCCCCGCCGTCTACGCTCTTTATGGATCTGACCCGGCTAGAGCAGATCCTCGACCGCGCATCTTCCAGGCGGATCACGGTAATCGGCGATCTGATGCTCGATGAATTTGTTTGGGGAAAAGTCGGGCGCATCTCGCCTGAGGCGCCCGTCCCCGTCGTAGAGGTAACCGGAGAATCATTTTACCCGGGCGGCGCTGCCAACGTCGCCCGCAACCTGCGCGAGTTCGTGGACGGCGTCGCGATCATCGGTCTGCTGGGCAAAGATCGTGGCGGCCAGCAGCTTCAGGAATTATTGTCGGAACAAAAGATCGATACCTCGAATGCCGTTGTAGAGGCAACTTTTCACACTATCGTTAAAACCCGCATCGTGGCGCGTCATCAACAGGTTGTTCGTGTCGATCGCGAAAGGTTCGTCGGGCCAGCGGCGTCCCAAGTTGAAGACGTCGTGGCTGCTGTCCGAAAGAGTATTCCAGAGACCGACGCAATTATTTTCGAAGACTACGGCAAAGGCTTTTTATCGACCGAACTAGTTTCGCAGATCGCAGATGCTGCGCGCTCGGCGGGCAAGATCGTGGCTGCGGATCCTAATCCCCGCAACCTGGTCGAGTGGCGCGGCCTGACAGTAATCAAGCCGAACCGCACTGAAGCTTTTCTCGCCGCAGGGGTTGCCAGCGGCGATCAGGAAACCGCTCCGTCCCAGGATCCGGATCTGAAGCGCGCTGGCGAAACGCTTCTTCAAAAATGGGAAACAGAAAATGTCCTCATCACTCTGGGCGAACAGGGCATGATGCTTTTCCAAAAGAAAGGAGCACCGCACTACATCCCCACGAAGGCGCGAGAGGTTTTCGACGTCTCGGGCGCGGGCGATACGGCCATCGCTCTCTTCACACTTGGTCTCGCCTGCGGAGCGACCCCGACCGAAGCGGCAGAAATCGCCAACCACGCGAGTGCAGTAGTCGTAAGCAAGCTGGGAACAGCAACCGTGACACGAGAGGAATTGATGGCCAGTTTTCGAGAGGATTCCGAAAGTGGCTAACAAATTGTCGGCTGCCGTTTTTATCGATCGCGACGGCACGATCATCGAGGATGCAGATTACTGTTCCCACCCAAAACAGGTGAAGGTTTTTCCTGGCGTTCCTCAGGCATTGCAGCGTCTAAAATCAAACGGATTCAAACTCATCGTTGTTACGAACCAAAGCGGCATCGGCCGTGGCTTTTTCACCGTTGACGAATATCGCTCCGTCGAATCGGAAGTTTCCCGTCAACTGGGTGATGGCTTGATCGCTGCAACTTATTTTTGTCCCGATGTCCCTGGTCAGCTTTCAAGTTATCGCAAGCCGTCGCCTGGAATGATTTTGCAAGCCAAGCGAGACCACCAAATCG
>Ga0310810_10012190_pt1 | contig 10086 bp, 7 predicted proteins | sample NCmetagenome_FD_207641 | JGI IMG/M metagenome (GOLD analysis project Ga0310810, IMG submission 207641) | Soil microbial communities from experimental microcosm in Duke University, North Carolina, United States - NC | ecosystem: Engineered > Artificial ecosystem > Soil microcosm > Unclassified ...
ACGGGGGCAAGTTCGCGTTGCAGCCGTGGGACTGGCAGTTGTATGCCGAACAGGTGCGCAAGGCGAAGTACGACCTCGACGAGTCGCAGATCAAGCCCTATTTCGAACTCGACAGCGTGCTGCGGAACGGCGTGTTCTACGCCGCCCACCAGCTCTACGGGCTGGACTTCAAGGAACGCCACGACCTGCCGGTGTACCAGCCGGACGTGCGCGTGTTCGAGGTGTTCGACAAGGACGGCAAGTCGCTGGCGCTGTTCTACTGCGACTACTTCAAGCGCGACAACAAGTCCGGCGGCGCGTGGATGGACAACCTGGTGGGCCAGTCGAAGCTGCTGGGCACCAGGCCGGTGATCTACAACGTCACCAATTTCACCAAGCCCGCGCCCGGCCAGCCGGCGCTGCTGAGCTTCGATGACGTGACCACGATGTTCCACGAGTTCGGACATGCGCTGCACGGCATGTTCGCCGACCAGCAGTACCCGACGTTGTCGGGCACCAACACCGCGCGGGACTTCGTCGAGTTCCCGTCGCAGTTCAACGAGCACTGGGCGCTGGAACCCGGCGTGTTCGCGCATTACGCGAAGCACTACAAGACCGGCGAACCGATGCCGCAGGCCCTGGTCGACAAGATCAAGAAGAGCAGCACCTTCAACAAGGGCTACGACGTGACCGAGGCGATCTCGGCGGCGCTGCTCGACATGTCCTGGCACACGCTGCCGGCCGATGCGCCCAGGCAGGACGTGGACGCGTTCGAGGCCAAGGCGCTGAAGGACAACGGCACCGACCTGTCCTACGTGCCGCCGCGCTACCGCTCCAGCTACTTCATGCACATCTGGGGCAACGGCTATGCGGCCGGCTACTACGCCTACGCCTGGACCCAGATGCTGGCCGACGATGCCTTCGCGTGGTTCGACGAACACGGCGGCCTGACCCGCGCGAACGGCGACCGCTTCCGCGACATGGTGCTGTCGCGCGGCAACACCGAGGACCTGGCGACCATGTACCGCGACTGGCGCGGCCGCGATCCGAACGTCGATGCGATGAAGAAGGATCGGGGACTGGAAGGCGGCGACGAAGGCGATTCGAAGTAACGCTTCCTGCACTGCACGCGAAATCGCGTCAGCAGGGCCTGGAGACCTGGCGCACGACTTCCGCGGTCTTCTGGTCGCGACCGCTCAGCGCCACGTCGGCCTGCGAGACGATGCCGCAGACGCAGCCGTCGGCGTCGACGACCGGCACCCGCCGCACCTGGCTGGACTCCATCGCCGCGCAGATGTCGGCCAGGCTGCTCGACGAGGACACGGTCTGGACCGGCGTGCTCATGCAGTCGCCCGCCATGCAGTCCGGGTCCTTGCCGCTGGCGACCGCGCGCACGGCGATGTCGCGGTCGGTCACCACGCCCAGCGGCTTGCGGTCCTGGTCGACCACCGGGATCAGCCCGCAGTCGTTGTCGATCATCATCTGCGCGACCTGGCGCAGCGGCGTGTCGCGGGTGCAGCACGCGGGATTGGCCGTCATCACGTCGTTCAGTTCCATCTCGGTCTCCTGCGGGTGGGAAACCGCCACGCTGCGCCATCGCCGGTTGCCCCGGCGTGAATCCGCCGTGGCGCTGGGCATGGCTTTCGTCAGGGTCGACGGCCCGTCCGATCGGCTAGGCTGGCGGTTCACCTTCGACGAGGCTCCCCGCAATGAAGCACCCTCTCGCCCTGGCCGTGGCCATGGCGCTCGCCGCCACCGCGCCGGCGCATGCCCAGACGACCAATAGCAAGGACTCGACCGCGACCGCGACGCAACAGGCCATGACCCAGAATCCGTTCTTCGCCGACAGCCCGCTCGCACTGCACTACCCGCAGTTCGACAAGATCCAGGATTCCGATTTCGCGCCCGCGTTCGATCGCGGCATGGCCGAGCAGAAGCAGGAATTCGAGGCGATCGCGAACAGCAAGCAGGCGCCGACCTTCGACAACACCATCCTGGCGATGGAGCGTTCGGGCCGCATCCTGTCGCGCGCCGGCTACGTGTTCGGCAACCTGACCAGCGCCGACACCAACGACGCGCTGGACAAGATCAACGCCGAGTATTCGCCGAAGTTTGCCGCGCACCGCGATTCGCTGTACCTCAACCCGAAGCTGTTCCAGCGGGTCAAGGCGCTGTACGACAAGCGCAACGACCTGGGCCTGGACGCGCAGGGCGTGCGCCTGGTCGAGCGCTACTACGTCGACTTCGTCCGCGCCGGCGCCAACCTCACGCCCGCGCAGCAGGAACGCGTCAAGGCGATCAATGCCGAACTGGCGACGCTGACCACCAAGTTCGGCCAGGACGTGCTGGCCGAGCGCAACGATTCGGCGATCGTGGTCGACAGCCGCGACGACCTCGCCGGCATGAGCGACGACCAGGTCAACGCCGCCGCCGAAGCCGCCAAGGCCAAGGGCCTGGACGGCAAGTTCCTGATCCCGCTGGTCAACACCACCGGCCAGCCGGCCGAGGCGCAGCTGGACAACCGTGCGCTGCGCGAGAAGATCTATCGCGCCTCGATCGCGCGCGGCAGCCGCGGCAACCAGTGGGATACGCGCGAGGAGGTATCCAAGGTCACCAAGCTGCGCGCCGAGCGCGCGCAGATCATGGGTTACCCGAACTACGCCGCGTTCGCCGTCGCCGAGGAAACCGCGAAGAACCCCGAGGCGATCAACGCCATGCTCGAGAAGATCGCGCCGATCGCCGTCGCCAACGCGCGCAAGGAAGGCGGCGTGCTGCAGGCGATGATCGACAGCGAGCAGAAGGCCAAGGGCGAGCCGAGCTTCCAGCTGCAGCCATGGGATTGGGCTTACTACACCGAGAAGGTGCGCAAGGCCCAGTACGACTACAGCGAGGACGAGATCAAGCCGTACCTCGAGATGGACAACGTGCTCGAGAAGGGCGTGTTCTTCGCCGCCAACAAGCTGTACGGCCTGGACTTCAAGCGTCGCACCGACCTGCCCGTGTACGAGCCCGACGTGCGCGTCTACGACGTGTTCAATGCCGACGGCTCGGAACTGGCGCTGGTGATCGTCGACCCGTACGCGCGCGCCTCCAAGCAGGGCGGCGCGTGGATGAGCTCGTATGTCGACCAGTCCGACCTGTTCGGCACCAAGCCGGTGGTCGCGCTGCACCTCAACGTCACCAAGCCGGCCGAAGGCAAGCCGGCGCTGATGACCTGGGACGACGTCAACGGCGCCTTCCACGAGTTCGGCCACGTGCTGCACGGCATGTTCTCGGACGTGAAGTACCCGTACTTCTCCGGCACCAGCGTGCCGCGCGATTTCGTCGAGTACCCGTCGCAGGTCAACGAGATGTGGCAGGACGACCCGACCGTGTTGGCCAACTACGCGCGCCACTGGAAGACCGGCGAGCCGATGCCCAAGGCGCTGCTGGACAAGGTGATGGCGGCCTCGAAGTTCAACGAAGGCTTCGCCACCACCGAGTACCTGGGCGCGGCGATGCTCGACCAGAAGTGGCACCAGGTGTCGGCCGACCAGTTGCCCGATGCCGCCGGCGTGCTCGACTACGAAGCCAAGGCCCTGCACGACGTCGGCCTGGACTACGCGCCGGTGCCGCCGCGCTACCGCACGCCGTACTTCAGCCACATCATGGGCGGCTACGCGGCCGGCTACTACGCCTACATCTGGTCGGAAGTGCTCGATGCCGACACCGCCAAGTGGATCCGCGACCACGGCGGCCTGACCCGTGCGAATGGCGACCGCTTCCGCAGCATGTTGCTGTCGCGTGGCGGCAGCCAGGATGCGCTGGAGCTGTTCAAGGCGTTCTACGGCGGCGATCCGGACATCGCACCGCTGCTGGAGCGCCGTGGCCTGGTCGCGTCCGACGACGCCGCCAAGCCGGATACCGACAAGACCGACGTGCCGCCGAAGCAATAAGCGCAGTCACAGGCGCCAACCGAAACCGCCCGGTGCAAGCCGGGCGGTTTTTTCATGCCTCGCCGCGCGCACCCGCCTCTTCCAGCGCCAACGCCGCCTCGACCACGGGTTTCGCCCAACCCGGCGTGCGTCGCATCGACACCACGTCACGGGGCTTCTGTACGTGTCCATCGGCCATCTGCAGGACCAGGCGCGGATCCGGGATTGGAGTACCGGGCGCGGCCTCGGCGCTGTTGTCGTAGACCTGCAGGCATGCCAACGCGGGCAACAGCAGGATCAGGTTGTGCAGCGCCGCGGGATAGCGTTCGCGGATCCGGGCCTCGGGAATGTCGTGACCGCCGGCCGCGACCCGCGCCCGCACGCGTGCGATGTGGCGCTCGGGCGAATCCAGGCCGCAGAACCACATCAGCACGTCGTGGCTGCGCGCGGCCGCGGCGATCCGCGCCGGAATGGTGTGGCCGCCGAGCGTGGTCTCGAAGGCATGGTTGCGGCCGTTCGCCACGGCGTCGTCGAGCCGACGCAGGCCTTCCTGCCAGGCTGCGGCATTGGCTTCGGACTGGGTGCAGCCGATCGCGGCCATCAGTTCGCGCGCGAAGCTGTCCGGATTGAACCAGGCCAATCCGGCGCGTTCGAGCAGGTGACCGCCCACCGAGCTCTTGCCGGCGCCATTGACGCCCGCCAGCACGTACAGCGCCGGGCGCGAACCGCGCGCGGACGTCTTGGCCATGGACTCGGTGCGGATCCGGTGTGCTGCCCGGATCAGTGGCTGGCGCCGGCCTTGACCTTGCCGCGCAGCCGCGCCGGCTGTTCCATCAATCCGCGCAGCCGCTTGCCGGCGTCGTCGGCCTGCAGGCCCGCCAGGCGCGCGTCGAAGCGCTGGCGCAACCCGTCGAGCACCGAGGCTTCCTGCGCGGCCATGCCCCGCAGCGCGGCGAGGATGGCAGCGTATTCGTCGGCCGACAGGATCACCGCCTCGGGCTCGTCGTGATTGGTGACCAGCACCGGGCCGCTGCGCTGCAGGGTGCGCATGACCCCGCGCCAGCCGGACTTCTTCACTTCCGAAGCCGGCGTGCGCGGCAGGTCTTCGATGGCGTCGAGTTTCAGGGCCAGGGCCATGGCGGCCTCCTCTGGTCAGGGATGCACCCAATATACCCTTTTTACCCCGATGATCCCAATTTTCCTTATTTGGGATGGAAGCTCACCAGGCGTTGGCGACAGGCCTTGGCCCACCCCTCCCAGGGATCCTTGCGCTGGCTGGCCGCGCGCCGCAGCGCTCGCGGCAGCGGGTAGTCGGCCCCGGATTTGGCACGCCCGAGTTCGGACCAGGCCAGCGGCACCGCCACGCCCGCCTCCTTGCGCGCGCGCAGCGACCAGCTGGCCACGCTGGTGGCGCCACGACCATTGCGCAGCCAGTCGATGAAGATCACCCCGCCCCGCTTCGACTTGCTCGCGGTGGCGACGTAGCGTTGCGGCGATTGCGTCGCCATCGCATCGGCGAAGGCTTCGCAGAACGCCTTGGCCTCGACCCAGCCAGGACCGGGCGCGATCGGCAGCACGACGTGCAGGCCCTTGCCTCCCGACAGCCGCACGAAGCTCTGCAATCCCAGTTCCTGCAGGCGGTCGCGCACGTCGCGCGCGGCGGCGCAGATCGCCTTCCAGTCCACGCCCTCGCCCGGGTCCAGGTCGAACACGAGCCGGTCCGGATGCTCGACGTCCTCGATCCGCGACCCCCACGGATGCAGCTCGAGCACGTTCATCTGCACCAGGTCGATGAGCCCTTCGACATCGTCGATGTAAAGGTAATCGTCCTTGCCACCATCTTTTTCCCGGATCGGCACCGCATGCACGCCCTGCCCGAGCGTGCCGGCGTGGTGCTTCTGGAAGAAGCACTGCCCCTTCATGCCATCGGGGCAGCGCAGCAGCGACAGCGGCCGGCGCGCGACTTCGGGCAGCAGCAAGGGCGCCACCGAGCGGTAGTAGTCGGCGACCTGCTGCTTGGTGATGCCGCTGTCCGGATAGATCACCTTGCCGGGACTGCTGAGCCGGGTCTCGGCCGAAGCGGCCTGCGTACCGATGTCCTTCACTGTCTTGTCCTCGCGCAAACGCTGGAAACTGGCTTGGCGGAGCAAGCCTTCCCTGCCCCAGCCGCGGAAGGCGACCTCGACCACGAGCTCGGGCTGCACCCAGGTGACGTCGCGCGGCTTCACCGGCACGTGCGCCGGCAGCACCACCGTCGGCGCCTCGCGCCGCAATGCGTCCAGTCGCCTGCGCAGCGCGCGCAATGCGGCGTCGTCATAGCCGGTTCCGACCCGTCCCACGTACTTGAGCGCGCCATGTTCACGGGTGGCCATCAGCAAGGCGCCGAAGCCGTTGCGCGATCGCTTCGGCGCGGTGAACCCGACGACCACGAATTCGTCGGTCTGCGCATGCTTGGTCTTGATCCAGCTGGTCGAACGCCCGGGCGTGTAATGCGCGTCGACCGCCTTGCTGACGATGCCTTCCATGTCCTGCTTCGCGCTCGCGGCGAACACCTCGGGGCCGTGGCCGACGATGTGGCGGCTGTATTCGAGCACCGGCGCCGCGCCCTGCAGCAGGGTTTCGAGCAACTGCTTGCGTTCGTGCAGCGCGCACCGGGTCAGGTCGATGCCCGCCAGCGATGGCAGGTCGAACAGCATGTAGCGCAAGGCACCGGCCGCATCGCCCTTCAACGTGCCCTGCAACAGCCCGAAGTCGTTGCGTCCCTGCGGATCGAGCGCAATGAGTTCTCCATCGAAACTGCCGTCATCGATCCCGAGCCGTTCCAGCGCCGCGACGATGTCCGGATGATCGGCGGTCCAGTTGAGGCCATTGCGCGAACGCAGCCGCGCCTTGCCGGCGACCACTTCGGCCAGCAGCCGGTAGCCATCCCATTTGAGTTCGTGCAACCAGCCCTCGCCCTCCGGCGGCGACTCGCGCAGGGTCGCCAGCTGCGGATCCGGCGGCGTCCAGCCGCGTTTCCCGCGGGCGCCGGCGAGCGACTCCGCGCGGGCCTGCCAGTCCTTGCCGCGCCTGCGGGCGCGCGTGGCGCCGGGCGCGGCCGACCGGGTCCTGGGCGTCGCCTTCGCCGGAGGCGCGGCTTTCGCGGGCTGCGCGGCGGCGATCAGGTCATCGGCCTCGGCGTCCCGTGCGAACGCATCGTTGCGCTTGAACAGCAGCCACTGCGGCTTGCCGCTGCGGACCTGCTGGGTGCGGACCAGTTTCCAGCCGCCCTGGAGCTTGCCGCCATGGAGTTCGAACTCGAGCTTGCCGGCCGCCAGTGCCTCCAGCGGATCGCCGCTCGCGTTCCACACGCCCTTGTCGAAGATGTCGACGTGGCCGGCGCCGTAGTGGCCCTTGGGGATATCGCCCTCGAACCCGGCGTAGCTGAGCGGATGGTCCTCGACCTCCACTGCAAGCCTTTTTTCGCCCGGCCGCAGCGACGGCCCCTTGGGCACCGCCCAGCTCTTGAGCGTGCCATCCATTTCCAGCCGGAAGTCGTAATGGCGCGCACGCGCATGGTGCAGCTGCACGACGAAGATCGGGCGCCTGCCCTGGCGCGCCGACTTCTGCCCGGGGAACGGTTCCGGGGTTTCGCCGGCGCGACGCTTGCGGACGTATTCGCGCAGGCTCATGCAGTTACCGCCAGGTCAGGCCGATTTGCGGCGCGTGGCCTTCGCCGCGGTCTTCTTGGCGGCCTTCTTCGCCGCTTTCTTCGCCGGCTTGCGACCGGCTTCCTCGGCCACCGTCTTCTTCGACGGCGTGCGCTTCTTGCGGTCGATGCTCTGCTGCAGCAGGGACATGAAGTCGACCACGTTGGTGGTCGCGTTTTCGTGTGCCGCCTCGTGTTCTTCTTCCGTGCGCTTGACCACGCCGTGTGCCTTCATGCGCTTCTCGATGACGTCCTGCAGGCGCTCGCGGAACTCGTCCCTGTAATCGCCCGGTTTCCAGTCGGCGGCCATGGCCTTGATCAGCTGCTCGGAAAACTCCAGTTCCTTGGCGCTCACCCGGTAATCGCCGCGCGAACCTTCAGGGATGTTGTATTCCTCGATGTCGACCAGTTCCTGCGGGTAGCGCATCATCACCAGCAGCAGGGCGTTGTCCTGCGGCATCACCGCGCACAGGTGCTCGCGGGTCCGGATGACGACCCGCGCGATGCCGATTCGCCCGGTCTTCTGCAGCGCCTCGCGCAACAGCACGTAGCCCTTCTCGGCCTTCTTGGCCGGGACCAGCACGTAGGGTTTCTCGAAGTACTGCGGCCCGATCGCATCGACGTCGACGAAGCCCTCGACCTCGATCGCGTCATGGCTCTCCGGCGCAGCCGACTTGATGTCCTCCGGCTCGAGCACGACGTAGCTGCCCTTGTCGTATTCGAACGCCTTGACCACGTCCTTCCATGGCACTTCCTCGCCGGTCTCGGCGTTGACGCGTTCGTAGCGCACCGGCGCGTTGTTGCGCGCGTCGAGCATGCGGAAGGAGATGTCGGTGCGACGCTCGCCGGACATCAGCGAGACCGGGATGTTGAGCAGGCCGAACGACAGGGTTCCGGACCAGACGGGACGGGCCATGGCGACTTCCTTGGCGACACGAGGACGGAGCCCGAGTATTCGCGGGCGCGCGTGACGCAGGAGTGGAGCCGGCCCGGCGCCGGCGCGCCGCCAGGCTCAGGCAGCGTTGTCGAAGACCGGCGCGTTGTCGCGCAGGTGGCCTTCGCGGCGCAGCTTGGCGACCTGCCAGGCCGCATGCACATCGTCCCGCACCTGGGTCCACGACAGCGGCGACGTGCCACGCATGGAACCCCAGTCGCCTGCGATGTGCGACTCGACCACGCGCCACGGCTCGCCGGGATACAGGCGGGTCGCCTGCTCGCCGAAGACGCGCGCAAGCGCCCGGGCTTCGTCGTGTTCGAGTGCGGATGAATGCGGCAGGTGGACGAGCATCGTGGGTTCCCATGGGGCGACAACGCGCCCATTACGCCCGCGGGACCGTTGCGATCGGGTGAAAGCGATGTCATCGGCGCATTCAGCGCACCTCGGCATAGCCGCCCGGCACGCCATGCGGGGACAGCACCAGCTGCCACAACTGGGTCCGACGCGAGCGGAACGCGGCCATGGACGCCGCCAGGTAGAAGCGCCACATGCGCCGGAAACGCGCGTCGTAACGCGCCGGCCAGGCGCGCTCGATGTTGGCCCGCCAGGCCTGCAGGGTCAGGTCGTAGTCGGTGCCGAAGTTGTGCCAGTCCTCGATCACGAACCGGCCCTCGCTCACCCTGGCGATCTGCGCCGCAGAGGGCAGCATCGAGTTCGGGAAGATGTAACGTGCGATCCAGGGATCGGTGCGCCGCACAGAGACGTTGCTGCCGATGCAGTGCAGCAGGAACAAGCCATCTTCCGCCAGGCAACCGCGAGCGACGTCGAAATAGGTATCGTAGTTGCGCACGCCGACGTGCTCGAACATCCCGATCGAAAAAATCCGGTCGTAGCGTTCGCCACTGGCGCCGGTATCGCGGTAGTCCTGCAGGCGGATCTCCACCGGCAGCCCGGCGCACAGCCTGCGCGCGTAATCGGCCTGTTCGCGCGAGACGGTGACGCCCACGCCACTCACTTCATAATGCCGGGCCGCGTATTGCAGTGCCTCGCCCCAGCCGCAGCCGATGTCCAGCACCCGCATGCCGCGGCGCAGGCCCAGCTTGCGGCACACCAGGTCGAGCTTGGCTTCCTGCGCCTGGTCGAGGTTGTCCGCATCGCGCCAGTAACCGCAGCTGTACACCAGCCGCTTGCCGAGCATCACCTCGAACAGTTCGTTGCCCAGGTCGTAATGGCGCTCGCCGACGGTGAATGCGCGCCGCCGCGACTGCAGGTTGATCGCCCAGGCGCGTACGGCATTGATCCGGTCCCGCAGGCCATGCACACGATGGTCGACATCGTGGCGCATCAGCCTGGCAAGCATTCCGTCCAGCGATGCCACGTCCCACCAGCCGTCCATGTAGGACTCGCCGAGGCCAAGCGAACCTTGCGCCAACACGCGCACGTAAAAACGGGGATCGTGGATCACCGGATCGGTCGCCGCCGCCCCCCCTGGATGCACCCCCGCTTCGGCGAACAGGGCTTCGACCCGGCCGCGGAACGGATGCATCGACACGGCCGCGCACGTCGCC
>Ga0310810_10012191_pt1 | contig 10086 bp, 7 predicted proteins | sample NCmetagenome_FD_207641 | JGI IMG/M metagenome (GOLD analysis project Ga0310810, IMG submission 207641) | Soil microbial communities from experimental microcosm in Duke University, North Carolina, United States - NC | ecosystem: Engineered > Artificial ecosystem > Soil microcosm > Unclassified ...
CTGCTTTCAACTCGAGACGCGTCCGCTCAGACCTTCCCACAAACCGTAGAGATACGCGGCGCCGAGCGCGCGATCGTGAAGTCCGTATCCAGGCCGGCCGGTTTCATCCCATATCATTCGGCCGTGATCGGGGCGGATAGGCCCATCGAAGCCAGTCTCGATCAGCGCCCGGAGAACTTCACGCATGTCGACGTCGCCGTACTGCGATGGATGTGACACTTCGTGAAAATCATGTTCGCCCGTTCGCTGAATGTTTCGGCAGTGCACGAAGTGAATGAGATTCATTGCTCCGAACCGCCGCGCCATTGCAGGCAGAGGATTGTCGGCTGACGCGCCGAGCGATCCGGTGCAGAAGGTGATGCCATTCGCTGGACTGTCGACGAGACTGACGACGCGATCGAGCGCCGCGGTGTTAGTGATGATCCTCGGCAAACCAAAGATGGACCATGGTGGATCGTCCGGATGAATCGCGAGCTTTACTCCACTCGACTCCGCAATTGGAACGACGCGCTCGAGAAATCGCGTAAGATTTTCCCACAGCTGCTCTTCATCTACGCGCGAGTATGCATCTAGAAGTCTTGCTACCTCGTCCGGACCGTACGCTGTCGCCCATCCTGGAAGCTGGCCTGTGCCTCGTGACAAATCGATCTGGGCGAGAGCGCGGTCGTCGTACGCTAGTGTTGCCGATCCGTCGGGGAGACGCATCGCGAGATCGGTGCGAGTCCAGTCGAAGACGGGCATGAAGTTGTAGCAGAGCACGTGCACTCCGCATTTGCCGATGTTGCGAACCGTTTCCGCGTATTGATCGGTTAGACGATCGGCGTTGGGGCGGCCGAGTTTGATATCTTCGTGAACCGGAACGCTTTCGATGACCGTGAGGGCGAGTCCGGCGACGGCGATTTCATATTGCAGCTGCTCGATTCGTTCGCGAGGCCATACATCGCCGACGGGAATGTCGTGGAGAGCGCTGACGATTCCTGTTACTCCCGGGATTTGGCGGATGTGTTCCAGGGAGATTGAATCTTCTTTCCCGAACCAGCGGAACGTCATCCGCATTTGTTACGAAGCCAGCAGGGCGGGCACTCTCTCGATTCGTCGCATGATAACCAGCAACAGAACTGCGGCCAGCGGCGCCATGAGCCCAACCATGATGAACACCGGCGTATACGAGAAGTGATCGACGACGTAACCGACGAGGAGAGTGAACAGCATGCTCGCAATTCCCGCCGCTGTTCCGCCGATTCCGAAGACTGATCCAACATCCTGTTTGGGGAAACAGTCCGATGGCAGAGTGTGAATGTTCACGATCCAGCTCTGGAATCCGAACGCAATCACGCTTATGCCGGCGATTACCATTGCGTTGTTGGCGGCTGTAACAACCATCAACACCCCGGTGGGGACCATCAGCGCGCTGATGATAAGAACGGTTTTACGCGCGCGATCGACGCTCCAACCGCGTCGAATAAGAAGACTCGACACTCCGCCGCCGATGAGATTTCCTGCATCAGCGAACAGGAATGGGATCCACGCGAGCAGACCGATTAACGCGAGACTGAAACCGCGCTCACTCTTCAGATAGTTTGGCAGCCACGCGATAAGAAACCACCAGATGGGATCCGTAAAAAATCGCGCGGCAACGACTGCCCATACCTGACGATGCTTGAACAGCGAAGCCCACGGGCGACGGGTTTGTGCACTCGCCGCATCCGCCGGCGGTTGATCCGACAAGATATGCTGCCGCTCGCTCTCCGAGAGATTCGGATGCTCGCCTGGCGACCGATAAAAGAAGAACCATGCAATCATCACCAGCGTCGATAGGCCTGCGCCGATGAAAAATGCGTATCGCCAGCCATAATGCAGCGCGACCCAGACGATCATTGGCGGAGCTACGACCGCGCCGATACTCGCGCCGCTATTGAAGATGGCCATGCCGAACGCTCGCTCGCGCACGGGAAACCACTCTGCAACTGCCTTCGCAGCTCCTGGCCAGTTGCCCGCTTCGCCCAATCCTAGAATGAAACGAAATACTCCGAGCTGAATAACGCTGCGCGCTGTTGCGTGAAGCATCGACGCAATCGTCCAGATTCCAACGAACAACATGAATCCGCGACGAGTTCCGATACGGTCGAGAATTCTTCCCGACACTGATTGCGATATTGTGTAGCCGAGAAGAAACATCGTGACGACGCGCGAGTACGAGGTGTTCGACATTCCGAACGTTTCGCGAATCGTGGGCGCCAAGACAGAAAGTGTCTGGCGATCGATGTAGTTGATGATCGTCAGCGTGCAGATCATTCCGATGATGTACCATCGGAGCCCTCTGATCTTGCGCGCGCTGCTGATCAGATCAGCCATCAATCGAGGAAGTCGGTCCGCGCTGGAGTAAAGCAGTCGATGAGCATTCCTTCCTCGAGAGCTTTCACTGCGTGTGGAACTTCGGATGCAGCGAAGAATGTATCGCCTGTCCGGAGCGTCTTATTTGATTCGCCGACAGTAACTTCGAAACTCCCCGCAGCCACATAGGTGGCTTGTCGATGTGGATGATGATGCAGCGCGCCGATGCCGCCGGGTTCGAAGGCAACGCGCACTAACATCAGATCCGGTCCGTATGAGAGAATCTGCCGCTTCACTCCTTTCGATAATTCCTTCCACGGAGCTGCCGAGGCATCGACAAATGGTGCGTCAGACAAAGTAGATCCCTCCATTGATTTCAATTGATTCACCGGTGATGTAAGCCGAGGCGTCACTCGCGAGGAACAGAACTGCGTTCGCGACATCGTCTGGCGTGCCTTCTCGGCCAAGTGACGTACGTGACGCTACGGTTTTCCGCACTTCAGGTGATGTGAAAGTGTCGTGGAAAGTCGTGTCGATCATTCCGGGAGAAACGCAATTCACCCGGATCTTTTTTGGAGCGAGCTCCTTTGAGAGTCCGCGGGTGAGCGTGAGCACGGCACCTTTTGCGGCCGAATACGCGAGAGCTCCGCCGCCGCCACCATCGCGAGCAGCGAGCGATGCAAGGTTTACGATCGTGCTTCCTTCCGGCATCAAAGGAACCACTGCTTTCGTTACTAGAAATACGCTCTTGAGGTTGAGTGCGAGGACGTTGTCCCAGAATGCTTCGTCCATTTCGTCGAGTTTCTTACGGGCGATCAAGCCGCCGGCATTGTTGACGAGAATATCGACTTGTTTGCCGAACGTGTTTCCGACAGTATCGAGCATGGCGCTGATTTGCTTCGCGTCCGTGACGTCGGCCTGGACCGCGACCGCCTTTCCGCCGTCGGCTTCGATTTCCTGAACGACCTTCCTGGCACGATCGCCACTCGAGTTATAGTTGACGCAAACGGCCGCACCCGATTCGGAAAAAGCGATCGAAACTGCGCGACCGATATCGCGGGCGCCGCCGGTTACAACTGCGACTTTCCCAGCAAGATCAACTTTCATCGAGGCTGCACTCCGTCCACTTTGTAGTTCCCGGTCCATTCCCAGGTCTGCCCGCTGCCTTGAATCCGATGATGCGTAGTCGTCGAGGCCGGACCATTGGCAGTCATCACAGTCCACTTCAATGATGGCGATGCTGCTACTTCGATTACGCTGCCTTCAGGCGAATCGGCAAGAATTCTTACGGATTGAATAAGTCCGCGCGCCTGGGTCGATCGCTCTTCGGGTTCGCTGAAATATCCGTGAGGCTCGATCGCTGACGCGTAGAGCTGATTGTTCCCGTGAGTGCGCACGATCATCATCGGCTCGGAAATCAGATTGAAATTCGGATCGTTTGCACCCGTGCGTCCGAAGAGAACCTCCGATGTTCCCAGAAATGCAGTCGTTATCGAGTAGTATCGATTTCCGTCGAGCCACGTCATCCGCACGGGACCCTGCGCAGCGCCCGACGCTTCGCGCCAGATATGCTGATATCCAAATGCTTTGCCGAGTGGCTCCTGCTTTCCGGTCGCAGCATCGTATTTCACGTCCGTGGAGATGAGCGGTCCACGGAAGTGAATCGGATAGTCGTACGTGTGCTCTTTCTCACTGGCGAGCCGGAACAGATCCACGACAACCGGCCGCTCGAGACGCGCATCGTTGATGAGAAACATCGTGCGCTCCATCGTGACACCCGGATAGTGATGGTCGGCACGTGCACTCATTACCTGAACAGCCGGGTTGCGTGCATCGAAGAAATGGCGTTCTCCCCAAACAGCTTCGTCAGCCGATTCCTTGCCGGCGTTCTGCGTTGTCTCGTCAACGACGACTGTGTTGTGAGCGATTGACTGCATCGCGTAGGTGTCGTTCTCCGGCAAATATCGCCCGCCAAACTTCGGCTCGATGTTGATCCACCGACTGAACCCGTAATCGGGCACAACCTCGCGACCGCCATCGAAGAAAATGAAATGCAGCTTGTCGAAGTGACCGTGTCCCTGACCATGAACGCCGTACTTCATCAGCAGCATGGAAGCATCCTTGCCCGCGCCGGAGCGAAGTATTCCAAGTCCGCCGCGTTTTCCATCGGGACCATCGGTGAATTCAACGCTGCTCCAGCTCATTTTTGGCGGCGTTGATCTCGCAGCCATGTCACGCGCGACGGCGAGACCCGCACCGTTGAGGATGACGTCGCCCTGAATTCCCGCGGCACCAAGCAGATTTGGATTGGCGCCGTACCGCGCGTATGCGAGATCGAGCGCGAGAACTACTTCGGGCGCATCGATCGCCATCGTGCGCGACGCATCGTTGATCGGCGGAAACACTCCGTTGGGAAATGCAGTCTCGACTGCAGAGTACAGCCCTTTCTTCAGAATGCTGTCGCGGTATTGATAGATGTGCAGCGTGGGCTGGGCGCGCTCGATTGCTTCAGCGAAATGATAAAAGGGCATCAGCGCGTACCGGATGTAGTACGGCCCTTCCATGTAGTAGCCGTCAGGAGAAAAGAGCAGATCGAGCTGGCGCAGAAACCCGCCAGTGTGATCGCGCTTCGTTCCATAGAGCGCGCGGTTCACATAGGAGGTATCTCCGATCACGTAGCCGAGCATTCCTACTGATGCTGTGGCCCATGTTCCGTGATTGTGAATCCGATCGAACTCTTTCGCTTGCGTGACGGAAAGCCAGTCAGCCATCGGACGCAGAACGTTCTTTTCGATTCTGGCTCGCTCCACCGAGGTGAGAAAGTCGTAAACGCAGTCGTATGCAATCGACGTTGCAACAAGCCAGTTCGCTTCGTTCAGACTTTGATGAAAGAGCTTGCCGGGCGCCTGATTTCCCGCGAGAGGATGTGGACCGAGAGTTGGATACAGGACCGCGTACTTCTCGAGCATGTCACGAACGAACGCAGCGTATTTCTTCTCGCCAGTGATTTGATAGAGCTCCCCGGCGAGCTGCATCTCGCGATAGTTCTGTTTATGCCGCTCATGAGCATACCCGCCCGCCTCGCCTGGTTGCGGTACATCCATCGGTGACGAGAGTGCTTTCGCGAGAACCGCCTTCGCGTCGTCGAGTGATTGACGCATCAGCGGATACTTCTGCGCTGACGCGCGAATCGCTGCTGCTTCGTCTCGATTTATAAAAATGAGAGGATGACGTTGCGCGCTCGCTGCCACAGGCAGCAGCAGTAGTGCCGCAGCGAGTGCTCGAATCACGCTTGCTTAATTCGGGTCAGGGTAGAGAAGTGCGCTGCGATCGGAGCTCGTCAGATCATGAGGAAGCCGCGCAATGGCCTTTTCATACTCATCGGTATGATATCGCTCTTCGGCGCGCCTCAAGTGAATCACGAAGAGACTCGGATCGATCGCGTCGATCTGTTGACCGGGCCACTTCTCAGTGCTACCGAGATACTTCGCAACATGATCGATCGCTCGGCGAAGACCTCCGCCTTTCGGTGATTGATAATTCCAGAGATCGACACCGAGCTGACGTCCAACTTCCGCGAGCCGCGATAACGCCTCGATGTTGAATCCGCTGTAGTGAAGCGAGCGCGTCCGCTCCATCTCGATTGGCTGTGTGCCATCGGGAGTGATCTGCCAGCCGATTCTCTCCTTCGCGCCTGAGGCAATCTTCCGCGCGCGCGCCGTATCGCCAACGAAGAGTGCGTACGCTGCGGTCTGCGCGGCGTACCATGAGCCGTGATTGTTTTTCGCCGCGCGCTCGTGTGCTCCGTTCGGCGATGTGAGCAGCCAATTGAGATACTGTTTGAACCACGATTGCAACGCTGATTTGTCTTTTGCTGTCCAGCTTTTCGAGCCGTCGATCAAGCCTGCGGCCTGAACCGCTTCGATGAACCACCTCGTGTCGATGATCCCGCTTCCGCGCTCTTCGGGATTACCGCGAACCAGCTGCGAGTATCGAAGATGCGGATTCATCTTCGTTGCGGGATCGAGAAACCACGTTCGGAGCTGTTTCGCTGCTCGATCAGCGTATTTCTCGTCGCCGGTGAAGTAGTATGCGAGAGCGAGTGTTTGCACGTTCGCGCCCATTGCGGCGACGCGTGGTTGGTCGAGATCGCGTTTACTTTCGGGGTTAGTCTGCCCGTCCTTACGAATGTATGGGAGCCCATTCTTTTTGGTCGAGTCGGGCCACCAGTACGGGCTCAGAGAGAAGTAGTCGTGCTTGTTGTGGCTTGGAGGAAGAAGCGTGGATTTCTGTGTGACGGACACCAGAGGTGCATTGAGCGCACTATCCGCGTCCGCGAGGAGCTTCGAGTACGCGGGCATAATCCGCGCATCCTTTGACGTTACTCTCGCCTTCGCCTGCGCGAGCGCCTGTGCGCTCAGGCCTGGAACGACCAATCGGTGCGCCGATTGGGCGATGGCGCTCGATGAAAGACCACCAGCTTGCCACAGAAACACAGAAACACAGAATATTTTTTGGGTGAACACAGCGCGGCGATAGAATGCGTCACCGCGTGCGCTTTTCCCCCAAAAAAATTCTGTGTTTCTGTGTTTCTGTGGCAAGCTGATGGTCTTTCCCTTACTTACAAATTCCGTCGGCCCAACCCGGATTCTGCGTCAACTCCGGATTCAATTCGCAGGCATGCACCGGAATCGGATACAGCTTCCACTTATCCGAAATAGGCCGAGTATCGAGCTTCTCTACACTCGATGTGAACGGACTTTTGTTCGCACTAGCTGGGGCGGCTATCAAAGCCATGTTCGCCTCGACACGAGACTTCGCCCACGGCCAGTTGCGCCGGTTATCGAAGACGCCATGCATTTCCATCGCGAACTCGTAACGCCGCTCGAGGAAAAGACTGTCGCGGAAAGCCGCCTGACTCAGTCCTGTAGTGAGATTCGGAACTTTCGCGCGTGCGCGAACCTGATTCACGAGAGAATACGCTTCGGCGGTCGGCCCATCTGTCGCATTGATTGCCTCTGCGAGACCCATCAACACGTCCGCATAGCGCATGAACACATAGTCAGGTGCTTCAGCTCCATTGGCCGGGGCGCCGAGATCGAGATACTTATGCACCGTCGGGCCGGTTGATCCGTATTGCGTCGCACCCTGAATCCCCGACGTCGCATTCCACGCCCAGACAACTGTCTTTCCGTTGTATGTGATCGAGGTGTTCCACGTCGCAGCCTTTCGAATGTCGGTAGCGTTGTATGAATCGTAAAACGGACGCTCCGCCTGGAACTGATTCTGTCCGCCAGGCGTGTATATCTGCGGACTCGTTATCGGCGCGAACCACTGGCTCAGATATCCGCCTGCGCCGGCAACGCGAATGTTCTGAATCGACCAGATAATTTCAGCACTGCGCTCGTTCGATCCGTCGAAGAGACTGTTGTAATCAGTGTCGAGTTTGTAACCGAGCGTCTGCACCGTGCGGTACGCCGCTGCGGCTTTGGCAAAGTCCGACGCATCGCTCGCTCCCGTTGCTGCTGATTGCAAATACGATTTCGCAAGCAGAGTGAGCGCTGCGCCTTTCGTCGCGCGACCCCAATCACTGGTCGGCCAGGAAGTCGGCAGAACCGCTGCTGCCTCGGTGAGGTCCTTCTCGATTTGCGCATACGTATCCTTCGCACTCGCACGCGCCAGGGATCCACCTTCAATCGAGGTCGTCGGCTCGAGCTTGAGAGGAACGCCACCGAAGAGTCCGGCAAGGATGTAGTAATGAACCGAGCGAAGGAACTTTGCTTCGGCAACAATCTGATCGCGACGGGTTGGATCCATCTCGATCGACGGAACGCGGTCGATGACCGTGTTCGCGCGATTGATTCCGAAGTACGCTGCCTTCCACACGCTTTCCAGATACGCGTGATTCGACGCGAACTGCGGATGATACGTGCCGATGAGACTTCGCTCATTGCCCGCGCTCAACCGGCTCGTCACCATTTCCGTCGGATATTCGACGAGCATGTACAAGTTGCGTCCCATGTAATCCGCGTTCCCGAGCGGAGACGGCAGATCAACGAATGTTGCGTACGCCGCGGTTACAGCGGACAGCGCGTCGTTCTGATTTCTATAGAAATTTTCAGGGGCGACGAAGTCCGATGGAACCTCAGTCAAAAAATCCTTGCTGCATGAAGTCACGCCCGTAAGAGCGGTAAGCAGCGCGATGATTCGAATATGATTTTTCATTGGAATCAGTAGTTGATGTTCAAGCCGGCAGTGATCGTCTTCGCGAGCGGATACGCTCCGATGTCGATTCCGCGATTCGTATTGCCAACGGACTGCGCGCTTACGTCGGGGTCAAAGCCGGTGTAATCAGTCCACGTGATCAGGTTCGTGCCGGTCACGTAAAGTCGCGCACCAAAGAGCCACGCAGGTGCACCATACGACAGCGTGATCGTGCGAAGTCGCAGATACGATCCGTCTTCGAGCAGATTCGAAGAGAAGTTGTTTGGTCCAACGGTGTTCGGGTTTTCGCCGACGCGCGGATACTTCGCGTTTGGATTATCGACGGTCCACCGTCCTTCCCAGCGATCGCGCGAAATGTTCGCACGCGGCTCGGCTTCTGTGCGAATGCGATTCACGTTGAGGATCTTTCCACCGTGAACGCCCTGGAGCAGTCCTGACAGCTCGAACCGTCTCCACGTGAACGTGTTGCTGAAGCCGTAGCTGAAATCAGGCGTCGGATCGCCAATGTCCGTGCGATCGTTTGCGGTGATGACACCGTCGCCGTCGAGATCAGCGATCAACATGTCACCCGCCTTGAAGCTGGTGACGGTGAAATTCTTGTAAGCGATCTTTGCGGCTGAATCCGCAGTCGGAATTACGCCGAGTGCCTTGAAGCCGTAGAAGACTCCAATCGGCTTGCCAACTTGAATCATCGTGCCGGGGAAATTGAAATCCGTCGTGAGCAGCTCGGCGAACAATCGATCCGGACCGCCGAGGTTCAAGACTTTGTTGCGATTCTTCGCGAAGTTGATGTTGGTCCTCCACCGGAGACCATTTTGACTACCGCGAAGAACATCAGCCTCGAGTGCGAGCTCGACACCTTTGTTCTCTACGCTTCCGCGATTCGCGAGGGCACTCTCAAAACCGGACTCTTCCGGAAGATCGATCTGAAGCAGAAGGTCGGTAGTGCGCTTTCGATAGTAGTCGAACGTGAAGTTCAGCCGGTTCATGAGGCCGAGATCGAGGCCTGCGTCGAACTGGTGCGTAGACTCCCACGTAAGCTCAGGATTGGCCACCGATACTGGATAGTACCCGGCGTACTGAGTTCCGTTGAAGCTGTACGCCTGGTCGTTCAATCTTGCGAGCGATTGATACGGGCGAATCGACGGATTTCCAACCGTTCCAATCGATGCACGGAGCTTGAGCTGATCGATCGATCGGAATCCCTTGAGGAACGGCTCTTCAGAAACACGCCACGCAACTGCGGCAGACGGGAAGCCTCCGCGCTTCTTTCCAGCTGCGAAGCGCGATGATCCGTCGTTACGATAAGTGAGCGTGAGGAGATATCTGTCGAGCAGCGAGTAGTTGAGCCTGCTCAGATACGACTCGAGAGTCTGTGTCGATCGGCGTGATCCAACCGTCGGTCCACCTTCTTTCGCTCCGGAGCCGATGTCGAAGTACTCGGTGATGTCGCTGACGAAGTTTGCGTTCGACTCGTTCGTTCCATCGACGTCCGTTCGCTGCCGGCTGTATCCGCCGAGCAGGTCG
>Ga0310810_10012192_pt1 | contig 10085 bp, 6 predicted proteins | sample NCmetagenome_FD_207641 | JGI IMG/M metagenome (GOLD analysis project Ga0310810, IMG submission 207641) | Soil microbial communities from experimental microcosm in Duke University, North Carolina, United States - NC | ecosystem: Engineered > Artificial ecosystem > Soil microcosm > Unclassified ...
GTTCGCGCGCAAGGCGATCGAGCTCGACCCGTCGTTGCCGGATGCGTTCACGACGCTGGGTGTCGTGCAGTCGACGTCGGGGCGTAAGGGGGATGCGATCGAGAGCTGGAAGCGCGCGGTCGGGCTCGACGCGACGCAGTTCAACGCGCTCTACAACCTCTGGTTCGAGCTCGCCGCCGCCGGCCGCCGCGACGAGGCGTCCGCCTACGGCCGCCAGTTCGTCGCCACTGCCCCGCCCGCCTTCTTCCAACCCGACATCGACCGCATCAAACGCTACCTGGCTGGGGTCTGACCCCGGACGCGCACGGCCGGGTCCAGATTGGGGTCTGACCCCGATTTGTACCCTCCTCGGAGGGGGGTGTCTATTAGGGGGGGGCGGAAAGTGACAATGCGGCACGAATGGTGTCGCAGAAACAGCTCTGGCACCGGGAATGTCCCTGCACCGGCTATTTGACGATGAATCCGGCCTCGCGCGTGGCCTTGGTGTCGCGATCGACGACAGTCGCACGCAGGACGTAGGCGCCCGACGAGAGGCCCGCCAGCGGGATCGATGCGTCCACGCGAACCGGATCCCCGGCCGCAAAGGACGGGGACGGCGAGCGGACGACGCGTCCCTCGGCGTTCACGACCTCCACGATTGGCGCCACGCGCGAACCGCCTGACCGTACCGACGCTTCGAAGTACACCCGTAAAGTGTCGGCGGCAGTGAACGCGCGATCGAGCGTCGGCGGGAATGGCAGAACCGGCGGACCCGCCTTCGGCGCAACCGGTACGCGGACGCCGGCGGCGTAGCCGATGCTCAGCCCACCGATGACGACCGGCGCGGCGCGGAAGTCCGGTACGTCGACGTCCAGATAAACGCTGCCCCCCTTCGCAAGCTTCGCGCTCAGCGCGGAGACGCGGAACTCGTAATGCCCCGGCGCGACGTCAATGGCGTCCGACACCTGATAGGTCACCATATCGGGCGCAGGCTCCGATCCACCGGCCGGCGACAGCGTCAGGCGCCCCTCGAGCCCGCTCACGCTGCGCACTTTGGCCTTCCTCTCGTCCACGATCAGCACTTCGTATTTCAGCGTGTCGCGCACTTTCCCGTCCGCCTCCTGCAGCTCGAGCCGCGGCGCCGATACTTCGAGCGCCAGCACCACGCGCGTCGCGGGGCCGGCGCCGGGAAGCGCAACCGCCGTGAGACGAAGCGGCAACCCCGTTTTCGGCAGAATCCCCGCGGACAGGGCGACGAGCGCGTCGGCGTTCTTCGGCGCGGCGGGCGGGCCGCCCGGCATGTAGCCATGCCGGAACCGCAGCTTCCAGTCCGGGTGTCCGGCGACCTTCACGTCGAGTGGACGATAGCCCTTCCCTTTCGGGTCCTCGGGATAAAAGCCGAGCAGGTAGTAGTGATCGAGATCCTCGACAATCCTCTTGATGCCCGACGTGAAGTCATCGGTGTTCGTGACGGCGAAGCCGCCCGACGCCGACGACGTGATCTCGAGACCGTGCTGTGCGAGGCGGACGTCGCTGTGCCACTCGGCCAGGTCGTTCGAGCAGGGGTCCGGAATCGTGCGCGGCGGGAAGCATTCGCGCGCGAGATCCTTCGACTCGACTTTGCCGCGCGGGTCGATCGCATACGTCGCAATGTTGGCGCGCCGCATAGCCTCCATCATGTCGACGAGCCCTTGATCGTGATACGGCGTCGGCGCGACGTGGGTCAGCGCCTCCAGGCTACCGGCCGCGTACTCGGCGCCGCCGGTCGGCGCCTCGCCTGGAGCGGCCATCGCGCCGAAAAGGCCGCTCAGATCCTTGCCGATGCCTTCGGATAGAAGCACGAACGCTTTCCTCCGAGCATCGCCGGCGCCAAGCATCTTCGCGGCGTCCTGCAGCGTCTTGTATTGAGTGATGTTGTCGAAGAACTGCTGGACGTTCGTTTCCTGGTTCTTCGACACGATATCGAGCGGGTTTGCGGCCTCCGGATCGATGCGATCGCCCTTCTGCTTGTCCACCGCCTGGTTTGGCCGGCGCACCGACTGCCGGCCCTTCAGCGTCTCCACCGCCGCGCGCAGGCGCGACTGATCGGTCGTCACCTGCGTGCTGTGGTCCTGACTGGTGAAGAGCACGGCCATCGACGACTGTGCGCCGAGATCCGCCAGGACCTTCCGCGCGATCTCCTTCGCCCGATCGGTCCGCTCCTTGTAGATGTGCAGGTCGTCCACGACCATGACGACGAGCCGATCGGACTGCGCGGTCTGATTGCTGGAGACGTCCAGCTTGACGGCCGCCGGCAGCTCGAGGGGCGCGGTCTTGTCCGCGCGGCGATGCGCGATCTCCTCGAAGGTGGCAATCGCCTGCGGCTTCTTGCGGTCGAGCAACGTGAAGTCTGACGTCTTGAGCCCCGTGACCGGATTGCCGTCCTTGTCCACCACCACCACGTCCACCTGGACGAGATCGATGCCGATCCGGAACGTCGGTGCCTGACGATCCTGCAGCGGACCGCCGGCGACGAGCCAGAACACGAGCGCCAGTGACGCGCTGAACATGAGCCCTGAGCCATAAGCCATGAGCCGTCCCTACTGGCGTTCCCTCGACAAGTCGATGACGTCGGCGTAGCTGTTGATGCGCCCTTCGGCGAAAGCGGCGAGCAGTTCGGAGATGGGGTTCAGCAGCGTCTCGGATCGCGGTCCCGGTGTGGGCGGCGAGAAGCCTGGTGGAATGGGCGCGATGCCCGACTGCGGATCCGGCTGGCTGTTCGGGATGCGGAAGATTCCCCGCTGGTTGAAGAGCGCGCGGATGAAGGTGCTCCGCGAGTCAATCGGCATCGCGCCGACGTTACCGTAGAACCGTTGCCACGCGTCGTCGCGGAAGAGGTACTGCTCGACGTTCGACGTGTAGAACACGCTGACGGTCGCGTGGTGCAGGTCCAGGTACCGCGCGACGGACCGCAGCGCCTTCGGTCCGCCAAAGTCCCCGACCACCGGGACGATGAGGTTGCGCTCCTCGAGGTCCTTGAGCGTCCGATAGATCTCCTCGTTCGCGAGGTACCCGCGCTGTACGCCGTGGCCGTCGTCGGCGGTCATCAGATCTTTGTACGTGGGGAACGGCTGCCAACCCGATCCGCGCCCGAAGGAATAGCGGATGTCGGGTCCCGCGCTGTAGAACGCGCGATAGACCTTGTCGATCCCGCCGAGGTCAGCCCTCGTCAGGCTGAACCCGTGCCCGCGCTCGAGACGCGCATGGATATCGGCCCGATTGCGCTCGAACGCCACGCCGTCCGGCTCCTCCTGCTGAAACGCGGACAGGAGCGCGTCGGCACTGTCCCGCGCCGCCGTCCCGGCCGGGATCGGCCGGGAGAAGAGCCGCGATATGAACTCCTCGCGCGTCGGCGACATCTCGATCAGCGCCTTGTACATCAGGTGCAGGAGCAGGTTGTCGCGCCGGATATCGACAATGAACGCGATGCGGGGCTTGAGCGCCGCGATGTAAGTGAAGTTCTGATCAGGACCGACACCGACATACGCGCTCGCGGGCAGCACGGTCTGCTCGAGCGCGGGGATTACATACTGGAACACCATCTCGTTCGAGACGAGGTTATCTGAGCGGAAGAAGCCGTTCGGCTCGGAGAATTCGGTGACGAGCGTCCAGAAGGTGTGGTCGTCAAGGCGATCCTGGAGCTCCCCGGTCAGGGACCGCGACGTCGGCGTGACGCACAGCACCAGCGCCGCGGCCGCGAGCGCCAGGATGCCGAACCTCAGCCCGTGGACGCGCCTGTCCATGGCCGACATGATAACTGGATCTTCAGCCTAAGGCGGAAGAGACAGCGATCAGAGCTTGAGCGAGACCGGCCGGCCCGAGAATTTCACGGACTGGGTCGCGGGCTGGCCGGCCACGCGGACGACCACGTCGCGGACGAGCGGAGCGCGCATGCGCGATCCCGGCATGAGGGACATCGCCAGCCGCCGTTCGCGGTCGGTCCACTGGAACGAAATCCCCATCCACCCGCCACGGCGGTACTCGAATGACTTCCCGTCGTCTTCGAACATCTCGAACGAGCCGTCCGCGCCGGGATAGACAGTGACGGTCAACGGGCCGTCCACCGGCTCCGACGTGTACTGCTTGACCGGCCCCATCGGGACGATCGCGCCGGCACGGACGTACAGCGGCATCGTCGCGAGGTCGACGGCGCGGTCGATTTCGCGCCCGCCGTCCACCTTCTCTTCGGTCCAGAAGTCGAACCACGATTCGCGCCCCTCGACCGGCTCGGGGCGCCCTGAGCTTGTCGAAGGGCGCGGCCCACCTTCGCCAGGGCTACGGTGGGCAGGCAGGTAGACCTTTCGCGACGTCGCGTCTTTCTCGACGACCGGCGCCACGAGGATATCCCGGCCCCACAGATACTGATCGCCGCGGGCGACGGCGACTGGATCGTCGGGATAGTGCAGCCACAGCGCGCGCATGATGGGCATGCCGGTCAGCGTGGTCTCACGCACCGCCGAATAGAGGTACGGCATCAGCCGATAGCGCAGCTCGAGAAACTTCCGGCAGATCGGCTCGACCTGCACGTTGTGGAGCTCCGAATCGGGTGGTCGCCCGGCGCCCTGGTAGGTCGCCGTCTCTTCGGGGCCGAGCTCCCCCAGGTCCCAGCCCCACGGCAGCCGCAGGTGCCACGTGCGCCCGTGCGATCGGAACAGCGGACAGAAAGCGGCGAACTGGAACCAGCGGACATACAGATCCCCGAGGAACTCGGGCGTCGGCACGAAGCCGCCGATGTCGGTGCCCCAGTATGGAATCCCGCTCAGTCCAGTATTCACCGCCACCGGCACGTGGGTCTTCAGCGTCTCCCACGTCGAGTAGACGTCGCCCGACCACAGGAACGCCCCGTACCGGGCCATCCCGGCGTAGCCGTTACGGTGGAGCGCATAGGGGCGTTCGCCGGGCCGCCACATCTGCGACCCCTCCCAATACATCCGGATCCGGTTCAAACGCGAAGGCGCATCGAGCCCGTCGCCCTGGTCCGGCCACCAGCCGTCGATGCCAAGGTCGAACACGCCTTTGTGATGGGGCCAGTAGCAGCCGACGCTCCGCTCGCGCGGCCAGCGGCCGTTGACGACTTCCCCCTTCTCGTCTGGCGTGCGCCCGCTCAATTCGGGCGTCGTGCAGGGATCCTTCACGGTGCCGGTCAGGTGAAGGCCTTCGATGACGACGTGGAGGACGACCTTGTAGTGGAGCGCGTGCAGATCCTCGATGGCCTTCTTCGGATCCGGGAACGTCTCCTTCTTCCACGTGAACTCGCCATTGTGCGTGTTCCACCCAGACGGACAGAAGTCGGTGCCGAGATAGATCAGCGTGTCGCACGGCAACTTCTTCTCGCGCATCGTCTTTGCGACCCACATGATCTCGTCGGGGCCGGCGAGCGTGCGGTGCGACTGCTGATAGCCGAACGACCAGAGCGGCGGCATCTCCGGGAGGCCGGTGATCCGCGCGTACTCGCGCATGATCTGCGCGGGCTCTTTCGAGACGGCCACGAAGCAATCGAGCGGCAGCGGCGGGGCCGCCGTCATCCTGCCCTTCGGACCCTGCAGGTTGAAGGCGCCGAACGGCTGATGAATGAACAGCCCCCACCCGGCGGTACCGATCAGCCATTGCACTGGCACGCGGCCGCCGTGGGTGCGCAGCTGATAGCCGCCTTGCCCGTTTCGCATGGCATCGATCGCGCCGCGTCGATCGAATTGCGGTCCGCCTTCGCCGAATGCCAGCAGCGGCGCGTCGCCGACGAGGAACGCCAGAACGCCGGCGTCGTCGATGGCGATCTCCTGCACGGTGCGTCCGGCTGCGTCTGCCACACGCACGCTCAGAGGCGTCTGAGTGACGGTGATCGACAGCGCGCCCATCTTCATGGCAGCGGCGCCCGCAACCGGGCGGCGCTGCTCGGTCAACGGCACCAGGCCGCCGTCGCGATTGAGGTCGGCGTCCGGCGCGCCTTTCGGAAGGACCGAGATCCGGACGGTGATCGGAGAAATGGACGCGATCCGCAGCTCGACCGCCTGCCCGGCGATCGTCAACGGCTGCCCCTGCGCATCGGTGTCGATGCGCAGCAGCATCGCCGCGCCGGCGGCGCCGAGGCCCTGCATCGCCTTGCGTCTTGTTATCCGCGGCATCAAACCTCGCTGACCGCTACACGGGCCGACGGCTGTTCACGAACATCACCAAGGCCACGAAGTTCACAAAGGACTACTAAATGGCTCCGTGATCTTTGTGACCTTGGTGATCATCGTGGCTTGCCGTTGGCGCGTCTCAGGAAGCGCCTCTACTTCGCGCTGAAGGCGAAGACCGTCTTCGAATCGTAGGCCTTTCCGGGACGAAGCTCCGTCGAGGGGAAGTTCTTGTGGTTCGGCGAATCGGGAAAGTGCTGCGTCTCCAGACACAGGCCGGTGCGCAGGCCATAGACGTGACCGCTTTTCCCTTTGATCGTACCGTCGAGGAAGTTGCCCGTATAGAACTGGATGCCGGGCTCGGTCGTGGAAATCTCGAGCGTGCGGCCGCTCTTCGGATCCGTCAGCCGCGCGGCGAGCTGGGGGCCCGTGCCCTTTTTGTTCAGCACCCAGTTATGGTCGTAGCCCTTGCCAAACTTCAACTGGGGATTGTCCTGATCGATCCGCGCGCCGATCGCGGTCGGTTGCCGAAAATCGAACGGCGTGCCCGCGACCGCCGCCAGGTCACCCGTCGGGATGAGTGTGGCGTCGACTGGTGTATACCGGTCCGCGTCGAGCATGAGCTGATGCCCGAGGATGTCGCCCGAGCCTTCACCGGCCAGATTGAAGTAGCTGTGCTGCGTCAGGTTGACGATCGTCGGCTTGTCGGTCGTCGCGTGATAGTCGACGATCAGTTCGTTCTTCTCGGTCAGCGTATAGGTGACGCGGGTCGCCAGGTTACCCGGATAGCCCTCTTCCCCATCCGGGCTGGTGCGCGTGAAAATCACGGCCGACCCCTGGGGCGTCTCTTTCGTCTCGACCTTCCACAGCACCTTGTCGAAGCCCTTGTTCCCGCCGTGCAGGTGGTTCGGCCCGTTGTTCTTGACCAGCGGATACTTCTTGAAGTCGAGCACGAACTGTCCGTTCGCGATGCGGTTGCCGTAGCGCCCGACGATCGCGCCGAAGAACGGCGGCGGCGGGTCCGCGAAGTACTGATTCGGCTGATCGAAGCCGAGGACGACGTCGGCGACCTTGCCGGCGCGGTCCGGAACCTTGAGGGAGGTGATGATGCCGCCGTAGCTGATCGCCTGGACTTCCATCCCCTTCGTGTTCTTGAGGGTCACCATCTCGACGGGTGTCCCCTGGAACATCACTTTGGTGGTCGTGCGGCTCACGGAGCTCCCCAGGAAAACAGTGCAGGCCAGCGCGAGGGTACCGCATCGCAGCAGATTGAGCATGGGCGCATTGTAAGCGATTACGTCCGGGGGCACTGATGACGTATATTCTGCCCCGGCGTGACTTCCACTTCGTCCTCGAGCGGCGGCCTCCAGTTCACAGACGTTCGCAAGTCCTTTGGCGCGGTCACGGCGCTGCGGGGCGTCACCTTCGCTGTCGCCGAGGGGGAAGCCCACGCGCTCATGGGGGAAAACGGCGCGGGAAAGTCCACGCTGCTCAAAGTCCTGGCCGGCATCCTCCAGCCCGACGGTGGCGACGTGCACTGGCGGGGGGAGCGTCTGCACCTCCGCAGTCCAAGAGAAGCGCTCGAGCGCGGCATCGGCATGGTCTACCAGGAGATGTTGAGCTTCCCCAACCTCACCGTCACGGGGAACATCTTCGCGGGGCGCGAGCTCACGAGCGGCGGACGGCTGCGCCACGGGGAGATGCGCGAGCGGACGAAGGCGCTGCTCGCGGAGCTGCACCTCGACATCCCGCCAGACGCGCCGGCGGATTCCCTCTCGGTGGCGCACCGCCAGCTCCTGCAGGTCGCGCGCGCACTGGCCTTCAAGTGCCAGATCCTCGTGCTCGACGAGCCGACCACCTCCTTGACGGACGCCGAGGCCGATCATCTGTTTGCCGTGCTCGAGAAGCTCAAGGCGGGCGGCGTGACGCTGCTCTACGTCTCGCACCGCATTCCCGAAGTGTTCCGCCTCTGCGATCGCATCACCGTGCTGCGCGACGGCGCCTTCGTCGAGACCTGCGACCGGCGCGGCGTCACCCCCGACCACATCGTCCGCGCGATGGTCGGGCGGGAGCTGCCGCCACGAGCCGCCTTCGCCAAGGCTTCGGCGCCCAGGGCCGTGGATGGGAGCGCGCCCCAAGAGCCGTGGAAGCGCTCGCGCGGCGTCCGTGCTTCACGAACGTCACGTTGTCGGTGCGTCCCGGCGAGATCGTCGGACTCTTCGGCCTGGTCGGCTCGGGCCGTTCCGAGCTCCTCGAAACTATCTTCGGTCTGTTCCCGCCCGACGCGGGAACCGTGCGCGTGGACGGACGGCTGGTGCAGGCGTCTTCCCCGCGCGCCGCGGCGCGAGCCGGGATTGCGCTGGTGCCCGAAGAGCGCCAGCGGCAGGGGCTCCTGTTCAACTTGACGATCCGGCACAACCTCGTCCTGCCGGATCGGACCGTCAAGGGAGACGTCCTCGTCCACACCGGACGCGAGCGGCGCCAAGCGCAGGGCCTGGTGGACGCGTTCCGGATCAAGGCGTCGGGCGTCGAGATCCCTCCGGACGCACTGAGCGGCGGGAACCAGCAGAAGATCGTGGTTGCGAAGTGGCTGGCGACGTCGCCGAAGGTGATCATGCTCGACGAGCCGACCAAGGGCGTCGACGTCGGGGCGAAGTTCGAGATTCACGAGATCATCCGGCGCGAGGCGGCGCGCGGCGCCGGCTGCCTGGTCGCGTCGAGCGATCTGCCGGAGGTGCTCGCGCTCGCCGATCGGATCCTGGTGATGCGCGAAGGACGGATCCAGGGGCAGCTCGAAGGGGCCGGCGCGACCGAGGAATCCGTGATGCAACTGGCGACCCATGAGGTGTCTGCGTGAAGAAGCTGTGGGAGGTGCGCGAGTTCAGCACGGTCGCGATCCTCGTCTTCGAGATCCTGTTCTTCACGTGGTATCTGTGGCCTGACGGCAACCGGGCCCACCCGTTCCTCAACGCCGGCAACGGGCTCCTGATCCTCAAGTACTCCGCCATTTACGGGATCGCCGCGGTCGGCGCCGCCATCGTCATCATCTCCGGCGGCGTCGATCTGTCGCCAGGTGCCGTGATGGCGCTCGCAGGGGTCGTGGGCGCGCAGCTGTTCGTCGTGAAGGGCTGGTCGCTGGGACCCGCCATGAGCCTCGGGGTTCTCGTCGGGCTCGCGGCGGGGCTCCTCAGCGCCGCGCTCGTCGTCTTAGTCAAGCTTCCGCCCTTCATCGCCACACTCGGCGTGATGGGCATCTCGCGAGGTCTGGCGTTCATCATCACCGAGGGGCAGTATTTCGATGTCTCGACCATGCTGCGCGGCGGCTGGCGGCCGCTCGGCCTGCCCGCCGACTGGGTCGCGCCGCTCATCATGATCGGACTGGCCCTCGCGTTTCAGATCCTGATGACGACGTTTCAGTGGGGGCGGTCGGTGTTTGCGGTCGGGGGCAACGAAACGGCGGCGCTGTTCAGCGGCATCGCCGTGAACCGCGTCAAGACGTCGGTCTATGCTCTGGCAGGCTTGCTCGCGGGGATCTCCGGGGTCGTCCTGACGCTCGTCCAGGGGCAGGCGAAAGCCGATCTGGCAAATGGCTACGAGCTGGATATCATTGCCTCGTCCGTCGTCGGCGGCGCGAGCCTCGCCGGCGGGCGCGGGTCGGTCATCGGCGCGGTGCTCGGCACGCTGATTTTCGGCGTGCTGCGCAACGCCCTGCCGCAGATCCCCGGGGCGACGTTCTACGATCGATTGATTGTGGGTCTGGTGGTCATCGTCATTGTGGTGATGGATCAATTGCTGCTGAAGAAACGGGGCTGACGGCCCACGGCCTGGCACAAAGACCACTAAGATCACAAAGATCACCAAGAGCTCTTTGTGGGCTTTGTGAACTTTGTGAACTTCGTGCCAGAGCCGTGGTCGTGACGGCTGGAGGTATTCGATGCGTAGAGCTCTCGT
>Ga0310810_10012193_pt1 | contig 10084 bp, 9 predicted proteins | sample NCmetagenome_FD_207641 | JGI IMG/M metagenome (GOLD analysis project Ga0310810, IMG submission 207641) | Soil microbial communities from experimental microcosm in Duke University, North Carolina, United States - NC | ecosystem: Engineered > Artificial ecosystem > Soil microcosm > Unclassified ...
GCTGCGCAGGCAGGACGCGCATACACGAATGCGCTTGGTTGCGGTGCCCACTTTGGCGCGGACAGGGCGCAGGTTCACGTTCCAACGCCGCTTGGTCACGTTATGGGCGTGACTAATGTTGTTTCCAAATTGCGGCCCCTTGCCGCAGATATCGCAAACTTGTGCCATGAACTGCTCTCCAGAAGGTAACAATACCTGTAGTAGAAACCTCGATTTTACAGGATGAGAGCGGAAATCGGCAATTCCGGTCTGTGTTGACGCAAAGCCTGGGGATTGCGATCACTTTCTAACGTTTCATCCGCTGTCCCGTCCAAAAAAAGCGGAATGCTCTGATTACAAGCAAGAATCGGACAAACCGTCGTTCCAGTCGTATGACCGGGCGTCACGTGTGATAGGCACAATCAGTGTATAAGGCACGGCCAACTCGGTGGGGCTGGATTGCGTTTCTGATGATGGCCGTGCCAGCGGCCTGTCAGTCCCTGCATTCTGATGGCGCGGTTTCCGTACCGCCGTCATTCGTTCAACTGCATCTTCCGCACCTGGCGAGTCCTCCCCGGATCGAAGATTTCCTCACCATGAAGCCCTCGCCATCCTTCGCCGGGAAGATGCTCCTGGTAAAAGGGTTTAAACAGCGCGATCCCACTGACGGTGCGCCCATATCACAAGAAACAGAAGTCTATGCCGGGTATACGGACAAGAATCTCTACGTTGTGTGTGTCTGCTTCGACTCTGAGCCTGACAAAATCCGTGCGCGCCTGGGGCGGCGGGAAGCTATCAACGATGACGATCAGTTCGGTTTCGTTCTCGACACCTTTCATGATCGGAAGCACGGGGTGTTCTTCTATCTGAATCCGCAGGGAGTTCAACAAGATGGAATCTGGAATGACCAGACCGAACCCGACTTCTCGTTCGACATGTTGTGGAAGTCCGATGCCCGTCTGACCGGAAGCGGCTACGTGGTGTGGTTCGAGATTCCGTTCAAGTCGCTGCGTTTTCCGCAACGGCCCGAGCACACTTGGGGCATATTCTTCGAAAGAGACATTAAACGCACCAACGAATTCGCCTTTTATCCCTACATTACGAGTAACGCGCAGGGCTTTCTCAGCCAGGAGACGGAGATGGGCGGTTTGTCGAATATTTCTCCCGGCCGCAACATGCAGTTCATTCCATATGCTTCGATCCGGTCATTTCGGCACCTGGATGATCGCGACCTAAATAACGCGTTTTTCGATAATGTGCACGCCCGCGGACGCATGGGACTGGATTCGAAGATCGTTCTCAAAGATGCATTGGTGTTGGATGCCACTATCAACCCGGACTTCGCTCAGGTGGAATCCGACGAACCGCAGATTACGGTCAACCAGCGTTTTGAGGTTTATTTTCCCGAGAAGCGGCCCTTTTTCCAGGAGAACGCGAGTTTTTTCGATACCCCAATGCAGTTGGTCTTCACCCGCCGGATTGCGGACCCGGAGTATGGCGTTCGGCTCACAGGAAAGCTTGGCCCCTGGGCTGTAGGTTGGCTTTTCGCAGATGACCGGCGGCCCCGCGACAGTGTGCCGGTTTACGATCCGTTAACCAACGGCAAAGCCTACTACACCATTTTGCGAGTTAATCGGGACATTGGGAAGGAGTCGACCATCGGTTTCATTTATACCGATCGCGAGCTGCACACTTCGCCTTTCACGATCTGTGATACCGATCCTTGTGTCTGGGGCGCCAACCGGGTAGGCGGCTTCGATACCAAGATTAAGTTCAATGGCAAGTGGTCCCTGAATGCTCAAGCGGTGCTGGCCCACTCCAAGCGCAACGACGGCTTTCACAAAGGCGGCCCAGCGTACTGGGCTTACCTCGAGAGGAGCTCGACGAACCTGGAGTTCAACAGTCTTTATCAGGACACATCGCCGGGGTTCCAGACCGATACTGGCTTCTACCGGCGCCCGGACATCCGCCGATTCAGTAACTTTATGCAATATCGAATACGGCGGGAAGGAAAGGTCCTGCAGTGGCACGGTCCCAGCCTGTTCACCATCAACAATTGGGACCATCGTGGCAACCGGCTCGAATACTCAGCCAATCTGAATTACCGCCTGGTCTTTTCCCACCAGAGCGACCTCGGCGCATACGTGAACTTCGAACATGAACGCCTGCGGCCGAGCGATTACGACACCCTGCTCACCAACCGGGATTATGCGCACCACCACACCGGCGTGTTTTTTGAGTTCGGATACTTCAAACAGGTGATGCTGGACGCGGAGATGAACATGGGAGTCGAAACCAATTACGATCCGATGTTTGGTCCGCCTCCCTTGGCAAAGTCAAATCTCGCGCAGATCAAAGCCACGGTCCGGCCGACTACCAAACTGTCCATCGAAAATGCGTACCTTCTGAATCGGCTGCGCGTCAATGTCACCGGCCAGGCAATACTTAACAATCACATCATCCGCTCCAAGTGGAATTATCAGTTCACGCGGGCTTTGTCTCTGCGTGTCATCCCGCAATACACGGCGGTGTTGACCAACCGTTCTTTGAGTTCGCTGCAAACCACGAAACAAATCAACGCGGATTTCCTGCTGACTTATCTGGTGCACCCCGGGACCGCGATCTACGTGGGATATAACAGCGATGTGCAGAACATCGATCCTGCCCTGGCAGTTGATCCCATTGACCCCAACGGATATCTGCTGCGGACGCGAAACCATTTCATCAACGACAATCGTGAGCTGTTTATAAAGGTGTCGTACCTGTTCCGCTTTTAAGAGTTCGCCTTAAGCGCCGTGTTGCGACCTTTGCTGCCGGCCAGTTGCCAATTGCTAATTGCTGCCTGAGAATGCAGACAGCATGATTGCCCATCTTCGCGGCCGGCTTCTCGCCAAGCATCCCAACCAGGTGATCGTCGAAACCGCTGGCGTAGGGTATGAGGTCACCATCAGCGTGCCTACTTTCTCCGAGCTGCCCGCCATCAACAGCGATGTGGCTCTTCACATTCATACCCATGTGCGCGAGGATGCACTTGCTCTGTACGGTTTTTTCCGGCCAGCCGAAAAAGGGCTTTTCGAGAAACTGCTGGCGGTCAGCGGCATTGGACCAAAGCTCGCGATCACAATCCTGAGCGGGATGGCCGCAGAGGAAATGATCGGAGCAATTCGGGAAAACGATGTGGCCAAGCTGACGCGAATTCCGGGAATCGGGAAAAAAACTGCCGAGCGCATGGTTCTGGAGCTTCGCGACAAGTTGCAGAGTTTCGCAGAGTCAGCGGTTGCGTCTCCTTCCAGCCCACTTGAGGAGGATGTTATTTCCGCACTGGTGAATTTGGGGTATCAGCGGCCTGCTGCAGAGCGGGCATTGGCGAAAGTTTCTCACGGCGGCAAGAACTCTTTTGACGTTCTATTCCGGGAGGCCTTGGGTGCTTTGTCCAAGTAACCTGAGAATCCCCGCAAAAATGCCAGAAGAGCGATTCGAGGCCCTTGCGTATCAATAGCTTAACGGCTATGTGAATGCGCATGGCAGATAGAACCGTTTGCAACTACAATAGATCTGGTTGAATCCAAGGACGCGTACAGGCTCTATCCGCTCGCGGAGGGGCACTGGAGGACATCGTGAGCCTTACCCCGATTGGCGAACCTCGCCAGAAAACTACCGTTTCTTCCCTCAAAAATAAGAAAAGTAAGCAAGAGCCGATCACTTGCTTGACGGCTTACGACTACGCGATGGCTCGGCTGGTTGATGAGGCGGGCATCGACATTGTGCTGGTGGGCGATTCCCTTGCCATGACCATGCTGGGGTACGACAACACCCTGTCGGTCACAGTTGACGAGATGCTGCACCACACGCGGGCTGTGCGCCGCGGCGTGAAGCACGCGTTGCTGGTGGGGGATATGCCGTATGGCTCCTACCATCTCAACGCGGAAGAGGCGGTTCGCAACGCTGCACGCTTTGTGAAAGAAGCCGGCGCCGAGGCTGTCAAGGTTGAAGGCGGTGAGAAGCGGGCTGATCTGATCCGGCGGATCATTGATGCTGAGATTCCGGTCGCCGGACACATTGGGCTCACCCCGCAATCGGTGAACGTGATGGGAGGATATCGGGTTCAGGGCAAGTCGCTGGCTGATATCGAGCAACTTATGCGGGATGCCGTGGCTTTGGATCGGGCCGGAGTGGCTTGCATTTACCTGGAGGGAATTCCCCGCGAGGTCGGCGCCATGATCACCGCGGAAGTAGCCACCCCCACGATCGGAATCGGTGCCGGGCCGGATTGTGACGGGCAAGTATTGGTGTTTCACGATATTTTGAATTTGACCTTTGCGCCGGAAGCCAAGTTTGTGCGCCGCTACGGTGATGCCGCTGCCCTGATTACTGATGCCGTGCAGTCATTCCGCGCAGATGTTGCGTCGCATCAGTATCCGTCGGATTCTGAGTCCTATCACTTGCCAAAGGACATACAGGCTGCCTTAGAGGCTGTCTTGGAGCGCAAACGGTCGTTGCGAAGATGACGGGTGAGCGCCCCGTTTTCACCAAATTATGAGAGTCTGTACTTCGATTGTGGAGCTGCGTGCGGTGCTGCCCGACACCAGGCGCGTCGGCTTTGTCCCCACCATGGGAGCGTTGCATGACGGGCATCTATCGCTGGTTCGAGCGGCCAAAGCTGAATCGGATTTGGTTATTGTTTCAATCTTCGTAAACCCCATGCAGTTTGGTCCTACGGAAGATTTCTCGAAGTATCCTCGTTCCTTTGAACGCGATCGTGACCTGCTGGAGAAGGAGGGAGTGGACGTGTTGTTCGTGCCGTCAGTAAAAGAAATTTATCCAGATGGCGCCAGAACATTTGTGACAGTAGACGGTCTGAGCGAGAGACTCTGCGGCCGTTCGCGCCCCGGGCACTTTCGCGGTGTAACCACCGTGGTGGCCAAACTCTTCAACATCGTTGAGCCCGATCTCGCATTTTTCGGGCAAAAGGATGCCGCGCAGGTAGCGATCATCAAGCGCATGGTCACAGACTTGAACCTCACAGTACGAATTGTTGTTTGCCCTATCGTCCGTGAGCCAGACGGACTAGCCATGAGTTCTCGAAACGCCTATCTCAATCCCGAGGAGCGCAGACGCGCGTTGGTGCTGTCGAGTGCGCTTCAGAAGGTTGAGCATTCCTTCCATCAGGGTGAGCACCACGCGCCAGCCCTGATTGCGATAGGCAAGGACGTGTTCGCGGAAGAGCCCCTAGTCAGGCTGGACTACTTCGAAATCGTAAATCCGGACACGCTGGAGAGCGTCCACGAAGTCGAGGCCCCGTCCCTTGCTGCGGTGGCGGCCTTTGTGGGCACAACGCGCCTGATCGACAACATCGTCTTGAGATAACTCTCGATTACATTTTCCTTGTACTCTCCAAGTCAGGTCAGTTGTCACAGACTGGAAATTCCCAAGTTGCAAGAATTGTGAAGTGAATGCCGGCTCTCTGAGCAGCGCGCTTCAAAGCTTTCTTCTAAGCTCCCGCGACGCGGCAGTGATCGAGGACGGAGAAATAATCTTCGATCTGCGTTCGGCCAAGTATTCCATTTCAGGTGAGCGCGATAAGTGCCTTTTGCACCTGTGGTCGGCGGAGAGGAATGTGGTACGCCGTGTTGTAGATCTGGAGTTGAAGAACGATGTGCTTCGGCTGGCGGTCTTACGACTGGGGCAAGAGCATCCGTCCAAGCTGGAAATCTGCAGGGAGCGCGACCGGCGCACTCCATCGGCCAGAAAGGCAGTCCGATCCGTGTACCAGAGCCGGTTGCGGCGGGCGCTCGAACGGCACTTTCCTGATTTCAAACTCAGCCCGCTAAGTTGCGCGATGGATCTGGAAAGATCCTTTAGTCCAGTGTATGCGCGTGGTCTGCTGCGCAAATGGCAAAAGCAATTATGTGTTCTTGGGGTGAACCAAGACGAAACCCAGGCTTCCGTGGATGCCGCTCTGACCTTCGGAATCCTTTGGCTACAGTCCTGCCGGGAGAAGCAGGGAGCTAAATCAGTGATCGAGGGGCTCATGCTGATTCTTCCGTCCCAGCGCTCTGGCCTTGCGCGAGAACGAATGCGATGCCTGGATCCGGATGCCGCCAAATGGTAGCTATACGAGTTCAACGAAGGTGACGATGCCCTTACCGAGATTGACTGCTCCGATCGCGGAAACATGGAAACACGCCTGGTGCATTGTCCGGATGAGGTCGCGGCACAGGAACGGTTCGCCGCTTCGGTTGGCCGTATGAAAGGAGCCTTGCCGGAAGCGGAAGTGTATGTGTTGTCACCGGCAGAGGTCGCCTTCCGTCTGCATGGATTGGAGGTAGCCCGTGCCCGGCGCACCCACCAGGCCGGAACCATGCAAGCCGACCAGGAAATCGTGTTTGGCGTCGGCGCCGAGGAGCGGGTGCTCAATGACAAGAATGAGCGTGAGTTTCTGCAGCTGATTTATGCTGTTGCCGAAGTGCGCCACGAGGAAGGGCCGAGGGACCATCCGCTGTTTCGCTTGCATCCGGAACGGTGGCTGGAATCAGTGGTGGTCAAGGACGTGAGCGCCATAGACGAACGACTCGATCCGGCGTGTCTGTATTCGCAGGTGCCGGCGTTTTCGGCATCAGACCGCGCCATGATTGACGTTATGACAGTGGCTCGCGACGGCCGGCTTGCCGTGGTGGAGCTTAAGGCAGAAGAGGACATTCATCTTCCACTGCAAGGATTGGATTACTGGTCGCGCGTGAAGTGGCATCACGAACGCGGCGAATTCAAGAAATTCGGATACTTCCCCAGGCGGGAGCTGTCGCCCGGGGCGCCGCTGCTGTTCCTCGTGGCCCCGGCGCTACATGTCCATCCTGCTACCGATACCCTGCTGCGCTACATCTCGTCCGATATCGACTGGACTCTAGTAGCTATTAATGAAAGATGGCGCAAAGGGGTCAGAGTGGTCTTTCGTAAGCATAGGGACTCTAGATTGGCGATGTCATTTTGAAGCTCCGAGTCCTCAGTTTGCAATTCGAAAGATCACTTCCATGCTCCCAATAATCTTCTCAGCAAGATCAATTCTCCAACGTGATATGCGTTGTGATCGGCGACGAGCAACGCCTCGCGCAAGATGGTTTGTCCTGTTCCCCAGGGGATCCGAGCGTACAGGTCGGTTTTCGGATCTGCGATGAGCTTCTGCATTGCCTTGAGGTCTGCGTGAAAAGACTTGACGCTGTCGTCCCAGGATGAACGGGAGGGCGGGGCAGATTCCTGGGGCCAGTAACCGGCTGGCCACTCCGGCGAACCGTGCTTCGGATTGCGGCTGAATTCCAGAATGTCCCATTGCGCGATGCGCAGGTGTTCGAGCAACATCCAGGCTGTATAGGGGGAGCCTCGGACTTTCTTACCGCGCATATCGGGCGGCAGGTTTGCGACGGCATCGTCGAAAGTGGCGTGGGCATTGGCATCCTTCAGAAGCGAAACCAGATGCTTGCGAAGCGGTTCATCGGTTTTGGGCATAACTCGATTGTAGATTTCAGATTCCAGGATACAGATTCAAAACAACGTGGACGAAGTGAGCCCACTGATGATGCAGATTGCGGACTTCCCGCTAGTGACTTGTAATTCCGGGTTCTGGCTTTTCGCCCCGGTACACTCTGGAGACAGCCCGAACGATCCGGCGAACGGGTAGATTCCCCTGCTCGTCGGCAAAGAAAATTTCCCCGACGCGGCTGCTGCGGTAGTACCAGCGCTTGAGAATGGCCAGGTGTTCCATACGCTCCTTCGCACCGGCAGATTGGGCGGGAGCCATTTGCCGCAATCGGTCATTGATCCGAGCTTCCATTGACGGCGTCTTACCGGCAGCAGCCATCTCTTGCTGAACCGAAAAATCCACTGGACCTGCGAGTACGCCGCCACCTACACGAAACAGGGCAACCGATTCCGGCTGGGCTGAGGGCTGGACGATCACGGCGTCCAGGCGGTCGACCCGGCGCACGATTTCCGGGAGCATCGCGAGCACTGGCTTGAGTTTGTCGAGCCTGGCATGGTGGGCGGCTGCATCTTCGAAGCGGAGGTCGGCGGACGCCTGGTCGCGATGAACAGCGATTTCGCGAACCAGCGAGTCGCCCGCAGAATCGAAAAAGTTTTGCACGCGGGAGACCTCGGCGCGATACTCATCATCGCTGCATCCTTTGAAACAGGGGGCCAGACACATTTTCATTTCCGAATAAATGCAGCCCGGAAAAGCGGGGTCGGGATGGAGATCCTCGACGCAGCGGCGCATTTTGAAAAAATCGAGAGAGTCGCTGGCAAATTTTTCTGCCGCTGCCCGTGATGGAAACGGCCCGTAATAAAGGCTTGATCCGCTCAACCGGCCCAGGCGCGTGGTGATTGAAGCCCGGGGATACTCATTGTCCATGTGCAACTTGACCAGTGGAGCAAAACGCAGGTGGAGGCGGTCGGAATAATTTTTTGGAAAGGTCCGGCGCAGAGTGTCGTAGAGCAGAAAGCCGCCCTCGAAATCCGAACCCGTGGCCGTGTATTCGATGTGACGAACACGATTCCTGAGGTTTAGCTTCCGCGTATGCTCTTCGGGATTTCCGAGTAACCGCAGGAGGCGGCGACGCAGGTTGGCAGATTTGCTGATGTAAGGTTCGGATGGTTCATCTCCACGCAGCAGAAATACCGCCGGAGCAGCCGGTATGCCAGAGAAGATGTCCGCGTCATGCTCGGGAATGAGCTCGATGACATTGGCCAGCACGTATTCATTTTAGTGAGAATTCACCGGGGAGGCACGAAGCCGCTATCGGAAGCTGGCGCTGCGGTATTTTTGGCGGAAGTCCTGGCCATCCATCTGAATAATGCGGCACATTTCGTGTAAGCGGGAGCGCATTCGGTCTCCAATGCGATCAGCCAGAGTCTCCTCGCGGGTCGCGCTCTTCACCGGCGACAGGGAACCTGCGACGGCGGAAGGTCCATCGGGGAAATTGGTGGTGATGATCGTGGTCCGACTGTCGTTGTAACGCGTGTTCAGGATCAGGCTCACGGTGTCCCACACCCATTCGGTAGGCTTAACTGCGCCCAATTCATCCAGAACGAGCACATCGGTTTCAAATACCGGACGCAACACCTCCAGTTCGGTGGCGTGAACCGATTCGTTGTAAGAATTCTGGATTTGCTTGAGGAGCTCCCGGTAGTCGTAAAACAGGCAGGGCATACCGCGGGTCAGGATCAATTCTTTCATGATGCCGAGGGCCAGATGCGTCTTGCCGACGCCGATTTTTCCGATGATCAGCAGGCCGGTGCCATCGCGTGGGTCGTACTCTTCAACGAACTTGGAAGCTGCTATGTGGGCGTAAGCAAGCGAGCCGTGCGCAGAAGGGAAATCGGTGGTGAAACTGGAAAGTTCGCAATGCTCGTAGCGCTTCGGAATGCGAGCGGCGGAGAGCAGCGACTGCGCTCTTGCCTGGATGCGGCACAAGCAGCGAGCCACTCGCTGATGCGGGCCGGGGGAAATCGTTCTCCAGCCCGTGCCTTCACAAATCGGACATATATCCGCGGCGGTGTTGATCATCGGTCCCACTTCGAATGTGCACCCTCGGGGCGAGAGCGCGCAAGTGGAAAGCGCGATTCGCTTGTGCACATCCTGTGGAGTTATGGGCGTGCTTGTGGACGAGCATGGAAAACGCGAGGCGGCTTAATTGCCTGCCTTACCTCGTCTTCCACCAGCGCCGGCCTATTGCCCGGTAGTGCTGGTAGATGACCCAGAACTATGGAGGCTCAAGGCTCCGATTGCGAGGCCGCCTAGAGCGCCCGCAAGCATCCCCAGGAGAATAAGGACAGGCAGGAACTCTAACCAACTGTGGCGGTATTTGTGACTGGATACGTAAAGCGAGGGCATACTGAAGCCTTTCAGGCGCGCCCCCGTCTGGTCGAACATACTAAACCCGTGGCGCGCAGAAAGTTTCGTCCTAAACCCAAAAAAAGAGGGGCAGGTCTCTCAGGGAAGCTCGGAGCCGGGCACCCCTTGCAAAACTGGCTTCCGGTGCGGATTTCCACAGTTGACAATCCAGAAACTCAGAGGAAAATAGCTCCCGCTAGGTTCCCACGCCGGCGAGGGACA
>Ga0310810_10012196_pt1 | contig 10082 bp, 10 predicted proteins | sample NCmetagenome_FD_207641 | JGI IMG/M metagenome (GOLD analysis project Ga0310810, IMG submission 207641) | Soil microbial communities from experimental microcosm in Duke University, North Carolina, United States - NC | ecosystem: Engineered > Artificial ecosystem > Soil microcosm > Unclassified ...
CCGCGTTCATCCTGCAATTCCTGGGTGGCCGCCTTGAGCTCTACCCGCTCGGCATCACGGCGATCCTCGACCGCCCGCAATTCGTTACTGGCCCCCTCAAGACGTTCTTTCAGAGCCTCGACCTGCGTCCTGAGAGCGACGATTTCAACTTTCTGCGAGTCGGCAAGCGTCGACCGCTCGTCAAGGTCGCCCATCAACTTGGCGAGATCTGCTTCCTTGTCAGAAAGCGCCCGCTGAGCTTCATGCATGGTTGTGGTCTTGACCGCGAATTCCTCCTCCGTGGCCCGCAATTGATCGCGTAGTGCTTTGTCGCGCGCCTCCAGCGCAAAAATCGCGGCGGTCTTCTCTCCAAGTTCAACCTTGAGACGATTGATCGCGTCGCCTTTTTTGCCGAGCTCGGCAAGCTGGCTTGTGCTCTTTGCCTTGAGCTGCTCGACGCTCATCTCGAGACGGCGCGTCGACATTGCGAACTCTGCGCGGAGCTGATCCTTGTCGGCTTGAATCTCAGCCATGGACAATGGCGTTGCGGCTTCAAGCCGCCGCATCGTCAGCCGTACCGCGCGGTTATGCACGAGTGGAACGACAACGAGCCCAATGAGCGCCGCAACGAGAAATCCGATCCCGAAATACATGATCGGTTCAATCATGGAACTTACGCCTCCAACTCACGCGCACGCATTGCAACCGGGACCGGACTTCCGGCTGTTTTCAACATTAGCCTAAAGCGAACGCCACGTCGCGGTTTTCGGCGTGTGCCGCAGCGAAATTAGTAAATGTGGCGGAGTCAGAAGGGATTCCACGTCGCCTGCGGCGTAAACTTGAGATAACCGATGTTGGCACCAAGGCGCAGCCCGACGCCGGACCTGATCGGCACGACGATGATATTGCCTGAGGCGAGCGCGGTCATGCCAAAACCACCAATGAAATAGGCGGAGCCGTCGATGCCGGCGAAACGCTGATAGATCGCTCCGGTGGCAGGCAGGTTATAGACGAGCATCATCGTGCGCGCGCCTTCGCCGCCGTAGTCGAAGCCGACCGACGGGCCTTCCCAGAACACACGGCGGTCGCCTGCATTCTTGGTGTAAAGCTTGCCATCGCCGTAGCGCAGGCCGACGATGAAGGCGCCGCTGCCTTCCTGGCCGAGAATGTAACCATTGGGTTGGCCCCAGCGGCTGAAGGCCGCTTCCACGACCTGGGCAAGACCGCGCGATACCGTTCCGAAGAACTTGTGGCCTTCGCCAACGATCTCCCCGGGCGTGAACGTGCCGCTTTGCCGTTGAGCCGGGGGCGGCTGGTTTTGCGCAGCGGCGAGTTGAGGAGCAAGAGTGGCAAGGCAAAGCGCCAGGATGGCGAGGCGCAAATTTGCACGCATCAAACGCTCCTCGGATGCTTGGGCTCGACGGCCCTGTTTAACCGGATGCTCATTTTGATCGCGGTAATAATGTGGCGGCGAAAGGTTGTTCCCGAATCACCCAACCGTCACTGATAACTATGACTGCAGCGCGGCAGCAACGGAAGCGGCCATTCTTGATTGGCTTGGTGCTTTCTATCGCCCTCGGACCGGGTATTTTTGCACCCCGGGCGATAAACGCGGCGACCGACGGCCAGTTAACGGTCAATCCTGACACCGGCCTCGCTATCAGTGGCTTCGATCCGGTGTCCTATTTCACGGATGGCAAGGCGCTGTTCGGGCGGCCGGAATTTGAATTGAACAAGGATGGGGCAGTCTGGCGGTTCAGCAACGAGGGCAATCGCGGGGCCTTTGAACAACATCCAGAAATCTACGCGCCGCGGTTCGGCGGCTATGATCCTGTGGCGATCGGCCGTGACCGTTCGGTCCGCGGCCACCCGCTGTTCTGGGCCGTCGTCGGTCAGAGGCTCTACTTTTTCTATAGCGAGAAAACTCGTCTGGCTTTCCTCGCCGATCCCGGCCGGATCATTGCTACGGCCGAGCGCAAATGGCCGGACGTTTCCCGCGCTCTCGGTGAATGACGGTCAGGATTGGATTTTGAGCGCAGCGGCCTTGCCGGGATCTGCCCAAGCGATAAAGGCTGGCACACGAAAATTCTCGGCAGCGCGCCCGTAGGTCAAAGGGATGCCAAGCGGGGTTGTCACAAGTCCGCCAGCGGCGACAACCAATGCATGGCCGGCTGCCACATCCCACTCGCAGGTCGTGGCGAGGCGCGGGTAGAGGTCGGCGCTCCCTTCTGCAATGTGACAGAATTTGATGGCCGAGCCGCAGGGCACGCGCGTAATTGGGCCGAGCGCGCTGAGGAATTTGTCGGTGGCGGCATCCATATGGGAGCGGCTCACCTCTGCAACGGGAGCAACTGGCCAGGACCGCGTGCTGATTGCTTCCGCGCGACCGGCGCCGCTGCCCGATAGGCGAAGACGCTCCGCTCCATGGCCGATGACGCCGCGCCAGAGTTGCCGCTGTTTGGGTGCAGCGATAATGCCAGCAACCGGTAAGCCGCGCGAGACAATGGCGAGATTGACGGTGAATTCATCACGGCCGGCAAGGAACTCGCGCGTTCCGTCCAGAGGATCGACGATGACGAAGCTGTCCTTGAGGTTGGCAGACGCCGCTGCATCGGCCGACTCTTCAGCCACAACTGGTATCTTCGGCAGAATCCGGGCGAGACCTTGCAGGATCATCGCTTCGGATACCTCATCGGCCGCGGTCACCGGCGACTGGTCGGGCTTCAGACGCCGGCCCACCGTGTCAGGTGATGTGGCCGCGATCTCGGCGCACGCACGAGCGACAAGCGCCGTCAGGTCATCCATGAGCTGCCGAGCCTGCGCGGGCGAAATGTCGGATTCTGGATTCAAATACCGCGTCCTTTGGCCGTGCGGCAGTCCTTGGCGGTTATGCGGGTGCGGTGTATCACGCCAGCAACTCGGCGTGACCACTGATTCGCCGGCCGGCGCAGCGTGCATGCCCAGCGGAGATTAGTCCATGTCGGAATCGCCCATCGAAGCGCTTGATCTCGCTGCGTTGCTTTGTTCACGCGTTTGCCATGACCTGATCTCCCCCGTAGGAGCCATTGTGAACGGGCTGGAAGTGCTTGAAGAAGAGAAGGATGAGGCGACCAAGGAATTTGCGCTCGACTTGATCAAAAGTAGCGCCGGCACTGCGTCAAAGAAATTGCAGTTCTGTCGCATTGCTTTCGGCGCCGCTGGTTCGGCGGGTGCCCAGATCGATCTCGGCGATGCAGAGGCGATCTCACGTGGCTTCCTGGAGGACGAAAAGACAAAGCTTGCCTGGAACCTGCCGCGGGCGCTGCTACAGAAGAACCGGGTCAAGCTTCTGCTCAACATGCTCGCCATCGCGGGACAGGCGATCCCGCGTGGTGGCTCGCTGACTGTCGATCCCATCGGATCCGGTGAAACAATGGGGTTCAAAGTCACTGCTGCGGGCATCAACGCGAAAGTTCCGCCGGCTGTGCCTTCGCTGCTCGGTGGGGAAACCACCGAGGGTCTCGACGCCCACCGCATTCAACCTTTCTATGCGGGCCTTCTGGCCCGGGCTTGCGGTGTCAAAGCGGCGATTGCGATGGATGGCGAAAAGGTCGTCATCACCGCACAATGAGCGTCGCCGTGAGCCGTTTCTGGCAGTTAACGAGCGGTTAACGATCGGCCGGATGTCGCGGTCCCGCAACCAAAATTAAACGCTTCACCGACACACTGGCCGCGCTTCCGACGGAAAGCGGCGGACGGGCCAGGCCCGTCGATGAAGGCGTTTTTTATGGACGACCTGCTGCGGGAATTTGTCACCGAGACGAACGAGAGTCTCGACGTAGTCGACGTCGAGCTTGTGCGTTTTGAGCAGGATCCGAACAACGCGAAGATTCTCGATAACATCTTCCGGCTGGTCCATACCATCAAAGGCACTTGCGGGTTCCTCGGGCTGCCGCGCCTAGAAGCGCTCGCACATGCGGCTGAAACGCTGATGGGCAAGTTTCGCGACGGCGCGCCGGCTTCGAGTGAGGCTGTCACGCTAATTCTCGCCACCATTGACCGCATCAAGATCATTCTCGAGTCGCTTGAAAGCGACCAGCGCGAGCCCGAAGGCGCTGATAACGATCTCATCATCAGCTTGGAGGGCATGGTCGATCGCATCAGCGTCGGGGGTGCCAAGCCGGAAAGCGAGCATTCTGTTGGAACCCTGGTTCACCAGGTTCTCGAGCGTCCTTTGCGTGAAGGCGAAGATACGCTCGATGACCTTGAGCGTGCGTTCCGCAACACCGCGATCGAAGTAGAGCCCGCAAAGTCACCTAGGCTCGCGGCGACCGCTGTCGATGCGGCCGTCAAGGAAGATGAGACGGGCAAGTCAGCCAATCAATCGATTCGCGTAACGGTCGACACGCTCGAACAGTTGATGACCATGGTTTCCGAGCTGGTGCTTACCCGCAACCAGTTGCTTGAAATCGTGCGCCGTCACGAGGAATCGGAATTCAAAACGCCGCTCCAACGGCTGTCGAACGTCACCGCCGAACTGCAAGAAGGCGTGATGAAGACGCGCATGCAGCCGATCGGTAATGCCTGGCAAAAGCTACCGCGCATCGTGCGCGATCTTTCCAACGAGCTCGGCAAGAAGATCGATCTCGAGATGCAGGGCGCCGATACCGAGCTTGACCGCCAGGTTCTGGATCTGATCAAGGATCCGCTCACCCACATGGTGCGCAATTCGGCGGATCACGGCCTTGAAACGCCAGAGGAGCGGCGTGCCGTCGGCAAGCCCGAGCACGGATTGGTTCGTCTCTCCGCATATCACGAGGGCGGTTACATCATCATCCGCATCGCGGATGATGGGCGGGGGCTCGACACCGAGCGGATCAAGGCAAAGGCGATCGCGCAGGGCCTGGTTTCCGAGGCTGACGCGGAAAAATTGCCGGAAGCCCAGATTCATAAGTTCATATTCGCGCCGGGTTTTTCCACAGCGGCGAAAGTCACCAACGTATCCGGCCGTGGCGTCGGCATGGACGTTGTCCGCAACAACATCGATCAGATCGGCGGAACGATGGACGTGAAGTCGGTCGCCGGCGCAGGATTAAGCTTCACCATCAAGATACCCCTCACGCTGGCAATCGTGGCGGCGCTGATCGTCGAAGCGGGCGGGCACCGGTTCGCTATCCCCCAGCTATCCGTTGTCGAGCTCGTGCGCGCACGCAGCGGCAGTGAGCACCGCATCGAGAGCATCAAAAACACGAGAGTGCTACGGTTGCGAGACAAGCTCCTCCCTCTCATCAGCCTTCGTCAATTATTCGGCCTCGACACGAACGCGGGCGAGATAAATGGCGGGTTCATTGTCGTCACCCAAGTCGGCAGCCAAACTTTCGGTATTGTCGTCGACGGCGTGTTCCACACCGAAGAAATCGTCGTGAAGCCGATGTCGAGCAAGCTACGCCACATCTCGATGTTCTCCGGGAACACCATTCTCGGCGACGGCTCCGTGATCATGATTATCGACCCGAACGGCGTCGCACAGGCGTTCGGTACGAATGTGGCGTCGCAATTGGCGGCAGCGGAGGCCTCCGAGACCAAGCCAGCGCCATCGGCCGCATCAAGCACGTCGCTGCTCGTCTTCCGCGCCGGATCGGTGCAGCCAAAGGCAGTGCCGCTCTCGCTCGTTACGCGGCTTGAAGAAATCGACGCGCAGAAAATCGAGTTGTCGAACGGCCGGCACATGGTCCAATACCGCGGCCATCTGATGCCGCTCATCAGCATGAGCGAGAACGTGCGTGTAAAAGGAGAGGGTGCGCAGCCACTCCTTGTGTTTTCGGACGGCAGCCGATCGATGGCGCTCATCGTCGATGAAATCGTCGATATCGTCGACGACACACTTAACATTCAGGTTGCGAGCGAAAATCCCGGGGTGCTTGGCTCTGCCATCGTGCGCGGGCACGCAACTGAAATTATCGATGTCGGGCATTTTCTGCCACTCGCGTTCGAGGACTGGTTCCGCCGCAAGGAGCATCAGGTCCAGCATCGCCCTTGCAGCGTGCTTCTCGTGGACGACTCTCCTTTCTTCCTCAACATGCTCACGCCTGTGCTGCAGGCGGCCGGATATGTCGTGACCACGGCCGCTTCGGCGCGGGATGCACTGGCGGTCCTGAGTGAAGGGCAGGCATTTGATGTGGCCATCACCGACATCGAGATGCCGGACATGGACGGGTTCCAGTTCGCCGAAGCCGTGCGCGGCGACCCGCGGATCGGCAATTTGCCGATTATCGCGCTGTCCTCCGTGGTTTCGCCGGAAACGATTGAACGCGGGCGTCGTGTCGGTTTCCACGACTACGTCGCGAAATTTGACCGCCAGGGCCTAATTGCAGCGCTCAAGGAGCAGACCGGCGTCGTCCAGGCCGCGTGACAAAGACATAGCATGAACCAGAAAGCCGACCATAGTTTCAACGAGTATGTGACCGCCGTTATCGGTGGCCAGCTGTTCGGCTTGCCGATCCTGCGGGTGCAGGACGTCTTTGCGCCGGAGCGCCTCACCGCCGTGCCGCTTTCGCCGCCGGAGGTGGCGGGCGTCCTCAACCTGCGCGGCCGCATCGTGACATTGATAGATATGCGATGCCGCCTCGGACTCGGCAGCCGTGAAGATGGCCAGCAGTCGATGGCGATCGGAGTCGAATCGCGCGGCGAATCCTACGGCTTGCTCATCGACAGCGTCGGCGAGGTGCTCAAGCTGGACAATGAGTCGTGGGAACCAAATCCGAGCAACCTCGATGCGCGCCTGGCAAGCGTATCAACCGGTATTTATCGGCTCGATAGCCAATTACTTATGGTTCTCGACGTCGACCGTGTGCTCGACATCACGGTGAAGGCGGTCGCAGCGTGATGCGGCCGGATTGGAATGGGAATTAGGCGTGAACACAAGAGGCAGTACGATGAAAACCTGTTTGGTTGTTGACGACTCCAGCGTCATCCGAAAGGTGGCGCGGCGAATCTTGGAGGGCCTTGATTTCCAGATTGTGGAAGCCGAGGACGGTGAGCAGGCGCTAGAGGAATGCCGAAAGCAGCTGCCGGCGGCGATCCTGCTCGACTGGAACATGCCGAAGATGGATGGCTACGAGTTCTTGCGGTCATTGCGCCGGTTGCCCGGTGGCGATGGGCCGAAGGTCGTCTTCTGCACGACGGAAAACGACGTTGCACATATCGCGCGCGCACTCCATGCCGGTGCAAACGAATACATCATGAAACCGTTCGACAAGGAAATCGTCGAGGCAAAATTCCAGGAAGTTGGGCTGATCTGATCGCTACGTCTTCTTCCATCTGCGTCAGTAGTGATCAGTGAAGTCAGTGAAATGAACGTTGTTGTTACGCCCTCTGCTGCTGCCGGTATAAGCCGACGCATCCGCGTCATGCTCGTCGACGATGCCGTTGTCGTTCGCGGGCTATTTGCACGCTGGGTCGAAGCCGAGCCCGATCTTGAGGTGGTCGCCACCCTGAGGACGGGGCGTGATGCCGTCAATCAGCTCGAGCGTGTCGACCCCGATGTGGTCGTGCTCGATGTTGACATGCCGGAACTCGATGGCATCGCTGCGCTTCCGCTGTTGCTAGAGAAGAAGCGCGATCTCGTCGTGATCATGGCCTCCACGCTGACGCGGCGAAATGCCGAAATCAGCTTGCGAGCACTGTCACTCGGCGCCGCAGATTACATCCCGAAACCAGGCAGCAATCGCGAGGTCAGTGCGTCGACCGCCTTCCGCCGCGACCTTATTGAAAAAATCCGGCAGCTCGGGCTACGCGCCAAACGATTGCGCCATGGCATCAAGGCTCGCGCTTCGCGTCCCGTTAAATCCGCTCCGTCGATTGTTCCGGCCACCGAAGAGATTACACCGCTTCGTTTACGGCAAATGCCGCTGACACCTCCACGGGTCCTAGTCATCGGCGCTTCGACCGGAGGGCCACAGGCGCTCAACCGCCTTGTCGTTCAAATCGATACCGTGATTCAGCGCGCGCCCGTCCTGATTACACAGCACATGCCGCCGACCTTCACTGCGGTGCTCGCGGAGCATCTTGCGCGCGTTTCCAAATTTCCTGTGCGGGAAGCAAGCGACGGTGAAGAAGTGAACGCCGGGGCCATTTATCTGGCTCCCGGCGGCAAGCACATGAAAGTTGAGCGCCGCGATGGCACGGCGGTCATCGCAATCGACGACGGTCCGATGGTGAATTTCTGCAAGCCTGCGGTTGATCCTCTGTTCGCGTCCGCTGCCCAGGTTTGGGGAAACAAGGTTCTCGCTTTGGTGTTGACGGGAATGGGCTCGGATGGACTCGCTGGGGCGAAAGAGATCGTTGCAGCCGGTGGGCACGTCATTGCGCAGGACGAAGAGACGAGTGTGGTTTGGGGCATGCCCGGCCAGGTGACCAACGCCGGTCTGTGTTCGGCCGTGCTTCCGTTGCCGGAGATCGGCGGCAGGATCACCCGCCTCTTTACAGGGGAGCGTCAGTGACCCCGCAGGGCTTCGACTATCTGCGCAAGCTTCTGCGCGAGCGCTCAGGCCTGGTGCTCGCTGCGGAGAAGCAGTATCTCGCCGAGAGTCGGCTGCTGCCGGTCGCACGCCGCAACGGCATGACCACGATCGATGAACTGATTGATTGCATGAAAAGCAAGGCGCCGGTTTCGCTCGCCACGCAAGTGGTGGAAGCGATGACCACGAACGAGACGTTCTTCTTCCGTGACAAGCTGCCATTCGATCATTTTCGCGACACGGTCATGCCCGCGTTGATTGCCGCTCGATCGCGCGAGAAGCGCATCCGGATCTGGTGCACCGCGGCTTCCACCGGCCAGGAGCCGTATTCGCTTGCAATGTTGATCAAAGGAATGGGGGCGGCAATTTCCGGGTATCGGATCGACATATTGGCGACAGACTTGTCATCGGAAATTCTGGAAAAGGCGAAAAACGGAATCTATACGCAGTTTGAGGTTCAGCGTGGGCTCGCAGTCCAACTGCTTGTCAAATATTTCGATCAAATCGGCGAATCTTGGCAGCTTGCTCCGGAGTTGAGGAGCATGGTGCAATTCCGTCCCATTAATCTGCTCAACGACTTTTCGGCGCTGGGCACATTTGACGTCGTGTTCTGCAGGAACGTCCTGATCTACTTTGACCAGGATACCAAGACCGCCGTGCTTGACCGGATCGCGCGGCAGATGTCCGACGACGGGTACCTCGTTCTTGGTGCAGCCGAGACCGTCATCGGGCTCACCAATGCGTTCAAGCCACTCGCCGACAAGCGTGGGCTTTACGTCCCGACCAGCGGGACAAAGCAGCCGGCGCACGGTGCCGATAATGTCATCCGCCTTGCTGCAGTAAAAGCTTAGGACACCCGTTAATCCGGCGCAGAATAGATTAAATTTGCCAGCCGACCAGCGCCGGCGACTTGATCTCCGAACGAATCATGTAGATTACAGGCGCCGGGCCGGCGCGCCTCTCTTTTTGGCGCGCGTGGGGGTTGCTGCTTGCGACTGCGGCAGTGCGGCCTGAAGGGGATGGTTGATCGTGGTCGACTATGTCGATCCGGTGTTGGTCGTTGACGACCTGAACACGATGACGCGCATCGTGGATGGCATGCTGCGCAAGTGCGGCTTTACCAATGTCGAGCAGTGCCATGACGGGCCGACCGCACTTCAAAAGCTACGCGAGAAGCCATTTCTGTTCATGATGACGGATCGTGAAATGCCCGGGATGAACGGGCTGGAGCTCGTGCGTGAGATCCGCGGCGACCCGAAAATCCGCAACGTTCCGATCGTCATTATGTCGGCTAGTTCCGAAGCGCAGCACGCCGAGGCGGCTATCGCCGCCGGCGCGAATTTTTTCATGACCAAGCCGTTCAATTTGACGACATTGAAGGACGTGATCACGCAGCTCATGCGGCCGCCGCAGGGCTGAGCGGGTTCCGGCGCTTTCTATCCACCAATTATTGCGTGCGGGCGCCGTCCGCTCTGATCGCTTTCCCCCCACTTGTGCCAGATGCTATGTTGGAAACTGAAAAAGGTTGCGTTCCCCGGGGGAATAAATGCTGCAAAAAAATCGGATGGCGCGCTCGATGTGGCGGCCACGTCGGCGTGGGGATTG
>Ga0310810_10012197_pt1 | contig 10081 bp, 12 predicted proteins | sample NCmetagenome_FD_207641 | JGI IMG/M metagenome (GOLD analysis project Ga0310810, IMG submission 207641) | Soil microbial communities from experimental microcosm in Duke University, North Carolina, United States - NC | ecosystem: Engineered > Artificial ecosystem > Soil microcosm > Unclassified ...
TCGACGACGCCCTGGAGCGGATGATGCAAGCCACTTCCAAATTCAATCCTGACAAGATCAAAATTGACGATCTTGCCAAATCAGGGGGTGCGCCGGACGAGGTCGAGTAACGCTTCACGCCTTGTTTCCGTCGTAACAGCCCTCGTACAATAACCACTTCTGTCTGTTCTAACCCCGGAGGCCGCCATGGCTCTTGCTGATAACAAATGTATCCCCTGCCGCGGTGGTGTGCCGCCGCTTCCGAATGATCGAATACAGGCCTTGTTAAAGGAACTCGGCCGGGGCTGGGTGTTGAGCCCTGAAGGCCACCTTGAGCGGCTGTATACGTTCAAAGATTTTGCGCAGGCCTTGGCCTTCGTCAACAAAGTGGGCGCCGTGGCCGAAGCCGAGGCTCACCATCCCGACCTCAACCTATCGTGGGGGAAATGCAAGGTCGAGATTTGGACCCACAAGATCAACGGCTTGACTGAAAGCGATTTTTATCTGGCGGCGAAGGCCGACAGGGAATTCGAACCATTTCGAGCCATGGCTGGTGGGTGAAAAGCGCGTGAGTCAGAAAGAGCACACAAGCGGGCATACGTTTGGCGATGCGCAGGTGGCGCTCGTCAACATGCCGTTCAGCTTCTCGAAATATCCGTCGATCCAGCTGGGCACGCTTTCAGCGTTGCTCAAATCCCAAGGTATTGCCGTCGACTGCCACCACTTGAATGTACGGTTCGCCCACAAGATCGGTGTGCACTTGTACGAACTGATTTGTGAAAAGCGCGCGCTCTTCGGCGAATGGCTGTTCTCGTATCTGTTGTTCCGTGATAATCCCAAGCGAGCGGAATACCCGCGGGTGTTCAAGCCGGTCTTCGAGCAGATCGCTCAGCAGAGCGGACAGCCGATCGGCCACTTCGAAGAGATGGCCACGAGGATCGCTCCGCAATTTCTCACCTGGGCGCTGACCTCCATCGAGTGGGGCCGCTATAAGCTGGTCGGCTTCACCTCCACGTTCGATCAGAACGTGGCAAGCCTCACGATGGCCAAGTTGATCAAGGATCTCTACCCGGATGTCACCATCGTGTTCGGTGGGGCGAACTTCGATGGCGAAATGGGCCTGGAGTACTTTCGGGCCTTTCCCTTCATTGATCACGTGGTGGTGGGTGAGGGCGAAGTGGCGTTCCCCGCCCTCGCTCGGCAGATCTTGGAAGGAAAATCCAACGAATCCATACCCGGGGTGGCCTTTCGCCAGGACGGGCAAGTCCGGCTGACGCCGAACCCGGCGCTCTTTACCGAGTTTGCGCGCACCGGCCCTCCGGATTATGACGACTATTACCATTTACTGGCTGAGTTGGGAGACACGGCTCAGGGGCTCGATCGGATTCTTTTGTACGAAGGCTCTCGCGGCTGTTGGTGGGGTGAAAAACATCACTGCACATTCTGTGGCCTGAATGCCCAAAGCATGAAGTTCCGCGCCAAATCGCCCGACCAGGTCGCTCGTGAAATGACCTATCTGTCTCACCGGTATGACACGGCGCGATTCCGTCTGGTCGACAATATCATCGACATGAAATACATCGATCAGCTCTTCGGTCGATTTGCGGCGGAGCACTGCGATCTCGACGTCTTCATCGAGACCAAGAGCAACCTTCACAAATCCCAGATCAAGACGTTGGCATTGGGCGGCGTCAAGTGCATGCAACCCGGCCTGGAAAGCCTGAGCGCCGTCCAACTGAAGGCAATGGACAAAGGTGTCACGCCGATGCAAAACATCGTGTGCTTGAAATGGAGCTACTATTACCGGATCACGGTCTCATGGAATGTTCTCCTGGGATTTCCCGGCGAGACCAACGAGGATTACTTGCGGCAAGCCGACTTAATTCCGTCCCTTCTCCATTTACAGCCTCCGGAAGCCACGGGAAAATTCTGGTTGGAACGGTTCAGCCCCTACTTCGCGAGACCGCGTGAGTATGGGGTACGGATGACAGGCCCCGGATTGGCCTATGAGTACGTCTATGATGCCCGGCAGATCGATTTAAAAAAAATAGCGTATGACTTCGAGTACGAGTTGGAGAACTGGCCGGTCGATCCGCATACGTATCAAGAGCTGGTCACGGCTATCGAAAACTGGCAGCGGCTTCATGCCTCGACTGACCGGCCGTTCCTCTATTATTCCAAAGCGCTGGGGTATGTGACGGTATACGACGGGCGGAATCCAAAGGCGCCGACCCGACATCGGTATGACGGCTTGGCCGCCACCCTTATTGAAATGTGCAATGAGTCACCTAAGAGCCTGGATCAGATGGCTGCAGACTTCGAATCCAAAACTGGCCGTCCGGAACAACTGGAAGCAGCGCTGGCCGACTTGACCTCCAGGCGGGTGCTGTACGAAGAGCGAGGCAAGTATTTTACGTTGGCAATCCCCGAGCATCCCTACCTGTAACCCGGTTCCAGAAATCGAGATGATAGACGGCATTGACGAGGGATTATGCGTTGCTCGGAGGCTCCGGATCGGCTTGGGACAATACCTGGGAAAACCGACTTCCGACAATGGCAGAAACCTTCGCCATCAAATCGGTGACTTCTTGCCATTCATGCGGAAGCAGATCCAGTTTGAGTTGCGGATGGATCGCCCATTGCGCCTCAACTTGTGAGCCGTTGCGGCTGACGAGGACTCGAAGGAGTTCCACGTCCCAAGACGTGGCTTCGGCTCCAGCGGGCTGAGGCTGTCCGTTCGATGAGCCTGAAGGAGGTGTTGAGCTTGCCATGGGCGTGTCTCCCTGTCCTTTCGTTCTCATCATGATATCGTATCAAGAATCGCCCTGTACATTGCCAAATCTCGACGTGGCCCTGTAGGAAGACGGATTCAGGACCGCACATTTTCACGGATCAGGTCGAGCATCTCGCGATGAATCCGACCGTTGCTTGCGAGCAGTTCCGGCTGATAGATCGAATGCGCATTGCCGTGAAGATCCGTAATGCACCCTCCGGCTTCCCGCACGACCACGACTCCTCCTGCCATGTCCCAGGGACTGAGTTTGACTTCCCAAAATCCATCGAATCGGCCCGCAGCGACATAGCATAGATCCAGGGCCGCACTACCGGTGCGCCGCACGCCTTGAGCCCTCAGCGAAAAGCGCGCAAAGTGATCGAGGTTGTTGTTTGCCGTATCACGGATGTCATAGGCAAAGCCCGTCACGGTGAGGGCTGCCTCGAGTTGCGGGGTGTGGGAAACGCGAATCGGCTGGCCGTTCAGCCGCGCGCCGCGATCAGTTTCGGCGGTGAACAGTTCATCACGCGTTGGGTCATACACCACGCCGACAAGTAATTCGCCGCTGCATTCCACCCCGATGGAGACGGCGTAGACAGGAAATCCGTGCGCGAAATTCGTGGTGCCGTCCAGTGGGTCGATGATCCAGCGGTATCTCGATGGGACGTCGATGCCGACTCCTCGTTCTTCTGCGAGGGTCCGATGGGACGGAAAATATCGGCGGATAACATCGATGATGCATTGTTCTGCCGCATGGTCCGCGTCCGTGACCAGATTGATCGGATTCTTCCGCTGAATGTGAAATCCAGAGCGAGCGTAATCCAGCAATACCTTACCGGCTGCGGTGGAAGCCTCTACCGCCACGGCGAGCAAGCGGTCAGTTGCGACGTGAACGTCATCAGCGTCGAGCATGCGCTGATCTTACCATGGAGGTCGATTCGTTCTTCCAGGCATGCAGGCCATATTCTTCCGTCAGACTATTGACTTGATTTGCAAGCAAGCATATAAAGCAGGCATGCGTGTTCTGGAGAGTGTCGTTGGAAGAGCTCACCGGTATTCTGGTCGGCCTTGAACAGCGCATCAACGCCTACAAGAATCGACTCCCCGAAACCAAAAAACAACGTCGTCGGCTGGACGACGAAATCGCTACCATCAAGAATTACCTCGAACTCACGCGAAATCCTTCATCGCGTGGAGGCGAATAAGGCAAAGCCCGCGAGGCTGTCGACGAAGCTCGTCGCCGACGAGAAGACGGCTCGCGCCCTTCGGTCAATGTCACGGATCAATCACGTGACATTCTTTTAGGACGGGAGTCAATATGCCGGGAAGAGCGTTCCGGAAGCGGCCTATAAGGTGTTGCGTGAGGCGAACCACGCCATGCATGCCAAGGAACTCGTCCAGCGTCTGGTCGAGAACGGTCTGCAGATCAAGGGTAAAGCGCCGCTCACGGTTGTGGCGACATCGCTGAAGCGCGACAAGCGCTTCGCAAGGTTGCCCGAACATCGTCGAGGCGGACTGAAGACATCCTGAGCCATGCAAGCTGGCATTGTCATCTCATCGACTTTCGAAGGGAGGTGAGAGTCTTGGCGACCAAGAAAGCCGCGAAAAAGAAAAAGAAGTAAACCCGCCTCGATTCTAGCGCCGGGGGCGAGGCCACTCGCTCCCGACGTTGTCGATCCGCCTGGAACGCTACACACCAATTCCCGCGTTCTCAAACACTTCAATTGTCAGCGATGGAATAAACTACGAGGCTTGGAGCGCAACGGCCGTCGAGGCTCTGGGAGACGATGGAGGAAATGAAGTGCTGACTTCCATCTGTGAAGCGGATTGATCTGCGTTGAGCAGCACCCAACATTCCGGATGGTCGAGAATCTGTTTGACCAGACGGGTATGCAAAGCATGTCCCGATCGGTCGGCAATCAGATGCCCGATGAAGGGGAGACCGAGAAGTGAAAAGTCACCGATGAGGTCCAGTACTTTGTGCCGTACGAACTCGTCGGCAAAGCGAAGGCCGGACTCATTCAAAACCCCGTCTTGCGAAAGCACAACCGTGTTTTCAAGATTGCCGCCACGGCCAAGTCCGCGAGCCCAGAGCGCTTCCACTTCCTGTAAAAAACCAAAAGTTCTGGCTTCGGCGATTTCGGTGGCAAACGCATGGGTGGAATGCTCATACGCATACGTCTGCGTCCGAATGAGCGGGTGGTCGTAGTGGATCGTATAAGTAATTCGCGGCGTCGAAGACGGCTCGATGCGGATGCGCCGGGAGCCATCGACAATTTCCATCGGTCGCGTGATCTTTAAGAATGATTGTCGGCGGTGTTGCGCCACCACACCGGCTGATTGAATCAATTGGACGAACGGGGCTGAACTGCCATCCATCACTGGGGCTTCAGCGGCATCAATGTCCACAAAGACGTTATCAACGCTCAGGCCGGCCAGCGCCGCTAACACGTGCTCGATCGTTTTGACTTGGAAGCCGTTCCCGCTGATCGCCGTGCAGAGTTCCGTTGCGACGAGATGATCAACAGACGCCGCTAATGTCGCTCCTGCGTGCCCATTTCGGTTCACAAACACGACGCCCGTGTCCGCGGGCGCCGGGCGAAGCGTGAGCGTCACCGGCTTTCCTGTATGCAATCCGACGCCTGTACAGCTCATCGGAGTTGAGAGGGTCTGCTGCTGTCTCACGGGAAGAACCTCCAGCTGTCACAGTGGTCACAGCAACTCTAGTGCCACTGCTGTTTCAATGCCAAAAGTTCCATAAGTTCTTGAATTAATTATGTAATGCAAGCTGCTATCTCTATGGCCCATCTGTTGCGTAAATGTAACATCTGTGACTTTCATAAAGGAAAATCACAGGGAAATCCAAAACCGCGGCGCGGTACGGCTTTGACGGATCATCTTTGCAACCGAAACTCGCTGCGGCAAATTTCGATGTGATGGCGGAAGATGTCTATGGCCGCGGATCTAATTCAATCAAGCCCTTGCGGATTGCCAGAATTGCGGCTTGTGTCCGATCATAGACTTGTAGCTTGTGAAAAATGTTCCTCACATGGTTTTTGACGGTCTTTTCACTGAGATCAAGGCTGTTGGCGATTTCTTTGTTGGTCTTTCCATCAGCGACGAGCCGCAACACCGTAATTTCCCGCTCCGTGAGATCGTGTTCGACCCAGGCGGGCTTCTTGCCTTTCTTCTGGGCCATCAGCGAGAACTCGGCGAGAATCTTGCTCGCGACCGATGGATGAATCAACGATTCCCCTCGATAGATCGCTCGAATGGCGGCGACGATCTGTGAGGATTCAGAGTCTTTCAAAAGATAGCCTGTGGCGCCTGCCCGCACGAGATCGAAAATATATTGCTGTTCCTCGTACATGGTCAGTGCAACGATGCCGATGTGGGGAAATTCGCGCTTGATCTGGCGCGTGGCTTCCACGCCGCCCATCCGCGGCATGCTGACGTCCATCAAGATGACATCCGGCATCAACGTCTTGGTTTTTTCCACCGCTTCCATGCCGTCCTGCGCTTCTCCGACGACGTTGAGGTCCTCTTTGGTCTTTAGTATTGCGGCGAGGCCTTCCCGCACGACTCGATGATCGTCCGCGATTAACACCTTAATTTTCTCCATCGTCTACCCTCTCTTTTTTTCCGAGGGGCACTTCGACGACAATGCGGGTGCCCCGCCCCTTTTTTGAATCGATTTTCGCCTCGCCGCCGACGAGCTTCGCCCGTTCCAGGATTCCCCGCACGCCGAAGTGGTCCCACTTTTCCGGATTATGGAGGACCTGCTCCATGTTGAACCCGACACCGTTGTCTGAAATGGTGACGGTGAGTCTTTCGAGGTTGATCGTCAATTGCACCGACACTCGGTCGGCCTTGGCATGCTGGACCACGTTGCTCAAGGCCTCCTGCACGATCCGGAATAGAAAGATCTTGGTGCGTGGAAACAAAATCTGCTCATCTCCGGATACGCTGAAGTCAGTCTTGATGTGGTATTGCGTCTCATAGGATTTGAGATAGTTCGTGAGCCCCGGAATGAGCTCCATTTTGTCGTATTGAAGCGGACGGAGGTTGAAAATGACTTGCCGAGCTTCCTGAATGGCAAGTTTTAACTGTTCTTTGCTTTCACGCAGCGTCGCCAAGCTCGCTTTTGGATTCTTGCGGATCAACTGTTGCGACAACTCCAGCTTGAAGCCGACGCCGGCCAAACTTTGCACGAGGCCGTCATGAATTTCGCAGGCAATCCTCGTGCGTTCTTCCGTCACGGCGGCACCTGTTTCCTTGACGTAGAGTCTATACAAGGATTGATATTTATTGAGGGTCTTTTCGATCTCGGCGGTGGCTCTAATCCGCGCTTCAATCAGTTCCCACATGAATTTGGCGCTGGCGCCGCCGAGGATCGTGACGCCCATGCGGTGAAAGTCCTGCAGCGACTGCCAGACATCCGCGCTGCCGGAGACGTCGATGATGAGGTCAACGCGCTCCAGATTGAGCAGTATGCGGTAATCCCCTGTGACGGGAATCTTCAGCCGCTTGGCGAGGGCGAGGCCCGGCGCCGAATCATCGATTTCCGCCACCGCGACGATGTCGACCAGCGGGTCGTTCGCGAAAATTTCCATCAAGGCTTTTCCGCCACGACCGGCTCCGATAATGGCCACGTGGGTGACCCCAGAGGCGCCGCTCCTTCTGGTCTGTTTTAACGGTTTAGCCTGCGAGGCCGGCATGTCCCCTCTCTGGGCAGGTTTCGTGTTGTGTCTCGACCAACGGGGGGAGAGAAAAGACGTCCTGAGGAACTAGATCGTGTTTCACCGCTCTCGGCGCTGCTGGGCCAGGGCTCTCAACTCGTCCATGAATTGGTCGATGTCTTTAAACTCCCGGTAGACGGACGCAAAGCGCACGTAGGCCACCTGGTCGAGTTGATGCAATTCCTTCATGAGTTCCTCGCCCACGATCCTGCTTTCAATCTCCGTCTCGCCCATTTCTTGAATGCGCTTCTCGATCCGGTCGGCTACGGTCTCGATCGTCGCCGTACTGATCGGCCGCTTCTCACAGGCCTTTTTCAATCCTGACAGGATCTTGGATCGATCAAACGTTTCCCGTCGTCCGTCTTTCTTGACCACGACCGGAAGAATTTCTTCCACGCGCTCATAGGTCGTATAACGGCGCTTGCAACCCAGGCATTCCCTTCGGCGACGGATGAGTTCCCCTTCCTTCGCCATGCGCGAGTCGACCACTTTGTCTTCCAGCTCATCGCAGAAGGGACATTTCACCGGCGGTGATCCTGCCCTGTTGTGAGGTTAGTAGGAGTGAAAGATCGGGAAACGGCTACAGAGCGCCTTGGCCTGGCTGCGGACCTCCTCGAGAACCGTCTGGTCCTGTCGGTGCTGCAGGACTCGATCCACCAAGGAGACGATCTCTCGCATTTCCGCTTCCTTCATCCCGCGCGTTGAGACAATCGGCGTGCCCAACCGAATGCCGCTCGCCACGGCCGGCGGCTTCTCGTCATAGGGCACCGCGTTCTTGTTGACGATGATCCCGGCGGTGTCCAATGCCGCGTCCGCTTCCTTGCCGGTGATGCCCTTGTTCGTGAGATTTACCAACATGAGATGCGTGTCCGTCCCTCCTGATACGATCTTGTACCCTCGATCCAACAAGCCTTGCGCCAAGATGCGCGCATTGGCGATGACCTGTTGTTGATAGCGCTTAAATGCCGGCGAGAGAGCTTCCTGGAAGGCCACTGCCTTGGCGGCAATGACGTGCATCAATGGTCCGCCCTGCATGCCCGGAAACACGAACTTGTCGACGGCCTTGGCATGCTCCGACTTGCACATCACCACGCCACCGCGAGGGCCCCGCAGCGTCTTGTGCGTCGTCGTGGTCACGAAATCGGCGTGGGGGATCGGATTGGGGTGCAATCCCGCGGCGATCAAGCCGGCGATATGGGCGATGTCCACCATCAGGTAGGCCCCGACCGATTGCGCGATCGCCTGAAATTTGGGAAAGTCCAGCGTTCTGGCGTAGGCGCTGGCACCGACCACGATCATTCGCGGACGACATTCTTCCGCCAGCTTCCGGACCGCCTCATAATCGATGGTTTCCGACTGCCGGTCGACTCCGTACGAGAAGGCGCGGAAAATGATGCCGGAGAAATTGACTTTGCTGCCGTGGGTCAGGTGCCCGCCCTGCGCCAAGTCCATGCCGAGAATCGTGTCGCCGGGCTTGAGCACAGAAAGGTAGGCAGCCATATTGGCTTGCGAGCCGGAGTGCGGCTGAACGTTCACGTGCTCGGCGCCGAAAATCTGTTTACAGCGTTGAATGGCAAGGTCTTCGACTTGATCGACATACTGGCAGCCGCCGTAATAGCGCTTGCCCGGGTAGCCTTCCGCATACTTATTCGTCATGAGAGAACCTTGGGCGGCCAGAACGGCTGGACTGGCAAAGTTTTCAGACGCAATCAGCAACAATTTGGTTCGCTGGCGCTCTTCCTCGCCATTGATGGCAGCATAGACCTCGGGATCGGTGACTTGCAGCGCGTCCAGTGACCCCACAGCATCTTTCATGGACATTGAGCGTGCCTCGTTCCGGTTTGTTACAGACCTTAAAATTTAGGCCGTAGCGGTTTCCGTGTCCTGTTTCTTGACGACACGGACGGTGACCGCGGCCGTGACCTCTCGGGGCAACTTGACCGGGACGGTCACGGTGCCGAGTTCCTTGATGGGATGAGGCAGCTGTATTTTCCGGCGGTCGACAGTATAGCCCTGCGAAGCCAACCCTTCGGCGATGTCCTTGACGGTGACCGAGCCGAACATCTTGTCGTCCTTGCCCACCTGGGCCTCGACCGTCAGCGTCACCGTGGACATCTTCTTCGCATGCGCTTCGATCTCGAGTTTTTCCTTCTTGGCCCGTTCGGCGGCGACACGCTTGCTGTGCTCGAACGATTTGATATTCCGATCGTTGGCGACCACGGCTTTCTTACGGGGGAGAAGGAAGTTCCTGGCGAATCCGTCTTTCACGTCGATGAGGTCGCCCAGATGGCCGACCCCTTCCATCGTCTCTTGCAGAATGACCTTCATACCTCTAACTCCTTCTGTGGGAAAGGAAAAGAGGATACTGGAGGGGCTGAAGAAAAGTCAATCGTGGAACTCTTCAGGCAGGGTATTCGAAGCATGTAACTCTCGATGCTGCGGCTGGACTCCCGTCCGCGAGCGCCCGTATCATGCACCGAGGGTTATCGGGAACGGCGCATCATGGCGGCACGTGAATTCATCGAACGTTGGGCCGCGCAACTCGCAGCGGAGCAGGCACAGCTGGATGCTTCACAAGGCGATGGCCCGC
>Ga0310810_10012198_pt1 | contig 10081 bp, 6 predicted proteins | sample NCmetagenome_FD_207641 | JGI IMG/M metagenome (GOLD analysis project Ga0310810, IMG submission 207641) | Soil microbial communities from experimental microcosm in Duke University, North Carolina, United States - NC | ecosystem: Engineered > Artificial ecosystem > Soil microcosm > Unclassified ...
AGCGCGCCAAGGCGACGCTCGACCAGACCCGGCGGGATCTCGCCCGCGTCAGGTCGCTTGCCGAAGATCGCATCATTGCCAAACAGGAAGTCGAGACGCGCGAGGCTGATGTCAAGGTCGCCCAGGAAACCGTCAACGCCGCGGCCTTCGCGGTCCGCGCCGCCGCCTCCGATCTCCGCCGGGCAGAGGCGCGCCTGAGCCCCTCCAGAGTTGACGCGCCTGGCCGCGTGGTCGGCGTCACGGCGCCGGTGGATGGCGTCGTCCTCAAACGTCTTCGGGAGAGCGAGACCTTCGTGCCGGCGGGCGACCCGCTCATCGAGATGGGCGACGAAGGACAACTGGAAATCGTCTCGGATCTGTTGTCGACAGACGCCGTCCGAATCAAACCTGGCGCGCGAGCCATCATCGAGCAATGGGGCGGCGAGCAGCCGTTGGCGGCATGCGTGCGGCGCGTCGAACCGTCGGGCTTCATGAAGATCTCGGCGCTGGGTGTCGAGGAGCAGCGCGTGAACGTCGTGCTCGACTTCGTGGAACCCTCGCCAGCGGCACGGAAATCACTCGGCGACGGCTATCGCGTCGAGGTTCGCGTGGTCGTCTGGGAAGCGCCAAATGTGTTGAGGGTGCCGACAAGCGCGCTGTTCCGTCACGGCGATAAATGGGCGGTCTACGTCGTCGACCGTGGCCGCGCACACCGAACGCTCCTCGAGTCGGGACACCAGACCGGTCAGTACGCGGAAGTGGTCTCAGGGCTCGCCGAAGGCGCTCGCGTGATCGTCCATCCTGGCGACACGCTGGTGGACGGTGCTCGCGTGCGCGAACGGCCTCCAGTGAACTGAGGGATAGCGGAGACTCAGGACTGCGGGTCAGTGCTCGCTGCGTCGTCCCAAAAGAACCGGCGAACGTGATGACGACCGAGGAACTCGCGGCGCGTCCGCGGGCGGAACCGCCCTCTGCATCAACCACACACCCAACGGATCAAGCGCTAACAGACGTCGCCACATCCTGTACCCAGACAATATCGTGCGCGAGGGCGGTGGACAGCTCGCGGTGTGCTTGTGCCTGCGCGAGCAGCGCGTTGGCCTTGGCCTCGAACGTCTGCACGGCGTCAGCGCCGGCCGCAAAGCGGGTCGGTGGCTCCTTGAGCTCAGCGAGTTTCACGGCCTCACGAACGCACGTTGCCCAGCTGACAATCCCGCCCCCGCAAACAGGATTCTTCCAAAGGGCTTGCAGCGATTTTCTGCAGGCCCTTTTTTCGTTTCAAATCCGCGCGCGTCTCCAGTCTTCGCCGGGTAAGTCGGGTGCCGGAGCCTGCGCGCTCGCTCGCCAGCGCCGCACCTTCTTCACGAACGATCGGTTCCAGTACATCAGATAGCCCGTCACCATCAGCGCAAAGGGCGCGACGCCGAGGATGACGTAGCCGATCATCACGGCGTAGTAGGTGGGGCGGTTCCAGTGTCCGCCGAAGCGGCCGAAGTGCAACGGATACATGAAGAGAATCGCCTGCGTACCGGCGTTGGCCTCCGAGAATCTCTGGCTGCGCAGGACGCGGGCGTCGGACGGTTCGAGGTACACGTAGTTCAGACCCATCCGGTGCCAGTCGTGCGGCTGCTCCATGGTCCGAACGGTGACGGGATCGCCGGCCTTCTGCGGAAAGTTGAGCTGAACGGCCTTCGCGCCAGGTTGAACCTGTTCGGCCACGCGAATGTACTGCTCCATCGGCACGTGGCGATCGCTCCAGCGCGTTGCGGCCTGCGGCGCGTCGGTCAGCACTTTTGTCCCAGTCGCACGCTCGGCGATCCGCTTCGACAGCGAGGGAAACGAATAGGTCATGCCGCTTGCCGTGATCACGATCACCGCAAGGCTCGAATAGAAGCCGATCACTTTGTGCAGGTCGTAATTCTGCCGCTTCCAGCCCCTGTGCCACGAATAGGTGAAGCCGAACAGCCAGTGCCGCACGCCTGGCCACCATACGATCAACCCGGTGATGCTCAAGATGAGAGTTGCCAGGCCGACGAAGCCGTTCAGGAATTCGCCGGTGTCGCCCGCGAGCAGGTACGCGTGGATGTCGTAGAACCACTGCATCCATTTGTCGTGGTAGTCGTCGCGTCCCGTGATCTCACCGGTGTACTGATTGACGAACGTGTGAATGCGGTGGCCTTCGGGCGACTGCGCGCGGAAGTTCCATGCGGTATCCGGACCGGCCTCGCCCCAGCCGACGGTGCGAAACGTATCGCGTGGGTGGGCGGCGTGAATCCGCGCGGCCATCTCGTCGAGCGTCAGTCGCGGCGCTTGCTGCGCCGTGACGTACCCGGTTCCGGGCGTCGTCATCCGGTTCAGCTCGTACCGGAACACGACGATCGCACCTGTCAGGCTCACGATGCCGACAATCGGTCCGACGATCAGCGCCAGCCAGAGATGGATCAGGAACAGCCAGCGTCGCGTCCGCGATTTTCTCGGGGCCTGGAGGTAGGACATCCGGCGCTCAGAACAGCACGTTCAAGGATAGCGTAGCCGATCGAGGCATCCCCAGCAGCCACTGCGTCGTCGTGCCCGAATCGGCATAGATCTCGTCGAAGACGTTGTCGAGTCGCGCGTCGATGCTCAGTTTCGGCCGCGCCCGCCACCGGACACCGACGTCCGCCACTTTGAACGACGGCATGATCGCGCTGGCCGTGTCGAGGTTGTCCGCGAACCGCCGTCCGACGAACCGCAGCACACCCCGCGCCTCCCACGTCGGTGCGGGAGTCCAGAACACGATGGCGTTCGCGCTGCGCTGCGGCACGTTCACCGGCACGTTGCCGGCAAGCTGAACGATCCGGCCACTGACGACCGCATTGAAATCGTCGAACCGCGCCTTCAGCACGGTCCCGTTGACGATCGCACGCACCTGCCCCGCGGTGAACGCGACCGAGCCTTCCACTCCCGTCGAGGACTGCTGGCCGACCTGATCGGTCAGCGTCGGATTGTTCACCGCCGGCGTGAGGAGATCCTTCTTCATCAAGTCGTAAACGGCCATCGTCCACTCGAGACGGCCGTTGAGCATCGTCTGCTTGATGCCGCCCTCGACCTGACGGCCCGGCGACAGATGGAACCCCTGCTGCGACGCCGTAATGCTCGACAGGGAATTCACGGGGTCGGACGCCTCCGCATACTGACCGTAGATTGTCAGGTTCTTGATCGGCTCGACAACGAGACCGGTGTTCCACCCGGTTGCGTCGCTGTCGCTCTCCGTCGTCGTGAAGACCAGCGCGTCGTACCGGTTGATGTGGTAGTGATCGCGCCGCACGCCGACGACGACAGACAGCCAGCGGGCGAGGTGCACGCGCTCTTCGGCAAACGCTCCCGCCTGATCGACGTGCATCAGGTAAAACGGCTTCGTCGTCTGGGTGTAGAAGTCCAGAAAGTTGCCGTCGGCGGGATTGAGCGCGTCGACGACCGACGTCCCGCCGCGAACGTTGTCGTTGCGGTGATAGTAGTTGCGATTGACGTCGATGCCGACCAGGGCATCATTCTGCAGACCCAGCACGGTGCCGCTCTTCTTCACGTAGCCCGTGTCGCCGTACTGCGTCTCGTACGTCCCTTGAATGTCGCGGAATCCGCCGCGCGACACGCGGTTGGTCGCCGGCACGTACGTGTAGTTCGGCGCATCGTGGTACAGACGGCTGTTGTACAGGTAGAACGTGCTGTTGTGCACCGACAGCGTGGGCGACGGCGTCCACAGCGTTTCCAGGTTCGTCCAGTTGTCGCGGAAGTTCAGCTTCGCGTCGAGGACGTTGTAGTTGATGAACCGTGTGCCCGCCACGGGCGCGTCGTTGAAGATGGGCGTGCCGAGGTACTTGCTCGGATTCTGATTGCCGAAATCGTTGGAGATCGTGAATCGCAGATTCTTCGTTGCGTCCACGCGCAGCGAGGCCGACACCGCCTGGCTGTTGGATTCACCCTGCGCCACCCAGTGGTCCGAGTTATAGAAGCTCGCGTCGATGCGATACGACACCCGATCGGTGAGCGGGCCCGTGCTGTCGATGGCCTCGTGGTAGGTGTTGAAGCGGCCGATGCCGAACTGCACCTCGTTGCGGCGCTGCGACGGATCGGGCCGCCGCGTCACGACATTCACCGCTCCGCCGATCGCGCCGGTGCCGTAGAGCACCGACGCCGGACCGGACAATACGCCAACGAAATCCACATTCCACGGATCGAACGGAAACGCCACCACGTTGCCGGCGTTGTAGATCTCCATTCCGTTGTACAGCTGCTTGACGGAATTGGCACCGGTGAAGCCGCGCGCCGTGAGGACGTTGCCGCCATTCCCCATCGGCGCCGACGATGTGATGCCCGGCGCCAGCGATTTGGCGACGATCAGGCTTTGCGTTTCGAGACTGCGGACCAGGTCGCCGGATACGACGGCGACGCTCGCCGGCGTTTCGAGCGGCGAAAGGCCGATGCGGCTCGCCGTAGGAATAGGTTTGGAGAGGTTGTACGGTGCCGTGCCCGACACCTGGACATCCTCGAGCAGCCCGGGAATCTCCAGCGTGACGGAGATCGCCGGCATGCCCATTGCGACCGCGATCTCGCGCGCCCACGTCGCGAATCCTGGCGAATCGACTTGAAGGACGTAGCGCCCTGGTGAAACGTCGACGAATGAGAACGTTCCCTCGCCGTTCGTACGTCCGGTGACGGCGCGCACGCCACCTGCAGGTGTCAGGGACACCGTCGCGCCGACGATGGCGCCGCCCTGCGAGTCGACAACCCTGCCGGAGGGTGACACACCCTGCGCCCGAGCCGCCTGAGGAGCGACGAATCCGAGGATTAGACCGATAACGATCAGACGAAGCGGCACGCGAACGCACCTCCAGAAGCGTTGCGGTTGGCTGAAGAATCGTTAGTGTACTACCAGAGTCAGGACTAGCGTTCGGCGATCGGCCGCCGGGCAATCCGCTCTAGATGGCCGAGGAGCAAATGTTTGGCCCGCGCGTGGTGCAGACTTTTGCGAAAGGCGTTCAACTCATCGCGAACGTGCTCGGCATACGCCACGGCCGGCGGTAATGGCAATTTCGCTGCGGCTCGCATCGCCTGTCGCAGATGCCGCTCGACCTCATCGGCGAGCGCACCGATACCGTCGTCACGGAGAATTGCCTTTGCCATGTCGTCGGGAGCCGCGCCGCTCGCATCAACGCCGCCATTTCGCAGACAGGCCGCCGCGTAATTGATACGCCCGGACTTCACGTCGATGTCGAGATCGTGGATGTCATCCATGATTTGCGCGGCGATGGCGATCTCGTCGCAGAAGCGATAGAGCAGCGGCGTCATCGTCGTTCGACGGTACGCCATGCACACCGCAGCCGTTCCGAGCTTGAAGATGGCGGCGGCGGCGGCATAGGCGGGCAGCACTTCTCGCCGCGCACCACCGTTTCGTTGAAGCGCGTCGATCCGCAGGCCGGCCTCGCACGTCGTATCGATCGCGTCGCGGAAGAGCGTCCTGAAGACAGGAGTGTCGACCTGGCGCGCAAACGTTCGCTCGGCCTCCATCAACAACCCGCACCCGACGACCGACATCGATGACGTCTGGCAGTCGCCGTCCAGAAGGTCGTCGTGCAGCCGAACGAACAGAAAGACGCAATACTGCGCCCACAGGATGTCGGACAGAAACGGGCGCCGCCGAGTGATGTGAGCGCCCCCGCGCACGTGGACCTCGACCCATCCGGGCAGCAGGAGCCAGTACGGGTCGATGCCGCCAGGCGACCCGCCGGGGCCGAAACGCGGTGCGGCGTGCACGTACTCCAGCAGTTGAGCACCCGCCGGCCCTCGGCGCCGCGCCCATCCCGCCAGACGGCGCTCGAGCGACCGGCAGGCGGCCGGCGTGATCAGTGACGACGGAAACCGACCCATGAAAGCTTCACGAAGCCCACTTTGTGAAGCGCGTTGAGAAACGTGATCAGGTCCACGTCGAACGCGGCGGGTCTTTCCATCGCGTTCCTCAAGAACGTCTTGTCCTTCTCGTCGAGGTCGTACTCCGAGGTAACCTTGTCGAACTCGGTCTGCAGGCGGCGAAACACCTTCTCGTCGTGAATCGCGTCCTTGAGGATCTCGGCCAGTTGCGGGCTAATCTCGTCGCTCATACTCATCTCCTTTCAACTGCCGCTGCGGCCTTTGCATCCAGGCGCGCAGCCCGGTCCTGTTGGTTCCGTGCACGGCACACGCCGGCGAGCCGACGATACGCTTTTTCCACGTACGTTTGTGACGCCGGCCGATCGAGTTGCCGCATCGCTGCGGCGTGCATGGCGTCAAACCGGTCGGCCGCCGCCTGGTCGCCGTCGGCGATGTCGAGAGCCTCGAGGAGTGCGTAGACGTTCGGATGCACCGGCTGCATGTTGACAGCATCGAGGAGAACACGCCGCGCTTCGTCGTACAGGCCGGTGTCGATCGTGCACCAGCCCCAGAGCTCGTAGAGGGGGGGATAGCGCCAACGCATTTCCACGGCAGGACGCATGGCGCCGAGCGCACCGGCACAGTCGCCGGCCTGCTCGCGATGCTCCGCGAGATTCGCGAGCAGGATGTTGTTGCCGGGCAGGAATTCGAGGCCGATTTCGACCTGGCGGGCCTGCGCCGCCGCATCACCGTTCAACATGGCGCCCGCGTACGCGATCATCGCCTGCTCGAACGGGCTCGCCGTGCGCTCGCGTACGAGGAGCCGAGCGTACATGGCGCGCGCCTCCGACACCTTGCCCTGGATGGCCAGGCCCGGAATGAGCCACACCTGCGGCTCGATGAACGTCGGATCGAGCTCGATGGCGCGCCGTAGATCTCGCTCGCCCGCGACGCGTTCGTACCTGAAGATGTGCTGGCTCGCCTGCAGGAAAGCATTGATGGCCCTCACGTTGTGGCGGCGGAACGAGATCCAGGGCCGAAGATCCTTGTCGTTTGCCAGCGGCAATCCCTGCAGCTGGAGAAAACCGAGGATGCTGTCGGCCAGCATGCGGACACCGCCCAGCAGCTCGTCCTCGTTGGCAACCGCAGCCTGTGCAGGAAAGCGTGCCTCTCCCGACGAGGGGTCGACCAGATTGATGCGAATCTGAAAGGCTCCGTCACCGGCCGCGAGGATTGTGCCCTCGACGACGAGCGACACCTTCGCACGCTGCAGCAGCGCGAGCAGTTGTGGATTCCGCGTGTTCGGCGCGCTGCCGAGCGCGTGACTCACCATCATGTTCATGCTCAGCGGATCCATGATGGCGACGTCGTGCACGCCGGTCAGCTCGTCAACGAAGAGCGCTTGAATGAGCTCAGGCCAGTGCGCGACGTCGGCTCGTCTGGTGCCGTCCTGAAACGGCAGCACTGCGAGCTGAACCCGCCCTGCCGGGTTCGGCGTGACGGTCGGCGTCGGCGTCGGCGTCCGACGGAAGACGAGGACGGCAACGATCGCCAGCGTCAGGACAATGGCCGCGACCGCGCCGGCCCATTGGCGCGTCGACCATCGTCGACGGATGTCCGCGGCTGGGGCAGGTGCAGCTTCGGGAGCGATGGTGGTGGCCAGCGCCGCCTCGAGTTCGCCGGCCGTCGCAGGACGATCGACAGGATTCGGCTCGGTTGCGCGATCGACGACGCGAACGAACTCTGTCGGCAGGTCCGGCCGTGCATCTCGGAGCCGCACTCGCGCCGCGGCGGCGTGCGCCGCATGCAGATCGTCGAGCGTCGCCGCCCGGACAGGAAACGCGCGAGTCACCAGACGGTAGAGCAGGACGCCGAGACTGTAGATGTCGGTCCGCTCGGTTGTCGCTCCGCCGAGGAAGATCTCCGGCGCCAGATAGAGCGGCGTGCCGGTGCGATCCGTCAGTGCTCCGACGCTCTCCTGGTCCATGCGTCGGCCCGCACCCAGGTCCATCAGCACGATGCGGCCACCGTGTTCGCGTACGACGTTCTGCGTCTTCACGTCGCGGTGAAGCAGGCCGGCGCGATGGATCGCGGCCAGGGCACGGCACAACTCGATGCCGATCAGGGCGGCTTCCCGCGCGCTGAACGGGCCGTTGCGCTGTAACACTTGCTCGAGGGTGGGTCCATCCACCAGCTCCATCCAGAGCCCCACGCGGCCCTCTTGCGCGGTGACGCCGTAGACCGTGACGACGTGCGGATGGCGGACCCGCGCGAGCAGGCGCGCTTCGGCGACCACCGGCGACGCGTAGGGGTCGTCCTCGATGCCGGCGCGGTGCAGGAATTTCACCGCGACGTCGCGCTCGAGGTAACGGTCCCACGCCCGGTAGACGTCGCCGGATGTTCCACCGCCGATCTTCTCGATCAAATCCAGGTGCGCCCAGTGGCCAATGGCCGGTGCCGTCGCGGCGAGACGCTGGACGAATGCGTTCGGGAGATCGTCGGGACTGACCGGCAACGTCCGATGCAGCGTCGCGAGCTCCGCCACCACGCGGAGCTGGTCGATCAGCGCTCGATTTTCGGGCGTCGCCGTCGACGTCGCCGCCTCCCAGTCGATGGGCGATCCGTCAGCGATCGACTCGGCGAGCGCGAGCAACCCTCCCGCGTCATGCGGATCCACGGTGCATCTCCTCCGCGAGCCGCAGAAGGGCGCGGCCGACCGCCATGCGCGCCGCGTCGGCCGATGGCTTGCCGAGCGCATCGGCAACTTGCCGGTAGCTGTACTCCAGCTCGATGCGCGTCACGATCGCTTCACGTTCCTCCGGCCGCAGCCGGGCGAGCGCCTGCTCGTAGCGCTCGCCGGCTTCGCGGCCGATCGCGAGCTCCAACGGCGAGGCGCTCCGGTCGCGCTGCCCGTCGTTCAACGGGGTCACCTCGGGCGCTCGACCGGCCCGTCGAACCTCGTCGCGGATGCGGTTGATGATCGCCTGTCGAAGGTAGCCCTGCAACGCGCCTTCGTGCCGCACTTCGAACCGATCGAGGCGTTGTACGGCTCGGATCACCGTTTCCTGCACGAGGTCGTCGGTGTCCATCAAATCGCGGCTCCAGCGGGGCAAACGCCCACTGGCCCAGCGGCGCAACATCGGCAGAAACCGGGCCAGCAAGCGATCGAGCGCGGCCGAATCTCCCGACTTCGCCCGCTCGACCAGGTCGATGGTGGCGTCGGGAGCGTCGTTCATGGCGTGAGTGCCCGTATGATACGGGCGCACTGCCACATTTTGAAGAGCGGGCCAGGCCGGTACCACGATTCGCCTGAATCTATAACGCTGCCGGCGGTGCTCCCGAACGCCGATCCCCGCGCGCCGTTTGGGTTTGGCGCGATGCGTCGATCGCGGTACGCGACGTCGCGCGCTAGAGGTTTTCGAGCCTTATTTGCTTGAGGATCCTGGACATAAGCACTATCCTTCTTGTGCCTTCCGGGCGGCCATGGCAGTCAAGCCCGCACGTCAACGGCGCGCGTTATTGACGGCCGGGATCCTCGCCCTCGGCATGTTCGCCACTCCGCTTGCATTGCCTCAGAGCGGGGGCGCCGGATCCACGGTCGCCGCGCACCGCGCCACGCTGGACCGGTACTGCGTCACCTGCCACAACGATCGGCTGAATACATCGAACCTGTCGCTCGAAAAGCTCGACCTCGCCACGGTCGGCGATCATCCGGAGATCTGGGAGCGGGTCGTCCGCAAGTTGCGGGCCGGCGTCATGCCGCCGCCGGATGTCCGTCGTCCGCCTCTCGCGGACTACGAGTCTCTGCGGGACTTTCTCGAAGGCGAGCTCGACAAACGGGCGGCCGCGCGCATCGCTCCGGGCTCGGTCGTGCTGCATCGCCTGAATCGAACGGAGTACGCGAACGCCGTGCGCGATCTCTTCGATCTCGACATCGATGTCACGACCCTCCTGCCTCCCGACGATTCGGCACACGGCTTCGACAACATCGCCGGTTCGCTTACGCTGTCGCCCACGCTGCTCGAGTCGTATGCGACGGCGGCATCGCGGGTCGCGCGAATGGCCCTCGGCAGCTCGAAGTCGCCGACCGAGGCCACGTACCTGCCGCCGAGTGATGCCTCGCAGAACCAGCACGTCGAGGGCATGCCGTTCGGCACGCGCGGCGGCATCGTCGCCCACCACGACTTTCCGGCCGACGGCGAGTACAAGTTCTCGA
>Ga0310810_10012199_pt1 | contig 10081 bp, 7 predicted proteins | sample NCmetagenome_FD_207641 | JGI IMG/M metagenome (GOLD analysis project Ga0310810, IMG submission 207641) | Soil microbial communities from experimental microcosm in Duke University, North Carolina, United States - NC | ecosystem: Engineered > Artificial ecosystem > Soil microcosm > Unclassified ...
GGTCCGCCGCGCCGTCCCGATACCGAATCCGCCGGGGTGCCCGGCGAGTCGCTAAGATAGAGGTGTGATTTCGGGCAGACGCCGCAAAGCGCTCTTTTTCAGCGTGCTCGGGATCTGTCTCGTCGCGATAGCGGTCACGCTCAACGTGAGCTGGCTGATCCTCAACTGGCGGGAGGGGGTGCTCGCGTTCTTCGGGTTCATCTTCTTCCTTCTCATCATCGCCGGCCTGGTGCTCAACACGATCTTTCTGGTCCGCGAGATCCGGCGGAACGAACAGCACGACTCCTTCATCAACGCGGTTACGCACGAGTTGAAGACGCCCGTCGCGTCGATCCGTCTGTATCTGCAGACGCTCCAGGCGCGTGAGCTTCCCGACGAGAAGCGCCAGGAGTTCTATCGCATCATGTTGCACGACAGCGATCGTCTCCTGCACACGATCGAGCAGGTGCTGCGCGCGGGCGCGGCGGGATCGCGGCTTCGGCGGTCGGCGCGGGCGCGGCTCGATCTCTCGGAGATCGCGCGGGAATGCGTCGAGATCGCACGGACGCGCTACCACCTTCCGGCCGAATCGCTGTGCCTGGTCGATGCGACGCGCTCGCAGCCGATTGTCCTCGGCGACGGCGAGGAGCTGAAGGCCGCGGTCTACAACCTCATCGACAACGCCATCAAATACTCCGAATCGCCTCCGGACGTTCGCGTCGAGATTCAGGACACCGACACGCAGAAGCTCGTGGTCCGGGTGACGGATCACGGCGCGGGGATTCCGCCCGTGGATCTCAAACGGATTTTCAAGCGGTTCTACCGCGTCCCCGCGAGTGTGGCGATGCGGACGAAGGGCACGGGCCTCGGATTGTTCATCGTCCGGTCCGTTGCGCGGAAGCACGGCGGCCGCGCCTTTGCAGAGAGTGCCGGCACGGGTAAGGGCAGCACGTTCACGCTTCAGCTTCCGCCCGCGCCGCCGACTTCGTAATGCCGCAGCGTGTGCTCATCGTCGAAGACGAACAGCACCTCGCCGAAGGGCTGCGTTTCAATCTCGAAGCGGAAGGGTACCAGGCCGACGTCGTCGAAACCGGAGAGTCCGCACTCGCGCGGCTGGCGGACGAGCGACAGCGCTACGACCTCGTCGTGCTCGACGTGATGCTCCCGGGGATCGACGGCTTTCAAGTGGCCGCGGAACTGCGCGGCCGGCGTCAGTTCGTGCCGGTGCTCATGCTGACGGCGCGCGGGCGTCCCGAGGACGTCCTCAAAGGATTCGACGCAGGTGCAGACGACTATCTCGCGAAACCGGCGGAACTGCCGATCCTGCTGGCTCGGATCGGCAGTCTCCTGCGCCGGAGCGAATGGACGCGACAGCCGAAGCCGGACCGCTACCAGTTTGCCGACAAGAGCATCGACTTCGCGAACCTCCAATTGACTGTTGCGTCGCGCATCTTTCCGCTGACGCTCATGGAAGCGAACCTCCTGCGGTATCTCGTCGATCACGAAGGGCAGGCCGTCTCCCGCCGCGAGATGCTCGAGAACGTCTGGGGTCTGCGCGAAGACACCGATACGCGCGCGATCGACAACTTTCTCGTTCGGCTGCGCCGCTACATCGAAGAGGAGCCGTCGCGTCCGCGTCACCTTCTGACCGTGCGCGGGGTGGGCTATCGGTTCGTCCGCGAGCCGGGAGCGTCTTCGTGATGGCGATGGCGATCCTGCTTTGGAGTGCACAGCTGACGGTGCACGGCACGATCGTCGATGCGAGCGGCGCCGCCGTGGCCGGCGCTCAGATTGTCGTGACGGCCGCGCGTGCAGTCGTGAGAACCGCGAGCGCCGCGGATGGCTCCTGGACGGTCACGATCGACGCAGCGCCGCCCGTCGAGGTCACCGCGTCGTTTCCGGGATTCCGCGACGTGACCCGCACCGTTGCGGCGCCCGATCAGACGCTCCGGATCGAACTCGTACCGCAGGGGATAGCCGAACGGATCACGGTGAGCGGCGAGGCGCAGCACCGGTTGTCGGTTGCGTCCAGCGCGACGGTGCTCGATCGCACGGCGCTCGCGAAAGCACCAGCCCTCGTGCTGGATGAACAGCTGCGAATGGTTCCCGGCTTCAGTCTGTTCCGGCGCACTTCTTCGCTCGTCGCAAATCCGACCACGCAGGGTGTGACGCTGCGGGGCATGTCCGCATCCGGTGCGAGTCGCACACTCGTGGCAGCAGACGGTGTGCCGCTCAACGATCCCTTCGGCGCCTGGGTGTACTGGGATCGTGTTCCGGCGGCGGCTCTCGATTCCGTTGTCGTCAGTCGAGGCGCGTCGAGCGACGTCCACGGCAACGACGCGCTCGGCGGGGTCATCAACATGAACCTCCGGACCGCGCCCGGTGCTGACATCAGAATGGAGGGCGGAAGCGAAGGCACCGCGCGGGCGTCCGGATTCGGCGGCGCCACGATGGATCGGCTGTTTGCCGGCGCTGCGGCAGAATCGCTTCGCACGGACGGCTATGTCGTGACCGCACCGGAATCCAGAGGGTCGATCGACATTCCAGCGCGCGTGAAAGCGGCCAGTTCGGTCGGGTGGATGAGCGCTCGCCCGGGTGCCGTCGAAATCGAGGCCCGCGGCGGATACTTCAGCGAAGATCGCAACAACGGAACGCCAGCCCAGGTGAACGCGACGATTTCGCGGTGGGGAGCGGCAAACCTGCGCGGGGCTGCCGGCGGCGGGCTGTGGGAGGCGCGCATCGACACGACGTCGACGAGCTACCGTCAGACCTTTTCCGCCGTATCTGCCGCGCGTGATTCCGAGCGGCTGACCAGCCTGCAATGGGTCGCCGCCATGAGCACCGGCGGCGCCGTCACGTATCTCCGCACCGGAGGCCGTACGACTGAACTCGTCTCGGCGTCCAGCCGGTACTCGGATGCGGATCTCGAGGAGGCGGCAGTCGCGGCGAGCAGTGCGCAGGGGCCCACCGCTCTCACGCCGGCATGGCAACGATCCGACGGAATCGCGGCTCAGGCACGCGTGGATCTCTCACGTCGCGCGACGATTGAAATCGGCGGTCGGGTGCAGATCTTTCAATCCCGATTGCGCGAACCGTCGGCCTCGACGACGACCGCGTACGCACTCGATCCCCGCGTGGCGCTGTCGTGGAAAGTTGACGGGTCGGACACCCTGCGCGTGGCCTGGCTCAGCGGGTTTCGCGGCCCGACGATGAACGAACTCTTCCGCTCGTTTCGCGTTGGAAACGCGATCACGCTCGCCAACGCGAACCTTGCGCCGGAGCGCGCCTGGGGACCGGAGGTGGCGTTCACGTCGGAGCGAGGCCGCTGGACCTCGCGTGCGATTTTCTATGCGACGCGCCTGACCGACGCCATCTACAGCCGCACGCTCTCCTCGGGCGCGACGATCACGCGCCAGCGAAGCAACGCCGACGCTCGCGCTGTGGGATCGGAGCTGGAAGTGGAGTGGCGAGCCACTCGCGCCGTCGCGCTCAGCTCGTCGTGGGCCTTCGACGACTCGCGATTCGTGTCCGGCGATCTCGACGGCAAACGCATTCCGCAGGTCCCCTCCGCGCAGGGGTCCGTCGGCATCCGCCTCACGCACTCGCGCGCGAACGCCGCCGTCGACGTTCGCGTGTTCAGCTCGCAGTTCGACGACGACGTGAATGCGTTCGAACTCCGGGCGGACTCGGTCACCGCCGCGCGCGCAGGCTTCGACGTCACGCCGCACCTCGAAGTCTTCGGCACCATCGAAAATGTGTTCGACGCGGAGATCGATACCGGACGCACGCCGATCAGGACGGTCGGCGCGCCGCGCCTTGCCCGCGTCGGTGCGCGCATGACGTTTTAGCCTCCGTCGGCCGACTGCGGGCAGGCCTCTCGATGGACGGACTTACCGGCCCACAGCTGACGGGCCGCGACGACGCCGTCGACGACGACGCCGGCGGGGCAGTGGGAAGGGTTCGGTTCCGATCTCCGGCGCCGCATCAGGCGCCGCCTGCAGTTCACGCCAGTGGGCGACGGCGTCGGGCCTGTTCCCGTGAATCTCGAGCCAGGTGAGCGCCTCCTGGAACGAATGCCGGTGGACCAGCGCGCGCTGCGCGCGCGGCGCCGCATCCACATCGAGAAGCCGCGGCTGGATGGCCAGGATCTGGTGAAGGCGCTCCACGTCGCGCCGCGGAATCGGCAGCATCCCGAGCTCGATGCGCCGTTCCGACGCGTCGGCCGTGAAACGCTGCCGGCGACCGGCCAGACCAAGCGGGACGAGGATCGTACCCGCGAGAATGGAATTGGTCAGCGAGTCGGGCGCGGCCGCGAATTGCCGGCGGAATTGATCGAGTCGCGAGACGGATTCCCACAGCGGCTCGGGCGCCTCGTCCAGTTCCGGAGTAATCGCGCGCAGGAGACGCGTCTCCTTCAACAGCTCGAGACTCGCCTCCGCGGAGCCCGAGCGCAGGATCTTGTAGTACTCCTCCAGCAGCCGCGCCGGCGCGCTGCGGCTGATTTCGTGCCGATGGGTATTGATGGCCTCGAGAATGGGTTCGTCGACCCCGAAATCGAGGCGCGCCGCGAGCACGATGGCGCGCAGCATGCGGACCGGATCTTCGAGAAACCGGACGTCCGGATCGCCAATCGAGCGAATCAGCCGCGCCTCGAGATCCTGCAGCCCCCCCACGTAGTCGATGATCGAAAACGTCGAGATGTCGTAGAACAGCGCGTTGATGGTGAAATCGCGCCGGAAGGCGTCCTCCTCCGGCGTGCCGAACGTGTTGTCACGATGGATCAGGCGGTCGTGGGCGCGCACCTTGGCGAAATGCGTGCCCTGCGCCTCGGTAACCTCCTCGAACGTGTGGCCGGGGGCGGGCTCCGGCGTCTGGTCGATGACTTCGTCGACGTCCGGCGGGAGTTCCGTCGCGTCGACCTGACGGCGGAACGTTGCGACTTCGATCGTCTTCGGGCCGAATTTGACGTGGGCCAGGCGAAACCGGCGTCCGATGATCCAGCAGTTCCGGAACAGTTTCTTGACTTGATGCGGGTGCGCCGAGGTGCCGATATCGAAGTCCTTCGGATGGCGCCCGAGCAGCAGATCCCGGACGCTGCCGCCGACCAGATAGGCGGTGAAGTTGTGTTCGTGGAGTCGATAAAGAACCTTGAGCGCGTCGGGATCAATGTCGCGCCGGGAAACCGCGTGCTCGGCTCGGGGCACGACGATCGGGTCCACCATCGCGGCCATTATAGCACCGGCTGCTCGCGGCCACGATGTAAGTGCCATTGATGCAGCAGGTTAGGGCTGACTATCGGCTGTGCTACTATCGCGGGATGCGCGCGCGAACGGTGGCCCTGCTGCTGGCAATCACCGCCGTCGCGGCGCGCCCGTCCGATCAGCTCGCCAACGCCCGGCGGCTGTACAACCAGGGAGAGTACGATCAGGCGCTCGTGGCCGCGCACGAAGCGGAATCGGATCCCGCGAGCGTGTCGTCTGCGCGGCTGGTGATCGGCCGCATCCGACTGGAGCGCTACCGCCGCACGGCCGACGGATCGGATCTGTCCGACGCGCGGACGGCGCTCCGCAGCGTGGACCCCGCGGCGCTCGACCCGCGCGAGCGCACCGAGCTGCAGGTCGGCCTCGCCGAGATTCTCTACCTCGACAATCGGTTCGGTGCGGCTGCGGAAATGCTCGAGCCCATCCTTGGCGGCACGAGCGCGCTCGGGCCCGACGCGCACGCGCGCGCGCTGGACTGGTGGGCGACGGCGCTCGACCGTCAGGCTCAGATGGTCACGCCCGCCGACCGCATCCCGATGTATCGCCGGATTACCGACCTGATGACCGACGAGTTGCGCCTCGATCCGGCCTCACCCGTTCCGAACTACTGGATGGCGGCGGCTGCGCGCGGCGCCGGCGACCTCGATCGGGCGATGGCCGCCGCGTCGGCCGCGTGGGTGCGCGCTTCGTTGACGCACGATCGCGGCGCGGGGCTGCGCGCCGACCTCGACCGTCTCGTGACTCAGGCGATCATCCCGGAGCGCGCCGCGCATGCGACGACGCGCGACAAGCGCCAGGCTATCGCCGACATGACGGCCGAGTGGGACTCCTTCAAGACCGCCTGGAACAAATAAAAGCGCGCGGTTGAATTTCAACTGCCACGTCAATTACAAGAACGGGATCATGTTCTTGTCGGTTTGCCTCGTGGCGTAGCTGTGGCGTTCACGACTAGTCCTTGGCAACCTTCCAATTCTCTCCAATCCCTACGTCCACCGTCAGCGGTACCTTGAGCGCGACGGCAGATTCCATCAACCGTCGGACGGCGGCGGCGGTGTCGTCGGCGGATTCCCCCGGCGCCTCGAACAGCAGCTCGTCGTGGACCGTGAGGATCATGCGCGCGCGGCCACCGGCGATGGACGGCAGGGCGGCGTGAACGTCAATCATCGCCTTCTTCAGGATATCGGCGGCAGTGCCCTGGATGGGCATGTTCAGCGCCTCGCGCTCGGCGGTTGCGCGCACCTGGAAGTTCTTGTTGTTGATGTTCGGGATCAGCCGCCGCCGTCCGAACATCGTCTTGACCACGCCGGTTGCGCGGGCCGTTTCGATGATGCCGTCCATGAACGCCTTGACCGACGGAAAGCCTGCGAAGTAGGCGTCGATGACCGCCTGCGCTTCCTGACGCGACACGCCGATGTCCTTGGCGAGCGTCGCGGCCACCTTTCCATAGAGCAGCGCGTAATTGATCATCTTGGCGCGGCTCCGCAGCTCGTGCCGACTCAGTCCGGAATTGGCGCCGAAGACCCGCTCGGCTGTTCGGTCGTGGATGTCGATGTCCCTGCGGAACGCGTCGACCAGCGCTTCGTCGCCAGACAGGTGCGCGAGCACACGCAGCTCAATCTGCGAGTAGTCCGCAGAGATCAGGACGTTGCCTGGATCGGCGATGAACGCGCGCCGGATCTCGCGGCCGAGTTCCGTCCGGATCGGGATGTTCTGCAGGTTCGGGTCGGAGCTGCTCAACCGGCCGGTGGCGGCGACTGCCTGGTTGAAGCACGTGTGCACGCGGCCGGTCTGCGGATCGACGATCTGCGGCAGCGCATCGATGTAGGTACCCTTGAGTTTCGACAAGGCGCGCCACTCGAGGATCAGACGCGGCGCGTCGTGCACTTCCGCGAGTTCCTCGAGCACTTCGTACGCAGTCGAAGGCGTCTTGTTCTTTCCGGTCCGCTTCAGGGCCGGCAGCTTCATGCGCTCGAACAGCACCTCGCCGAGCTGCTTCGGCGAGTTGATGTTGAACTCCTCGCCGCAGAGCTCGAAAATGCGGCGGCTCAGCGCGTGCAGCTCCATGTCGATGTGCTGGGACTGCGTGGCGAGCGCCGGGCCGTCGATGCGGATGCCGGCCTGTTCGATCGCGACAAGAACGGGGATGAGGGGATGCTCGAGCGTGTCGTACACGCTGCGCAGCGACTCGCGTTCGAGAATCGCGCTCAAAGGGTCGGCGAGCTGCAGCGCGAGATCGGCGCGCTCGCCGGCGTAGTCCAGCGCCGCCTCGACGGGGATCCGATCGAACGCAACCGCCTTGACGCCGCGCCCGCACACGTCCTCCTCCGCGAGCGCTTTGTAGCCCGCGTGCTCGAGCGCGAGGTCTTCGATCGTATGCGAGGAACGCGTCGCGTCGATCAGGTAGCTCGCGATCATCGTGTCGAACGTGACGCCCGCGAGTGCGATGCCGTGCCTTGCGAGGACGATCGTGTCGAATTTCGCATCGTGCGCGACTTTGGCGATGGCGACGTCCTCGAGGACGTCTTTCAGCGCGGCGAGCGTCGTGGACGCATCGAGACCACCATCGAATCCCAGTCCGCCTCCGCTCAACGGCACGTACCGTGCCTGTCTGGCGCGGGTCGAGAATGCGAGCCCGACGATTCCAGCCCGCATCGCCGACGGTGCGCTCGGCAGGACACGGACCGCAAAGCGGCCGGCCGCGCGCAGATCCGCCGCGAGCGCCGCCACGTCTTCAGCCGACTGCACGAGCGCGTAGTCGCGATCGACGGTTTGCGCCGTCGGCGCGAACTCCATCACGAGGGAACGGAAACCGAGTTTCGAGAACAGCTCAAAGCAGCGCTGCCGGTCGACCCCTCGGTATGTCAGCGCGTTCGCGTCGAAGTCGACCGGACAATCGGTGTGGATCCGCGCGAGCGTGCGGCTCTGCCGGGCGTCTTCCGCGTGATTGAGAAGGCCTTCGCGGTAGCGCTTGTTGGAGACCTCTGAGGCGTGCTCGAGGAGTGCTTCGAGCGTGCCATATGAGGCAATCAGGTCGCGCGCGCCCTTCTCGCCGATGCCGGGGACGCCCTTGATGTTGTCGATCGAATCGCCCATCAGTGCAAGGACGTCGACGACCTGATCGGGCGTGACGCCGAACTTGTCCTTCACACCAGCGGCGTCGTACCACGTGCCTTCGTCCTTCGGGTTGTACACCTTGATCCCGTCGTGGACGAGCTGGTAGAAGTCCTTGTCGCCGGTGACGATGGCGACGTCGAATCCCTGTGCGGCTGCTTTGGTGGCGAGCGTCCCGATCACGTCATCGGCTTCGAAGCGCTTCGACGTGAGGATCGGCACGCCCATCGCCTCGCACGCCTCGTGCACGAACGGAATCTGTTCCGCGAGGTCGCCCGGCATCGGCGCACGATTGGCCTTGTAGTCCGCAACGATCTCGTCGCGGAACGTCGGGCCGGCGAGGTCGAAGGATGCGGCGATGTACTGCGGCTGATGATCGTTCACCAGTTTTCGCAGCATCGTGACGAAGCCGTACACGGCGTTGGTGGACTTGCCATCGGGACCGGTCAACCCGCGGATCGCGTGATACGCGCGATACATCTGCGAGCTGCCGTCGATCAGGTACAGACGCGGCGCCGTGGGCATTCGGAGGGAAAGTTCAGTATATCATTCGCTCTACAATGAGTTCCCGGACGCGTGCGGCCCTGCTGGCCCTCGTCATGACGGCTGCAGTCGCGGGCTGCGGCGGCCGCGCCCCCGCCATCTTCGGTCCGCAGTACGAGTACGAAGAAGATCTGACGCTCAGTCTCGACGGCTCCGCGACGCTGGTCGTCAATGCGTCGCTTCCGGCGCTCGTCGTGCTGCACGGGCTTCCGCTCCCGATCGATCCTGCGGAACGTGTCGACCAGGATCGCATACGCCAGCTCTATACCTCTTCGTACGCGCAGGTCGCCCGCATCAGCACGTGGACGCGCGCCAAACGGCGCTTCGTCGGCATCACGCTGCGCGTGCCGGACATCCGGGCGTTGTCGAAGGCCGCGCCGTTCTCCTGGTCCACGTACGATCTGCATCAGGAAGACGGGATGACGCTCTTCAAGCAGACGCTGGGTGCGTCGGCGTTCAAGCCCGGAACGATGCCGAATGTCGGATGGACGGGCAGCGAGCTCGTTGCCTTCCGGCTGCACCTGCCGAGCCGGATCGAATATCAGAACTCCCGCACGCTCGACACCGACCGTCCGCGAGGCGCGTCGCGCGGCAACATCCTGACGTGGGAACAGCATCTCGCGGACCGCCTCGATAACAAGCCAATCGCCTGGGAGAACGGCGTGCCGGGTGTGATGGCGGTTCGCATGGACAGCCAGTCGATCCTCTATCGAACGCTCTGGCTGTTCGGTCTCGCGTTTCTCGCAGCCGTCGCGGTCCTCGCGCTGCTGATCTGGCTCACCATGCGCCGCGGACGAGACGCGAAGCGCGCGGCGGTTTCGTAGAAGCTCGACATTCCGGCGTTCGGGTCTTCCTTTTGAGTGCCGCTCACAGACGCCGCATTTCAAGCACAAGGAGAACCCGCCCGCGCGATCTGCCTTACAGCGCAGCGATCGTCGCGATGCCCGCCCCGATGAGCAGCAGTTGTGGAAGTCCCGCTGAACGCGGGTTGCCGCGGTGCAGATCCGGGATCAGATCGGCCATCGCGACGTAGAGAAAGTTGCCGGCCGCGAATGCGAGCACGTAAGGGAGCGCCTGCGGGACGAGCTTCGACGCGAGCACCATCGCCGCCGCTCCGAGAATGCCGCCGGCGCCCGACAACACGTTGAGCGTGAACGCACGCCAGCGCGAGTAGCCCGCGCGAAGCA
>Ga0310810_10012200_pt1 | contig 10081 bp, 7 predicted proteins | sample NCmetagenome_FD_207641 | JGI IMG/M metagenome (GOLD analysis project Ga0310810, IMG submission 207641) | Soil microbial communities from experimental microcosm in Duke University, North Carolina, United States - NC | ecosystem: Engineered > Artificial ecosystem > Soil microcosm > Unclassified ...
TTCCTCGAGTTCCTCGGCGATCAGCCGCGCAGCGCCCAGCGGTTCTGGGTCCTCGTGGTCGCCACTGGCGCGGGCGCGGGCCTCGCGGCGACCGCGTTCATGCACCTGCTCCGCTTCGTACAGGATCTCGCGTGGCCGCCGTCGCCGACGTACATCGGCGGGATCGAGGCGGCTCCGCCGCTGCAGCGGATCCTCGTGCCCTCGCTCGCCGGCGTCATCGTGGCGGGCCTCTGGTTGATCACGCGCCAGAAGCTGAGCGGCCACGGCACGCCCGGCGTGATCGAGGCGATCTGGCACCGCGAGGGACGGCTGTCGCTGCCGCGCGCGTTCCTGCGCGATGCGAGCTCGATCGTCGCGGTCTCGATGGGCGCGTCGCTCGGCCGCGAAGGCGCGCTGATCCAGACCAGCGCCGGCACCGGTTCGTGGCTGGCCGGGCGCTTCGGCCTCACCGACGAGCAGACGCGGGTGCTCGTCGCGTGTGGCGCCGCGGCTGGCATCGCCGCCGCCTACAACGTCCCGATCGGCGGTTCGGTCTTCGGGCTCGAGGTGCTGCTCGGCAGCTTCGCGCTCGAGCTGTTCGGGCCGGTCGTCGTGTGCTGCGTGACCGCAACCTTGGTCTCGCGCATCCTGCTCGAGGATCACCCCACGTACATCGTCCCGCACCTGAGCCTGATGACGTCGCGTGACTTCGCGATCGCGATCGCGATGGGGCCGATCCTCGGCGCAGTCTCCGCGCTCTACACGCGCGGCATCGACGTGATCGCGGTCCTCTTCGGCCGGCTTCCACGTCGACTCGCGTACGCGATGCCCGTCGTGGTCATGGCCGCGCTCGGGGGCGCGGCCGTCTCCTTCCCCGAGCTCCTCGGCAACGGGTACGACGCGGTCGATCGCAGCCTGCTCGGCACGATGCCGCTCACGTTGCTGCTCGTGCTCCCCGCGCTCAAGTTCCTCGCGACCGCGCTGTGCTCGAGCGCGGGCGTGCCGGGCGGGCTCTTCACGCCGTCGCTGTACGTGGGCGCGCTCGCCGGCGGTGCGCTCGGCGTCGCGGTCGAGCGCGTGCTCCCCGGGTCGCCGAGCGGCGCGTACGCGCTCATCGGGATGGGCTGCATCCTCGCCGGCACCACGCACGCCGCGGTGTCGTCGGTGCTGATCGTGTTCGAGCTCACCGGCGACTATGACGTGATCCTTCCGCTGATGGTCGCGTGCGTCCTCGCCGCGCACGTCGCCCGCGCGCTCTTCGCCGAGTCGATCTACACGGCGTCGCTCCGGCGGCGGAACGTCGTGTTGCCCGAGCACCCGCGCCCCGAGTGGTTTCGCGCAAAGCGGGTCGAGTCGGTCTACGAGCGCGAGCTCGACCGCGTGCCGCCGGAGCTTCCCTTCGCGGACGTGCTGACCAAGCTCATCGCGCTCCCCGCGGGTCGCGATCTGTACGTCGTCGCGGACGACGGCACGTACGTGGGCGCGATCGTCCTCGACGCGTTGAAGGGACACCTGCCGGATCAGGCGCACCTCGGCATGCTCGTCGCGGCGGATCTCGTCAGCCCCGACGTCTCACCTGTCTCACCGGAGCTCGCGCTCGGCGACCTGGCGCGACGCTTCGTCGCGGTCCACGTCGAACGCTTGCCGGTCGCCGAACCGTCGACGGGCCGCTTGCTCGGCACCGTCTCCAAGAACGACCTGTTCAAGCGAGGTCGCTTCTAGCGATCTCGGCCGATACGAGCTCCTGCGGCTTCCTCGGCAATGCTCGCACCACGACGAACGCGTCGAGCACGCTCGCGATCGACGACATGCCGCCGAGCTCTCTGGCCGCGGGCTCGATCACGGTGACCGGCACCGGCACGACGAGCGACCTCACGCTCGCGCAGAACGGCGCTTCACGCTGACGACGGACGCGATCGGCCTGCTGCCGCCCGCGGTGACGAACCTGACGATCGTCGCATATCGCATGAGCGAGGTCCCGGTGACCGCCGGATCGTGGACCGTCTACGTGCGCGCGGTCGACGCTGTCCTCGCCGACACGACGCCGCTCGGTCCGTGAGCTTCTTCACCGCCGCGTCACGGTCAGTTTCAGACTCAGCGGGCGAGCCGGAAACCGACGCCGCGCACGGTCACGATCCGCGCCGGTCCGAGGATGCGGCGCAGGTTGAGGATCACGTTGTCGACCGCGCGCTCGCCGACGCCGACCTTGCGCGCGCCCCAGGCGGCGTCGAGGAGCGCGGCGCGCGTCATGGCGGCGCCGCCGGCGGCGATCAGCGCGCGCAGGAGCGCGAACTCGCCGCGCGAGAGCGTGCGCGGCGCGCCGTCGATCCACACGACCTCCTCGCCCAGCGCGAGCACGAACGGCCCGAACCGCACGTGCTCCGGGATGCGCTCGGCGCGACGGACGCGGCGGGCGACCGCGCGCACGCGCGCGACCAGCTCGCGCGCGCTGATCGCCGCGGGGATCGCGTCGTCGAGGCCGGCCGCGAGCGCGGTCTCGACGTCGAGCGAGTCCGCCTGATCGATGCACGCGATCAGGCCCGGGCGCGTCGCGCGGCGATCCGCCCAGGCGAGGACGCGCGTGAAGATCGTCGCGTCGGCGGGCGCGACCATCGCGATCACGGCGATCGCGTCGAGCGGCGCCAGGCGATCGAGCTCGGCGAGCGTGGCACGGCCGACGCGCAGCTCGGCGAGCGCGCGCTCGAGCTCGCCGGCGTCGCCGCCGGCCTCGACGAGCAGGACCGCGGGCGTCACGGCGTGACGTTCACGTCGAAGGCGCGGACGTCGGAGCCGCCGCGGCTGTCGCGCAGGACGACCCAGCCGTGCACGAGGCCCGGCGACGTCGGCGCGGTCCAGAGGTTCTGCGTCTCCGTCGAGGTGTCGTCCTCGGCGGCGCCGGTGTGATCGTGCGCGAATTCGCCCGCGGTCGCGAACCACGACACGCGCAGCGCCTCGCGGTGATCGACCAGCGTGCGCGACACGCGATCGAAGACCGGATACGTCTCGGCGGCGGCGGCCGGCCACACGACGACGAACGTGACCTCGCGCCCCGCCGGAACGTCGGCGGGCAGATCGATCGAGGTCGCGCCGTCGATCGAGACGAGCACGCGCGCGATCGTCGGGTTCGTGTTGGCGTGATAGCGCTCGCGGAACGCGATCGCGATGTCGCTCGGCGCGTCCGGCAGGTTGCAGGTGATCCGCGGCAGGCCGAACGCCGCGATGTAGTGGGCCGGCTCGTCCTCGAGCAGCGCGCGCACCGGCTGGTAGTACCCGCCGGTCGCGTCGGGATCGATCGGACGGAGCGGCGGCTGGCCCGGCAGCGACTGCGGCGGGTCCGGACCGAACAGCGAGCACGCGTCCATCGGGATCGTCGCCTGCACGGTCAGCGTGTGATCGGGCAGCCCGACCTGGCTCTCGAAGACGCAGTCGTCGGAGACGACGTTGTTGACCGAGACCGCCTTGGGCGTGGTGCAGATCGCCCAGCTCGCCGGGGCGTCGTCGGCGACCTGGCCCTCGGGCCGCGCGACCACCGCGTGCAAGGTCACCGTCGCGCCCGGCACGACCTCGGCGGGCTCGCTCGAGATCGCGAGGAAGCGCGGCGCGTCGACCAGCGACGCGGGCTCGCCGAGATCCGGCTTGCACGCGGCGACGAGGATCAAGAGCGACCATCCGCGCATCTAGAGCTCCAGCCGGGCGCCGAGCACCGCGAGGGTCGGCAGCCCCGTGATGTAGCCGCGCCGCGAGAAGTCGTCGTTGTAGATGATCTCCTCCGGGTTGGCTCGGTTGGTGACGTTCTGCACGTCGAGGAACACGTTCAGGCGCCAGCTCGGCCGCGTGATCGTGCGCTCGACGCGGAGGTCGAGCTGGTAGAACGACGGCACCCGGATCGAGTTCTGCGCGCCGAAGATCGGATCGTACTGATCGGCGTTGCCGTCGTAGTACGCGTCGACCACCGGGGTGCGCGGCACGCCGCTCGTGTAGCGGAAGCGGCCGCCGACCTCGAAGCCGTGCCCGATCTGGTAGCTCGCGAGCACGCCGAGCACGTGCGTCTGGTCGTAGTCGAACAACCGCCAGTCGCGATCGGGGTGATCGCGCCGCTCGCTGCGGATCAGCGAGTACGTGATCCAGCCGAAGAAGCCCTTCACCAGCTCCTGGCGGAGCAGGACCTGCCCACCGTAGCTGCGACCGACGCCGTCTTGATCGAGCGCCTGCGCGAGCGCGGGCGTCGGCAGCTCGCTGCGCGCCGGCAGATCCCACAGGTACTTGCCGAACCCGGTGAGCTCGAGGGTCAAGGTCGGGCGCAGCTTGTACGCGCCGCCGAGCACGGCGTGCGCCGCCGACGACGGCGTCAGCATCGGGTTGCCGAACACCGCCGACAGGTCCTCGGGATCCGCCGGTTGATGGTACAGGCCGGCGCCGGCCCGCAGCGACAGCCGCTTGCCGAGCGCATAGGTCGCGGCGATGCGTGGATCGAATTCCCAGTCGACGCGACGGAAGCCGCGCTCCGGCGCGCGGCCCACCAGCGGCAGCGCGCGCGTGCCGTCGACCACCATCGGCTCGAGGCGCACGCCCGGCACCAGCTCGAGGTCGCCGGTCTTGATCTGCGCGACCGCGTACGGCGCGACGCCCAGCTCGTTGATCGTCCACTCGTCGGCGTTGACCTGCGCGCCCGGCGGCTGGCCGAACACGGTGATGTCGCCCTCGCGCGCGGGCAGCGTGATCGAGCCGGCGCGGCGGACGCGCGTGTGCGTGACCAGGCCGTCGAGGCCGAGGGTGAGCGTCGTGGTCGCGTGCACCTTGCGCCGATACGCGCCGCGCATCGCGTACCGATCGCTGGTCGTGTGGATCTCGGTCGGCACCGCGCCGAACGACGACACGATCTCCGACGTATCGACGCCGACCGACGGCGTCACCGTGAAGCTCGCGCCGTCGGGGAAGAGCTGCTTGTACTCGGCGAGCGCGCGCCAGAACTTCGTGTGCGTCTTCTCCTTGCGCACCGCCGACGGATCGTCCGACGGGATCGTGCGATCGAGCTGGTCGTCGGACACCAGGCCGAGCAGCGTCACGCCCTCGTCCTTGGCGAGATCGACCTGCGCGATGCCCTGCGCGTCGTAGTAGCGGGGGATCGGCACGAAGTCGCCGACGTCCTGCGAGGTGACCGCCTGCAGCGTGCGATCGAGGTAGCTGTAGCGGCCGGCGGCGCCGAGCTTCACGCGCGACGACGGCGTGGTCGAGATCATCGCGGTCGCGTCGATCACGTCGGCGGCCGCGACCACGTGCGTGCCCTTCGCGAGGTTGCGCGTCTCGACCTTGACGAGGCCGCCGAGCCCGCGCCCGTAGTCGGCGCCGTACGCGCCCGGCGACAGATCGATCGACTTCACCAGATCGCTCGACATCGTCGAGCGCAGGCCGCCGCCGTGATAGAGCGCGGGGATCTCGACGCCGTCGACGTAGACGCGCGTGTCCTTGGGCGCCGAGCCCCACACGATCAGCGCGCCCGACCCGAACGCGCTGCGCCCGACGCCGGGCAGGTTCTGCACGACCTTGAGCGTGTCGCCCTGCGTGCCCGGCACCTTGCGGGCTTCCTCGGTGCGGATCACCGTCTCGACCGACTCCTTCTTGATCCGCGGCGCGCGCACGACCTCTTCCTCGTCGACGCCCTGCTCCTTCTCCTCGACGAAGTACGTGACCGTCTTCTTCTTGCCCTTGACGATCTCTTCCTCGGTCGAGACCGTGATGAGCGTGGGCGCAGACAGCTCGATCTTGTGCGCGCCCGGGGGCACGTCCTGGAACGCGAAGCCGCCGTCGTCGTCGGTCTCGGCGTCGACATCGAGATCGACGATGCGGACCTTCACGCCCTTCATCGGATCCTTCTTGAAGCGCTCGCGGACCGTGCCCTCGAAGTTGATCTGCGGGCCGAGCGAGACCATCTCCTCGGTGATCTGGAACGCGTACTTGTACGTGATCTTCACCGGCGCGGGCTTGCCGTCGATCTCCGCCGGCGAGAACACGAACTTCTTCGCGGCGGCGATCGCGGCGGCGTCGAAGTCGGCGCCCGCCGAGGTCACGACCGCGACGTCGGTGACCGCGCCGTGCTCGTCGATCGAGATCTCCAGCACGGCGGTCGCCTCGACGCCCTTCTCTTTCTCGGCGGGCGGATAGACCGCCTGCTCGAAGTGCGTGAGCGCGGGCGCCTTGGTGATCACCGGCGCGGCTTCGTCGTCATCACCGAACGCGGGGCTGGCGATCGCGAGCAGGATGCACGCGCAGATCGAAACGGATCGGATCAAGATCAGTCTCCGAGCTCGAAGCGGCGCGCGAGCGTGTACGTGCCGGCGACCGGCTTGCCGCACCTGGTGCTCGGCTTGAAGCGCCACTGCTTGACCGCGGCGATCGCGGCGGCGTCCAGCGACGGATCGACCGACGACGACACCTGGACGTCGGTGACCGCGCCGTTCTCGTCGATGGACACCTTGAGGACGAGGCGGCCTTCGACGCCGCTGGCGCGGGCCTCCTCGGTGTATTCGATCTCCGTCTTCTGGATCGCTTCCGGCTTGGTCGCCTCTTCGGTGCACGGCGCCGGGCCTTCACCGACGTCGTGCGCCTCCGCCGGCTCGTCGGGCTTCTTGACCGCGGTCGGCTTCTTCACCGCGGTCGGCTTGTCTTCCTCGCCGGCGTGCGCCTTCGGATCCTTCACCGTCGGTCCGCCGACGTCGATGCCCGGCCCGGTGTTCGACATCTCCAGCCCGGTCGACACCGGCGCGCGCGGCGCTTCGTGCACCGGCTCCGGCGGCGGCGCGGCCTTCGGCGTCTCCACCGGCGCGGGCTTCGGCGTCGCGCGAACCTTGGGCGGCGGCGGCGGCGGCGGCGGCGGCGTCTCCTTCTTCTTCTCCTCGACCTTCTTCTTCTCCTGCTGGACGACGGCGACCATCTTGCGGCGCTTGCCCGGCGGATCGCCCTTGAACTGCATCGCGGTCTCGGCCACCACGATGTGGGCGATGATCGACACGACGATCGCGATGTAGACGGGCCACCGGTTCATGGATCAGCCGCCGCCCTGCACGTTCAGCGCGATCTTGGTGAGGTGCGCGCCCGAGGCGAGATCGAGCATGTGCGCGACCTTGTCGTAGATCGCGTCCTTGTCGGCGCTGATCACGAGGCTGGTGTCGGGGTCCTTCGCGTACGCCTTGTCGAAGACGATCTTGATCTCGTCTTCCTTCGCGACGTGATCCTCGAGCGCATCGGGCCCGTCCTTCAGGTGCATCGTGCCGTCCTTCATCACGACGACGGTGAGCGGCTTGTCGGCCGGCCCCTCCGCGTTGTGCGCCTTCGGCAGCTGCACCTTGAGCGTCTTCGCGACGATCGCGGTCGCCGCGACCATCATGATGATCACGAGCACCAAGCACACGTCGACGAGCGGGGTGATGTTGATCTCCGCGATCGCCGCGCCCTTCTTGCCGTGGAACTTCATCGTGCCGGCCATGTCACGCCTCCGCGTGGACGCCGTTGCCGCCGTCGCCGTGCTCGAGCACCGATAAGAGCGGCTCGTCGCTGGTGCTCTTGAGGCGCGCGAGCACGACGTTCTCGAGCGAGCCGACGTTCTCCTCGATCTGCGAGGCCTTCTTCGAGAACATGTTGTAGAAGACGACCGCGGGGATCGCGACGAGGATGCCGACCGCCGTCGAGATCAGCGCCTCGGCGATGCCGTTCATCACGTTGTCCATGTTGCCGCCGCCGGCCGCGCCGGGCTGCGCGGCGCCGAGCTCGCGGAACGAGTGCACGATGCCGAGCACGGTCCCGAACAGGCCGATGAACGGCGCGTTGTTGCCGAGCGTGCCGAGGAACAGGAGGCCGCCCTCCATCTCGCCGCGACGATCGCGCACGAACTTCTCGACCATCTCGCTGAAGGTGTCGGCGCCCTCGTCGTAGTACTCGAGCGCGTCGAGGATCACGTGCGCCTCGACCGCGCGCGAGCCGCGGAGGATGTTGATCACGCCCGCGCGGTCGCCCTTCCTGAGGAGGCGCGCCACCGAGTCCGACAGCCGCTTGATGTCGCTCTTGCGCCGGCTGTAGTACCACCAGCGCTCGACGATGATCCCGATCGAGATCACCGACAGGCCGATCAACAAATACAGCACCGCGGTCGCTCCGACCTTGGCGATCTCCTGAAGATTCTCTCCGAGCATTGGTCTTCCTTTCCCGACGTCGCTACGGGACGTCGAACTCCAGCGCGAGGACTCCGGCGTTCGCCTGCTTCGTGAACCGGGTGTCGCTGTCGACGGCCTCGCCGTGCGCCTGGCCGAGCAGGGTGTCGCCGAGCGTGGCCGCCACGTGCCAGCGCGCGGCGGTCTGCCCGCACAGGCCCCACGTGTCGACGCGGACGACGTAGTGGCCGCTCGGCGGAGGCGCGGTCCAGTACACGTTCTCCTCGTCGCGGCCGTCGATCGCGCAGCTCGCGTTCGAGTCGACGTCGAGGACGCCGCCGGTGCTCGGGTCGCCGGGCGGTTGACCCGGCGGCGGAGCCACGTACGAGTTGATGTTGCCGGACCAGACCGTGACGCCGCCGGGCAAGGTGACGTGGAGATCGACGTCGGCGTCGGTGTCCCACGTGAGCCGGACGTCGAGCGTGCTCTGCGCGATCGTCAGCGGCTTGACGTGGAGCTCGAGATCGCTCGGCGGACCGAACGTGCCGCTCGCGTCGGTCGCCTGCACGTGCAGCGTGCGCGGGCCGTCGTCGATCGTGGGCGCGAAGTCGACCTTGGCGGCGAAGTCGAGGAGCGCGGGGTTGGTCGGGTCCTCGAGGCCGGTCGGGATCATCCAGTAGCCGACGTCGCCGTCGAGGTAGTACGCGATCTCGCGGCTGGTCGCGTCGGCGGTACCGCCGATGCTCTTCGCGGTCTGGCCGGGATACGCGTCGGTGGTCAGCGTCTCCAGGCCGGTGACCGCGGGGCCGCCCTGATCGCCGGGCGGCGCGCCCCGGTAGAACTGCGCGCCCGCGATCAGCAGGTCGGCGTCCCGGCCCGGATCGGCCGGCACGCCGGTGCACGCGACGAGCACGCACGCGACGAGCGCGGCGCGCATCAGAACTTCACCTCGGCGCGGACGAGGAGCGCGTTGTCCTTCAGGTTCGTCGGCGTGCCGTCGGCGGCGCGGCCGAGGTGGTTGCGATTGACGTCGTACTCGAGCACGAGCCGCGCGTTCTCGAAGCGCAGCGCCGCCGCGAGCGCGAGCGTCGCGAACGTCGAGGTCGACGGCACGATCTGACCCGACTGCGTGTCGGTGACGTCGGCGTCGGGATCGTAGTGGTCGTAGCGCACGCCGATCTGGACGCGCTCCGACAGCTCTTGCAGGACCTGCGCGTAGTAGCCGAGCTCGCGCAGATCGTGGGCGGACGCGACCGGGTCGGCCGGCACCAGGCCGCGATCGAGGTTGTTCGCGAGATAGATCTCGCCGCGCAGCTCGAACGCACCCAGCGACGGCACCGGCACGACCAGGCGCGCGTCGGCGCCGACCGCGAAGCGCGAGAAGCTCGACGACGGCGTCGCGGCGTGGCCCGGGATGTTCTGGATCTCGTTGAGCTCGACGACGCCGTCTTCGTTGAGATCGCGCCACACGATCGAGTCCTTGGTCGCGGGCGCGCCCTTGTGGAAGCCGGTGCCGGAGAGCGCGGAGACGCCGGCGAGCACGCGGGACGATCCGACCGGCGCGTCGATGCCGACGCGACCGACGACGTCCTTCGCGCCGTTCGGATCCTGGAGCGGGAAGCTCTTCTCGCCGATCGGCTCGCCGTTGGTCGCGGCGACCGAGTAGTTGAACGATCGCCACGTGCCGGCGAGGCGTGCGCCGGCGTCGTACTCGCCCGGGAACAGCGCGCGCTCGCTCGTGGAGCGCTCGAGGAAGAGGCGGTCGGGATCGGACTCGCCGATCTCCTCGCCGAACGGGATCTTGAAGACGCCGGCGGTGACGACCGCGGGTGACGTGCCGCCGCGCGCGCGATCGACCAGCGAGTACGAGGCCTCGACGTTCATCGGGCGCACCTGCGCACCGCTGACCGTGTTGCCGTCGAGCTCGATCGCGCCCATCACGCGCCCGTAGTCGGCGG
>Ga0310810_10012202_pt1 | contig 10079 bp, 8 predicted proteins | sample NCmetagenome_FD_207641 | JGI IMG/M metagenome (GOLD analysis project Ga0310810, IMG submission 207641) | Soil microbial communities from experimental microcosm in Duke University, North Carolina, United States - NC | ecosystem: Engineered > Artificial ecosystem > Soil microcosm > Unclassified ...
GTGCTGCTGGATGACTGCTCGTAGGCGCGCGTGACCTCTGGTGGCGTGCCTTCGAGGATGATTCTTCCGCCTTCGAGCATTATCGCGCGGGTACATAGCTGCCGAATGCTCGTCATGTCGTGGCTGCAGAACAGAACCGTACGCCCCTGCTCGTAAAGGTCCTGCATTCTTCCCAGACAACGATTGCGAAAATGAATGTCACCAACCGAAAGAACTTCGTCGATGATGAGAATTTCCGGATCGAGATGGGCTGCAACGGAAAACGCCAGCCGCACGAACATTCCGCTCGAGTAACGTTTGACGGGAGTGTCGATGAACTGATGCAGCTCCGCAAATTCGACGATCGCGTCGAACTTTTGCTTGATCTCGGATTTGTACATGCCGAGTATCGCGCCATTGAGAAAAACATTCTCGCGGCCGGTGAGCTCCGGATGAAATCCGGTCCCGACTTCGAGAAGACTCGAAACCCGTCCGCGTAAATCAGCATGACCCTCAGTCGGTGGCGTAATTCTCGAAAGTATTTTGAGAAGCGTGCTCTTGCCCGCGCCATTTCTCCCGACAATTCCAATCACTTCGCCCGGCTGAACGTCGAACGTGACATCACGCAACGCCCAGAAGTCAGTGCTTTCGTGCGTTTCTCCCGCAAGCTCCTTGAAGCGCCTGAACGGCGCGGCCGTAAGTGCGCCAACCGCATCGCTCAGCGTGGAGTGCGTGACAGCGGTTTTTCCGATCGAATAACGCTTGCCGAGCCCCTCGACGGAAATCACCGCGCCATTCGAGCTAGATGATATCGGCAAACCGTCTCTCTACGCGAAGGAAATAGCGAACGCCAATCGCCAGCAGAAGAATTGCGGAGATCAGCGACAAGACGAGCGATTGAAACGGAAAATCGATTCCTAGAATTGCCCAGCGGAATGCGGCGACGATGCCAACCATTGGATTCAGTGAATACAGCAGCTGCCACTTCGCTGGTACGATGTCGAGCGGATACGCGACAGGCGTAGCGAAAAACCAGAGTTGAACGAGAAACGTCACGACGTAGCGAAAGTCGCGATACGCCACGATGAGCGCTGCGAGTAGAATTCCCGCGCCCGCCGCAACAGCGGTCGTTGCCACCAACAACAAGGGCACAATCAGGATTCCCGCGTGAGGCGTAACGTGATAAACCACCATCAGCACAAGCGTCAGCACAAAGCCGACAGCGAAGTCGATGAGCCCCGCGCCGATGGCCGCGAGGGGAACGAGCAGCCGCGGGAAATACACTTTGCTGATGAGATGACTGCTGCCCACCAGGCTATTCGCGGACATACTCACCGCGTTCGCAAAATACGTCCACGGCTGCATCGCGACATACACGTATAGCGCGTACGATCCGGTCACCTTCTGTGACATTCCGCCGAGCGTTCCGAAGAAGATCGTGAACATCAACGTCGTGAGTGCCGGCTGAAGCACCGCCCACGATGCGCCGAGCACCGTTTGCTTGTAGCGAACCTTCACGTCGCGCCAGACGAGGAAGTAAAGCAGCTCCCGAAAACGCCACAGCTCGCCCAGGTTCAACGAGCTCCATGCGCGCGGAGGCTCGATTCTGATCGTGTCGGATAAAATCGGAGAAGTCGTCGCCATTCTGGTCGCTATCAGCGCCTCACGCCCAATCGCTCGAGCAAGAGGCGGCTGTTCTTCTTCCATCGCGTCCTTGGAAAATTCTTGTGCTCGTAGGCGGCATGACGATAGGTGAGCCGATGATAATCATGGTTACGCATCCAGCTGTCTACGCGCTTCTCGAACAGCTCGCCGCCGTAGCGCGGATATCGCGCTGAGAGCGGATTGGATTCGTGATAAACCTCGGCTCTTCGGAAATCTGCCGTTCGCACGAGGTACATCTGATCGGAAAACCCATATCCAACGTAAAAATCCGGGTCTTCTGCAAAAGACTCGGCAGCTGCTTCGGCGTAGTTCGCATTCCAGGTCAAATTAGCGACTTTTGCGCGCGCATCGATTTCAAATCGCGCGAGAGCCGAGGGAAGCCACGCGCTCTCCGTCATTGGGCGCGAGTCGCCCGAGAAATGGAGGAGATACTCGGTTTCACAAACATAAAGCCCGACAAGCTCAGCAATGGAGTAAACAAATCCCGACGTGAGCGATTCTTTCGTAAGGCGAAAGAAATCGAGCGCGGCTTTTTCCTTTTCAGCGACGACGACGAAGTCGGTGAGCACGCCTGTTTTGATCAGGCGCCCGGCGTAATGACAAACCCTGTCCACGTCCTCGACGTTATTGATGCAGAGAGTTCTTTTCGCGAAGTTGAATCGGCTCAGCTCGATAGTTCGCTTGATGCGGTCGGTTCGGAGGAGGAACTCCCAATCCTGCTCCCAACATTTTGTCTCCAATGTGACTGACGGTTGCATCAACGGGATCTTTTTGACGACATGGCTAATAGTTTATCCCCGTGAAAGTTCTCGTGCTCGCAACCGACGTATTTGGCGGCACCGGTGGGATTGCGAGATATACGCGCGATTTCGTGGCTGCAGTCGCCAGCTATCCCGCAACAATTGACGTGGTCGTCATCCCGCGAGTGATTGCGCGCGAGCCCGAGCCGCTTCCCGATCGCGTGACCTACCTCACTGCGCCGGCAGGAAGTAAATCGCGATTCGTTTCGACTGTGCTCAGAGAAGCCGCACGACGTCCGCGCTTCGACTGGATCGTCTGCGCGCACGTAAATCTATTGTCGATTGCGCATGCCGCGGCGGCATTGTGTGGCGCGAAAGTTTTTTTGCTCACGTACGGCATCGAAGTGTGGGACTCACGAAGCCGTCTCGCCAAGCTTCTGATGGAGCGTACTGACGCTGTTGCATCGATCAGCGAGTTTACGCTGAACAAGATGCGTCAGTGGTCGCCATTACCGGCGGACGCGACGTTCCTGCTCCCGAATGCAATCGATCTTTCCAGCTACACCCCCGGCGCACCGAGCGCTGACATCGGGGCGAAATGGGGTCTCGATGGCCGGCGAGTGCTGCTCACTCTCGGCCGCATGGATGCGCGTGAACAGGCGAAAGGATTCGACGAAGTTCTCGAGGTTCTCCCACGTTTGCTCGAGGAATATCCTCAGCTTGTCTACATGATTGTCGGCGATGGCTCCGATCGCTCGCGACTCGAGAAGAAATCGCGAGATCTCGGAATCGATCGATCCGTTGTGTTTACAGGCTATGTGGAGGAATCAGAAAAACTCGATTACTATCGCGCAGCAGATCTATTCCTCATGCCCAGCCGACTGGAAGGATTCGGGTACGTTTTTCTCGAGGCATTGGCGACGGGCTTGCCAGTCATTGCAAGCAAGCTGGATGGAAGCCGAGAAGCCGTGCGCGATGGCGCGTGGGGAATTCTCGTCGACCCGTCGAATCCGGAAGAGTTGGCGAGCGCCATAAAGTCTGCGCTCACCAAGCCATACGTCCCTCCGCGCACGGAGCTCGAATATTTCTCGCGGGGAAATTTCGAGAAGCGAGTGCACGCGGCTCTCGATTCTGTCTCCGGAGTTAGCTAGCGCCTCTTATTCTCGGAACGGTCGGCCCCGGTATTCGCGCAGCCGCGGCCGGAACCGGGCGCGGGGCTCTGTTGATGCGTCGCGCCGACGTACGCTCTCTTCGCACAAGCACGCTGTCCAGCAGCATGGCAGTGCCTCCAAGCAGAATGAGCATCGTGATCGTCGGACCAATCAACATTACCCACGATGCTTCATACACACCGAGCGTTGACCATACGATCACGATCAACACACCGACGCGAATTTCGTCGTGCTTCACTCTCCGATTGATGAACCGGTACGAGAGCCCGAACAGGAACCCAAATACGAAAATCGGCAGGAACATGTAGGGTATGCCGAAGTCGACATACGATTCTCCCGCGTAGCCGAACGCGTAGCTCGTGTTCGATTCGCGTCCGCCCACCCAAACGCCGGAGTACTTTCGAACTTCATCGCTCTGTGAGGGAAGCGGCGGCTTGTCAGGAAAGAACAGCCTGGGCGTCATGACATTCTCGACCGCGGCGCGGAGAATCTTTCCATTCTCGTACGGCACAACGCTCGGTACGCGAGCGAGCGCAAGTCCGGGGAAATACACTGACCAGATTCGGGAGACCATCGAGTCTCCCTCGTATTTCCAAACGTCCGGACCGCGCGCGAATGTCATTCCTGTAACAGTCAGAACTGCGGTCAGTCGTTCGCTTCTAGTTGCATACCCAACATAGTTTCGGCGAATCACCGGCTTGATCGCAGTCCAGATCAGCGCGGAGCTGATGGCGAGAATGCCGAGGCAGCCAAGTACCGCCCAGGTACGAGCTTTCCGACGGTCCATGGCTCCGAACACGGCGACTGCGGCGATAATGAGAGGCTCACGGAAGTCGGCAAAAAAACCGGCGAAGCCAAGCGCCAGCTCGAGACCGACCGTTGCCGCAATCCACGTCCACTTAGGCGTCGGCCGCACTAGACGAGTGATCAGCAGAAACAGAAGGACATAGCGGACTCGACTAAAGATCAGAATGGCTTGCGTCAGCCCTGCTGTGGACCACGCAATCTCGGTAAGAATTCCAGAAGCCGCGACCAGCGCGACATAGGTGACGGCAAGCTGATTTGTCGTCCACGGAAGCGGCTTCGGTACCCGCGGCCTGTACGCGGATTTTCGTCTGATTCCCGAGCCGAGGTAGAAACCGGCAAACAAAGTGGCGATGCAGACGAGCCCGACGATTACCATCGGACGATAAAAACCGGTTCTCATCTCCATCACTCTGCGCCCGGTCACCACAAACCAGATGATGCCGGCCATCACCTGCAGCCACTGGTTTGCGAACGCGAGGCCCGCCACCGGTGGCCCCGGGTCATGCAGCATAAACCTCATGCCAACGTAGAGCATCGCGAGTCCGGCACTCGCTATCCAGTCGTCGGCGAGCACGCCGATCAGCAGAATGGATCCGAAAATCGCCAAGTCGAGCAGTAAACGCCCCATCGGCGGTTTGGCCGACGCAACCGGACGCGGTCCGGGGTACCGCGGCGCGTTTGGTAATGGTTGTAGTTGGCCAGCCTGGGACATTGAGTACGGATTTGCGGCGGCAGCCCGCCGATTCGGTTGTCGTTCCCCTTCCTTCAACTTATGTTCGGTTTCCCTTCCCGCGTCAAGGAAAATTCAGCTTGTCTCAACTCGGCAAAGCGGTGGTTACCGGGGCCAGCGGACTCATTGGTCGCGAGCTCGTGCAGCTTCTCGTACAGGATGGTCTCGACGTCGTCGCAATCGACAAGGAACCCATACCGGTCGAAGGCGTTCGCTGGACGACTGTCGATCTCTCGCAGCCGTCGGAGATCTCACAGCTGCTCGATGCGAATACAACGCTCTATCACCTCGCCGCTTCAGCTGATGTGCGAGGCTCGGTGAGTGATCCGAGATACGATTTCAACAACACGCTCTGCGCATTCTTCGAAGTCCTCGAGGCGGCACGTGAGACCGGTGCTCGCGTGATTTTTCCATCGACAGCGTCTGTGTTTGACCCGCGGGCGCCGCTTCCGCTCGACGAACGCGCTGCCAAGCTTCCGTCATCACCCTATGCGGCAGCAAAGATTGCCGGCGAGGCATACTGCGCCGCCTACTATCGCGCTTACGGAGTGGACGCACGCGTTGCGCGGATGTTCAGCGTTTACGGCCCGCGCATGACGCGAATGGCGATTTACGACATTGTGCGCAAGCTCGAGTCCAATCCGTCACATGTCGAGATTTTGGGCGACGGGTCTCAGGTGCGTGATTATCTGCACGTGAGAGATGCCGCGCGTGGACTAACAGTGATTGCCTCGCGTGGCAAGCCGGGCGAGGACTACAATCTTGCCTCGGGAATTCCAGTCACGTTGATGGAGCTCACGCAGCGCATTGCGCGGTTGATGGGCTGCGACAGCGTGCGAATCGAGCCGACGGGAGAGACCTTCGCCGGCGATACGCCGCGCTGGTATGCATCGCTCGAGAAGATTCGCGGAATTGGATTCGAGCCGGAGATCGATCTCGAAAGCGGGCTCTCGGAAACTGTTGCTGCAATTCAAGCGCGCCCTGTCTTTGCGCAACGTGGCTGAAGTAGCATGAACGCCGTGACGCGCGCGCTTCTAAGTGGACGACGCGCGGCAGGCCGCGCCAAGCGTCGGCTTTTTCCCACTCGCGAGCGGGCAGCGTGGAACAAGCTGGCGCGCGTTGCAATGTCCACCAAGCGATATACACCGGGCGTCGTCGACGTGATGGGCTTTCAGCTTCACTACGTCGATCTACTCACTGTTGCTCCGCAGTGGAAAGACACCTTCGTGGACGAGCTTCACGCGTTCGATACCATCGCTAGTGCACCGCGTGTGCTCGATTGCGGAGCCAACATTGGCGTCGTAACGCTGTATCTCAAGCGCGGCTACCCGCGCGCGAAAATCACCGCGTTCGAAGCAGATCCGGCGATTGCTGCAACTCTCGCTCGTAACGTCGAAGCAAATGGACTTTCCGACGTGGACGTGATTGCCGCGGCAGTTTGGGATTCGGCCGGAGAGACAACATTCATTGCGGAGGGCGCTGACTCCGGCGGTGTCGCGGCAGATTATCGCGGCGCATCTCGCAAACGAATCACCGTGCCAACGGTACGTCTGCGTGATGTTCTCGCGAAGGAAGATCGCGTCGATCTTTTGAAGCTCGACATTGAAGGAGCTGAACATCGCGTGCTCGCAGACTGCGAAACCGAGCTTGGCAAAGTTCAAGCGATTGCCGTGGAGCTGCATGACTTCGACATCGGGAGCCGTCGATCGCCCGCGACACTCGAGCTGCTCTCGCGCGCGGGATTTCTCTACGCGCACGGAGGAACAGTTCCCGTCCCCGCCGTGGAAAATGGAAAAGGCGCGAGCAAGCCGTTCTCTTCGCCGGCGGCGCGATGGGTAGAGCGAGTTTACGCCTGGCGCGAATGAGACCAGGCTCCGCGCGCAAATGAAGTCGACAGTCACGTGGATGCTTCCCGACAAACTCGGCGGCGTGAATAATTTCGTCGCCAACATCCTCGGACACCGAGTGCGGGATGATCTCGCCTATCACGCGCTTCTCGCGCGCAACCTCGGTGACCCGGATGATCCGTCGGATGGACAAATCGACGCAACGGTGAAACGCATTGCTTACCGGCTCCCGCCCGAAAATTTTCGCTCCGTCCTGCGACGGATTGCGGATGAAATCGAGCCGGGCCGAGGCGCGATTGTAGCGAACGATTGGATGAGCCTTGCCGTTGCATCCGCGCATCGCACTGGAAAAGCCGTCGTCTACATCAATCACGGCGACTTCGAGCATTACTATGATCTGGCCTTAATGCATGAGCCCACGATCGACGTGTACATCACTTATACACGGCGGATGTTCGATCGTCTGCGCGAGCTGTTGCCCCAACGCTCCGAGCAGATTCTTCTGATTCCATACGGCGTCGAGATTCCTTCGGTTGCGACGCGAACACCATCGCCTAACCTGCGCTTGCTATATGTTGGCCGACTCGACCGATCCAAAGGCGTGATGGATTTACCGGCGATCGATGCTGCTGTGCGCAATGCAGGAATTGAAACACGCTGGACGATTCAAGGGCCCGGGCCCGCTGAAGCAGAGTTGCGCAGCGCATGGGGACACGCCCCGCACGTTACGTGGAATGGTCGGACCACCATGGAGCGTGTGAAGGAGCAATACCAAACGCACGACCTGCTTGTAATGCCATCGCGTGCAGAAGGTTTGCCGGTCGCGCTTCTCGAAGGAATGGCGGCGGGGTGTGTGCCCGTCGTAAGCGATCTTCCGAGTGGAATTCCTGAGATCGTCGAAAACGGCGTGAGCGGATTTCGATTTCCGCCCGGAGACATCGACGGTTTTGCGAGTGCAATCATTTCAGTCGCGCGCGACTCAGCTGCACTGCGAGAGATGGGCAAAGAAGCGGCAAAGAGAATCAAAGATCGTTTCGATATTACGCAGCGCGCGCCGGAGTATCAGCGCGCGATATCTGCTGCAGCCGATCTCACTCCGCGCTGGAGGCAGCCGCTCATCTTCTCAGGGAGCCGGCTCGATCAACCGTGGCTGCCGAATTTTCTCGTGCGCAGCGCGAGGCAGCTGCGGCGCAATTGGCGCGGCCGGCAATGAGCGTTCCCGATACGCGTCGTGTTAGCGGATGGTCGCCTGCAACTCTGGCCGCTGCCGCACTCGTTCTCCTTGCCCATCTGTTGCTCACACTACCGCACCTCAACAAAGGCGAGCTCGATCTCGACGAGGCAGGAACATTTATCGTTTCGACGCAGCCTCTGCACGATGTGCTGACGGTTCCGACGACGTTCCACTCTCAGCCGCCTCTTTTTTATCTGGTGTTGGGTGCAGTCGCTCGGATGGCTGACAGTGAGCCGGTTCTCAGAATCGTCCCGTGGCTTTTCATGCTCGCGCTTGGAATTTCGATCCTGCTTTGCGTACGTGAGCTCTCTCCTGCCGGCCGCGTGGTCGCGGCTGCCGTTGTCCTCTGCACCGATTACTCGCGATATCTGACGATGATGGTGCGACCGTATTCGATGGCTGTGTTCCTTGCGTTCTGGTCGTGCCTTCTTTTCTGGCGTCTCACCAGGTCGGAGGCGCGAATGTCGTGGACGTGGGCAGGTTACACCCTCACGACCCTGTTGATGCTTTATACAGTCTCGATTGCTGGCGGCGTTGTCGTCGCGGAGGGACTGGCCGCGACGATCATTCTAGTGCTTCGCGCAAAACGCGACGGCCTCCGATCGGCGTTTATCTCCGTCCGGCCAATTCTCTTCGCGCTCAGCGTCGTCGCTTGCTTGTATTTGCCGTTCGTGCTGTACGCCTGGTCCTTGCGACGAACGATTGGACACGCCACAGCATCGCACTCGCTCGAAACAATGTTCACGCCGCGATTTTTCGTGACGGGCCCGCTGTATTTGCTTCGTGCCGCGTATGGAACCGGATTTCTCGCCGCCGCCCTCGCTGTATACGCAGCATGGCAAGGACTGTTGCGGCGCGCCACGTTCGTTGCGTTCCTGATTGTCATCGTTGCCGGACAAATCGCTTTCAGTCACGCGTTCCTCGCGGGCAGAAGCGGATTTGCGTTTCGCTACCTGGCACCAGCATTCCCCGCGCTTTGTCTGTTAGTGGGTGTTGGCGCAGAGTATTTATGTCGCAGCTTTAGACAGGCGGAACAAATCCTTGCCACAAGTGCAGCCTTGCTCGCGCTTGGCACCGGAATCGGATTCGCAAGAGCTGATTGGCATCGGGTTGGACCGTGGCGGGCGCTGCGCGGCGATCTCGACAAGATGCAGGGGGAAAAAATCGTTTTCTTCGATGTTGGATGGGATGGACAGCGACTTCAATACGAGACGCGACGGGATACGGCCATAACTGTCTTGAGGCGACGGGGTCCCGGTTGGTCATGGGGCGGAAGCGTCATGACGCCGGACTACATCACTAGAAGCGTCGATGAACGTCGCGCGTCAGCATCCGCATTCTTTTACCAGTTCGACCCCGTTTCGAATCGGTCCAACTTCGATTCTGCTTTCGTTCCGGCAATGGAAAAGCTTGGCTGCAAGAAAACGTACGTGCGTGAAGTTCCCACCTACACCAGAACAGTCGCCGATCCATCAAAGGGCGCGCTTGTCGTCGGGTACAGCTGCAATGCGGGGTGAGCCCGTCGTAACTGTCTTGATGACGGCATACAATCGCGAGAAGTACATCGGCGATTCCATCGAGAGCGTGCTCGATCAACGCTTCACCGACTTCGAGCTGTTGATTGTGGACGACGGGTCCACCGACGGGACGGTTGACATCGCGAGAGACTACGAGCGCAAAGACGACAGAATCAAAGTCTCGGTGAACGAGCGAAACCTCGGTGATTATGCGAACAGGAATCACGCTGCATCACTCGCTCGCGCAGCGTTGTTCAAATACCACGATTCAGACGATTTGATGTACGCGCACTGTCTCGAAGCAATGGTGCCACCCATGATCGCCGAGCCGCGCGCCGCAATCGGGATTTCCTTATCGAAAGCGTTTCTCGGTGGACCGTCGCCGATG
>Ga0310810_10012203_pt1 | contig 10079 bp, 4 predicted proteins | sample NCmetagenome_FD_207641 | JGI IMG/M metagenome (GOLD analysis project Ga0310810, IMG submission 207641) | Soil microbial communities from experimental microcosm in Duke University, North Carolina, United States - NC | ecosystem: Engineered > Artificial ecosystem > Soil microcosm > Unclassified ...
GATCGAGGCCGCCGTGCTGCCGCGCATCGTACCGCTCGGCGATATCGACGAGGACGAGCTTGCCTTTGCGGAAGCCGCGAGCGGCGAGACCGGCCTCGATGTCCCCGAGGAGCTCGGTGGACTCCAGCGGCGGATGCTGCTCGCGCGCCTGGTGCTGCAATGGGCCGAGCGGCTCAAGCCGCAGGCCGGCGAGCCGCCGTTGATCGTGCATTCTCCGGCCGCCGCGCTCGCGCTTGCCGGCGATCTGGCGCGCCTGATCGACGACATGACGACGCGGCAGGTCGCATGGGAACGGCTCAATGGCCTGGTGCCGGACAGCCTCGACCGCTATTGGCAGCTGACCCTCGGTTTTTTGAAGATCGCGGGCGAGCACTGGCCGAAACTGCTTGACGCGGAAGGCAAGATCGAACCGGCAGCGCGGCGCGATCTGCTCATCGAGGCCGAGCGCAGCCGGCTTGCGGCGAATGCCGCGCCCGTCATTGCGGCCGGTTCGACGGGATCGATGCCGGCGACCGCGAGCCTGCTCGCCACCATCGCGAAGCTGCCGCGTGGCGCCGTGGTGCTGCCGGGGCTCGATACCGACCTCGACGACGCGTCGTGGGAGCTGATCGGCGAGATCAAGGAGGGCGGACGTCTCGTGCAGCCGCCTTCGTTCGGGCATCCGCAGCTCGCGATCCACGGGCTCTTGCGCCACATCGGGATCGGCCGCGACGAGGTCGTGGCACTGGCCGCGAGCAGCGCGCGCGAGAAACTGACCTCCGAGGTGCTGCGTCCGCCCGAAGCGACCGAGCACTGGGCCGATCAGCTGGACAGCACAACGCGCGATGCGGCGATCGCAGGAATAACTGTCATCGAGGCGGCGAATGCCGAGGACGAGGCGCTCGCCATTGCGGTCGCGCTGCGTGAGGCCGTGCACCAGGGCAATACCGCCGCACTCGTGACGCCCGACCGCGCGCTGGCGCGCCGCGTCGCGGCGGCGCTGTTGCGATGGAACATCGAAGCCGACGATTCGGGCGGCGACCGGTTGCCTGACACCGAGGCCGGCGTGTTCGCGCGGTTGGTGGTGCGCGCCGCGCTCGGCGGGCTCGAACCGGTGACATTGCTCGCCCTGCTCAAGCATGCGCGCTTCCGCCTTGGTGCGCCGCTCGGCGCGCACCATCGCGCCGTTGCGGCGCTGGAGCTCTCCGTGCTGCGCGGTCCGCGGCCGCACGCCGGAACGCGAGGTCTCGCACATGCGCTCACGACATTCCGCGAGACGCGGGACGACCTGCACGGCTCCGATCCGCGCAAATGGATTTCGGCAGTCGATCTCGATGCCGCGCAAGCGCTCGTGCAGCGGCTGAGCGCCGCGCTGGCGCCGCTCGAGTCGATCAAGGGCGCGCAACCGTTCACCGCAATCGCCGCTCTGCATGCGGATGCGTTGCACGCGATGTCGCACGATGGCGACGCCGGCGTGGCCTTTGAAAGCGACGATGGGGCGGAACTCGCACGCGCATTCGAAGTCATCGCCGAGCAAAGCGTCGATTTGCGGGCGTCATCCGCCGATTATCCCGAGCTGTTCGAAACGGCGATCTCGGATCGCGTGTGCCGCCGCGCAGGCCGCCCGGGAGCGCGGGTGCAAATCCTCGGCACCATCGAGGCGCGGCTCGTTCATGTGGATCGCGTGGTGCTGGGCGGGCTTATCGAGGGTGTGTGGCCGCCGGAGGCGCCCACCGACCCGTGGCTGTCGCGGCCGATGCGGCTTGAGCTCGGCCTCGACCTGCCTGAGCGGCGCATCGGGCTTTCGGCGCACGACTTCGCGCAACTGCTCGGCATGCCGGAGGTATTCCTGACGCGCGCCACGAAAGTGCGAGGCGCCCCGACCGTGGCGTCGCGCTTCACGCAACGGCTTGCGGCGGTTGCGGGGAAGGCCTGGAAGGATGCGATTGAGCGTGGCGAGCAATATGCGAATTGGGCGCGCGATCTCGATCGCACGGACACCGTCAAGCCCGTCACGCGCCCGCGGCCGCGGCCCACACTCGAGGCGCGCCCCAGGCAGCTCAGCGTGACCGAGATCGAGCACTGGCTGCGCGATCCTTACACCATCTACGCCAAGCATATTCTCAAGCTGCGGCCGCTCGATGCGGTCGACACGCCGCCGGGAGCGCGCGACCGCGGCACCGTGATCCACGGCGCCATCGGCCAATTCACCGAACAATATGCGAAGGCCCTGCCCGCCGACCCGCTTGGCGCATTGATCGCGCTCGGCGAAAAGCATTTCGCGCCGCTGCAGGATTATCCGGAGGCGCGCGCATTCTGGTGGCCCCGTTTCCTGCGCATCGCGCGATGGTTCATCGCCTGGGAGGCGCAGCGGCGCGCCAATGCGAGCGCACTGCATGTCGAGGTAAAGGGCGAACATAAAATCGCGATCGACAAATGGACCTTCAAACTCACGACGCGAGCCGACCGCATCGAGCAACTCGCCGATGGCTCGTTCGCGATTCTCGATTACAAGACGGGCTCCACACCCACCGAGCCACAGGTGCGCAGCGGGCTTTCGCCGCAGCTCACGCTTGAAGGTGCGATCCTGCGCCAGGGCGGCTTCAAAGGCGTGACGCCCGGTTCGCTCAGCGAATTCGCTTACGTCTCGCTGCGCGGGCGCGACCCGGCCGGCGAAGAGAAGCCGATCGAGTTCAAGGAGGGCACCGCGGACTTTCAGGCCGACAAGGCGCTGGCGCGGCTCAACGGCGTGGTGGCACGCTTTGCCGATGTGCAGACGCCGTACCGGTCGCTGGTCAGTCCGATGTGGAAGGCGCGATACGGCGATTACGATCATCTGGCGCGCGTCGCCGAATGGTCCGCCGGCGGCGAGGACGAGGAAGGCGAGGCATGAGCGTTCCCGCCGAGGTCGTCAAAGTCCAGCACGACGCATCCGACCCGGCCGCATCCGCGTGGGTCGCGGCGAATGCGGGCTCCGGCAAGACGCACGTACTGGCGCAACGGGTGATACGGTTACTGCTGCGCGGAACGCCGCCGGAGAAAATCCTTTGCCTCACCTACACCAAGGCCGCCGCTGCCAACATGGCGAACCGCGTGTTCCGCGAGCTGGCGAAGTGGACGCCGCTGTCGGACGACGAACTCGACACGGAGATTCTCAGGGTCGAGGGCCGCAAGCCGGACGCGACCCGCCGGCTGCGCGCACGCCGGTTGTTCGCGCAGGCACTCGACACGCCCGGCGGGCTGAAGGTGCAGACGATCCACGCATTCTGCACCCGGCTGTTGCACCAGTTTCCGTTCGAGGCGGAAGTTGCGGCGCGCTTCGACGTGCTGGAGGAGCGCACCCAATCCGAGCTGATCGACCGGCAGCGCATGGCGGTGCTGCTGAAAGCCGCCGCCGAGCCGGCCAGCGACCTTGGGCGCGCGCTCAGCGCCGCCATCACGGCGGCCGCGGACATGACCTTCAACGAGATGATCGTGGAGGCGATCGGGCGGCGTGACGAACTGACCGCGTGGGTCGCGCATGCGGGCGGCGTCGCGTCGGCGATTGCGGAGCTCTCGCGCGCACTCGGCATCGACCCCGCCGAGACGGCTGATTGCATCGCAAACGAGTTCTTCGACAAATCGCTGATTGCGGAAAGTGAATATCCCGCTGTCATTGCCGCGCTACGGCAGGGATCAAAGATCGACAACGACGCCGCAGGCCTGCTGCACTCGCTTGCCGGCTTGCACCAAGACGATCGCCTGAGAACCTATCTGTCGATCTTCTGTACCGCCGACCTGAAGCCGCGCGCGCGCGTCGCGACCAACGCGATTCGAGACAATCACCGGATTTGGTTCGACCGGTTGAAAAATGAGCAGGACCGAGTATGTGCGCTGCTTGCGCGCCGCCGCGCGGTCGAGACGCGCGAGCGCACCGCCGCACTCGTGACCATCGTGATGGAGGTCATCGCGCGCTACCGCGCCGAGAAGGAGCGTCGCGGTTTGCTCGATTATGAGGACCTGATCGACAAAGCGCTGCACCTGCTCACCGGAGAGCAGGCCAAATGGGTGCACTACAAACTCGACCTCGGCATCGATCATGTGCTGATCGATGAGGCGCAGGACACGAGCCCCAAGCAGTGGGAGATCGTGCGGCGTCTGACCGCGGAGTTCTTCGCAGGGGTCGGCGCCCGCGAGGTGACGCGCTCGATCTTCGCGGTCGGCGACGAGAAGCAGTCGATATTTTCGTTCCAGGGGGCGGCGCCGGCGCAGTTCGAAGAAAACCGGCGGCACTATGCGAACGCACTCAAGACCGCCGGAATGCGTTTCACCGACGTCGCGTTCAAAGCCTCGTTCCGCTCGGCTCCTCTGGTGCTGGAAGCCGTCGACGCGGTGTTCAGGCCCGAAGCCGCACATGCCGGCCTTACGGAGGTGAAGGGCGCGACCGTGCATGAGGCCGTGCGCGAGAATGCGCCGGGGCTCGTCGAGCTGTGGCCGATGATCGAGCCCGACGAGAAGGTCAAGCTCGAGGGCTGGGACGCGCCCTTCGACGAGCAGCAGGAGACGAGCCCGCGCGTGCGCCTTGCTCACAAGATCGCGCGAGCCGTCAAGGAATGGCTACGGCGCGGCGATCTCGTCGGCGACGGCGGAGAGCGGCATGCGGCGCATGCAGGCGACATCCTGGTGCTGGTGCGCCAGCGCGGCGCGCTGTTCAACGCCATCATCTATGAGCTCAAGCGTGCGGGCGTCGCGGTCGCGGGCGCTGACCGGCTGACGCTCACCGAGCACATCGCCGTGATGGACCTGATGGCGCTTGCCGATGCGCTGCTGCTTCCCGAGGACGACCTCGCGCTCGCGACCGTGCTGAAGAGCCCGCTGTTCGGACTAACCGAGGAACAGATCTTCACGCTCGCATGGGACCGCAAGACATCGCTGCGCGCGACCTTGCGGGCGCGGGCGAATGAAATGGATTTTGTCGGCGCAAACGCGCGGCTCGACCGCTATGCCGAGTGGGCGCGGCATCTTTCCCCCTTCGGGTTCTACGCGCGCATCCTCGGACCGGAACGCGGGCGCGCCGCTTTCTACGCCCGACTCGGACCGGAGGCGGCCGACGCGCTTGATGAATTTCTCGAGCTCGCGCTGCTCTATGAGCGCGGCGAGGCGCCAACCCTGCAGGGTTTCGTCGCATGGCTGCGCGCCGGAGAGACCGAGGTGAAGCGCGACATGGACATCGCGCGCGACGAGGTGCGTGTGATGACGGTGCACGGCGCCAAGGGCCTCGAAGCGCCGATCGTGATCCTCGCCGATACGGTGACGCCACCCAAGGGCCCCAAGGAGCCGCGGTTGCTCAGCTTGCCGGTCGAGAAGGCTGCGCCGGGCACGCCGCATCGTATCGTGTGGGCGGGAAAGAAAGGCGACGACGTGCCGCCCGTCGCGAATGCCCGCGCCAAAGCCGTTGCGGCGGCCGAGGACGAATACCGGCGGCTTCTCTACGTGGCGATGACGCGCGCGGCCGACCGGCTGGTGGTGGCGGGCTCGCGCGGCGTGCAGAAGATGCCAGATGGCTGCTGGTACGAGCTGATCGCGCAGGCGCTCGGGTCGGAGGCAATCGAAGAGCCTGCCGACGATGGCGATGGGGTGGTGCTGCGCTGGCGCCGGTCGGAGGGGATCGAGGTAGGTGAAGCGACGGCGGGTGCGGAGGTACCCCACGAAAAACCTCCTGATTGGCTCACGCGCAATGCGCCGGCCGAAAGCGCGCCCCGCGTGATTTCGCCGTCGCTCGCCGATCGCGGCGGCACGCGACGCAGAAGCCTCGGCGATCCTCGCGCGCTGGCACGCGGCCGCATCGTCCATCGCCTGCTGCAGGCGTTGCCTGCCCTGCCCGCAAATCGCCGCGCCGAGGCCGCGGGCAAGCATCTCGCGCGGGCCAAGGACCTCGATGCGGCGGAACGTGAAACCCTGCTCCGTGAGGTAATGGGGATTATCGAGGATGCACGCTTCGCGTCCTTGTTCACAGAAAGCTCGCGCGCCGAGGTGCCGGTCGTCGGCCTCCTCGCAGGGGCGGGACGAGTCTCCGGCCAGGTCGACCGCCTTGCCGTGACCGCCAGCGAGGTGCTGATCGCCGACTACAAATCGGACCGCGTGATACCCGCCGATGTGGAGAACATCTCGCCCGAACACATGCGCCAGCTGGCGCTTTACCGCGCGGTGTTGCGCAAGCTCTATCCGAATCACACGGTGCGTGCCGTACTGGTGTTCACTGCCGGTCCGCGGCTCATCGAGCTGCCGGCGGCGCTGCTTGACGCTGAACTGTCAAGCCTTGTCACAGGTTAAGACGCGCAAGAACACTCAGCCGTGATGGCTCCTTGACGCTCGCCCCGCCCATCCATACGTTCCCCGCCATCTGGAGGGGCGTTTCGCCCGCAACCCGAAAAAGCCTTCAAACAACCGAGGTGCCCCATGGGCGTTGCAAAGGTTTCCGACGCGGATTTCGAGGCCCAGGTGCTCAAGAGCGCCGAGCCTGTGGTGGTGGATTTCTGGGCCGAGTGGTGCGGGCCCTGCCGCATGATCGCGCCGGCGCTGGAAGAGATTGCCGGCACCATGGGTGGGAAGGTCAAGATCGTGAAGCTCAACGTCGACGAGAACCCGGCGACGGCGGCAAAATACGGGATCATGTCCATTCCGACGCTGATGCTGTTCAAGAACGGCGAGCTCGCCTCGCGCCAGGTCGGCGCCGCGCCGAAGCAGAAGCTGGAGCAGTGGATCACGACCGCGACGGCCTGACGCGCAAACTAAATTTGTCCGGACGGCCGGCCGAAAGGCCGGCCATTTGCGTTAAGGGAGGCGATGCCGCTCAAGCCGCCCATCCCGCCGATGGAAGCGACCTCGGTCGATACCATTCCGGTTGGGCCGGAGTGGCAGTACGAGCCGAAATGGGACGGCTTCCGCTGCCTGGTGTTTCGCCATGGAGACAAGATCGAGTTGCAGTCGAAGGCCGGCAAGCCGCTGACGCGCTATTTCCCCGACGTGGTTGAAAGCGCGCGGGCGCTTCCAGCAAGACAGTTCGTGCTCGATGGCGAGATCGTGGTGCCGCGCGGGCACGCGTTTTCGTTCGACGATCTGTTACAGCGCATTCATCCCGCGGCCTCACGCATCGCCAGGCTTGCGCGGGAGACGCCCGCACTGCTCATCGTGTTCGACTTGCTGGAAGACGAGCGCGGCAACGCATTGTTGGCGCTGCCGCTTGCAGAACGGCGGCCGAAACTCGAGGCATTCGCGAAAAAGAACTTTCGTGGCGAGGGCGTGCGGCTTTCACCCGCGACCGTCAGGCTGTCGAATGCGAAAGGCTGGCTGCAACGAGTCGGCACCACGCTCGACGGCATCATCGCCAAGCGCCGCGATGCGCCCTATGCGGCCGGCACGCGCGACGCGATGGTGAAGGTGAAGAACTACCGCAGCGCGGACTGCGTGGTCGGCGGCTTTCGCTATGGGACGAACAGCAAGCTCGTCGGCTCGCTGCTGCTCGGGCTCTACGACGGCGCGGGACTGTTGCATCATGTCGGCTTCACGTCATCGATCGCGCGCTCGGAAAAGCCCGCGCTCACCGCAAAGCTCGAAAAGCTCAAAGGCGGGCCGGGCTTCACCGGCAATACGCCGGGCGGGCCGAGCCGCTGGTCGACGGAACGCTCGGCCGAATGGGTGCCGCTCGAGTCCAGGCTTGTGGTCGAGGTCTGCTACGACCATTTCTCCGGAGAACGCTTCCGCCATGGCACGCGGCTGATGCGCTGGCGCCCCGACAAGGCGCCGGAGCAATGCACGATGGAGCAGGTGAAGCAGAGACGCGCGGATTTAATGAAGTTGTTGAAGTGACGCCGCGCGGCGGCGTCATCATCCGCGCAGGCGGATGATCCAGTAATCACCGGCACCTGTTGTGGTTACTGGGTCCCCGCCTTCGCGGGGACGACGAGGGGAGCGGGAGGCTCACACCAACTCCGTCCCGTTCGCCGCGAGGACCTCGCCCGCGAGATAGAGCGAGCCGGTGATCAGGATGCGCGGGGGCGGATCGAAGCCGAGCGCGCCGATCTTCGTCAGCGCATCTTCGATCCTCTCGGCGGGATCGGCCGGCATGCCGGCAGCGCGGGCGGACGCCGCGATCTCCTCGGCCGGCACGCCCTTCTCCTGGTGGATCGGCACGCCGAACACGCGCCGCACCAGACCGGTGAAGTTGCGCAGGAAGGCGGAACGATCCTTGGTGCTCAGCATGCCGACGACGAGGACCAGCGGGCGCGACACGCGCTCCTCGAGATCGCCGAGCGCCGCCGCGATTGCGCGCCCGCCATCCGCGTTGTGGCCGCCGTCGAGCCATAGCTCCGCGCCCGCGGGCGCAAGCGAGACGAGCTTGCCGCTGGTGAGACGCTGCAGCCGTGCCGGCCATTCGGCGCGCATCAGCCCTTGCTCGATCGCTTTCGCAGGAAGCTGCACGCCCGCCGCGCGCAGCGCCGCGATCGCGGTGCCGGCATTATCGAACTGGTGTCGGCCGAACAGTCTTGGCGGCGGCAGGTCGAGCAGACCCTTCTCGTCCTGGTAGACGAGCCGCCCGTGCTCCACGCCGGAATGCCACTGCTGGCCTGACGCATGCAGTGGCGCGCGCGCCCGCTCGGCATGACGCTCCAGCACCGCGGCGACGAGATCGGTTTGCGGAGAAATCACAGCCGGTACGCCGGCGCGGAAGATGCCGGCTTTCTCGGCCGCGATCTTCTCGATCGTATCGCCGAGAAACTCGACGTGATCCATCGAGACCGGCGTCACCACGCTCGCGAGCGGGCGATCGATCACATTGGTGGCATCGAGCCGCCCGCCCAGCCCCACTTCGAGCAGCAGAAAATCCGCGGGGTTTCGGGCGAACAGGACGAACGCCGCCGCGGTCTCGATCTCGAATAATGTGATCGGAGAATCGCCATTGGCGCGCTCGCATTCGGCCAAGGCATCGGCAAGCTCGGCGTCCGACACAAGGAGGCCGCCGGCGCGCGAGCCGAGCCGGAAGCGCTCGTTGACGCGCACCAGGTTGGGCGACGTATACACATGCACGCTATTGTCGGCCGCCTCCAGCATGGCGCGCAGGAACGCAATCGTCGAACCCTTGCCGTTGGTGCCGGCGACGTGAATGACCGGCGGCACGCGCCTTTCCGGATTGCCGAGCCGCTCCAGCACGCGGCGCATGCGGTCGAGCGACAGATCGATGCGCTTGGGGTGCAGCGCGAGCAGCCGCGCCAGAATCGAATCGACGGGAGTCATGGAAACTATTCGGCCGCGGCGGCGGTCGGCGGCAAAATTTCGGCGGGCGCGGGCTTCGGCACCTCGCGGGCCGGCGCCTTGGTGAGCACGCGGCAGAGCCGCGCCAGCGTCGGCTTCAGCTCGTGGCGATGCACCACGAGATCCACCATGCCGTGCTCCTTGAGATACTCCCCGCGCTGGAATCCCTCGGGCAGCTTCTCGCGGATGGTCTGTTCGATGACGCGCGGGCCGGCAAAGCCGATCAGAGCGCCCGGCTCGGCAAGATGCACGTCGCCGAGCATCGCGTACGACGCAGTGACGCCGCCGGTGGTCGGATTCGTCAGCACCACGATGTAGGGCCTCTTCGCCTCGCGCAGCATCTCGACCGCGACCGTGGTGCGCGGCAGCTGCATCAGCGCCAAAATTCCCTCCTGCATGCGCGCGCCGCCGGAAGCCGCGAACATGATGAAGGGCGTACCCTTCTGCGCGGCGGTCTCCAGGCCCTTGATCACCGCCTCGCCCGCCGCCATGCCGAGCGAGCCGCCCATGAAATCGAAATCCTGCACTCCGATGACGACTGGCAATCCGTCCAGTTTGCCGAAGCCCAGCTTGATGGCGTCGTTCATGCCGGTCTTGGTGCGCGCATCTTTGAGGCGATCCGAGTAGCGGCGCTCGTCGCGGAACTTGAGCGGATCGGCCGGCACGTCGGGCACGCCGATGTCGAACCAGATCTCGCCGTCGAACATGGATTTAAGGCGCGCGGTCGCGCCCATGCGCATGTGATAGTTCGACGACGGGATGACGAACTGGTTCGCCTCGACGTCCTTGTAGAACACAAGCTGCCCGGT
>Ga0310810_10012204_pt1 | contig 10079 bp, 9 predicted proteins | sample NCmetagenome_FD_207641 | JGI IMG/M metagenome (GOLD analysis project Ga0310810, IMG submission 207641) | Soil microbial communities from experimental microcosm in Duke University, North Carolina, United States - NC | ecosystem: Engineered > Artificial ecosystem > Soil microcosm > Unclassified ...
CCGCGAAGCAGTTCGCCAAGCAGGGCCTCGCGATCTAGCTCGGCGTCAAGATCGGCGCCGTACGCGTCGGCAACGATGACGTGACCGTCGACTACACCGACGGTGCGGATGCTGCGCAAACGGCCGTGTTCGACCGGCTGATCGTGTCGATCGGCCGCGTGCCACTGACGGCCGGGCTCGGCGCCGACGTCGTCGGGCTGACGCTCGATGCGCGGGGCTTCGTGGCCGTCGACGACGAATGCAGGACCAATCTCGCCAACGTCTGGGCGATCGGCGACGTCGTGCGAGGTCCGATGCTCGCGCACAAGGCCGAGGACGAAGGTGTTGCGGTCGCAGAGCGCATCGCCGGCCAGCATGGACACGTCGATTTCAACACGATACCGTGGGTCATCTACACGTCGCCCGAGATCGCCTGGGTGGGCAAGACCGAGCAGCAATTGAAGCAGGACGGCGTCGCGTATCGCGCCGGAATGTTTCCGTTCGCTGCGAACGGCCGCGCGCGGGCGCTTGGCGACACGACGGGCTTCGTCAAGTTGCTCGCCGATGCGACGACGGACCGCATACTCGGCATGCACGTCATCGGACCGCAGGCCAGCGAGCTTATCGCCGAGGGGGTCGTCGCGATGGAGTTCGGCGCATCGAGCGAGGACATCGCGCGCATCTGCCATGCGCACCCGACGCTGTCCGAAGTTACGCGCGAAGCGGCGCTTGCCGTCGACAAGCGCACGCTGAATCTTTGATTTGTGCCGCGGACTGAACCGGCCGACCGCTTGATCGAGACATGATCGGGGCCGATTACCCCGGCCAGATCTCGCGCCGCCACGGCGGCCTCATCGAGTATCTCGAACCGCTGCTGGACCAGCGGAATGCGACGCTCGACCACGCACAGATTGCCGCACTCGAAAGATTGCAGCAGCTTGCCGACGAGTTGACGGCGTTCGCCGCGGCGCGCAAGTCGACGTTGCGCCGGCTGTTCTCGGCCCCGGAGATCCCGCGCGGCGTCTACCTGTGGGGCGGCGTCGGCCGCGGCAAGAGCCTCTTGATGGACAGCTTCTTCGCCACTGTCCCGATCAGGCGCAAGGCGCGCGTGCACTTTCACGCGTTCATGCGCGACGTGCACGCATCGCTGGCGACGCTGAAGGACGAGCCGGATCCGCTCGTGAAGGTTGCGCTGCAGATTGCGCGGCACAGCCGGCTGCTTTGCTTCGACGAGTTCCACGTGAACGACATCGCCGACGCTATGATCCTCGGCCGCCTGCTGTCCGCGCTATTCGACAGCGGCGTCGTTCTCGTGACGACGTCGAACTATCCGCCCGACGAACTGTGGCCGCACGGCCTGCTGCGTGACCGCTTCCTGCCGACGATCGCGCTGATCAAGCAGTGGCTCGACATCGTCGAAGTCGATGCGGGTGTCGACTACAGGCTACGCGCGCTCGAGCACGTCGAGGCGTTCCACGTACCTTGCGGCACTGCAGCGGACGCAGCGATGGCCAAGTCGTTCGACGCGATGCGTGGCGGCCCCGACGAGGACACGCAGATGACGATCGACGGCCGCCCGATCTCCGCGCGGCGACGGGCGGGCAGCGTGGTCTGGTTCGACTTTGCCGCGCTCTGCGACGGGCCGCGCTCCCAGCGGGACTATCTGGAGATTGCCCGCCGGTTCGCCGTCGTCTTCGTGTCGGACATTCCCCGGATGGGTTCGGAGACTGCCGATCAGGCACGCCGCTTCACGCTGCTGATCGACATCCTGTACGATCATCGCGTGAAGCTCGTCGCGTCCGCAGCCGTTCCGGCCGACGCGCTGTACAAGGAGGGCCACAATGCGCGCGAATTCCCGCGCACGGTGAGCCGCCTGATGGAGATGCGCACGCACAACTACATTGCGCTGCCGCACGTCACCGACGGTGATGCCGCCGCGCCCCCCCGCTGACTGGACCTTCCGTCTTTTTCGCACAGGAGACTCCGATGCAGACATTCAAGGCCTATCGCACGTTCGAGCAGGACAAGGTCGTGTCGAGTCGTTTCGTCGACTTGTCGATCGACGATCTCGATGCGGGCGACGTCGTGATCCGCACCAAGTATTCGACGATCAACTACAAGGATGCGCTGTCGTACGGCGGAGCGGGCAAGATCATGCGCAAGTTCCCGACCGTCGCCGGCATCGACATGGCAGGTACGGTGGAATCGAGCAACGATCCGCGGTGGAAGCGCGGCGACAAGGTCATCGTCACCGGCTACGACCTCGGCGTCTCGCATGACGGCGGCTATTCCGAATACTGCCGCGTGCCTGCGGATTGGATCGTCCGCCGGCCGGAGAGCATGACGGCGTTCGACGCGATGACGCTCGGCACCGCCGGATTCACCGCGGCGCTTGCGATCCACCTGATGCAGCTCAACGGCCTTGTCCCCGAGAACGGCCCGGTCGCCGTGACCGGCGCGACGGGCGGCGTGGGTTCGGTCGCAATCGAGATCCTGGCGAAGCAGGGCTACGACGTCGTGGCGATCACCGGCAAGGCGCGCGAATCCGATTATCTGCGGCGCATCGGTGCACGCGACGTCATGCTCCGATCGTCGCTCGAGCTCGGGGCCATCCGCCCGCTCGAGAAGGCGACGTGGGCAGGCGCTGTCGACAACCTTGGCGGCGATCTGCTCGCCTGGCTGCTCGCGACTTCGAAGATCGCCGGGACCGTCGCGGCCGTGGGCCTCGCGGCCGACATGAAGCTCAACACGACCGTAGCACCGTTCATCCTGCGTGGCGTGCGGCTCCTCGGCACCGACAGCGCCAACACGCCGATGTCGCTGCGGCAGACGCTGTGGAACAAGCTCGCCGTCGAATGGCGTCCGGATCGCGTGCACGACGAAGTCCGGACGATCGATTTCGACGAGCTGCCCACGCATTTCGATGCCTATCTGAAGGGCATGGTGCGCGGGCGTACCGTCGTGCGCGTGGCCGCCGACACGCATCCTTGACGCGGATCAGTGTTCTGCTCGGCAGAACCCGGTATCAGTAGCGATTGCGCGCCGACCGGCGCATCTTCGAGCCGACGCCATGACGAGCTACGCTGAGTTTCACCGCCGATCGATCGAGGACCGCGACGCGTTCTGGCGCGACGAGGCCGCACTGGTCGACTGGCATACGCCGTTCGAGACCGTCGTCGATTTTTCGAAACCGCCGTTTGCGCGGTGGTTCGTCGGCGGGCGGACCAACCTCTGTCACAACGCTGTCGATCGGCACCTTTCCAAGCGCGCCGACCAGCCGGCGCTGATCTTCATCTCCACGGAGACCGACCAGACGACGCAATACACGTATCGCCAGCTGCACGACGAAGTGAATTGCGTCGCCGCTATGCTCAAGGCCAACGGCGTCGGCCGCGGTGATCGCGTGTTGATCTACATGCCGATGATCGTCGAAGCGGTGTTCGCGATGCTCGCGTGCGCGCGAATCGGCGCCATCCACTCGGTCGTGTTCGGCGGCTTCGCGGCTGCGAGCCTCGCCACGCGGATCGACGACGCGCGACCCACGCTGCTCGTCACGGCCGACGCCGGCATGCGCAGCGGCAAGGTGATTGCCTACAAGCCGCTCGTCGACGAAGCGCTGAAAATCGCCCGCCATCCGCCGCGGCGCGTCATCCTCGTCAACCGCGGACTCGACTCCGAGCTGGACATGCAGGGCGGGCGCGACGTCGACTATGCGACGCTGCGTGCCGCGCACGCCGGCGCGCGCGTGCCGTGCGAATGGATGGAATCATCCGACCCGTCGTACATCCTGTTCACGTCCGGGACGACCGGGCTGCCCAAAGGCGTGCAGCGCGACACAGGCGGCTATGCCGTAGCGCTGGCGTCGTCGATGCGTCGGATCTTCTGCCTCGAGCCCGGCGAGCCGATGTTCTGCACCAGCGACATCGGCTGGGTCGTCGGCCACTCGTACATCGTCTATGGCCCGCTGATCAACGGCTCGCCGACGATCATGTACGAGGGGCTGCCGATCCGTCCCGACGCCGGCATCTGGTGGAAGATCGTCGAAGAGCACAAGGTCAAGACGATGTTCAGCTCGCCCACGGCGATTCGCGTGCTGAAGAAGCAGGACGTCGCGTTCATGCGCCGCCACGACCTCAAGTCGCTGCGCTACCTGTTCCTCGCGGGCGAGCCGCTGGACGAGCCAACGGCGCGCTGGGCCTCCGACGCGCTCGGCGTGGCGATCGTCGACAACTACTGGCAGACGGAGTCGGGCTGGCCGATCCTGTCGGCGCAGCTCGGCGTCGAGGATACGCCGCGCAAGTTCGGCTCGCCGTCCTTTCCCGTGTACGGCTTCGACGTGAAGCTCGTCGACGGCAACACGGGTCGCGACGTCGCCGCCGGCGAGAAAGGCGTGCTGACGATCGCGCCGCCGCTGCCGCCGGGCTGCATGACGACGGTCTGGGGCAACGACGCGCGGTTCGTGTCGACGTATTTCGAGACGATTCCCGAACGCCAGCTCTACTCGACGTTCGACTGGGCGACTCGCGACGCCGACGGGTATTACTTCGTGCTGGGACGCACCGACGACGTCATCAACGTCGCCGGCCACCGGATCGGCACGCGGGAGATCGAGGAAGCGGTGCAGGCGCACGCCGGCATCGCCGAAGTCGCCGTCGTCGGCATCCACGACGAGCTGAAGGGCCAGGTGCCGATCGCGTTTTGCGTGGTGAAGGACCCGTCGCGCGTGGCGGACACGTCGGCCAGCGAGACGATGCGCCGCGAGGTGATGCAGACGGTCGATCACGAGCTCGGCGCGATCGCGCGGCCATCGACGGTCTATTTCGTGTCGCTGCTGCCCAAGACACGCTCGGGGAAGCTTCTGCGCCGGTCGATCCAGGCGCTTGCCGAGGCTCGCGACCCGGGCGACCTGACGACGATCGAGGATCCGGCCGCACTCGAGCAGATCCGCGTGGCGCTGGCCCCGGACGCTGACTGATCGCCGTTACCACCGGCCGCGGACCGGGCTCGCCCGATAGGCGATAATGCGGGTTTGCCCGCGATCGCCTTCGTGTCCGAAGCCACTGCCCCCGCCGCCTGCGTGCCGCTGTCCGAAGTGACGCGAGGCGGCGTCGTCGAAAGCGTCCACGCCGGTGCCGTCGCGGTCGTGGACGGGAACGGTCGGCTGCTGCACTCCGCCGGTGATCCGTACACGCTGACGTTCACCCGCAGCGCGCTCAAGCCGTTGCAGGCCCTGCCGTTTGTCGCCGGCGACGGCGTCGCACGGTTCGGCTTTTCGCCGGCACAGGTAGCGTTGATGTGCGCCAGCCACTCCGGCGAGCCCCGCCACGTCGAGGCGGTGGCGGACATGCTCGCGCGCGCCGGGTGCTCGGCGGCCGACCTTCAATGCGGCACGCACGCCCCTGGATTTTACGAAGCACGCGGTGAGGTGCCTCCGCCACCGCCCTATTCGACGCTGCAGCACAACTGCTCGGGCAAGCACAGCGCGATGCTCGCCTATTGCGTGCAGTGCGGCCACGACAAGTCCGACTATCTCGCGTACGACCATCCGCTGCAGCAGGCGATCCGCCGCGCCGTCGCGTGCTTTACCGGCGTTGCGGAGGCGAGGCTCGTCGCCGGCATCGACGGCTGCTCGGCGCCGAACTACGCGGTGCCGCTGGCATCGCTGGCGGGAGCGTTCGCCCGGCTCGCCGGTGCCGAGGTCGATGCCGACTACGGGACGGCGCCCCGCGCACTCGCCAACGCGATGATTGCGCACCCGGAAATGGTTTCGGGCGAGCGCCGCAGCGATCTCGCGCTGATGCAGGCGGGCCGCGGCGACTGGGTGACGAAGATCGGCGCAGAGGGCGTCCAGGCGATCGGCGTCCGCAGCCGTGGGCTTGGCATCGCGATCAAGGTCGCTGACGGCCAGAAACGGGGCCTCTATCCGGCGATCGTTGCCGTGCTCGACGCGCTGGGCTTGCTCGACGCGACCGCCCGGGCGGCGCTGGCGCCGTGGGGTCGCCGGCCGATTCGCAACTACCGAGGCATCGAAACCGGAGAAGTGCGTCCGGTCGTGAGGTTGACGCCACAGTCGCACCCTTCTGCGCTCGCCCGCGCATGAGACGCTGAACTTGGACCGCGCCAAATGGTCTGTTGCTGCAAGTGTGCGCCACGCGCCTTCCACGGCGCCCTCGCGGGGGCTGTGGCGGTCCTGCCGGCAGCCGCGCCCGCCGTTCGGCGGGCATAACAACGAAATGAATCAGGGACTGCCCGCGGATGGGTGATCGCGAAGTCGATCATGAGCTCGTGCTGCGAGCGCAACGGGGTGACAAGCGTGCTTTCGAGCTGCTGGTGGCGAAGTACCAGCGCAAGCTCGGACGGTTGTTGTCGCGGCTGGTACGCGACCCGGCAGAGGTGGAGGACGTGACGCAGGAAGCTTTCATCAAGGCTTACCGCGCGCTGCCGAGCTTTCGGGGCGACAGTGCGTTTTATACGTGGCTGTACCGGATTGCGATCAACACGGCGAAGAACTACCTTGTCGCCATGGGAAGGCGGGCGCCGACGTCGACGGGTTTCGACCATGAGGATGCCGAAAGCTTCGAGGATGCCGAGCAGTTGCGGGACTCGGCGACACCGGAAGCCGAGTTGCTGGGAAAGCAGATTGCCGCGACGGTGAATCGCGCGATGGAGCGGTTGCCCGACGACCTGCGCACGGCTATCACGCTGCGTGAGATCGAAGGATTGAGCTACGAGGAAATTGCGAGCGTCATGAACTGTCCGATCGGCACCGTGCGGTCGCGGATCTTTCGCGCACGGGAATCGATTGCGGCCGATCTGCGACCGCTGCTCGGCACGGATGAAAACCGGAGATGGTGATGAACGAGAGAATTTCGCGTCTGATGGATGGTGATATCGACGCGGCGGAAATGGACGGTCTGCTGGTCACGCTCAAAAGCGATGCCGCAATGGCTACGTGGAGCTGCTACCACACGATTGGCGACGCACTTCGCGGCGAGCCCGCCGTGACTCGCGGCGTCGGCATGGCGGTGGCGCGGCAGCTCGTCAGTGAGCCGACGGTGCTGGCGCCGCGTGCGTCGCCCGCGTCGCGAACGGCGTCGTGGGCCTGGGCGGCTGCGGCGTCGGTTGCGGCGGCCACCGTCGTCGGCTGGACCGCGTATTCGCTGATCGACGCCACGCCGGCAGGCTTTGCGAAGGCGGGCGAAGCGGGCGGCATGCGGGCGGCGCAGGCGCGGCAGATCACGGTCCCCCCCGACTACCTGCTTGCGCACCAGGAATACGCGCCTGCGAATGCGTTGCAAAGCGTCGGCCCGTACTTGCGCGACGTGGCTGCGACGACGCCGCCGCTGCGTCCCGCCGTCGCCGAATGAGCGCGCGCGCCTACTGACCCTTCGACGATCGATGCAGCGCGCATTGCGCAGTTCGCGGTTCTTTGTCGGCCGGTTCGCACCGGCCGTATTTGTGCTGGCGCTCGTCGCAACCAGCGCGCGTGCCGACGACGCGATGCAATGGCTCGCGCGCGCGTCTCAGGCGGCGCGCCAGCTCGACTACGTCGGCACGATCGTCTACCAGATCGGTCCGCGCGTGGAGTCGTCGCGGATCACTCACCTGTACCTGGATAACCGCGAATTCGCGAAGCTCGTCAACCTCGACGGACCGGCGCGCGAGGTCGTGCGCAACGACGGCGAGCTCCGCTGCTATTACCCCGATGCGAAGCTCGTCCGCGTCGAGCCGGGTACGTTTCGCAACGTGTTCCCGTCGTTGTCGGTCGAGCAGCAGCAATCATTGTCCCGGTATTACGCGTTTCGCGTCGTCGGCGACGACCGCGTCGGCGGCCGGCCCGTGCAGGTCGTCGTATTCGAGCCGAAGGACGGTTTGCGATATGGCCACCGCTTCTGGTCCGACGGTGCCACCGGCCTGTTGCTCAAGGCGCGCGTGCTGAACGAGCGTGGGGAGCCGATCGAGCAGTTTGCATTCAGCGACCTCACGATCAATGCGCGCATCGAGCGCTCGATGGTCGAGCCGTCGTGGCCGGTCGTCCCGCCCGACTGGAAGACGCTGGAGAGCGCGGCGGGCGACGTCGTTCAGCAAGCCACCGGCTGGATGGTCGCGCGGATGCCGCCCGGATTCGAGAAGATCATGGAGGGTTTCCGCAAGCTGCGCGGACGCCGCGAGCGCGTCGCCCATCTCGTGTACTCCGACGGCCTCGTTTCCGTCAGCGTGTTCATCGAGCCGCTGACGAGCGCCGCCGCGCCCGCCGGTTTCATGCAGAAAGGCGGGCTCAATGTCTACAGTGTCAAGCAGGACGATTACCTGATCACCGTGATGGGCGAGACGCCCGGCGCGACCGTGCGCCAGATCGCCCATTCCGTCACTCGGCGCTGACCGTTCACCGCACCGTCCATCACCTGACCTACAAGAGGAACGTCATGTTCTCGCCCGCAAAATCGCTCGTCACCGCGTTCGGCACCGCGCTCGTCGCGTTGCTTCCGCTCGTGGCGCCGTCGGCTGCGCTCGCGCAGGGACGCCCTGGGCTGCTGCCCGATTTCACCGAACTGTACGAGCGCCAGGGTCCGGCAGTCGTCTCCATCGACGTAACGCAGAAGGCGCGCCGCCAGCGCACACCGGACATCTCGGAAGACGATCCGTTCTATGAGTTCTTCCGTCGATTCGGACAGATTCCGCGCAACGGCCCTGGCGGTCAGCAACGCGAGTTCGAAACGCAGTCGACGGGGTCGGGCTTCATCTTCTCGAGCGACGGTTACATCGTGACGAATGCGCACGTCGTCGACGAATCGAACGAAGTCACGGTGCGGCTCACCGACAAGCGCGAGTTCATCGCGAAGGTCATCGGCACCGACAAGCGCACCGACGTCGCGCTGCTGAAGATCGAGGCGAAGGACCTGCCGAAGGTCGCGATCGGTGATCCCGACAAGCTGAAAGTCGGCGAGTGGGTCGTCGCAATCGGCAAGCCGTTCGGGCTCGAGAACACGATGACGGCGGGAATCGTCAGCGCGAAGGGCCGTGACCTGCCGCAGGAAAACCTGGTGCCGTTCATCCAGACGGACGTCGCGATCAATCCGGGCAATTCCGGCGGACCGCTGTTCAACATGAAGGGCGAGGTCGTCGGCATCAATTCGCTGATCTACTCGCGCACCGGCGGTTACATGGGCCTCGCGTTCGCCGTGCCGATCGACATCGCGATGAACGCGGTGAGCCAGTTGCGCGAAAAAGGCCGCGTGACGCGCGGACGCATCGGCGTGCAGATCCAGGAGCTGACGAAGGAGTCGGCGGAAGCGTTCGGCCTGAAGCAGGCGAGCGGTGCACTCGTCAATGGCGTCGAGAAGGACGGACCGTCGGCGAAGGCCGGCGTCGAATCCGGCGACATCATTCTCAAGGTCGACGGTCGTGACGTCCGGTCATCGACCGACCTGCCGCGGATTATCACGGCGATCCGGCCGGGCACGAAGATCACGCTGACCGTCTGGCGCAAGGGCGCGCAGAAGGACCTGGCCGTCACCGTCGCCGAGATGAAGGAAGATGTCGCATCGGTGCAGCCGCGGCGCGGCACGCCGGCGCCGAAGGAGAAGGCGAAGCCCAACCGGATGGGCCTCGTGCTGTCGGACCTGACCGACGAGCAGCGCAAGGAACTCGACCTGAAGTCGGGTGCGGTGCTGATCGAAGACGTCGTCGGCGTCGTGCGCGGCAACGTTCAGCCGGGCGACGTCATCCTGGCGATCATCCAGAAAGGCGTGCCCACCGAGGCGAAGTCGGCCGCACAGGTGAACGACGTCCTGGCGAAGCTCGAAAAGGGCGCGTCGGTCACATTCCAGGTGCGTCGCGGCGACAACTCGTTCTACACGACGCTTAAGCTGAGCAACGGCGAGTGACGACGAGTGCGGTGGGCGAGGCCGGCGGCCGGGCCCAGGCACGACGGGCACGGCGCTGCACGAGTCGTGGCCGCCGACACTGAGTCGGTTCGCATGACCGCGATCGCACGAGGAGGCCGAGGCGAGGGCGCGCCAGGAACCGCGGACGACGGCGCCACCGTCCACCTTACGCTCCTCGTTCGCGCCTATTGCCATCTTTGCGACGACATGCGC
>Ga0310810_10012205_pt1 | contig 10078 bp, 9 predicted proteins | sample NCmetagenome_FD_207641 | JGI IMG/M metagenome (GOLD analysis project Ga0310810, IMG submission 207641) | Soil microbial communities from experimental microcosm in Duke University, North Carolina, United States - NC | ecosystem: Engineered > Artificial ecosystem > Soil microcosm > Unclassified ...
ACGTTTTCGTTCCGCGCGAGCCGCAATTCGGTTCGAACAGCCTGACCGGCAACACGTACCAGCCCCAGGCGGCAACCCAGGCACCGGGAAGCAGCGACGAACCGCTCGGACAGTCGGTGGATGCTTCGATGGCAATCGACCGCCGGCTGAATGCTATCTGGCTGCGGGGTTCACCCGATTACATCGAGCAGATGAAAGCGATGATCGCCGCGATCGATATCCCGGTCGACAGCGTCATCCTCGAAACCCAGATGGTTGAGCTCAACGAGACAGGCTCGAAGGCCATCGGCATCGATTTCGCGAACGCCAACGGCCAGATCGGGGTGGTCAGCCTGCATTCCGGCGAGGCGATTCTGCCTGGTGTCCCCTTGCAGGGGTGCGACATTGGCGGGGGCAGTTGCTCGGGTCATGTGACGAGTGCGGCATTCCAGGCTGCGCTATACGCGCAGATCTCCAAGGGGAATGGCCGTATCGTCTCGAAGCCGCGGATCGCGGCCCAAAGCGGATCTACTGCCAAGATTATCACCGGCGATGCCTTGCCTATCCTCACCTCCATCGCTCTTTCGGGCGTCAACGGAGTTCAGCAGCAAGTCCAGTATGTGAACGTCGGAGTGACCCTGCAGATCGCTCCCCGCGTGAGCCCTGACGGTTTCGTGTCGAGCCACATCTATTGCGTCGTATCGAGCGTCACCGGCTATTCGCAGGGGTATCCGACGATCAGCCAGCGGCAGGCCGAAACGGCCGCAACCGTTCGGGACGGCGATTCATTCGTGATCGGCGGGCTCACGCAGGACGAGGATCTGACGACCAAGACCAAGGTGCCGTTGCTTGGCGACATTCCCATTGTTGGACAGGCCTTCCGCACTGACAAGCAGACGCGGAGCAAGACCGAGCTCTATATCATCGTGACGCCGCACATCGTTCACCGCGTCGGCACGATGGCGCTAACGACTGCGCGACAGGAACAATATGACGCTCGGCCGGTGACAACCGTCCCGGCTCCCGAATCCCGCCACTAAGAAAGCTTAGGCGACTGACTTTGCACCTGCGCCGCGAGCGCTGCTTGTCCAGGCGAGGAAGTCCTGCTCGAACATGGGTTCGGAGAAAACGAAGCCTTGCACGGTGTCGCAACCCATGGCGCGCAAGATGTCCGCTTGTGCGACCGTTTCCACGGCTTCGGCAACGACCTCGCACTCCACGCCCTTGATCAGCTGAATCACGGCCTGGACAATCAGCCGCGCCTTCTCGCTCGTGTCGATCTCGGCAATCAATGATGGATCGAGCTTCACCCGGTCGAGTGGCATCGAGCGCAATCTGGCGAGGTTCGAATAGCCGGTGCCGAAGTCGTCGATGGCAATTCGAGCGCCATCCTTACGAAGTGAGGCGATCTCCTCGAGCACCGGGGCGCTGACTTCCATCGCAGCGCTTTCCGTGAACTCGAGCTCGATCATCGACAGCGGTACTCCGGAGTCGGCAAAGGCCTGGCGGAGCCTGACGAAGAAATCCGGCCGTTCCACCTGTCGCGGGCTGATGTTGAAGGCGACACGCCCGTCGAAGCCGTCGCGATGCCAGGCGGCAAGAGTCACGGCGATCTCGGCAACGACCCAATCGCCGATCTCGGCGATGAGGCCTGTCCGCTCAGCGACCGGAATGAAGCTATTGGGCTGCCGAAGACCGTCGCGCGGATGGTTCCAGCGCAGCAGCGCCTCGGCGCCCGCGATCTCGCCTGTAACGAGGCTCATCTGTGGCTGGAAGGCGAGGACGAATTCATTGCGCTGAACGGCTTCACCCAGCGCCTTTTCGGTTTCGACACGCTGCTGATGATCGGCCGCAAGATCCGCATCGAACAGGCAGTGCTGCCCTCCCCCGCTCGACTTCGCGCGGTACATCGCAATGTCGGCGGCACGCATCAGAGCCTCGATGCTGGTCCCGTGATCGGGGGAGATCGCGATACCGATCGAGGCGCCGATGTCGACGCTGTGCGAGCAGAGCTCGAACGGCTCTGAAATCGCGAGCACGATCCGCCGGGCAACGCGCTCTATGTCCGCGACCGAGTCGATTTCCGGGAAGAAGATCGTGAACTCGTCACCGGCGAGCCTGGCGAGCAGCGGCCGGGTCCGCGCGCTGCCGTTGAACTCCGCATTCACAACGACGCGAAGCCGGTTTGCGACCATGATCAACAGCTGGTCACCCCGGGCGTGACCCAGGCTGTCGTTGACCATCTTGAAGCGGTCAAGGTCGACGAACAGCATGGCAGATCGTGCGTCGTCCAGCGTTTCGCTCATCAGCTTGTCAGCTTCGGACCGAAAATGAAGCCTGTTCGGCAATGACGTCACCGGATCGTACATCCCCAGCGCGTGTGCATTTTCGATGGAGGCTCGAACCTCGGCGAACAGGCTGTCGACCGCCGCCGCGAGCTTGGGCATCGTGCGCTGGACTGCCGCCGGTGCAGGAGACACGAGGTCCCCCTCCTCCACCGCAAGAAGCCGGTCGCTCAGGGCAGCGAGCGCGCGGGCGCTCTCGCTGTTCGGGCGTTCGGCAGCAACATAGCTGACAAGGAGGCAAAAGGCCCCGGCCACCATCGCGGCCACGACTTTCTCGTCGAACTCGGTCAGGTACAGCAGCGCCGTCAGCGAAAAGAGAAACGACGCGGCTCCGGCGGCACACGACAGGATCGCGTTGCTGATCTTCTGGGCCGTGCCTGCCTTCATGATGCGGATGCGCCTCGCCGGGCGGAATGGCTCCGCCTACACACCCGCGTTAACGAATCGAGGTTAAGAAAACGTCAGCGGTCGGAGACATTCCGGCGCAGGACCAGATAGAGACTGCCGCCGCCGCCATGACGGCGATGCGCACCGCGTACGGCGGCGATATCCCGCGAATGTCGCGATGCCGCGAGCCAGTCATGGACCGCTGCCCTGATGCGGCCGCGCTGAACCGGCGGTTCGCCTGCTCGATGATGGCCGGTGATCAGCAATATTACCCGCTCGCCGCGTGTGATCGCTTGTTCGAGCGCGCGGTCGATGGCTGTCCAAGCGCCGTCCAGATTCATGCCGTGAAGATCGAGCACTCGGTCCGGCTCGACGGAACCGCTCCTCAGCCGACGATCCCAAGTCCCGTCGAGCGTCTTTCCTGCGATCGGAATTGGCTTCGCGGGAACCGTCGCTATCGGCTTCGTGATCGCATTTGCCGCGTTGCGCTCAATCGAGATTGTAGGCTGTTCCTGGGTGGCATTGAAGTCAGTGCGGTCGCGTGAAAGCGGCCGGATCGTCGCTGCGACCTTGGCCCAGAGCTCGGCCTCTTCAGGGCTGAGCGAGCGCACGGGCCGCCGTGCCCTTAGGCACCAGGATCAAAGCCTCGCCGTTCGCCGACATGCCTCCTGCGATTGCAGCCGCGTCCGAGCCCGCGCCCCAGTAGGTATCGAAGCGGTTCGGCCCCTTGATCGCGCCGCCGGTATCCTGCGCGACCCAGATGCCATCGACCTCCGCCCGGTCTGCTCGCTCCAGATAGATCGGCGCACCGAGCGGCACGTAATTGGGATCGGCGGCGACCGTTGTCTGGTCAACGATTGGGACGTTGAGCGCCCCGTATGGCGCCGCTCCAGGAACTTGCTTGAAGAAGATGTACGACAGGTTCTCGCGCATCAGCTCGCGGCCCTGGTCGGGATTGGCCCGGATCCAGTCCTTGATCGCCTGCATGCTGGCGCCGCCCGCCGGCAGGATGTTGCGCTCGCGAAGCAGCCTGCCGATTGCCACATAATCGCGGCCGTTCTGACCGGCGTAGCCGATCTGCATGGTCGAGCCGTCGTCGAACCGGACCAACGCCGACCCCTGGATCTCGGCGAAGAACAGTTCGACCGGGTCCTTGGCCCAGGCGAGTTCGAGCCCTTTGCCTGCTATTGCGCCGTCTTCGATCTCCGGCCGTGTATAATAAAGGACGCAAGTCCCGGTCTCGTCGATCCGCCCGCGGCCTGTCCCACCGTCGGGACGCGTGCACCGGACCAGGTCGGACGGCACTCGATAGATCGGAACATATCCCGGCCCGGGCGACCGCGAACCCTGGATTTCAGGCTCATAATAGCCCGTGGCAAACGCGCGGGCGTCGCCGACCTTCACCCAGTCGAAACCGTAATAGAAGAACCCCGGCGCAAAGTTTGCGTCGAGGGTCGCCGCCTGGGCGCAGAGCTGCTGCCAGTCAGTGCCCTTGGTAAGCCCGGACGCATCGGTCCGGGTCATCACCGCAGGGCAACTCGTCCGGAACGCGGCAAGCGCCCTCGCCGCGCGGTCAGCCTTCAGCACGCGCGGCGTGTCGAGCCTCACCCCCGTGTCGACGGCGTTTCGGCCGACGGGCGACGGCGGCGGTACGGGAACAGGCGTGGGTGCTGGTGCTGGCGATGGAGCTGGCGCGGCCGGGGGCGCCCCAGCGGGCACTGTTGGTCGTGTAGCGCAAGCGGAAAGCACAGCGAGAGCGGCGGCCGCAAACAGCCGCTTCACAAACGTCACTCTTCCTCGTCGGTCTCGATCAGAAGCCAGTTCGGATCGCTAGCGGCGGTATCGCGGCGGAAGGTCCACAAGTCGCGAGTCTGCACTGCATCGCTGAGCGACCCGGCAACGACTTGCCCGTCGGAGTTTCTCGTCACCGCCGCAATATCGGCCTCGAAGCGAACACTAATGATCGCCACGCCGCGCTCCAGACTCGCTTCGGAAATCACTGCCTGATCAATCGTGACGAGGCGGTTGTCGAGAGTCAGTCCATCCTTTTGCCGTTGCTTCACCGCCGAAGCGAATGCCTCATAAACGTGAGGCTCGACATGGCTGCCAAGCGCTTCGAGATCGCCCCTCCAGAAGGCCTCCAGGATCATCCGGTAAGCTGCCTTCGCGCCCTCGAGGAAGCGGGCGACGTCGAAGTTCGAATCGGCCGCGAGGATTGCACGGACGCCCGGACCGGCCGTCGGCACGAACGCCATGTCGCCACTGTCTGCCGGAGTTGGTTGCGGAGCGGGTGCCGGCCTCACCTGCGGAGCGGCCCTCGCGTCGGACTCGGCCGGTTTCAAAATCGGCTGTTGCTCATGGCCCGTACGCTCGCCGAGCACGCTGTAAAGGCGAAGCCCGATGAACAGGGCGACAAGTGCGAGGATGACGATAACGGTCAACGGTAAATCCTACTTGCGTCTCAGCTTACTAACATAGTGTCCATATCGTAAATATTCCAACACCAGCCAACGCACGAAGGTGGCATTGCGCCTCATTATGGCGACTGCTAGTCGCTCGGCGATGACGCGCCGCTTTCCGAAAGGCGGCTCTCGATCAGCGCAACCACAGCACAACATCTTGTAAGGACAGCATGAATGGCGGACCAGGAACCAAATGCGGGCGGCAACGGCGCCGACGACAACGGCCAGCCGCAGGTTTCGATCCTAGCGCAATATGTGAAGGATCTTTCGGTGGAAAATCCGAGCGCGCCGCAGGTTTATTCGTGGCAGGTGCAGCCCAGCCTCGACGTCCAGTTCAACCTCAATGCGCAAGCGCAAGGACCCGGCACTCACGAGATCTCGCTGAAATTCGACATTTCGGCCAGGTCCGACAACGGCGCCCATTTCATCGTCGATCTTACCTACGCGGGGCTCTTCGCAATCCGCAATGTGCCTGACGAAGCAATGGCGCCATTCCTCCTGATCGAGGCTCCACGACTCCTGTTCCCGTTCGCCAGGCAGGTCATTTCGGATGCCGTTTCCGGAATGGGCTTTCCGCCGCTGCTGCTCGACCCGATCGACTTTGCCTCGGCCTACATGGCGCAGGTCGAAGCGGCCCAGCAGCAGGCTGGTCTCGCTGGCGGGAACGGCGGCGCAGTCCAGCCAGCGGAAGAACCGACGGAGAGCTAAGGTTTCCATAGCTCGCGGGGGATCGAGCGGATGAATCTCGCCCGTTCGCTTGGATCAGTGGGTGGCTTGACGCTGGTCAGCCGCATACTCGGGCTCGCGCGCGATATGCTGTTCGCCGAATATGTCGGCGCGAACTTTGCCTCCGACGCCTTCGCGGTCGCCTGGCGAATGCCGAATATGTTCAGGGCGCTCTTCGCGGAGGGTGCCTTTTCGGCGGCCTTCATTCCGATGTTCAACAAGAAAGTCGCCGACAAGGACGGACCGGGTTTACCGGCCGGGATCGCGTTCGCCGACGACGCGCTGTCGGTGCTCCTTCCGGCGCTGATACTGATGACCGTGCTCCTGGAAATCCTGGCGTGGCCGGCTACCTACCTGATCTCGCTTGGCTTCCACGGCGCCTCGCACGAGCAATTCGCCTATGCCGTAATGCTCGCGCGTTTCACGTTCCCTTACCTGATGCTGATCTCGCTGGCCTCGTTGCTCGGCGGAATCCTCAATTCGCTTCACAAATTCTGGGTCGCTGCGGCCGCCCCAATCCTGCTCAACATCGCGCAAATCGTTGCGCTCGTCTTTTTCCATACGCACGAGCCGCTCAGCACAACCCGATACCAGGCGATGTCGGTCACGATCGGCGGAGCGCTACAGCTCGTTTGGCTGTTGCAAGCCTGCTGGGCGAGTGGTGTCCGACTGAAGATAAAGCGGCCTACAATCAATGCAGACGTGAAGCGGCTGATGAAACTGATTGCGCCGGCCGCGGCGGGTGCTGGCGCAGTGCAGTTCAACCTGCTCGTCTCGACCGCGCTTGCAACAGGTCTGCTCCCACATGGGTCGGTGACGTACATCTATTATGCGGACCGGCTGAACCAGCTGCCACTCGGTCTTATCGGCATCGGGCTCGGAACGGTCCTGCTTCCGACAATCTCCCACCAGCTCGGCCGCGGCGCTGACACCGAAGCCATGGTGACCCAGAACCGTGGGCTGGAACTCGCGCTGCTGTTCACATTGCCGGCAACTGTAGCGTTGGTGATTTGCGGAGTGCCAATCATCAGGGGGCTACTTCAGCATGGGCAGTTCGACGCGGCTGATGCGGTGAGGACCGGACAGGCGCTGGCCGCCTTCTCGATCGGCCTGCCGTCCTACATCCTCGTGAAGGTCCTGACGCCCGGCTATTACGCGCGCCACGACACGAAGACACCGATGCGCTTCGCGATGATCTCGATCGCGGTCAATCTGGTACTCAACCTCGCGCTGATCGTTCCGCTGAAGCATATGGGGCCGCCGTTGGCGACGGCGCTTGCTTCGACCGTCAACGTCTGGATGCTGTACCATACGCTGAAAAAGCGTGGCCATTTCGAAGCGGACGGAAGGCTCAAGCGGCGCGTTCCCCGGCTCGCGGTCGCGGCGATCCTGATGGGCGTGGCGCTGTATTTCATTGCGCCGGTGCTTGACCCCTACATGACGGGCTCGCTCTTTCGCCGCGCGGGCGGCCTGATTGCGCTTTGCGCCGCAGGCGGAGCCGTTTACGCGGTCGCCTGTTTCGTGACTGGCGGCTTTGTGCTCGATGATCTCAAGCTAATGATGAGGCGAACGCGGCAAGCATGAGTAGTAACGGGACCATGCGCGTCCTTTCCGGAATCCAGCCGACCGGCAATCTGCACTTAGGCAATCTCCTAGGTGCCATCCTGCGGTGGGTGAGAATGCAGGAGGAAGCGGAATGTCTGTTCTTCCTGGCCGACCTCCATGCGCTCACCGTGGACATCGATCCGGCTGAGCTTCGCTCGAATGTTCGGGAGATGGCGGCGGCATTGATCGCGAGCGGAATAGACCCGAAAAAATCCACCCTGTTCCGCCAAAGTGCGGTGACAGCGCATTCGGAGCTCACCTGGATCCTCAACGGCACGGCGCGAATGGGCTGGCTGAACCGAATGACGCAATGGAAGGACAAGGCTGGTAAGAACCGCGAAGGCGCGTCGGTCGCCTTGTTCGACTATCCGGTACTCCAGGCCGCCGACATACTGCTCTACCAGGCAACGCACGTACCGGTGGGCGAGGACCAGAAGCAGCATGTCGAGCTGACGCGCGACATCGCGATCAAGTTCAACAACGACTTCGACGTCGAGCTATTCATCGTCCCCGAGCCTTTCATCGGCGGCGGAACGACGGCGCGGATCATGTCGCTGAGGGACGGCAAGGTGAAAATGTCGAAGTCAGACCCATCGGAGATGAGCCGGGTGCACCTGACCGACAGCGACGACGAGATCGCCCAGAAGATCAGGAAGGCGAAGACCGATCCGGAGCCGCTGCCGGACAAGGCGGAAGAACTCGAGACGCGCCCCGAGGCCAAGAACCTGGTCGGAATCTATGCCGCCGTAACAGAGCTGAGCGTGGACGAGGTTCTAGGACGCTTCGCAGGGCAAGGCTTCGGTCAGTTCAAGCCGGCGCTTGCAGAGGTGCTCATCAATTTGATTGCGCCGATCCGTGCCCGCCTCGCCGACCTGCGCCAGCATCCTGACGAACTCGATAGAATTCTCGCCGAAGGTGCAAGTCGGGCATCCGAGCTTGGGGCGCCGGTATTGGCCCAGGCGAAGGCCGCAGTCGGCCTCTCGTTATAGCCGCGCCCTTGCATACCGACACCAGACCGCTGCCGCTCTCGCAGCGACTTCAGCAGATCGTCGCTGAAGCCGGACCCGATCGCCTTTCGTTTACCGAGCTGGCGTCGCAACTCCATTCGCGCGTGTGGGGTGGCCTGCTGCTCATTTTCGCCGCGATCAACTTGCTTCCGCTGCCCCCAGGCACGAGCGTGTTCTTCGCAATCCCCCTCCTGATCGTTTCGGGCCAGATGGTGTTCGCTCGAACAAGTCCCTGGTTTCCGGCGCGCATCGACAGGCGCGGCGTGACCAAGCAGGAGCTTCAACGCCTCATCGACAAAATGGGCTGGGTCGAGGCGCGCGTCGAGCGCATCTTCAAGCCGCGCCTCCCGCGCCTGACGGGACCCAATGCGACGCGGCTGATCGGCGCCGTCTGCTTCATCCTCGCTCTCGTCGCCGGGATTCCGATTCCGCTGTTCCACATGGCGCCGGCTGCCGCGATCGTCCTCTTCGGGCTCGCCCTCGTCTACCGCGACGGAGCGCTCGTGATCGCGGCCGCGGTTGCAACGGTGCTCGCATGCGTCGTCGACGCGCTGATCGTCGGCTCCGGTGTGGTCGTGCTCGGCTACGCAGCAAACTGGCTTCACCTCTAGCCCAACACCACTCGTCGGACGAGCCGAACGCTTCATCGACCGTTCACAGCTGTTGATGCTATGCACCCGCTTACATCAATGTCGTTTCAACGCCCTTCTGGAGGGGGGAGTAATCATGCGTATCCGAAAGATTGCAGCTGCGATCGCGCTCGGCACAGCCGCAGTCGCGCTGTCCGCCTGTGCGGAGTCCATCACGTCCACGGTTTCGCGTTACCAGGCGATGCCTGCTCCACAGGGGCAGACCTTCTACGTCGTTCCCGACGGCGGCATGGCGCGCAATGGCGGGCTTGAATTCCAACGCTACGCCGGGATCGTCGCTCAGCAGCTGGAGGCTCGAGGCTACAGGCCGGCTTCCGACGCCCGAAGCGCGAACATGGTGGTTCAGTTCGGCTACGGCGTCGATCGAGGCCAGGTCCGCTACGTCGAGGATCCGTTCCCGAGCGCCGCTTATGATCCGTTTTGGGGCTCTCCCTTCTTCCGTCCGCGCTTTGGCTGGGGATGGGGAGGCAGGTATGCTTGGGGATGGAACGATCCCTTCTGGTATGGCGGCGGGGTCGACAGCTATATCGAGTACCGCAGCCAGATCGACCTACATATCCGGGCCGCCGGCACTAATGCGCCGCTGTTCGACGGCCGCGCTCAAGCGCGTTCGGCGACCAATCGACTCGACGTTGTCATTCCAAGCCTGGTGGATGCGATGTTCACCGGATTCCCGGGCCGCAGCGGAGAGACCGTGAAGATCACCATTCCTGCCCGTCCGAAGGCACGAACCTAGGCCAAGAAGCGCGACGCAAGAAAGAAGGCCCGTCGGATCGCTCCGGCGGGCCTTTTCCGTTGATCTTCGGCTCTAGTTCAGCCTTCCAGCTGCCTGGTCAGCAATCGAATATCGGCATCGAGCTCGACATCGCTGGCGCGCAGCTTCTCGATCTGGCGGACGGCATGGATCACCGTCGTAT
>Ga0310810_10012206_pt1 | contig 10078 bp, 9 predicted proteins | sample NCmetagenome_FD_207641 | JGI IMG/M metagenome (GOLD analysis project Ga0310810, IMG submission 207641) | Soil microbial communities from experimental microcosm in Duke University, North Carolina, United States - NC | ecosystem: Engineered > Artificial ecosystem > Soil microcosm > Unclassified ...
TGCCGGGTGACAGCGTGATCGCGACGATCGCGCGCGTCGTGATAAACGTCGACACGCCGCGAGTGATCAGATTTCAGATGCCGCCAGATCCCCACCGCTCCACGCTCTGCGATCACGTGATCTGTAGGGGATCGGAGTGGGCAGATGTGGAGTGGTATCCGGACGGGTCGCACATCGCGTTCGTCTCGACATCGCGCGACCACAAACACGAAGTCTTCCGGGTCGCCGATGCGGCGACGGGCGCCGTTCGCGATGTCTTCCGCGAAGACGTGGCCACGCAGTACGAATCCGGAAACGGGATGGTCAACTGGCGCGTTCTTCCCGCGACCAATGAGGTGATCTGGTTCTCCGAGCGCGACGACTGGGGCCAGCTCTATCTCTACGATCTCACAACCGGCCAGTTGAAGAGCAAGATCACGAGCGGGGAAGGGAACGTCGCGCAGATTCGCCGGGTCGACCAGAAAGCCCGAACCATCTGGTTCGTCGGCAACGCAAGGGAGCGCGGCCGCGATCCGTACTTCCGCCATTTCTACAAGATCGGGATGGATGGCAAGGGACTCACCCTCCTCACCCCCGAGAACGCCGATCACGATATCGCCCTCTCGCCGTCCGGTCAGTACTTCGTCGACAGCTACTCGACGCCCGACGTGCCGCCGGTGACAGTCGTGCGCGACCTGAATGGCAAGACGATCGTGACGCTGGAGAAGGCGGACATATCGCGCCTCAGCGCGATCAAATGGAAGCCGCCGATGCCGATCACGGTCAAGGCCCGCGACGGCAAGACGGATCTCTACGGTCTGATGTACGTCCCTACGAATCTGGATCGAACGAAGAAATATCCGATCGTCAATCACATCTATCCTGGCCCCCAGACGGGAAGTGTCGGTGGTCGCAGCTTTGCGCCCGCTCGCGGCGACGCGCAGGCGCTGGCCGAGCTTGGGTTCATCGTCGTCGAGATCGATGGGATGGGGACGCCGTGGAGATCGAAATCATTTCACGACGCGTACTTCGGGAGGATGGGCGACAACACGCTTCCCGATCAGGTGGCGGGGATGAAGGAGCTCGCCACGCGATATCCGTGGATAGATATCAACCGCGCCGGAATCTATGGTCACTCGGGCGGCGGCTTCGCCACCGCCGACGCGATGTTCCGTTATCCCGATTTCTTCAAGGTGGGAATCTCGGAAGCGGGCAACCACGATCAGCGCGAGTACGAGGACGATTGGGGAGAGAGGTACCAGGGCCTGCTCGTGCGCACGCAGGACGGCAGCGACAGCTACGCGCCGGAGGCGAATCAGCTCCTCGCCAAGAATCTGAAAGGGAAGTTGCTCCTCGCGCACGGGACGATGGATGACAACGTTCCGCCGTACAACACCCTTCTCGTCGTCAATGAGCTGATCAAGGCCAACAAGGACTTCGATCTGATACTGCTTCCGAACCGCACGCACGGGTTCGGGAATGAGCCGTACATGGTTCGGCGGCGGTGGGATTATTTCGTCAAGAATCTTCTGGGAGCTGAACCGCCCCACGAGTTCCAGATTGGTGCTGCGCGGAGAGCTCCATGATGGACAGAACTGAAAAATATGACTACCTGCCGGGGGCTTTGGGCCGAACCGGCTTGGGGCTTCGTGCGGGCTGTTTCTGGGTGGGACACTAGTCAAGTGGACACCATCCAAGTGGTTTGGGACTCATGATAGCTATCCCCTTGGCCGGCTTGCGCATACCAAACAGCCCGCCCGCAGCACCGGGCCGCTCCGCACAAGGCTCCTGGCAGGTAGTCTTCCTTTTCTTCCTTTGCAGTTGCGTTGCTGTAGCGCCGGTGACTCTATCGGCGCAGGCCACTCCGCCAGTCTTCACGCACGCGGACACGATCCGCGGTTCAAACACCCCCCAGCGCGCATGGTGGGACGCGAGCTTCTACGATCTGCACCTAAAAGTCAGTCCTGCCGACAGCAGCATCGTCGGCTACAACACGATCACCTATCGCGTGCTCAAGCCGGCCCCCGCCCGCGAGATGCAGATCGATCTACAGGTCCCGCTCGTTGTCGACAGCATCGTCCAGGACGGCCTCGAGCTGAGTGCCCGGCGTGATGGCAACGCATTCTTCGCGACGGTCGTCGCGCCGCAGAGGATCGGCTCGAAGAAGAACATCACCGTCTACTACCACGGCAAGCCGAGGGTGGCGACGCATGCGCCGTGGGACGGTGGATTCGTTTGGGCGCGCGACAGCCTTGCCCGAGACTGGGTCGTGACCGCCAACGAAGGTTTGGGCGCGAGCGTCTGGTGGCCAGACAAGGACATCTACGCCGATGAGCCCGACAGTCAGCGCGTCAGCATCACAGTTCCCGACTCGATATTCGATGTTTCGAACGGCCGGCTACGCAGCAGAACTCCGAACGGCAATGGCACCACGACATACGAGTGGTTCATCCGCAATCCGATCAACAATTACGACATCGCCGTCAACGCCGGGCACTACGCGCACTACGACGACGCGTACCAGGGAGAAAAAGGAAAGCTCACGCTCGACTTCTATCCGCTCGACTACCACCTCGATACGGCGAAGCAGCAGTTCCAGCAGGTGAAGCCGATGCTGCAATGCTTCGAGAGCTGGTTCGGTCCGTATCCGTGGTACGAGGACGGCTACAAGCTCGTCGAGACGCCTCACCTTGGGATGGAGCACCAGAGTGCCGTCGCGTACGGAAATCATTATCAGAATGGCTACCTGGGGCGCGACCGCTCGCAGACGGGTCATGGCATGCTCTGGGATTTCATCATCATCCACGAGAGCGCGCACGAGTGGTTCGGCAACAGCATCACGATGAAGGATGCCGCCGATATGTGGATCCATGAGAGCTTCGCGACTTACGCGGAGGGCCTGTACACGGAGTGCCAGCAGGGAAGGAAGGCTGGTGCGGAATACACCATCGGGCAGCGAAAGCTGATCAGAAACGACGTGCCGATCATCGGCGTGTACGGTGTGAACCACGAAGGCTCGGGCGACATGTACGACAAGGGCGGCAACATGCTGCTGACAATCCGCCAGCTCGTGAACGACGACGCCCGGTGGCGCGGAATTCTGCGCGGACTCAACAAGACGTTCTGGCACCAGACCGTCACGACAAAGCAGATCGAGGGTTACGTCAGCCGCGCCGCCGGGATCGATCTGAGCAAAGTATTCGACGAGTATCTGCGGACGACGATGGTGCCGACGCTCGAGTACAAGCTCGAGGGACAGAAGCTTTCCTTCCGCTGGAGCAATGTCGTTCCGGGATTTGCGATGCCGGTTAAGGTCACGACATCGACAGACACTTACTCGTGGATCAGGCCGACCGCGACATGGAAGACGGTGGCCGTCACGCTGACCCGGCCTGAGGATTTTCGCGTCGACGAAAACTTCTACGTCAACGCGAAGGATGTCCTCAAGCCGGATCCGGCCTCAGCTAACGCGCGTAGAGGGCAGTAACGCGCGCCGTTGCCAGCTTGTTCGCGTTGAGATTGAAACCAACGTAGGCTGCAGTCGCATTTCCCGGGATGTCGAGCTTGTCCACTTTGAGCGCGAACACCGTGAAGTGATAGTGATGCGGCCTATCGCCGGCCGGCGGACACGGTCCTCCGTAGCCCTTCGTCCCGAAGTCGGTCTGACCCTGCGCGCTTCCCCTCGGCGCATTCCTTCCATTGCCGGCGCCAGCCGGAAGACCAGTCGTCCCCGCCGGAATATTGTACATCACCCAGTGCCACCAGCCGCTGCCCGTCGGAGCATCGGGATCGTAAGCCGTAACCGCGAAGGACCTGGTTCCTGCCGGCGGGTTGTACCATTGGAGAGCAGGGGAGATGTTCTGGCCGCTGCACCCCATTCCATTAAAGACGTGGGACAATGTTATTCGGCCTTGCGACGCGAGGTCGGGCGCAACCACCCTGAACCGACCCGGCGTTGTCCTTGGCAACGCCGGTCGCTGTGCTCCCGCTGATGCTGCGGCGATCGATGCTGCGAGAATCATTGACGCCGCGAAGGCGGCTCGCCGGCGTCGGTCTGATGTGAATCTCATGTCTATCCTCCTCATTGGCTGAACGGGTCTATCTCGTCGTTTGAACGGGAACTCCTACCTGCCCTGCTGAAAGGATCGTCCTATCTCCACGCCCCGAGAATCGCTCCGGCGAGCACGAATGCGACCAGATTGTAAGTCGAGTCGATGAGCCACAACAGCTTCGGCTTGCCCGAGAAGATGGCGGTCCCATAACTCGTCGGCGCGGCGAAGCCGAGCCAGCAAGCGAAGCCGAACAAGGCGCCATGCGCGGCGCTGGGTTGCATGACGTTGGGATCGACGGCTACAGCGAAATGCCCGAGTAGATGCGCCATCACCCACGCCGTCAGCAATGCAGTCACGAATGCACTGATGTACAACACCGGCATGTTGGCTGCTGCCGCCTCCGCGCGCATTTGCTCCTCGGTCTTGTTCTGCAGCGCGATCCATTTCTTCACGAACAGCACTGGAGAGTACCACAGCCCGCCAAGGGCGAATATCACGATGGCGGCGACCAGAACCGCGAGGTAATTGATCGGGGGGAAATGCATCGCAAAACCTCCGTCGGGTATTGGTAGGGGTAGCCCGCAGAGAATCTACGTTCCGCCTGCGAACGCCGCAGCAGTGCAAATCAGCCGAATAGCGGCCGCGGCGGCAGCGCCATCTGTATCGACCTCCGGGTCGTAAGCCGACAAGGTGACGCCAGCGATGCGGAAGTTCCGGGCGATGAGCGAGAGAGCGAATTCGACGTCTTCGATCGTCAGGCCTCCGCGAACGGAGAGTGTGTTTGCGGCCGCGACTTCGGGATCGAGTACATCGAGATCCAGATGGATGTACATGCTTTGAACATGCTGTCCAATTGCGTTCAGGGTCCGCGGCAATTCGGATCGAATATTACCCGGATCGATGACGTCGACGTTGGACTCTGCGATCAACCTGCTCTCGAGGGAATCCACATCACGAGTGCCGATGAGGCAAACCCTTTCGTCGGCGATGGGCTGGAATCCCGGAATGCTCAATGAAAGCTGTTTCCAGCATCGGCCAGTGAGGATGGCGACTGCTGTTCCGTCCAGGAATCCGCTCGTGGTCGTCTCAGGAGTATTGAAGTCGCCGTGCGCGTCGAACCACGCCACACCAACGCCGGTGCCCAGCCCGGCGATCGTGCCGACGGCGGTGTTGCAGTTGCCGGCAAGTACGATGGGAAGCCGGCCGGCCTCGCGCGCGTCGCGGACACCGGCCGAGAGCATCCGCATCAACTGAAAGCTTGTCTGAATCTCCGAATGCCATGAATCGGTGGCCAGCTCCGCGACTTTGGTATGTACGCGATGGCCATTGTCCCTGAGTGCCTGCTCGAGGCCTGCCGCGAGGAGTGCTTCAGGGCCGGCGCCCATTCGCGCGCGCAGATTCCCGGAATCGTACGGGACCGCAAGTAGCTGCAGGTTCATGGCGCTAAAGTTACCGCCATCCGAAAAACTGCAACTGAAGACTACCTGCCAGGAGCTCTGTGCGGAGCAGCTGTTGGCTCCGAGCGGAAATCCTGTAGCGAGAAGGAACTCGGCGATTGGAGGAGCTAATGTCCGAGACGAGCCCTCGCCGCGCGGGCTCTCGCCGCGAACGCTTTGGCATCGTCGGCCGAGAAGCTCTCCATTAACGGGCCCTTGCCGATCTCGACGTCGCGAAAAACTTCTTCGCCATTCGCGCGAAGAAGCTGGAGCCGGCCATCGGCGTACTTGGCGTCGGCGAGGTCGCGCAGATGGTACGCGACACCGTGGTCGAACAACGGGACAAGTGCGCCAAGCGCCATGCGCGCGACCATCCGATTCACCACGCCACTGATCGTATCCGTCGTCTCGCGCGCGTTAATTCGAGCGAGTCCGCGATCGGTCATCTGCGCAACGATGGTCGTGTCCATGAGAAGGAGCGCGGCCTGCCCATCTCTGCTCACGATCGCGAATCTCGCCTGGCTCGGCGGTACTCTCTCGGTTACATGCGCGACCGAATCGGGGACATGGACGCTAACGTGCATCGACGCCGAGTCCTGAGCCCGCGCAGTCGTTGCGATGGCGAGGACGAGACTGGCGACAAGGATGGATTTCATCAAATACTCCGGACGAGTGGGTCTTCCGGAACTACGTCAATAGCCAGGGGAAGTTTCGCAAGCTGGCATCTCAAACTGATCAGGCGAGAGGCGCAAGTAGCATAGTTGTCAGCTATTTGGAAACCACGCTGCGACGTATCAGAGCGGCGTTATGGTACAAGCAGTTGCTTGTGCGCCGAATCGCACCGGTGGCGTCCCGACGTAGTGTACTAAATAACTCGCAACTTACCTACTGAGACCTCTCGCCTAATCAGTTGCGATTGTCAGTCCGTCCGCTCGTCGCCAGTCGTCAGGTCTCAGTTCTGCCACACGTCAGGGAACTGCTTCTTGAGCGCCGCGACCTTCGGCTGATCGTTGATCACGATGTACGGCTGGTACGGATTCTTTTGCAGGTAGTGCTGATGGTACTCTTCCGCCTGATAAAACCCGCCGAGCTTCGCGACCTGCGTCACGATCGGACGTGAATAGGTGTTCGCGGCTGTCAGCTGCTTGATGTAGCTCTCCGCCACCTGCTGCTGCTGCGGATTCCGGTAGAAGATCGCCGAGCGGTACTGCGTGCCATGATCGGGGCCCTGGCGGTTGAGCTGCGTCGGATCGTGCGCCACGGAGAAGAAAATCTGGAGAAGCTTGCCGTAGGACACCTGCGACGGATCGTAGATCACTTCGACCGATTCCGCATGGCCCGTGTCGCCCGTGCTCACCTGCTCGTACGAAGGGTTGACGACATTGCCGCCGGCGTATCCCGAGATCGCGTGCTTCACGCCCTTCACGTGATCGTACACCGCCTCGACACCCCAGAAGCAGCCGCCGGCGAACACCGCCGTATCCTCTGTTGCGCTGGCAGCTACTGTCGCATCAAAAGCGGGAGCGCCGACAGGCCCTTCCGCGGTGCGGGAGGCGCCACTGGTGAGCTTCGTCGCGAACAGCATAAAACCCACGGTCAGCACAGCCAGGAAGGCGAAGAAGCTCGGCAGCGAACGGTTCATTTTTATTCTCTGTAGTAGACTCATATTAAACCGTAAAATGACATGATTTGTTCCCGGAAATGACGGTGTTTGTGCCTAGCTTTCAGTGACTGACAGCACGTTGCCATCCGGATCCTTGAACCACGCAACTTTTGCCCCACTGGGCGACGTCCAGACCCCGATTTGGTCCTGCTGCATGCCGGGGTAACGCTCGAATTTGACCCCCTTCTTTCCAAGACCCTTAACGGTCTTGCCGATATCCCCTACGCTCCAGCCGAGTATCGTGAAAGGGGCCGGTTCGAAGCCGGGGACCGTCGAGACGTCGACGACGCGCACCATGATTCCGTTCGCATCGAAGACCAGCGCGAACTGATCGTCGCTCACGAAGCTCAGCCCGAGAGTCTTTTCATAGTACGGACGGGCCTTCTGCCGGTTTCGCGTCGGAACGAATGCGACGATGTCCATTGATCCAAGCATCGGACCTCCCTCGACGGTGGTCAGGTAAAAATGGGTCGCAGCCTCTGCTCGCTCGTTCTTCTGAATGGATAACCGAGTTCCATCCGTTCCTCGAGATCGGGGTCGGGAGTGTTACTCCCCCTCAGGAAAATCCATTCGACGTCGACGAACTCGCTGTTCTTCCACATGCCGATTCCGACCTGTCGACCGAGATCGAGCTCATACTTGGATGCGAGCGAAAGGCTGGCGAGTGCGCTGGCCGCGCGATCGTGAAATTCTCTCGTGACTGGCACTACGAGAAACCCGCATCCCGTTCGCGAGGAGGCGATTCGGTACGGCAGCTCGAACCTGTCGGCACGTACCGCCTCGAGAGCGAGACGCAGCTCCAGCTTGAGCGCGCGCAGCTCGTACCTTCCCAGCAAGGCGAGCTCGGACAGAATCGCGTAGGAGTCGATGTCGGCGTACTCGGTATCCTGCGCCGCGATCTTGGCGGCGAGGGTCTCGAGCACGAATGAGAACTCGCAGGCAGTGGGTCCGCCGCGTGAGAGTGCGGCCCTCTCGAACCTCGAATCGGGCGGAGACGAAAAGTCTTCCAGCAGATATTGTCCGATCAGCGCCGACTCGCTCACCGCGGTCGACGGCGGATCCCAGCCGAGCAGGATATCGCGGCGGAAGCTGAAATAGTCGAGCAGCTCCGCGGGCGTGACGAAGTGATGGCAGATCTCGAAGTAGTCCACGTCGCGGAGGATGTGGATGAAGCTGCCGTTGCGGTTCTTCTTGAACCGCGCGGCGCGGAACGCGCGCGATTTCTGCGGGACGCGATAGATGATCATGCTGACGTAGGAATCGGGCTCCCTCGGGGAGACCGTGAGCCGGTGCCCAAAATGATTCACCAGCGACAGGCCGATGTAGGCGCCGAGCAGATCACGCGTGTTCTGGATCCGCTTGACGCCCTTTCTCACGACGTGGCCGGAGATCCACTTCTCGAGGTCGCCGGCCCTGGATGCGACCTTCTGCTCGCGCTCGCAGAGCTCGAAGATGAACCCGATGCCATCTATCAGCATCACGCGATCGGCGAGCTCGACGTTCTTTTCGAAGTTGATCGGTAGCTGACTGGCCGGATACGAAAACGCTCTCATGAAGACGTTTGCGTGTTGTTGGGCGTCGTGATCTTGCAGAAGGCTGGTGGGCTCTCTGGCGCTCTCTTTCACTCAGTAGCGTCTCTGTCGTCGTTCCTGAGCCAGGATCAGCACGCCACCCACGAGACCGGTGATGATGCAGAAAAGGTATAGCACTCGCAGACTCACGAGCTCGTAGAATGGGTTCGCGTCGGTGAATGGCCGGAACGGACGAATGTCAGCGTGCATGATTCCGTCGAGCACCGAATGGAAGATTCCGCCAAAGATTCCGCTCATCGCCGCGATTGGTAATCGGAATTCGGCGGCGAGTACCTCGGGGATGGCATCTCTCGGTCGCGCCCACCAGCGGCCGATCCGCGAGACGATGAGTCCGCAGAGCAATCCGATCAATCCACCCAGAAGAAAGGTGTGCGCCTGCCGGTGAACGGGATACTCGCCGCGCAGCAGGTAGTACCCGGACTCGATGTCGATAACGACCTGCGCGAGCGAATACGCCGCCATCGAGAACTGTCGTGGGGCGGCGGCCTTGATGAGAAGGCCCGGACCGAGGTGAAACGGGGTTGCTGGCATAGCGCTCCAGCCAATTTATCCGGCCGTCGAGGCTTCCGACTAGGACAGAGAGCCGTCGTCGTGGCTGATCTCGTGGTCGGTGCCTCACGACGGCGGAACCGACGCGGTGGCCAATTGCTTGGTCGATGCCTGTTGCACGCACTATTATTTGGCGATGAACAACGGCCAATGTGTCCGGCTCCTCGCACTGATATTGGTCGTTTTCGCTGCGCCGAATCATCTACTGGCGCAGACCGACGAGATCCAGGTCTACACCGGCGAGCTCGAGGCGCCGGGCAAGGTGAATCTCACCATTCACAGCAACTATACGCCGGACGGTCGGACCGTCGCGGGATTCCCGGGCGGAATCGTTCCGCAGGGCTCGGTCAACGGCACATTCGAATGGGCGTATGGTGTGACCGAGTGGTTCGAGGCGGGAACGTATCTTCCGGTCTATACCTTCACACGAGACCGGAAGCTCGAGGTCGATGGGGCCAAGCTGCGAGCATTGTTCGCGGTGCCGCACGCCGACACGAGGCGGGTTTTCTATGGCGTGAACTTCGAGTTGAGCTTCAACGCAAAGCACTGGGATCAATCGCGGCAGAGCGGTGAGATTCGGCCGATAATCGGCGCGCGATCGGGTCCGTGGGATTTCATACTGAATCCGATACTCGACACCTCCTTCGATGGCTTTTCCCGCCTCGATTTCGCTCCGTCGCTTCGCGTCGCTTACAACCGCTCGCCAACGTTTGCTCTGGCCGCCGAGCACTACGCCGATTTCGGGCAGCTGCATCACTTCGATTCAAGCGCGAGTCAGGAGCACAATCTGTTCGGTGTAGCGGATTT
>Ga0310810_10012207_pt1 | contig 10078 bp, 5 predicted proteins | sample NCmetagenome_FD_207641 | JGI IMG/M metagenome (GOLD analysis project Ga0310810, IMG submission 207641) | Soil microbial communities from experimental microcosm in Duke University, North Carolina, United States - NC | ecosystem: Engineered > Artificial ecosystem > Soil microcosm > Unclassified ...
CTCGGCAAGACCTTCCCTGAGCGTCCGGATCGGCCGAAGACCGTCGTCGTGCCCGGCGATCTGAAGGTCAACATCAGAGAATGGGTCGCGCCGACGCTCGGGTCGCGACCGCACGATCCGCAGGCCGCGCCTGACGGCACCATCTACTGGGCCGGCATGTGGGGCAACGTGATCGGCCACGTCGATCCGAAGACCAACGCAATCAAGGAATATCCGCTCCCGACGACGAGAACCGGTCCGCATGGCCTGACGATGGACAAGGACGGGAACGTGTGGTTCGCGGGGAACTTTGGCGGACTGATCGGCAAACTGAATCCAAAGACCGGCGAGGTCAAGGAATACAAGATGCCGGATCCCAACGCGCGCGATCCGCACACACCGCTCTTCGACAAGAAGGGGATGCTCTGGTTCACACTGCAGAATGCGAACATGGTCGGCCGATTGAACCCGACGACGGGCGAGATCAAGCTCGTGACGATGCCGCAGCCGCGGTCGCAGCCCTACGGCATGGTGATGATGTCGGACGGTAGCCCGTTCATCTGCGAATTCGGCGCGAACCGCCTCGCGAAGTTCGATCTCGACACGATGGCGATCACCGAGTACGAGCTTCCGAACAAGGACTCGCGTCCGCGTCGTCTGACGATCACCAAGGATGACGTCGTCTACTACGCCGACTATTCGCGCGGTTATCTCGGGATGTACAACCCGAAGACGAAGGCGGCGAAAGAGTGGCCGTCTCCGAGCGGGCCCAAGTCGCAGCCGTACGGGATCGTCCAGGTGAACGGCATCATCTGGTACAACGAGTCGGCGATCCGGCCGAACACGATCGTGCGGTTCGACCCGAAGACCGAGAAGTTCCAGAGCTGGATCATCCCCGCGGGTGGCGGCGTCGTCCGCAACATGAGCGTGATGCCGAACGGCAACATCGCGATGGCCGAGAGCGGTGTGAACCGGGTTGCTCTTGTCGAGGTGAGTGGAAAGAGTAACGGTACTAACTAGGTGTCGGAGGCCGGGTCCTTTCGGACCCGGCTTTCTTTTTGGGCCTCAGGCCTCAGCTTCCATCGCCACTGCTGGCGCCGTCCCCGGTTCTTCCTTCGAGCCAAGTACCACGCGTCTTGGGCGACGGCGCGTGAGCCACAGCCGCGCGTTCTCGATATACACGTAGTAGACCGGCGTGATGTACAGCGTCAGGAGCTGCGACACCACGAGTCCGCCAACGACAGCCAGACCGAGCGGACGTCGCGACTCGGCGCCCGCACCCAGCCCCAACGCAATGGGCAACGTCCCGACCAGCGCCGCCATTGTCGTCATCATGATTGGACGGAAACGGACCAGACACGCCTCGTGAATGGCCTCGCGCGGGGAGAGGCCGCGTTCGCGCTGTGCTGCCACCGCGAAATCCACCATCATGATCCCGTTCTTTTTCACGAGGCCGATGAGCATGATGATGCCGACAAACGCATAAAGACTCAGCTCTGCCTTGAACACCAGCAGGGTCAGCAAGGCGCCAAATCCGGCAGCCGGCAGCCCCGAGAGAATCGTCAACGGATGCGTGAAGCTCTCATACAGCACGCCCAGGACGATGTAGATGACGACGATCGCCATCACCAGAATGAGCCCGAGGCCGCGCAACGATTCCTGAAACGCCTGCGCGGCGCCCTGGAAACTGGTGGTGACTGTGGAGGGAAGCGTCGTCGCGGCCGTGGTCTGAATTTCGGAGACCGCGTCGCCCAGCGCCACTCCCGGCTTCAGGTTGAATGCAATCGTCACGGACGGCAGCTGACCGGTGTGCGCGACGGTCAACGGTCCAACGTCGGTAGAGATCTTGGCCAGCGTGTCGAGCGGAATCAGCCGTCCGCCCGATGCGCGGACGTAGAGCATCGACAACGCCGCCGGATCGCGCTGAAATTCTGGCGCCACCTGCATCACGACCTGATACTGGTTGTTCGGCGCGTAGATCTGTGACACCTGACGTGTGCCGTAGGCGTTGTTGAGCGCTGTCTCCACCTGGTTCGCCGTCAGGCCGAGGGCGGAGATTCTGTCGCGGTTCATCTCGACGCGAATCTGCGGGTTCTTCACCTGCAGGTCGCTGCTGACGTCCTCGAGCCCGGCGATGCCGCGGATCTTCTCCTCGAGAATGGGCGCCCAGTGATAGAGCTCGGTCGTGTCCGTGTCCTGCAGCGTGAACTGATACGGGCTGCGCGCGCCCTGCTGGCCGCCCAGGTTGATCTGCTGCGGCATGTTCATGAAGACGCGCAAGCCTGGCACCTGGGACACCAGCGGGCGCAGCGAGTTGATGACCTCTTGCGCGGTTTGCGTGCGCTGATCGCGCGGTTTGAGATCGATGTTGATATTGCCGCGATTGCCGTTCGCGAAGTTCGACAGGCCGTTGATGCTCGGGTTGTGGCCGATGATCTCGGCGATCTGCTGCTCCTTCCGCACCATGTCATCGAATCCGATGCCCTGCACCGCCTCGGTTGTCACGTTTATGCGGCCCACGTCCTCGTTCGGTAGGAACCCCTTTGGTATCAGTGTGAACAAGTAGGCCGTCGCCCCGATCAGTGCGATCGAAATCACCATGGTGAACGCGTGGAAGCGCAGGCTCTGCCGGAGCGTGACGTCGTAAACGCGTCGCCACGCGTCGAACATCGCTTCGGTCGCGTTGTAGAACCACCCGTGGTGTTGCTCCTCGGGCGGCGTGAGGAAGCGGCTGCAGAGCATCGGTGTGAGGCTGATCGACACGAATCCCGACACGAGAATCGCGACCGCGATCGTCACCGCGAACTCGTTCAGCAGTCGGCCGACGATGCCGCCCATGAACAGCACGGGGATGAACACGGCGACGAGCGCCAGCGTCATCGACACGATCGTGAAGGCGATCTCCTTTGAGCCTTCCATCGCCGCGCGCATCGGCGTCTTCCCCATCTCCATGTGCCGGACGATGTTCTCGAGAATGACGATGGTATTGTCGACAATGAAGGCAACGGAGAGGATGAGCGCCAGCAGCGACAGGTTGTCGAGGCTGTAGTCCAGCAGATACATCACCGCGAACGTGGCAACGAGCGACACGGGCAGCGTCAGGCTGGGAATCACCGTCGCGGAGATATTGCGGAGGAACAGGAAGATGACGAGCACTGCCAGCCCGATGGTCAGCAGCAGCGTCATCTTGATGTCCTGAACGGACTCGCGAATCGCGATGGACCGATCGCTGCGGATATCGAGCGTGATCGACGGCGGCAATTGGGCGCGGAACTCCGGCAGGAGCGCTTTGACTGCGTCCACGACGGCGACGACATTGGTGCCAGGCTGCTTCTGCACCGACAGGGAGATCGCGCGCTCGCCGTTGAACCAGAACGGCGACTTGTCGTTCTCGATGCCGTCGTAGACGTGCGCAATCGCGTCGAGCCGCACCGGGTTTCCGTTGCGATAGGACACGATCGTCGAGGCATATTCGCGGGCGCGCAGGAGCTGTCCGTTCGCCAGGATCGTGTAGGTGTGGTCCGCGCCGTAAATGGTTCCGGTCGGCAGATTCACGTTCGAGGCCTGGATCGCCGAGGCCGCCTCGTCGATGCCGATGCCGTACGCCGACAGGTTGCGCGGGTCGAGATCAATACGCACCGCGTATTTCGCCGCTCCGCCCACCTGCACCTGCGCGACACCCGGCACCGTCGAAATGCGCTGCGCGATGGTCGACTCCGCGTACTCGTCGACCTGCGAGGTCGGCAGCGTGGACGAATACAGCACCAACTGCATCACCGGGTCGTCGCCGGGGTTCACCTTCTGATACGAGGGCGGCGCCGGCATCTGCGTCGGCAGCTGACGCGTGGTGCGGGCAATCATCGACTGCACGTCGGCGGCCGCCGCATCGATGTCGCGATTGAGGTTGAATTGCAGCGTGATCGTCGTGAAGCCGAGCGAGCTGTTCGAGTTGATCGAGTCGAGCCCCGGAATCGTCGCGAACTGCTTTTCGAGCGGCAACGCGACCGCGGCGGCCATCGTCTCCGGGCTGGCGCCCGGCAGGTTTGCCTGCACGCGAATGGTGGGGAAATCGATGGTCGGCAGGTCGCTGACCGGTAGTAGGCGGTACGACATCGCGCCGAAAACCATCAGACCCAGGACGATCAGGGTCGTGGCGATCGGCCGCTTAATGAAGAGGGCGGAGAGGTTCATCGCGTCGCGACCTGTGCGCTGTCCGGCTGTGACGCGTCTGATTTCACCTTTATTCGGCTGCCAGCCACGAGGCGCAGTTGACCGTCGGTGATGACCGTTTCGCCCGGCTTCAGTCCTTCTTTGACGACGCTTTCCCCGCCGCTCGTCCGGTCGACCGAGACCGAACGGAGATCGACGGTTTGGTCGGGCTTGACCACGAACGCGAAGTCACCCTGTTGTCCGGCCTGGATCGCAACCGTCGGGACGACGATCGCGGATGGGTCCGTTCGCAGCGTCACGACGACGTTCACAAACTGGCCGGGCCACAGCCGCCGGTCCTCATTTGGAAACGATCCTTTGACCTTGATGGTGCCAGTCGTCGGATCGACGGCGTTGTCAGTGAAGGTGATATGCCCCATCGACGCGACGGTCTCCGATGGTGCGTTCGCCTCGACGCGGAGCGTCCGTTCGGCGAGGTATCGCTTAAAGGCCGGTAGCTGTCCTTCCGGAATCCCAAACGAGACGTTGATCGGCGCGATACGGTTGATGACGACCAGCGGCGTGGCGTCGTTGGCGCGAACCAGGTTGCCGGGATGGACGATCAATGCTCCGGTGCGACCGGAGATGGGCGCCTTGATGGTCGCGTATTCGAGCTGGACCTTCGCGTTCTCGATGGCGGCCCGATCCGCTTCCACCGTGGCGTCGAGCGCCGCCGCTGCCGTTGCGCTCGTCTGCATTTCCTGGCCCGAAACGAGGCCGCGTGCCGCGAGCGTCTGGTACCGTCCCGCCTGCGTTCGGGCATTCGACGCCTGCGCGGAATCGCGCGCGAGGTTGGCCTCGACCTGCGCGAGCGTGGCCTCCAACGGCCGTCGATCCAACGTGAAGAGCACTTGTCCCTCGGTCACGTCGTCGCCTTCGTTGAAGTTCACCGAGGTGATCGCGCCCGTGATTTGTGCGTGGACCGCGACCGTGGATTCCGCTTCCGCGGTTCCGATGACACGAATCTCGAGCGGCATCGCCTTCCGGACGACCGGAGCCACCGTGACGAGCACCGCGTTGTCTTCCGCCGACGGTCGTGCGGCTTGTACGGGCGCTGATGTCCTTGAACAACCGCTGATCACCGTTGCGGCGGCGAGTGAGAAGGGGAGAACAAGACGTGTCGCCCGCGTATGGCGATCACGCCGCCGAAATTGCATTGCCATGCTCCTCCGTGGTCGGCCTCGTAGCGGCCTGCGGTTGACGGGTGCCGCCTTCGACGTACAGCGGCAACTCGAGCGCGACGACGAAGCCGCCGCCATCCGCGTTTGCGGCTGTGGCGGTTCCTCCGTGCACCTCGAAAACGCGTCGTGTTATCGCGAGCCCTAACCCGGTGCCGTTCTGGTTGTTATCTGTCTGCAGGCCGCGATAGAAGGGAACGAACAGCCTCTGGACGATTTTGTCCGGCACGCCAGGGCCTTGGTCGCGGACACTGATGACGACCGCAGCACCGCTGGCGGCGGCGCGACGTTCGAGCGAGATGTCGACGCGCGTGCCGTCCGGGGTGTGGCGCACAGCATTCCGAACGACATTTTCGACGGCGCCGCGGACCAAATCGGCCGCGCCGCTGACGAGACAGTTCCGCTCGCCGAACACGGCAACGGTACAACCTCGCGCACGCGCTTCGTACTCGGCATCGGTGGCGACTTCTTCGACAAGCGCCCCGATGTCGAACACGCCCCATCGTTCCAGGCCGACACCGCTATCCACCCGCGCCATCGTCAAGAGCTGTCCAATCAGTGTATTGAGCCGCTCCGTTTCGAGTTCGATGCGATCGAGGTGCTCGCCGACGCCGGGAACGCTGTGACGGCGGGCGAGGCCGAGCGCGACGTTCAGGCGCGCGAGCGGGGAGCGAAGTGCATGCGATACGTCAGCAAGCAGTTGACGCTGCGCAGTAACCAGCGTCTCGATGCGGTCTGCCATGCCATTGAAATCACGTCCGAGGTCTGCCAATTCGTCGCCTCGATTCAGCACATCGCGGTCGATGCGCGTCTCGAGCTGCTCGTGCGCAATCTTCTTCGTGGCCGAACGCAGCCGATCGATCGGCGCGGCGATGTGCCGGGCAAGCAGAAAACAGAAAATCCCGGCAACACCTACGACGGCGACCAGACGTACGGCAGAAGCCCGAGTCGGCCGTCCGCTGAAATCCGCGGAAAGCAGCTCGAAGAGGGGCCGTGACAGGACCGACGGTTCGGGGAAATCGACCACAACGACATACGGCGTGCCGTTAGCGTCGATCGCGCGTTCGGCAATGATTCGCTCCACCGGATCGACCCGTTGCGTCCATCCGGAGGACTGCGCCAGCGCGTCGACCGTCGCGAGCACCGGCCTCGGCGCCTCGCGGTCGAACACCTCGTGGCCGGTCGCGTCGAACATGTAGTTGAGCACGCCGGGGTCCGCCTGGAACGATCCGACGTACTCCTCGAGCGCCACCGAACCCTTCGTCCTCAGGATATGTGTCTCCTGCCGGGCCCAGAGATCGACGCGAGGCCCGTATTTCTCCTGCCACAGGCGATCGTCCTGGGCACGTGAGTGGGTCAGCTCGGTCAACCCGATCAGCGTTCCGCTGACGACAAGCACGCCCAGCCAGAACCACAGAAACACCTTGATGTGCAGGCGCATCTATTTCTCCAGGGCTCCGGACGACTGCCGGAACGTGTACTGGTACCCGACGCCGCGAAGCGACTTGATCCGGTCCAGACCATCGGGTCCGGGACCGAGCTTGCGGCGCAAGTTGCTGACATGGGTATCGATGCTGCGATCGAATGGGGAAAAGGGTCTGTTCAGGACCGTGCGGACGAGCTCGTCGCGAGCGATGGCGCTTCCCGCGTTGCGTAGGAGCGCCTCGAGGAGATCGAACTCGACGGTCGTCAGTTCGATCGTTTCACCGCGGCGACGAACGATCCGCGATGCTTTGTTGATCGAGACGTCGTCGACAACCAGTTCACCTGGAACGCGAACGTCCATCGCACCGCGTTCGACCCCCGACCGCCGCAGAATCGCTTCGATGCGAGCGCACAGTTCGCGCGGGTTGAACGGTTTCGGCAGGTAGTCGTCGGCCCCCATCTCGAGGCCGAGGATTCGATCCTGCTCGTTGCCGCGTGCAGTGAGCATCAGCACCGGCATGCGAGTGCGCGCACGCAGCTGCCGGAGCACCTCGAAGCCGCGCACGTCCGGCAACATGACGTCGAGCACAACGAGGGCATGTTCGCCCGACAGCGCCCGTTCGACCCCCTCAGTGCCGCTGTGAACCGACTCCACGTCGTACCCCTCTGGGAGTAGGTATTCGGACAACAGCTGACATAGCTCGGTGTCATCGTCGACGACGAGGAGGTGACGCGTCGCGGGCGTCACGCTGGTGTCAGACGGATATCCAGTCATATGTATTGGGCGCGCCGCGTCAGGCCGAACAGCCAGTATCTGCGGTGCCGACGGCGCCAGATGTCAAGATTTGTCAAGGGTATACGAGCCTCCAATCGACAAATCTTGACCTGAAACGACAAAACTAATCATCCACGCTGCGAGGCCTGCGACAAAGTGGGTTGGGGTGTCTTGTCTTCATCGCCTTCCCGTCGCAGCTCTTCTGATTCTGATTCCGGCATCAATCGTTGTCCGCACCCAGACGGACTTTACGGCGAGCGTCGACCTGGTGCCGATGGATGTCTGCGTCACCGACCGTGCGGGACGTCCGGCCCAGGTCCGGCCGGACGAGCTGATGGTGCTCGATAACGGAATTCCTCAGCAGATCGCCCTGTTTTCCCCCGCAGACCGTCTACCCCTCGCGGTCACTCTACTGGTCGATGGTAGTCGGAGCATGAACCGGGGTCTGCTGGACCAGGCGAGAGCCGGGGCGGCGACGCTCCTCGATCATCTTCCCGACGATTCCCTCGTCGAGGTGATGTCGTTCAACGACCACACGGCGATTCTGTATCCGATGGGCACCGATCGTCGCGCCGCGGCGTCGGCGCTCTCGGAGGTGACGCCGATTGGCGGGACGTCGCTGTACGAAGCGGTACTGGTCGCCATTCGGGGGCAGCAGCACGCGGAACGAACCCGGCACCACACCTACCGGGAAGTGATTGTCGTCCTCACCGATGGCGAAGACACCTGGCAACGGGTGGATTTCGATGTGGTGCTTGACGAGGCGCGGCGCAGCAGCATTCTCGTGTATCCCGTCGTCCTTCCTCCGCACGATGCGCCAGAGAGCGGGCCGCCGTGGCAGATGATGCAGCTCGCGCTCGACACGGGGGGCAAGACCGTCGCCGCGCATCACCCGGGCGATCTCACGAACATTTACCAGCAGATTGCCGCGGACGTGAGGAATCAGTATCGCGTCGGCTATGTACCGTCACCCCTCGTGCGTGATGGTGCATGGCATCAGGTCCAGGTACGTGCGACACGTGACGACGTCGTCGTCCGCACGCGCTCAGGCTATTACGCGTCCGCGCGCTGATCGCGGGCGTCCGGCGTGTCACGCGGGTGCCATGCGCGCCTTGACGCGTCCGAGATGCAACGCGATCGCGATCGCGAAGAGCACGAGCCCCACTGCATCCGACGCCGTCCCTGCGTAGAACAACAACAGCCCGCCGGTGGTAGCGAGCGTGCGCTCCACCATGTTCGCGGTCGTCCGAATCCATCCTCCCAATCCCGCACTAAGGGCAAGAATGCCAATGGCCGCCGTCGCTGTGGCGGTGAATACATCGCCGAGCGGCGCCTGCAGCAGCAATCCCATGCCTTCCTTGCTCAGTGTGAACGCGAACGGGAACACGAATGCCGGGAGCGTGTACTTCCAGGTCAGCATCATCGTGGGGACTGGTCTCGCGCCTGTAATCGCAGCTGCGGCAAACGGCGACAGCGCCGTTGGTGGGCTCACTTCCGAAAGCACCGCGTAATAGAAGATGAACATGTGGGCGGCGAGATCAGGCACGCCGACCTTGGTCATCGCCGGCGCCACCATCACGGCGGCGATGATGTACGACGCGGTCACGGGCACTGCGAGCCCGAGCATCCAGATCGCGAGCGCGGAATAGAGGACTGTCAGGAACAGCTGTCCGCCGGCCAGATCGACGATGAGTCCGGAAATCTTCAGTCCGAGTCCGGTGAGCGTCACCGTGCCGACGATGATGCCGGCCGTGGCGGTCGTTGACGCGACAGGCAGCACGCTGCGCGCGCCGGTATACAGCGCGCGGAGCAGGCGACGCGGCCAGAGCGCATTCTCGCGATCGATGAAGCTCAACGCCACGGCGATCACCATCGAGAAGAACACCGCGCGGAACGGCGACATCCCGAAGATCAGCATGATCGGAATGCCAATCACCGCGAGGAAGTGATAGCCGTGCCGCTTGGTCAGCTGCCAGAGCGGCGGTGTGGCAATCGGGACGGGGCGCGCGCCCGCCCGCCGCGTGTCGGCCTCGATCATCAAGAAGATCGAAAAGAAGTAGAGCAGCGCCGGAATCGCGGCCATCACAATCACCTTTAGATAGGTGATGTGCAGGAACTCCGCGATGATGAACGCGGCGGCGCCAAGCGCAGGTGGACAGATGATGGCGCCGATGCCCGCCGCCGATAGGATCGCACCACCCGTATCGGGCTTGTAGCCTGCCCGCCGCAGCATCGGCCATGCGACCGAGCCAAGCGTCACCGTGTTGGCGACACCGCTCCCTGAGACCGTGCCCAGCAGCAAACCGGCGACGGTGACCGCGCGACCCGGACCCGCGCCGCCGCCCGAGCTGCCGACCGCCGCCATCGACCAATCGAGGAAAAATTTCCCCGCGCCGGATGCGCCCAGCACCGCACCGTAAATCGAGAACAGGATGATGTAGCTGGCCGCGACGTCGAGCGGCACGCCGAAGATGCCCTCGAGCGTCATGTAAATCGTGCCGACGATCCGCGC
>Ga0310810_10012208_pt1 | contig 10078 bp, 10 predicted proteins | sample NCmetagenome_FD_207641 | JGI IMG/M metagenome (GOLD analysis project Ga0310810, IMG submission 207641) | Soil microbial communities from experimental microcosm in Duke University, North Carolina, United States - NC | ecosystem: Engineered > Artificial ecosystem > Soil microcosm > Unclassified ...
CCCGGAGGAATACGAGATGAGGATTCAGAAAACCAAAACCGCCGGTCGCGCCTCCCTCAAATCTCGGTGAAAACTCTCCCGCTGGAGGGGCGCAGTGCACGTATTCACCGTAGGGTTTGAGATCTCGGGCTTTGAAGCGGCTGATGTTCATGTCAACGCTTAATCCGTCTAACGTCAAGCTCAGCCGATGCTATAAGCAATCGGCTGAAGCGTTAAGTTATATGGCTGATCATCCGTTGGCGTCCTACCTGAAGACAGCTAGACACTTGGCGTTAAAAGTCCAGCTCTCCGCCCATTCCACAATGTCGACCTTTTTGCTCAACTCATCCATAGCGCCCACCAGACAAAACCAATTGAGCACTTCCTGTTGTCCGGACTGTTCGACATCTTCGAGCTTTACGTCTTTCCATTTAAAATAATCTCCCGTCCTAAGGTGTTTCAGCAGGATTCTATCCGCTTCCAGATCGGGGTATAGCAAGGCATTCTTCTCCGTGAGGAATCCGTGGGACCAACTTGAAGAGGCCATCAGCACCGCTCTCCAGGGGCTGTCTTTGAGAGCACGGGCTGTGGCCTGACCTACCTCAAAGCAGCGACGGGGCGAAGGTGACGGTGGGTCGAAATCGGCGGAATGTACTTTTTCAGAGCCGCCATGCATGCGAATAACGTTCTTCCCGTAACAGTTCACAGTAACCGGGACGATGGGATAAGGAAAGCCTTTTCGCTCCATGTCGAGATATAGGACGGTGTTGGCGAAAGCGTGCCCGAGTCCTTCCTTATGCAAAGGTTTGTAGGCATAGGCCACATCAATGCCTTCTGTTAGGAGGCGCCGGGCCAAGAATCTACCCGCTTCCTGGTGTCCCGGAGAAACGAAGGTCTTATCTTCAGGCTCGCCCCATATATTTGGCTTGCCTCCCAATCGCTGAAACGGTCTGAACCCGACACGGTCATAGGCGAGTACACAAAAGGGCGGGATGATGTCCTCTTGGAAATTCTCGTATTGGTCATCTCCCCAGATAACAATGAAGTCGGGACGAAAGGCATCAATCTCCTCGCGAATCTTGCGGAATGCCTTGAATAACCGGGCTCGGTGCTCTTTGTGGGACGTGATTCCTTCGTCATCACCCCACTCCGCGCGCATTGGCTCGGGCCAGTTGGCGGGATCTTTCATATGAGCTGGTATTCGATTGCCCTGCAGCATGCGGACCAAGGGCCACGGTTTGTACTCATCAGGTACCAATCCTGGCGGATAATGAGTGACGCCGACACCTAGTATGTCTCCCACAATGGCCTCCTTCCTGAACTCGATCGAATTCTAGCAGACCGACATTCCCTGCGCAGTGTACATTTAAAATGTGGGCGTATTGCCGAATGTCATTCGCTTATAACGTATTCAAAATGGCTGCCTGCTACGAAATGCTGCAACGCCAAAAGCCGTATAACGTGCCGCTAACCGGCGCGCGCCGCCTTGCGCGCGTCCGTGTGGAGCGAGTGGTTGGGCGCCATTATCAGTGAGACGCTGCTGGCGCGACCACAGCGTCCTTGAACCCGGCTTTGTCGAAGGCCCGGCGGACAACTTCAGTCGCTTTCGCGGTCTCGATGAAGTCGGTAACGTACGCGAGTGCGGCCGGCCGGTTTTTTGGCACTGCCACGGCGACGGCCTCGTCATGAAACGAACCTTCCAGAACGCGCGCACCGGGCACCTGGGCAGCGAGACCTTCAAGAGTTTCGCGGCTCGCCGCACTTGCATCGACTTTTCCCGCTCGGAGTTGCTCTCGGATCTCGGATAGCGTTTTGAAGCGAACCAGGGTCGCGTTCTTCAGAGCGCGTTCTCTATTGCTGGCGGTCACCGATCCCTCGGCGACGGCAATGCGCACGCCAGGGCGATCGATATCCGAGTGAGCGCGAATGGCGGAGCCCGCCGGGACGAGGTACGTGAAGTTCAAAAAGAAGTATGCAGGCCCGTAGTCCATCACCTTCGCGCGCTCCTCGTCAAAAGGGAGGAAAGTGACGTCCCACGCGCCTCGCCGAGCCGCTTCGAGTAAATCGACGTAGTTGTCATACATGACAAGCTCTACCGGCGCGCCAAGCTTCTCGCCGAGCGCATTCGCCAAATCCACTGGAACGCCCTGTGGACGACTGGTTACTGGATCGACTTTCGCGCGAAACACGTTCGCTGTCGGCCCCACAGAGATCGCGATCCTTACTTTGCCCGTAGGCGCAAGCTGTTGCTTCACTGCAGCAGACCTTCCGTCGTTTTGTACTGACGCGCAGGCGGTTAGTGCCACAGCGAAAAGAACGAGACCCGATTTGAGAAGATTCATCGTTATTCCTCTATTCGGCGGAAGATTGTCGCCCAACGTCGCGCTAACCGGCGCGATGCTTTTTCGCGTCCGTGCTGAGCGCCGTGTTAGGCCATATCATCGGCTCGACAGATAAAACCTGGATGCTTTCACAAGTAAACGACATCTCATGTTTTATACCAGTACCACCCCAGTCGACCGAAAATAGGTTCTTGTTCATATTCTTCGAAAACTGGAATTTGATTCCGAGACCAACAATGGGATTTTGGTGGTTGAACCCATCGATCTCAAATTCCTCAAACTCCTCGAATCTTATAACTACCTTGGTTGGTTTGCGCTCAGGAGCCCCATCGGCGTGCCGGCTATCAAAAACGTAAAAAGTCACAGTAAGGCTAGGCGGTATGCGTTGGTCCCAAGCCTCGGTCTCTAGCAGGCTGCTGAAAAATTGATTCGCAGGATATTTTGTTTGGTTATTTTGTGGTTGACAGTGTCGAAGAGTTCGATCGTCGGGTATTTTTCAATCCTCACCAGACGGTGGCGAGAGTTCGATGGACACACTACGGCCTGGAGTTAGCCGGAACTGCGGCAGCCAGGTTTCGCATCCGCACCCGATTGTAGGCGGCACAGGCGAAGGTAAAGATCCAATGGACCTTGCACACCCCGCGATGCCGTACCTTCCTGAGGAGCGCGATCGTCTTCAACCAACCGAAGCATTCTTCGATCCGCTTTCTCTTTCTCTGACTGATGGCATACCCAGCATGTCGGGTGGTGCGAGCATCAATGGCGCTCCCGCCGCGCCTTGCCAGGTTCTGCGCCACATGCGGCACCACTGTCATGTGCCGACACTCTTTGACGAAATCCCGCGTGTCAAATCCTTTGTCTCCACCTACACTCACCGGCTTCGTTCCCGGAATCTGCTCCAGCATCACCAGGGCGGCATCGCGCTCGGCCGTCCCATTGGCCTGAAAGACTTGGGCATCCACAATCAGTCCATTGCGGTTTTCCACCAAAAGGTTTCCGCTGTAACTCAACTTCGACTCCTTGCCCGTGCCTTTTCGTGCCAGCAGCGCCTCGGAATCGGTCTTCGATTGGTGGGTTTCGTTGGAGCGCTTCTCACCATGAAAGTTCACCGTGGGGTTACCCGAGTCATCCGGCGCAGGCGGTTCCTTTCTGTCTTTCGGCTGGAAACTCTTTGCGCTCGCCCATGCCTCCAACAGCGTGCCGTCCACCGTGAAGTGCTCGTCCGACGTCAATCCTTTACCGCGCGCTTGCTCGACCACCCGCGCCAAAAACTCCTTGGCCACATCGGCCTCCAGCAACCGGTCGCGGTTCTTCGTGAAGGTGGTTGCATCCCACACTCCCTCGTCCGCGTTCAGCCCCACAAACCAGCGAAACAACAGATTGTAGTCCATTGCTTCCATCAGCAACCGCTCGCTGCGAATCGAGTACAACATCTGCAGCAACTGCGCCCGCAACAGTTTCTCCGGTGCTATAGACGGCCGCCCCACACGTGCGTACATCGTGTCGAACCGTCGCGAAAGCCGACTGAGGACTTCGTCCACCAACGCTCGGATACTGCGCAACGGATGGTCTTTCCGTACCCGCGCTTCCGGCGACAAATAACTGAATATGTGATTCTGCTGATTATCTTCTCCCCGCATGCTTTCTTCTATCATAGTCACTCGTGGATCAGGAGAGTTTTTCAGCAGCCTGCTAGGCTAGCTACCGAAAAGCCGTTTCTCTCACGGGGTGTAACCTTTATGAAGTTTCGCGCATTCGGCACGATGGAGGAAATACTCAGCATAACCTCTGACGATCGCATGACTGAACGCGGAGACGACACTCACGTGATCACAATTCAAGGTGGGCGGATCATAGTGCAGAATCATGATCCGGAGTTTGTTCAGCAGGAAGAAACCTTTTCAAAGTTAGCGGGTGACGAACCGCAAACCAATTGTGTGCGGATAAAGATGCAGCTCGGTTTGTGGATCGCACAAGGACAATTGAGTTTCTAAAAAATGAACCGATCACTCACTCCAGCAACCAAGACATCCTTCCGCGAGCTCCGGCTGGCGACGAGCACCGCTGGTAGCACTTATGCCCAAGAGTTGAAGGATGCGCGCCGAACAGGCGCCATGGCCGTCAATATCTTTGACCGCGATCTGTTCTCCCCTCTCCCGGAGACCGACAGCCAAAGTGAAATCGACCCGTATCTACCGGATGAGCGCGAGCAGATTTTAAACGGCCTCCTCCAGCACAAGCGGCACTATCACACCTTCGTATTCCACCAGTTCTGGACCGGCTGCCGCCCCAGTGAAGCCTGCGCGCTACGCCGGCGCGACTGCGATCTTAATTACGGCTGGGAGCGCATCGATAAGAGCCGCGTTTCGGGCCGCCAGGATGGCACCAAGACCGGGCCCAGCAACCGCCAGATCAAGCTGCACGACAATCTGTTGCCGGTTTTGAAGGAGCACGTGCGGTTTATCCTCGATCCGGACGCCTATCTGTTCACGACGGCCCAGGGAGCACCGATCGACGAGAACAATTTTTACAAGCGGGAATGGCTGCCGCTGCTCCGGAAGCTCAAAATCCGGCCGCGACCGTTCTACAACACCCGCCACAGCTATGCGAGCTTCATGATATCGATCGGGGCCCGAATGAATTTTATCTCGGCGCAGACCGGCGACAAGGAAGAAACTCTCAAAAAGCACTACGCCAAGTATATCGAAAAGCTCGATCCGCAGCGTCAATTCGTCGAGGATCAGACCCGCAAAGTGAAAAATCCGCACGAAAAAGTGAAAAATCACTTTCCAGGGATGCCAGCACCAAGCCCGCAAAAATAAAAAACCCCTTGGTTTCCCAAGGGGTTAAGAGTGGAGCGGGTGAGGAGGGTCGAACTCCCGACCTTATGCTTGGCAAGCATACGCTCTAGCCAACTGAGCTACACCCGCGTTGAAAATTTTTTACAGGAAGCGCTCTCCTTTGTCAATTTCATCTTGCCTTTACGCACTGCTGCGCAGGCGAAAAAACTGCAGATGATATTTCGCTCCCGACCAGATCGCGATGATCGCCGAGAGCGCGAGGAAATACATGCCGGCAGCAAAAAAATCCAAACCCCAATGCCGGTAATGAACCAACAGGCCGACAATCGCAAAGACCTGAAGAATGAACTTGTATTTACCGAGTGTCTCTGCCTGCATCACGATGCCTTCCGTCAGAGCGATGCCGCGAATCACCGTTACCGCCGTCTCCCGGGCGAGGATCACGACCACCAGCCATGCCGGCACATTCGGCTCGTTGGGGCGGTCGATGGCCGCGAGCATGATCAGCACCGATCCGACCATCAGTTTGTCCGCGAGCGGATCGAGAATCTTGCCGATATCGGAAATGCTTTTGTTGCGCCGGGCGAGATAGCCGTCGAAGTAATCCGTGACCGACGCCAACAGGAAAAGGCCTGCCGCAAACAGAGAAGAACGTTCGTCCGGAAAAGTCAGCAAATACACCAGGACCGGAATGATGAGAATCCGAGCCAGGCTCAGGATATTTGGAAAGGTCCAAACCACGGAAAACTCGGAGGCACCGCGGTCGACGTTTTTATTGACGAACCTGCTGCAGCGATTGCGGCTCAGCGCGATAGGCGTCATAAAAGCGTAGCACCCGGCGTACATATTCGCGGGTCTCGGAGAACGGCGGGATACCGCGATATTTTTCCACCGCGCCGCTGCCTGCGTTGTAGGCGGCGAGCGAAAGCTCGAGATCGCCTTGATAGCGGTCGAGAAGCATTCTCAAGTGGCGGGCTCCGCCCTCCACGTTTTCGCTCGGATCATAAGCGTCGGCGACACTGTGCAGGCGGGCAGTTTCTGGCATGAGCTGCATCAGCCCCATGGCGCCCTTTTGTGAGCGAGCGCGGGCGTTGAAATCCGACTCGGCCTTGATCACCGCGCGAATCAGCTCAGCGTCGATATTGTATCGTCCCGATGCCGTCTGGATCAGTTCGTCGTACGATGCGCTGACGATGGTGCTGCCCGCCGTTTCGGTTCGATTTTCTCGGAGCACGCGGCGATAACCGGAATGATTCGGCGTGTTGGTAAAAGTCAGGACGCCATTTTTATCCTTGTATACGTAAACGTCGGCGAAGGCCGCGCTGGCGAGCAGACACACAGCGAGACCGATGCATATAGACAAAATGCTTGTTCGGAATTCCATACGGTTACGGATAAAAACTTTCTCAGGATAGCGGCAGACATCTTTCCTGTCAAACCTATTCCGTCAATAAAGCCGGGTCTCAGCGTGCCAAGATTTCGCGGCCGCGCGCCGAGGCTAACTGATGCACCAAAGGCCGATCACCTTCCAAAAAGTCGAAGTCTTCGAGCGCGGACAACGCAACCCAGGAGATCCGCTCGAAAACCAGATTGTGCGGTTCGCCAGCAAACTCATGCACGTTATAAAACCGCAGGGATACGCTCGGTCCCGCGCTGTATGAATGTTTGTGATGCAAAGCCGGCCGAGCGTCGATCATATCGATGGCGAGTTCTTCCTTCAGTTCGCGGCGCAAAGCACCATAATCGCTCTCACCCGTTTCTACTTTTCCGCCGGGAAATTCCCATTTCAACGGAAATTTTCCGGCGCGCTGACGCTGGCAGATCAAGAGTTGGTCGCCGCGAAAAATCAGTCCGGCAACAACGTCGATGGCCGATGAGCTTTTAGATTCCATGTGAAGCCACGGTCGATATTATGTCCGCGTCGATCCCTCTAGGGGACTCTCTTCCCATCTTCAGTGAAACCGATCAGACGAGTTTCGCATGAAAGGTTTTGGACAATATTGAACGCTCTTTGCCAGTGTAAAGATCATTTACAGTGCCTTTTTTTGATTTTTTGCGGAAAGGAATTCTTATCCACTCCCAGAATGTTGTTGTGCGGGAGAAACAGTAGAAGTCAATATACAGAGCGCGCGCGGCATGACAAATGCGTAGTCAAAGCGCGAAATGGGCGGCAAAAGCAGAATTCTTATTGTCGAAGACAATTCAGATGTAAGGCGCTTGATGGCGCTTGTGCTCGGCCGCTCGGGTTATGAAGTTGTCGAGGCCGCCACTGGAATCGAGGCATTGGATCAGACCCACGCCACGCATCCGGACCTCATTATTATGGACCTGAGCATACCGAAGATGACCGGCGACGAAGTCACCGCGCGAATCAAAGCCAACCCTGCTACCCGAAACATCCCCATCGTCGTTAACACTGCCTACCACAAAGGCGTATTCGTCGAGCGCGCCATCGCTGCGGGTGCAGTCGAAATTTTATACAAGCCCACCGAGCTTAAAGTTTTTCTCGACACAATTCGCAGGCACTTGAGTTCAAACGGCAATCAACCCAATAGCCCAGAAGCGACCTTGCCCTCCCGCGACAACTTGCCTTCGCTGCACTATTCAGAGACGATAGTCCGCAACACGCACTGAGCGTCCCCGTTAACTGCCTTTCCCACTCGCAGAAAAAGAGTTTCTTCTATCTGTTGCGTTAGGTCCGCTTCGCGTCAAACACTCGGGGCAGCTGCAACCGATAGATATACGAAATAAGCAGACCCCTCCGAGAAAATCTCGTATTTGAGGATTTCCGCGCTTCTCTATCGTAATCTGAGTTGGCTGACGTGTTTCTTTGACAGTTCATTGACACCGAAGCGCATTATAAACTATGCGTATTCAAGCACGTTGAGAATCGCGAGGCCACGATGCCGATCTTTTTGACGAACGAAGAGCAAGCCGCATGCATCTCACCGAGTGAAGCGATCGAGGCTATGGCGGAAGGATGTAAACAATTCTCACTCGGAAACGCCATTAGGCGGCCTCGGATCGATAATTATCTGCCTACGTCTCGCCCGACCGAGCATTTCTGCTTTAGTTCGATGGAAGGCGGTGTCCGGTCAGGGTACTACGCGCTACGCATAAAACCAGACATCCTTGCATGGCCGGTAGTAAATGGGATGCGACGGCGAGTGTCGTATTGCACTAAACCGAGTCTATACGGCGGATTGGTTTTCCTTTTCAGTACAGAGAATGCCGAACTCGTTGCGATCATGAACGATGGTTATATCCAGCATGTGCGGGTGGCTGCCACAGCGGCATTGGGGATCCGCTATTTAGCAAGGCGGGATGCCGCCGTTGTTGGTATGCTCGGGTCCGGCGGCATGGCTCGGCAATTTGCGCAAGCGTTAAAGAGTGTAATGCCCGTGAGAGAACTGCATGTTTTTAGCCTGAACAAGAATAACCTTGAGAGCTATTGCAGCGACATGCAAAAGCAGATGGAATACGAAGTCATACCCAACCAAGACGCACGAGAGGTGGTACAAAAAGCCGATGTCCTTTGCCTGTGTACCAACTCGCAAGATCCCGTCATCGAGAGTAAGTGGATTAAACCGGGACTTCATCTGACCAACGTCAGGACCACCGAACTTTCTCGCGAGGTTTGCGACAAGATTGAGGTTGCCGGACTTCTCACCCGACGAACTCCACCTTCGGTTACAAAATTCATCGATGACGATTTCGAAATTCGCGGCGATTCCATGGCTTATGTGGGAGGGCAGCCGGAGGAAAAAGCCACGATTCCGCGCGGCGTGCCGACGGCCGAACGCTACCCCAACGCGAGATATGTCGATTGCTGTGACTGGAAAACCGGCAAGCCGTACGAGCGCGGATCGGACGAAATTACGATACTGGCCACTAACTCGATGGGTATTCATGAAGGTGACGCCGGCGCAAGCGCGGGCAATCAAGGAGTTCAGTTTGCCACTGTAGCCGGCAAAATTTATGAGAATGCGCGAAAGCTTAACCTAGGGCAATTGTTGCCGAGCGAGATGTTCTTGCAGGATATACCGACATAACGCTAGCGAGTCGGTCTCGTATATTGTGTCGCCAGTTGCTTAAAGAACCCGGTATTTTCTAACTCCCTAGTGAACGTGGGATTGAAAAAGTCTTTCGCGCCGGCCGTCCGAGCCTTGGGCTGGGTTTCTGAAAGCGTTTCGAGGATATTGCTTAACCCCGCCTCCGACGTCGTCGGCACGTCCAACAGAGCTCTACTAAAAAACTCATAGGTGTCCTCGAGGACGCGTCGATCTTGAACGCGAGAGTACTTTTCTAAAACCTTAATACCCCGCTCTCTGTGGGCTTTGAACGCCCAGACGCCCTCTATGAGCGCTCGAAGAACGTCCCGGGTTATTTCCGGTTTTTGTTGCACGTACTTTGTCGTGCTAACGAGGCTATTGTTTACAAACTGAATGTCACTCTTGCTGAAATCCAAGAGTTCGACCATGCCTGCGTGAATGGCCTGTGTGGAGAGAGGCGGTGAAAAAACAGTTGCTTGAATCAGTCCCGATTTAAGCGCCGCGTAGGCCTCGCCCGTGCCTCCGGTTTGAACGATTTCAACATCCTTGGGCGCGAGGCCCCAACTTCTCAGCGCGAGCTTGGCCGCGTAATCAGTTGCAGCGCCGAACCGGCTAATGCCGATGCGCTTGCGCCGAAGGTCTTTTGGTTCGCGTACAGCGGGAAGCGACACGAAAGACATCGTCAGTCTATTTGCAAAGGTAGCCAGGATCGTGCTGTCGGCTCCGTTGAGTCGAGCAAGAACTGCTGGCGGACCTACCACCATGGTAAATTCCGTATCGCCGGCCAGCAGCACCGACATGGGAAGAGTTCCGCCTCCAATGTAAATAATGCTGCCGTTCAAACCATATTTTTCGAAAAGTCCTAACTCCTTGGCCATCCAAGCCGGAGTACTGAGCCCGCTGG
>Ga0310810_10012209_pt1 | contig 10077 bp, 4 predicted proteins | sample NCmetagenome_FD_207641 | JGI IMG/M metagenome (GOLD analysis project Ga0310810, IMG submission 207641) | Soil microbial communities from experimental microcosm in Duke University, North Carolina, United States - NC | ecosystem: Engineered > Artificial ecosystem > Soil microcosm > Unclassified ...
AGCGCTTCAGGCACGTGGGCCCGTACACCGCGGAGTTCTACCTGCACTGCGTGGGGCGGTGTATACGGTCCCTGAACGTCGCCGCCTAATTAAGCGTTGCAGCCGACGCCGGATAACCCGTCGCAGCTCACGGCGACGCGATCTCCCGCCCCCGGTAGCCTCCCAGCGACGCCTCAGCCCGTGGCGCTTTCCTGCTTGCGCCCGCGTTTCGTCACTTCGCAAGTAAGCGCGGCGCCCGCCGCCTCGCCGGCCGCCCTCAACCTCCAGCCAGAGTCCCCATCTTGCTTTCACGTCCGACACTCATCCCGGCCCATGGCGTCATAGCCCCGCCCAGCTGCGACAGCAAGCCTCAGGGCGGCGTGTTAGTCGAGCTCCGCCTCCGCCTTCTCCAGCCAATACGTCATGGCCATCTCGCGGTACATCGTCGTCGCTCTGCGGAGGTGCTCCTGGGCTTGCTCGCGCTTATCCCTGCGCCGGTAGACCGTGCCGAGACCGAGGTGGCAGTGAGCGACGAGCGGGCGCATCCCGAGCCGCTCGGCCATCGCGGCAGCATCTCGATATGCGTCGATGGCCTCGGTCCCCGCCGGCGGGTCGAGCGCCGTGGCGGCGGCGCCCACCAGCCAGCTCGCCCGCGCGACGTTCCCGACCTCACCCCCCTGGCGTGCGTCCTCGAGTGCCCGAGCGGCCGTCGTCTTCGCCTCATCGAACCGTTGCGCAACGAGATAGCCTTCCGCCAGCAAGACCGGGCGTCGTTCCCGTGCCTCCTCCAGAAGCGCCAGGCCCTCTTCGACGGCGCCACGATACACGTAAGTGAGCCCCAGGTTCGCGATGGTCGGCGATCGGATCAGCGACAGCTCGAGGTTGCGAACGAGCTCCACGGCCGGCTCGAGCAAGCGGCGCGCTTCCTCGAGATCGCCCTTGCGAAGGTAGACGAGGCCACCCAAGCCTCGTACGACGGCTTCACTGTATCGATGCTCCTCGCGCTCGGCTTCCGCGAGACCGCGCTTCGCCGCATCGATGGCAGAGGCGAACTGTCCCTGCTCGCCCAGGCACCAAGCGAGATAACCATGCGCCTGCACCGAGGTGAGGATCTGACCGAAGAAGCGCGGCGCCGAGCCGCCGCCACCGACGGCACGCAGCACGTCGGCGACGGGTGCGGTTGCCTCGGCGAACTCGCCTCGGTAGATGTAGGTCTGGGCCGAGCGCAATGCCATCTCGACCTCGAGCTCCGGGTCTTGCGCGCGTGACGCCAACTCTCTGGCGCGGGCGACCTCTTCGAGCGCGTGGGCGAAGTCGCCGAGGAACACGTACGTCGTTCCCAGATACCCGGCCACCCTGGCGCGGCGTGCGTGGTCGCCCGTCTCCTCCGCGAGGCGGCGCGCGGTCTGAAGGTGCTCGAGCACGCGGCGGTGCTCTCCCAGGAGATACAGGCAGTTCCGAAGGTCGAGCCGGATGTCGACGCCCGCTTCGAGTCGTGTCGGGGTCGGCGGGAGATGCGTGAGCGCGGCAAGAGCGCGCTCGAGATGTGCGACGGCCTCACGGACCGTCGCACGAGCGACGGCCTTGGCGGCGGCCTCCCGCAGGCACGTCACCGCTTTCTCCCAGTACTCGCCCTTGAAGGCATGGTCGGCGAGGCGCTCGATGTGTTCGGCCCGGCGATCGGAGTACAGACGCTCGATGGCGTCTGCGACTCGCGCGTGCAAAGCCCGCCGCCGCTCCTGGAGGAGGCTGGCATAGGCGACGTCGTGGGTAAGGGCGTGCTTGAAGGTAAATTCGAGGTCGGGGAAGAGACTCGTTTCATACACCAGCTCCGCCGCCTGTAGCCGAGAGAGTCCCAGGCGCATCGTTTCGTCATCCTGCTCGCCGATGGCCTGAAGCAGCGCAAGGGGCACATCCTTGCCGATGACCGAGCCGGCCTGCATAAGCCGCTTGTCCTCGGGCGGCAAGCGATCGATGCGGGCCGCGAGGATGGCTTGAACGGTGGGCGGCACCTGAACCGTCTGAAGCTCCTTGACGAGACGGTACTGGCCGCGTTCGCCGCCGAGCGCGCCGGTCTCGATCAGGGACCGTACACCCTCCTCGAGGAAGAGCGGAGTCCCCTCGGCTTGCTGCATGAGCAGACTCTTCACCGGGTCTAGCGTGGGATCGCTGCCGACGAGCGTGTCGAGGAGCTCTCCAGCGGTGTCCGGCGGCAACGGATCGATGCGGAGCTGCCGATAGTACGTCTTGCCGCCCCACGGGTGCTGGTACTCAGGCCGATAGTTCACGAGGAGCAGCAGCCGCGCTCCGGTGAGGCCCTCGACCAGCCCGTTCAGAAGCGCCTGCGTCTCCGAGTCGATCCAGTGAAGATCCTCGAACACGACGAGGACGGGCTGCACGCGGCTCTCGCGCAGCAGCAGGTGGCGGATCGCCTGCAACGTGTGTTGACGGCGAAGGGACGGCTCGACGGTGGACCACGCGGCGTCGTCGACGGCGACATGCAGCAGCTCGAGGAGCGCGGGAAGAGTGGGCTTGAGACCCTCGTCCAGCGTGAGGAGCTTTCCAATCACCTTCTCGCGGCTCTCTCGCGGGCCGTCGTGGTCTCCGAGCTTGAAGTAGGTCTTCAGGAGCTCGACAACCGGTGCATAGGGGGTCGCCTTGCCGTAGGATACCGACGACGCCTCCAGGACACGCCAGCCGACGGTGTGATGAGACTGAGTGAGCTCCCGGGAGAGACGAGACTTGCCGACCCCGGGCTCACCCACCACCGCCACCACCTGTCCGTGCCCCTCCCGCGCCAGGGTGAGCGCCTGAAGGAGCTGCTCCATTTCGCTGCTGCGCCCCACGAATGTCGTCAGGCCCCGAGGCGCGGCGGCTTGAAGGCGGGTGCGCGCCGCTCCTGCTCCGCAGAGCTCGTAGACCTCGATGGGCTCCGGAAGACCCTTCACATTCCGCGGGCCGAGCGCCTTCACGCTGACGTAGCCCTCGACAAGGTTCAGCGTCCATGCCGAGATCAGGGTCGAGCCGGGTACGGCCATCTGCTCCATTCGTGCCGCGAGGTGCGTGGTCTGGCCCACCGCCGTGTAATCCATACGGAGGTCGCTCTCGATGGACCGTACGACCACCTCACCCGAGTTGAGTCCCACGCGGATCTGGATGGGAAGTCCCTCGCGTTGATGGACCTCCTCCGCGTACCGCTTCGCCGATTCTTGCATGCGCAGGGCGGCGTAGCAGGCGCGCAGGGCGTGATCCTCGTGGGCCAGCGGCGCGCCGAAGAGTGCCATGAGGCCGTCGCCCATGACCTGGTTGACCGTACCCTCATAGCGATGGACGGCTTCCATCATGAGCTGAAGCACTGGGTCGAGAATCTTCCGAGCTTCTTCGGGATCGCGGTCGGCGAGGAGCTCCATCGAACCCTTGAGGTCGGCGAAAAGCACGGTGACCTGCTTGCGCTCGCCCTGCAGCGCTGCCCTCGAAGTGAGGATCTTTTCGGCGAGGTGCTTCGGCGTGTACGTCTCGGGCGCCGCGAACCGCGGCGTGGGCGCGCCGACCGGAGTCGCGCACTCGAAACAGAACTTGGCCGCTGGGGGCAGCTGCGTACTGCAGTGCCCACAGCGCAGCGCCAGTGGCGTCGCGCACTCCAGGCAGAACTTCGCCTGGGGCGGGTTCTCCTGCTGGCACCGGGGACACTTCATCAGGAGCCTCCAGCGATCCGAGCGGGGCGTTGGGCGGGATGACGATAGCCCGCGCGTGCCATGGCGTCAACGAGCAGGGTCGCCGTCTTCGCCTCGCCCCGCCTTGACAATCACCCCCGCCGGACTCATCTTCCGCCTCAAGCCTCACAAAGGAGCCCCCCATGGCGGATCCCGAAAGCCTTTCGCTGCCTCTCTACTGTCCCCTCCTCGTGGAAGGAAAAGAAGGCAAGGCGGCCAGCGGCCGGCAGTTCAAGCGGGAGAACCCGGCGGATATCCGTCAGGTCGCGACGGTCGCCGAGGAAGGAACTCAGGCCGACGCGCGCGCCGCCATCGACGCCGCCCGGACCGCGTTCGACGGCAATGCCGGCAACTGGATCTACAACTACAAGCTCCGAGAGCAGACGCTGCTGCGCACGGCGCAGCTGATCCGCGCGAACGCCGACCGCCTGGCCCGCGTGGTCAGCCTGGAAGTGGGCATGCCGATGCGGCAGGCGGTGCCCCACATCGGCGCCGCTGCGGACGTCTTCGAGTTCTACGCCGGGCTCGCGGGCAAGCTCTACGGGGAGAGCTTCACGCTTCCCAGCGGCTCGATGATCAACCTGGTGAAGGAGCCGGTGGGCGTCGTCGGGATGATCACGCCGTGGAACTTTCCGTTGACCCAGACCGCGCGTAAAGTTGCGCCCGCGCTGGCCGCCGGCTGCACCATCGTGATCAAGCCCGCGAGCTACACGCCCGCCGCCACCTACGAGCTGGTGAAGCTGATCCTGGAGACGAGCATTCCGCGGGGCGTGCTCAACCTGGTGCCGGGCCCGGGCAACGTCGTCGGCGCGGAGATCATCGCCAGCAAGAAGGTGGACAAGATCTCGTTCACCGGCGAGACCGGCACCGGCAAGCGGATCGGCGCCCAGGCCGGCATGGAAGTGAAGCGCGTGAGCCTGGAGCTGGGCGGCAAGGCGCCCTACGTGATCTTCGACGACGCGGAGGTCGACGCCGCCGCGCGCGCCGCCGTCTTCGGCATGTTCCGCAACGCCGGCCAGGCGTGCGGCGCCACCACGAGGCTCCTGGTGCAGGAAGGGATTCACGATCGGTTCCTCGAGCGCGTGGTCGCTCTGACGCGAAAGATCGAGGTCGGGCCTCCCGCCCGGCCGACCACCGATATGGGTCCGCTGATCTCGCGCAGCCAGGAACGCGTGGTGCAGGACTTCATCCAGCACGGCGTGGACAAGGGCTTCCGTCTGGTCACCGGCGGGCACAAGCTCGCCGGCGGCGACTGGGAGCACGGCTACTACGTGGAGCCGACCATCTTCGACCACGTCGACAACGCGTCACGGCTCGGGCAGGAGGAGATCTTCGGCCCGGTGGTGGCGGTGACCACGTTCCGCGACGAGGCCGAAGCCGTCGAGCTGGCGAACGCGGTGGACTTCGGTCTGGTGGCGGGAGTGTGGAGCGCCGACTATCCACGCGCCCTGCGGGTGGCCCGCCGCATCCGCGCCGGGACGGTCTGGATCTGGGACAACTACGCCCAGCCGGTGGAAGGCATCTGGGGCGGCTACAAGCAGAGCGGCATGGGCCGCGAGCTCGGCTACCACGGGCTCAACGACTTCATCGAGGTCAAGCAGATCTTCACCGACGGCACCGGGCTGGCAATGAAGCCGCCGTACGGTCAGGTGATCAAGGAGTAGCCCAGGCCGCGTCCGTCGAGGCGACTCGGCCGTGATGACGGGACTACCGGCGCTCCGCCTCGGCTTGCTCCAGCCAGTACGTCATGCCCATCTCGCGGTACATCGTCGATGCGGTGACGAGGTGCTCTCGTGCCTGCTCGCGCTGGTCCGTACGACGATCCAGCTTGCCGAGGCCGAGGTGGCAGTGGGCGACGAGCGGGCGCAGGCCGAGCTCGTCCGCCAGCGACCAGGCCGCGCGATAGTGACTCTCCGCCGCGGCTCGTTCGTGGGGCCCGGCCGCGGCCGCGACCTCGCCGGCGATGTGCAGGGCGTCGGCCTCGAACGCCCGCTCGCCTTTCTCACGAGCGACCGTGAGGGCCCGCCGCGCACAGGCCGCCGCTTCGTCCAGACGGCCGTTGAGAAGGTAGATCTCGCTGAGTGCCGCGCCGATCGACAGCTGGAAGGTCCCCAATCCGGGAGAGCCCCGGTCCTCCTCGACAAGCGCGAGTCCCTCGGAGAGACGTCCTAGGCGGCAACGGGCCACCGCCAGGCCGGTCACCGGCACGTTCCATCGCCCGGCCTGCAGCGTGTCCCAGACCTCGACACTGCGTTCGTAGGCGCGCTCGGCCTCCCCGTACTCCCCCCTCCCAAGCCAGATGTGGCCGAGCTCATTGGCCGAGGAACTGATGCTGTACGCCTGGTGGGCATCCTGGGCGATCTGCAGCGCGGCTGTCGCGTGGGTGAGCCCCTCGGAGAATCTTCCCAGGCGGGCCAGGGAGAGGCCCAGCATCCCGCGCGAAAGGTTCGCGACCAAGCGTGCCTGGCCGAAGCGTTCGTAGAGCCGTTCGGGTGGAATCAGCGCGTACGCCGCCTCGCAGCATCGGATGGCTTCGGGGAAACGCCCCAGGCCGATGTTCGTGATCGCGAGGTAGGTGTACGCGCCGGCATGGATCCCGACGTCGCCGAGCGCCTTGCCGATCGCCAGGGCCTGCTGACCGAGACGGAACGCCTCCGCGTAGTCTTCGCTGATCGCCGCCCGGAGCGACGCGAACATCAGCACGTAGCCGAGACGCCGTTGATCGCCCAGCATCTCGGCCAGGCTGAGGGCTTCGGCCAGGCAGGCCTGCTGTCGGTCGACGGCGCGGAGCACCTGCAGGGCGGTCCGGAGCTCGAGGCGGACATCGACGGCCTCCTCCAGCACCTCGCGTGTCCGGGGCAGGCGGTCGAACGCCGTCGCGGCGTGCTCGAAATAGGCGGTAGCCTCACGATTGGCGGATCGGCCGAAGGCCTTGCGACCGGCCTCTCGGAGGTAGGGCGCCGCCTTCGCCCAGATCTCGGCCTGCTCGGCGTGGTGGGCCAGAAGCTCAGCATGCTCGCCCAATCGCCCCGCATGGAGCCGCTCCATGGCGGCCATCACCGCCGCGTGGAGCGCGCGGCGCCGCTCGTGCAGCAAGCTCTCGTAGGCCACATCGTGCGTGAGCGCGTGCTTGAAGGTGTACTCGACGTCGGGAAACAGGCGGGCCTCGAGCAACAGCTCGGCGGCCTGGAGCCGCCCCAGCCCCGAGCGGAGCACCGCCTCGCCGGCGCCGGCGATAGCCTCGAGCAGGGTCCAGGGCACTTCCTTGCCGATGACCGCCGCGGTCTGAAGCAGGCGCCGGTCCTCGAGATCGAGCCGATCGATCCGCGCGGCGAGGACGGCCTGGACGCTGCCTGGGATCTGCAGGCTACTGACGGGACGAGTCAGGCGATACGCCCCGCGCTCACCGCCCAGGACGCTGGTCTCGACCAGGGTCCGCACGCTCTCCTCGAGGAAGAACGGATTACCCTCGGTGCGCTCGACAAGGAGACGCCGCAGCGGCCCGAGGGCGGCGTCGCCGCCGAGCACGCTGTCGAGCAGATCGTTGGCGTTCTCGGGTGGGAGCGGCTCCACGGCGAGCTGGCGATAATAGGCCTTGCCGCTCCAGCCGTGGCGGTACTCCGGTCGATAGTTCACGAGCAACAGCACGCGGGCGGCCCGCACGCCGTCCACGAGCGCGTCGAGCAAGGCCTGGCTCTCGGCGTCCATCCAGTGGAGATCCTCGACGAGGATCACCAGCGGTTGGACCTGGCTCTCGCGCAGCAGCAGGCGCTTGATGCCCTCGAGGGTCCGGTAACGACGCTGGAGCGGCTCGAGGCGGTCCCACTCGCGGTCGTCCGGCCCGATGTCCATGAGCGAGAGGAGCGCCGGCAGCGCCGGCTCGAGGGCGCGGTCGAGGCCCAGCACGCGCCCCGTCACCTTCTCGCGGATGCTGCGCACATCGTCGCGCTGCTCGATGGCAAAATACCCTCGGAGCAGTTCGATGATGGGGTGAAACGGCGCAGCCTTCCCGTAGGAGACAGCCCCCGACTCCAGGATGCGCCAGCCGTGGACATGGTGCGAGCGAGTGAGCTCCCAGAAGAGGCGGGACTTGCCTACGCCCGGCTCACCGACGACGGCCACGACCTGTCCCTGGCCTCCGTGAGCGGCTGCAAGTGCCTGCAGGAGCCGCTCCATCTCCGCCTTCCGCCCCACGAATCGCGTCAGCCCCCGCGCGGCGGTGGCGTGAAATCGGGAGCGCACCCCGCTCGCGCCGACCAGCTCGAACACGTCCATCGGCGCGGCGAGGCCTTTGATCGCCACCGGCCCCCGCGGCCGCACATCGACGTGTCCCTCGACGAGCTCGAGCGTGGCCGGGCTCAGCACGGTGGTCCCCGGAGTCGCGAGCTGCTCCATCCGGGCGGCGATGTTGGTCGTTTGCCCCACGGCGGAGTAGTCCATGCGCAGGTCGTTGCCGATCGAACGAACCACGACCTCGCCCGAGTTGAGCCCGATGCGGACCTGCACGACGGCGCCGTGATCACGGAACACCTCGTCCGCGTATGACCGCACCGCGTCCTGCAGGCGCAGGGCCGCGTAGCAGGCGCGGACCGCGTGGTCCTCGTGGGCGACGGGTGCGCCAAACAGCGCCATGATCCCGTCGCCCATCACCTGGTTCACGATGCCTTCGTAGCGGTGAACGGCCTCCATCATGCGCTCGAGCACCGGATCCAGGAGCTTGCGCGCCTCCTCGGGGTCGCGCTCGGCAAGTAATTCCATCGAGCCCTTCATGTCGGCGAACAGTACCGTCACCCGCTTGCGCTCGCCCTCGAGCGCGGTCTTCGAGGTGAGGATCTTCTCGGCAAGATGCTTGGGCGTGTATCGGTCAGGAGAAGGCGATGGTGTGCCGCCGGTGGAAGAAATGGGATGGGCGCAGATGTGGCAGAACTTGGCGGTCGTGGAAAGAGCCGTCCCACAGCTCGAGCAGACCCGGGCCAGCGGGCTAGCGCACTCTTCGCAGAATCGTGCCCCCTGCGGATTGTCGTGCTGGCAGCGGGGACACTTCATCGCGGAGTCTCCGGACCGCGGGCGGCTAGGAACGCCGCGCATTCCGCCCGGCGCCGAGGCGTGCCCGCTCGTGCCACTCGTACTCCGGAAGGCAACAGCCGGCAGCGCCGTACTGAAAGAAGTCGCCCTGCCCAATGCCGACGTCGTTGATGCCTCGAGTATCCCGGAACATGTTGAGCGTATTCGGCACAAGAGTGATGGGTGCCGCTTCCGCGTGAGTCGCCAGGGCCAAACTGATCAACGCGAGGGAGTCAGCAATGGCGGAGATGACACGCGGGCTCATGACGCCTCCTATCGGACCCGGTTGAGGCCACTGGTGCCGCGGCGCGCGAAGCGCCGGCCCATTGGAGTCCTAGAGCCGGCGCGATGCTATTCGGAATCACCGTCCGGGTCAAATGGAGAATCGCGCGGAACCTCTCAGCGCTCTCAGTACAACGGCTTCAAGTCTGGAGCGCGTTAGCGCCGAGCGCGTCGCGCGGATACCTTATGTTTCTCCTGAGTGGGCGGAGCGTTAGGACGGTCTGACTTCTTACCCGTCCGCAAGCTCCTACCCGGACCAAACTCGCCTTTACCTTCCCGAACAGCAAGGCTTCGTTCGGGAGCTTCGCCGGAGGTAGGCAGGCCGTGTGAACGCGCCCGGCCAAGCCGCTTGACGACGCTCCGGCCGGGGCGCAGACTCCGCCCATCTCGAGGGGGGGGAGGCATCCCGCTGATCACAGGGTCGAGCATCCGGGCCATCTCCCTCGCGCTCCTGCTGAGCGTCGCGCTCGTCCCTATCCCCGCGCACGCGCAGCGAGCCGGCGGCCTGGCTCGCGGTAGTAGTGCCGGCACGTACTACGACACGTCGCCGTACTACCAGCCGGTGTACTCCCCGCCGCCGACCTATGTCTTGCCGTATGTGCCCTCGGCGGCCAACACGCTCTCGCTATCGCCGCCGTAGCCTCCGACGCCCAGCGTGGTGGAGATTCCGACCGGACGCTACGAGCTGCGTGGTGACTGGACCGACGAGCAGGGAACCGTGCATTACACCGACCGCTTGACTGCCGTTCCGGATCGATACCGTGCCAAGGCGAAGCGAGGCGAGCCCTCCTGAGATTCCGACGGCATGCGCGCAGTGTCTCCAACGCCGAAGGGAGGATCCGAATGGATCGTCGCGCGTTCATCATTGGGGCCGCATCTGTCGCCGCCGTCGCCTGCTCCCGCGCCACCACGTCGTCCCAGTCGGCCGCCGCGCCAGGCAAAGGTATGGTGGTCACCAACGACGGGGTCACCCTCCGCTACGAAGAAGCCGGATCCGGCAAGACACTCGTCTGCATCCCGGGCTGGTCGCAAACCGCCG
>Ga0310810_10012210_pt1 | contig 10077 bp, 5 predicted proteins | sample NCmetagenome_FD_207641 | JGI IMG/M metagenome (GOLD analysis project Ga0310810, IMG submission 207641) | Soil microbial communities from experimental microcosm in Duke University, North Carolina, United States - NC | ecosystem: Engineered > Artificial ecosystem > Soil microcosm > Unclassified ...
TAGGCCTTGGCCTCCTCGGCGCTCATGAATCGGTCGCGGTCCATGTCGCGCTCGATGGTCTCGATCGGCTGGCCGGTATGGTGCGCGTAGAGGGAGTTCATCTTGCTGCGGAGATAGAGGATCTCCCGGGCCTGGATCTCGATGTCCGCCGCCGTGCCCTGGGCGCCGCCCGAGGGCTGGTGGATCATGATCCGCGAGTGGGGCAGCGCGCTCCGCTTGCCCTTGGTGCCGGCGGCCAGCAGGAACGAGCCCATCGAGGCCGCCATGCCCATGCAGATGGTATTCACCGGGGCGCGCAGGTGCTGCATGGTGTCGTAGATGGCCATCCCGGCCGACACCACGCCGCCGGGCGAGTTGATGTAGAGGTAGATGTCCTTGTCGGGGTTGTCGGCCTCGAGGAACAGGAGCTGGGCGATGATGATGTTGGCGACGTCGTCGTTGATCGGGGCTCCCAGGAACACGATCCGGTCCATGAGGAGCCGCGAGAAGATGTCGTACGTCCGCTCGCCGCGGCTGGAGCGCTCGATGATGTAGGGCGGATAGAGCGTGGCCATCGTCAAGACTTCACCTCGTCGATTGTGGACTGCTGGAGGAGCCAGCCGAAGGCCTTCTCCTCGGTGATGGCGCGCTCGAGCTCGGGCAGGCGGTTGGCCTTCTGCAGGTTGCCGTAGAGCTCCCCGGCGGGAACGCCGCGGGCGGCTGCCAGCTCGCCCACCCGCTGGTCCAGCTCGGCCTCGGTGGCCCGGAGCCCGTTGGCTTCGACCACCGCGTCGAGCACCAGGTCCCGCCGCACCTGCGCGGCCGCGACCTCGTGGAACTGCTGCTCGAATTGCTCGAGCTGCTCCTGCGGCACTCGATACATCTCGGCATACCCGTGCATGAACCGGTGCACCAGCGACTCGGGGGCCTGCACGTTGTTGGCCTCGACCACCTGCTGGATGGCGGCCTGACGGAGCTGGGCGTCGGCCTCGCGGGAGGCCTCGTGCTCCAGGTCGTGCCGTACGGCCGCGCGAAGCGCGTCGAGGTTCTCGAAGTCCCCGACCTCGCGGGCGAAGGCGTCGTCGAGGACCGGGAGCTCCTGGCGCTTGACGTCGTGGAGCGTCACCCGGACCCGCCGGGTCTGGCCCCGCCGGCTCTCGTCCGGATGGTCGTCGGGGAACCTGACCTCGGCGTCGGTCTGCTCGCCCGGCAGGAGCGTCATGATCCGCTCTTCCAGGTCGGGAATGGCCTGATTCTGCCCCAGGACGAGATCGTAGGGCTGCGCGGCCCCCGCGCCGCTCTCGTCGAGCGGGGCCACCTCGACCCGGACCATCTGGCCGGGCGACGGCTTGCTGCCCTCGACCGGGATCCAGGCGGCCTTCTGCTCCTGCAGCCGGGCGAGTTGCTCCTCGACGGCCGTGTCCGCCACCGGCGCCACCCGGCGCTCCAGGCGGAAGCCGCCGGTGCGCTCCAGCTTGATCTCGGGGCGGACCTCGACGAGGATGTCGAACTCGATCGGGCTGCCGTCTTCGAACTTGAGGTTCCGGATGGAGGGGTCGGTGACCGGCTTGAGCGATTCCGAGCTCCGGGCGGTCTCCCAGCCCTCGCGGACCACCTCTTCCAGTACCGTCTGGCGGATGGCGTCGCCGAACCGCTTGCGGACCACCGCGGCCGGCGCCTTCCCGGGGCGGAAGCCCGGCAGCCGAGCCCGCTGGACGTAGTAGCTCAGCGCCTTGGCTTCGGCCTCGCGAACCCGGTCGACGGGCACGGTGACCCGGAGCGACTTGGAGGCGGAATCCTCGGCGGTTTTCTCGACGGTAATCTGACTCATGGTGCCGGAAACTTACCCTGGCGTCGTCCCAGGACGCAATTTACCGAGTCGGGTCGGCAATCCCGGCGGAGGTCGTACGCCAAGTAGACGACGGCCACGCCGCCGCGGCCGATCTCGCGCTCGATCCTGTAGCGGTCGGCCAGGGCGAGCCTCTGTTCGTCGGCACGCCTGCGTCGAGCCGGTCAGGCGAGACCCGGAGACATCGGAGAGACATTCACCATGAAGGGCCTCCTAACCGGTAGGCCCTAAGTCGTTGGATGCGAACGGCGGGAGTCGAACCCGCACCGCTTGCGAGACCCTAGCTTTGCGGGCCCACTCGGCGGTTTTCCGGTCCCTGCGCCAGCAGCCGTTCGGCGAAGTCTAGCCGCTCCTGCGTCTCGATCATCTCCCGCCGGAGCGTGCCCACCTCCTGATCCAACGCCTGGAGGTGGGCAGCGGTGTCAGGGTCCCTGGCGACGCGGCTTTGGGCTATAACCTTCGCGATCTTGACTGCGCCAAACGTTCCAATGGCGGCGATGATGATGGTGACGACGGCGGTGAGAAAAAACTGTGGGTCCATGTTGCCTCGCTGCGCCTAGGCGCGGCCGGTACAGAGGCAGAACTTACGGGTGGGCGTCGGAGGGGTCAACCGGCGGACTCGGGTAATCGGTCATTGTCCCGGGCTCATGCGGAACCACTCCACGCCCACCAACCGTATCAAGTCGTAACCGGATACTACCCGCCGTCCTCGGTCGTCGTCGGCGGATCACCCGGGAGTGACATCGGAAGTGACATTCGCACTTCGAGTGCGGAGAACAGTCGCAGGATGCTTAGCGGGTAAGTTAGGGGAGGAAACTGCGATGCGAACGCCGGGAGTCGAACCCGGATGGGTTTCCCCACAGGATCCTAAGTTCAAAAATACCGGGAGATACACCGGACAACGCCAGACGATGTGTGCGTTGCCGTTGTCGGGCTGGTACGCCAGTCTCTCGTCTCCTGTGGTCCCCGGTTGTCTCCGTTCCGGCACAGGTCCGGCACAGGTCCGGCACAGGTAAGGTGCGCGCCTCGGACCGCGAGCCAGCGGCCCGCCCGTCAGGGCCCGTGTCCTTAGAAACGATAAGGCCGCCCAGAACGCCAGGCGGCCGCAGTGTCGGGTCAGGGTCCTCTCAGAATCCGAGCTTCTTGAAAACGAACCGGCCAGCTCTGATCTCCTTGAGTAAAGCCTGCAGGTCAACGCCCGGAGCTCGGACTTCCGCGATCTGCGCCTAAGCAGCCGCTGACCAGCGCCGCCGGCGAGCGGCGGCCGCGGCGATCAGGATTATCACGAGCCCGCCCGCTCCCGCCCACCAGCCCTTGCGCGACGTCGGCGTCTGGAGTGGCACGACCACCAGCGGATCTCCCACGGCGCTGAACGCGGCCCACTCGGCCGGCGGGGCACCCCCCCGGAGCGACGCCAGCTTGGCCGCGCGCAGGGCCTCGACCACCGGTTTCCCCCGCGCCAGTTCCGCGTAGAGGCCGTCCACGAACCGGACCGTGCTGCGGTCGCGCACCCGCCAGCTCGTGGCGACCACGCTCCGCGCGCCCGCCTCGAGAAACGCCGCCGTGAGCCCCTGGATGCCTTCGCCGTCCACCACCACACCCCCGGCCGTGCGGCAGGCGGACAGCACCACCATGTCGGCGTCGAGCCGAAGCGACGCCACCTCGCCGGGCGTCACGAAGCCGGACCCGGACAAGCCCGGGGCGAGCGCGAGCGCGCTCCGCCCGAGCGCGCGGTCATCCACCAGTGCGTGAGTCGCGAAGTGGAGGACCTGGAAGCCGCCGAGCGGAGTGTGCCGAAGGTACTCCGCGCTCGCATCGTTGCCGAGCCGTACCTCGGCGGCCGGAGCGTAGCGCGCGACCAGCCGGGCCTCCGCGCCTGACCCGGGCAGGCGGGACAGGCCGCCCGAGGCCGCGAGCAGGTCGGCGTAGGCGCGGGAGGAGTCGCCACGCCCGCCGAACGCGGGGTCGCCGAAGGCCAGCAGGCGCACCATCCCCGGCGCCGGCCGCGGGCGGAGCCGGTGCCAGAGCGCGCCCAATGCCCCGGCGGACGGCGCGATCCCCACGGCGTAGTGCTCGACGACGTAGCGGCCGTCGGCGAGGCGGAGCGCGTCCCATGGAACCCGGTGCAGCGGGCCGTCCGGGACGATGATGAGCCGCGTGACGGCCGGATCAAGGCTCGCCAGCACCGGCTCGAGCAGCGCCCGATCGAGGGCGCTCGCTTCCGTTCGTGCCTCCTCGTCCCGCGACACCAGCGCGACGAACCGGCCGATGGCACCGATCAGCGAATCCGCAGGCGCGAGGACGCGCGCCCGCGCGGCGCGGCCCCGGGTCACGACGAACGCCGTGGTGGGGGCGCCCAGGGCGCCGGTGACGTACTCAATCAGAGCCGTGCCCTCAGGAAGCAGCCCCGCGATCTCGGGCGCGCCGATCGACGTCGCGACGGCCGATGCGGTGGCGGGCCTTCTCGGCGCGCCCCCCGAACCGGCGGTCTCGAGCGCCGACGCCTCGATGAGATGCTCCCGCAATTCGCGCGCTCGACGCCGCTCCGCGAGGCCGAAGGCCGCGTTTGTCCTGCCTCCCGCGGCCAGGGCGGCCAGCACGCGCGGGACGCTCGAGTTGCGGTCGCTCTCGTCGCTGGCTGTGGCCTGGAACGCCATCACCCGCAATTGCCGGTCGTCGAGCGTCGCCCGCCAGGCGTCGAGCGCGTCGCCCGCCGCAGTGAGCTCGCGCTCGGCCCCGGCGAGATCGCCCCGCCGGGCGAGAATGTCGGCGAGGTACGCCCGCGCCTCGTGCTGGCGCAGTGGCTCGTCCTCCCCGAGCCCACGCAGGTACCCGCGGAAGATCCGCTCGGCGGCATCCAGGTCACCCCGGTGCAGGGCGAGCCGCCCGCGTTGGTAGACCAGCTTGCGCTGCCAGATCTCGATCCCATGGGTCCGGAGCACCCGCTGGGCGCTGTCCAGCGCGGCGGCCGCCGCTCCCCAGTCGCCCGCCAGCATCTCGATGTCGGCCAGCGCCTGAAACAGCTCGATGCTCCACGCAACACTCCCCGTGCGTCTGGCGGCGTCCAGGGCTTGGCGCTCCCACATACGCGCGCGTACCAGATCCCCCTCTTCGCGCGCGATGTTCGCCCGCCACGAGATCTCGGTGAACCGGCTCAGCGTATCGCTCATGGAGTCGTACACGGCGCTCGCGCGATCGAAGTACCGGGCCGCAGCGGGAAGGTCGCGCAGCGAGTAGTGCAGGGTGCCCAGCATGTGCAGCGCCAGCGCCTCGCCCTCGGCGTAATGCGAGGCGTGCGCCTGCTCGAGCGACTCGCGCAGCGCATCCCTGGCCTCGCCGAAGGCGCCGTGATCCCGCAGCACGTCGGCGAGCGCGGTGAGCGTGAACGCCAGCGAGCGGCGGTCGCGCACCCGCCGCAAGATCACGATCGCGCGCCGGAGACTCGCGATCGAAGAGTCCTCCAGCCCCCGCGCCCATAGGTCGCGCGCCGTGGCACGCAGGCAATTGGCCTCGCCCCGCGGCGCCCGCACCCGCCGTGCGTACTCCAGCGCCGAGGCGAGCGCGTCCTGCGCGCGGGAGTCGCCGGCAACGAAGAGCATGAGCGCCCGCCGGCAGCGCACCCCCGCGATCACGTCGCTTTCGCTGGCCGGCAGGACCCGGAGTGCGCTGTCCTGGTAAGCGAGCCCCGCGCGCTTGTCCACGTCCACGCGCGCGTTGCCGAGCGCCTGCAGCGCATCGCCCTCGGCCGCGCTGTCATGGAGCGCCCGCGCGCCCGCGAGCGCCTCGCTCACGAGACTGTCCACTACTCCCATCTGGATGGCCTCGTAACGCAGCCGGGCGAGGCCCAGGCGGGCATAGATCCCGTACGGGTCGTCACGCGCGGGCGCGACCCGGAGCAGGCGGCGATAGAGGCGTTCCGCCGTCGGCTCGTCGGCCGTCAGCCGCATCATGGTGGCGAGGCCCAGGAGCGCGGCGCGGTCGGTCGAGTCGCGGGCCAGCCGCTCCGCCCAGCGCTCGCCGACCGCGGGGGCGCTGTCGCCCTCGACCACGTAGCGGGCCAGCCGCATGACCTGGCGGGGAGGCTCGGCCACAGGATCGGTCACGCCGCCCTGCGTCGCCGCGAGCAACAGGAGCAGATGGAGCACTGGCGTTCCTGCGGGAGGTCGGTTCCAGGATACGGCGATCGGCTCCGGATAGGCAAGCTGTGCCAGGAGGATCGTGCGGAGCGGGTTGCGTGCCTATCTCCGAGCAACACCACCGTCACTCGCTCGGAGGAGGTTCCGTGAGCGGCCGGTGGCGCGCGAGCCGAGCCGGCGCTTGAGGAGGGCCACGGCGTGGCTCTTCCGGGATCTACTGGAGGATGCGAACGGCGGGAGTCGAACCCGCACGGGTTGCCCCACAGGATCCTAAGTTCAAATACCGGGAGATACACCGGACAACGCCAGACGATGTGTGCGTTGCCGTTGTCGGGCTGGTACGCCAGTCTCGTGTCTCCTGTGGTCCCCAGTTGTCTCCTGTTCCCGCACAGGTCCGGCACAGGTAAGGTGCGCCTCGGACCCCGAGCCAGCGGCCCGCCCCGAGGAGAGCGGGTCCGCCATGTGCTCGTGCTGTTGATCCGCCGGACTGTTACGGCAGCGGCGCGATCGTCGCCAGGTCCGCCGCCAGCGCCTTGGCCGCGGCCGCCCGGCCGAGCGCAAGTCCGGCCTCCTTGTCGAAGCGATAGTGCAAACCGGCGTACAATCGCGACTCGCTCGCTTCCTGGGCCATCTCTTCCAGCCGGCTCCGCTCACCGGGAAACGCGGCTTCGAGGACTGCGGAGAAGGCTCCGTCTATGCACGAGTGAGCCGACGGGTATGATGGATGATTCGGCAAGCTGACGGCCAGGGTGATGCCGGGATCGGCCTGCGACGGCCGGATCAGCCAGTAGTGATACTTGGCATCGAAACAGCCGATCCCCGCGTCGAACCCGGCCGAGTACATCAGGAACATGATGCGGGCCGCCTCGGCGTCGCTCTTCCGGTAAGTCACGATGAGCTCGCGGGCGACCGCATTGAATGCGGCGTTGGAGACCGGGCTCTGGTTCACGTGCCAGAACTGCGCCAGAGCCAGTTGCTCGGCCGTCCGGGTATCCGAGAAGTGCCGGATCTCGGCCAGGGCCGCGATGAATTCGGCCGATCCGAAGGCCGGTGGCGCCCCCGGGCGCAGCTCATCCGTCGAGCTCAGATAGAATGGACGTGCCCCGAGAAACCCCCGGATGGGCGGGCCATTCGGGATCCAATACCCGGCGCCGACCGGAGGGCTGCCTGGATCGGTGAGCCCCACCAGGTCGGACTGCGCGAAGGTGTTGACTTGGGCACCGATCGCGCGGCCGATCGCCTCGCCGGCGGCGAAGCTCTCGTGCTTGTCGCCTGGCCAGGGGTCGGCCGCCTCCTGCGCGTCGAGCGCGGCCTCCAGCTCGGCGATGTCCAGGGGAAAGAAGGCGCTCAATACCGCGACCGACGCGCCGCCGATCGCCGCGGACGTCGGGGGGTGTGGCTGGGTGCCTGCCTCGGCCGCCTCTGCGGCGCGCAACTGGGCCAGGGCCAGGTACGCGTCCACCCGTAACGCGCTGGTCGGCCGACGTGCGAGCAGGCGGTCGGCCAGGTCGTTCCAGGCGACGGTGGCGCCGGTCTCCCAGAATTTGGGAGTGCCGCCGGTCAGGGCGGCGGAGGTGCCCGCGGTACTGCCGGTGGGGGAGGTCGGCTGCTCGCTGCAGGCGGCGAGCATGACTAATGGAACGACGAGCGATGCGAGCCGGGTCCGCATGGGATCCTCCTGGGAGTCGTGTGCCAAACGGGCAGGGCCGTGAGGGCGGCCATTGCCGCAGGGCAGTGCAGGGATTGTCACTCCGAGTGGGGCGGGGCATCGTCCTTGCCCACCCTAGTGCGCGCCCGTACTATGGTCCGACGGCATCATGCCGCCCTCATATGCCCCTCATACGCCGCAGGGTGCGACTGCATACCTTCGGCGGCCTCGGCCTGACGGACGGGACGGAGGTGGTGGCGTCTCAGCGCCACCGCCTCGCGTTGCTGGCCCTGCTTGCCGTGGCCGGCGAGCGGGGCTGCACACGTGACAAGCTCATGGCCTATCTCTGGCCCGAGAGCCCGATCGAGGCCGCGCGGCACGGGCTGCAGCAGCTCCTCTACTACCTGCGGCGGCAGGCACACGGCGAGCTCTTTCTCGGCACCGACCCCGTGCGGCTCAACCCGGAGGCCATCAGCTCCGACGTGGCCGAGTTCGATGCGGCGCTTACGGGCGGCGCGCTGTCCGAGGCGGTCGCGCTGTACCGCGGCCCCTTTCTCGATGGCTTCTATCTGGGCGACTCGCCGGCATTCGAGGACTGGGTGGAGCAGGAGCGCGCCCGGTTGGCCATGGCCCATTCCGCCGCGCTGTATGGCCTAGCGCGTCGGGCGGGGGCCGCCGAGCAACACACCCTGGAGATCGCCCACTGGCGGGAACTGGCGGCCGCGGATCCACTCAGCGAACGGGCCGCCACCGGTCTGATTCGGGCCCTCGCAGTCGGGGGGGACTGGACTTCTGCCCTGCAACACGCCCGGGCGTACGACGCGCGGGTTCGGGCGGAGCTGGCGACGCCACCGGCGGCCGATCCGATCGCGCTGGTGGAACGGCTCCGCGCCGAGCATCTGCTGGCGGCACCGGCCGGGGCGGCCGCGGGGAACGGGGGGCGGGAGCCGCGATACCGCGTCGAGAGGGAACTGGGCCGGGGAGCTACGGCTACGGTGTTCCTCGCGCACGACCGCAAACACGACCGGCCGGTTGCGCTGAAAGTGCTGAACCCGGACCTCGCCGCATCGCTGAGCGCCAGGCGGTTCCAGCGCGAGATCGCGATCCTGGCGCGCCTTCACCATCCTCACATCCTGCCGCTCTACGACTCGGACGAAGAGGGTCGGTATTTCGTCGTCCCCTTCGTGGCGGGCGAGTCGTTGCGGCAACGCCTGACGCGGGAGGTTCAGCTCCCGCTCGAGACCGCGCTCCGGATCACGTCCCAGGTCGCGGACGCGCTGGGATGCGCCCATGAGCGCGGGTTCGTGCATCGGGACATCAAGCCCGAGAACGTTCTGCTGGAGAGCGACCACGCCTTCGTGGCCGATTTCGGGATCGCGCGGGTGCTCGAGGCGGCGGGTGGGGAGCGGCTGTCCGCCTCGGGCGTCGCCCTGGGGACGCCGGCCTACATGAGTCCGGAGCAGGGGCGTGGGAGCCGCCACGTCGACGGTCGAAGCGATGTCTACAGCCTGGCCTGCGTGCTCTACGAGATGCTGGCCGGTGTGCCTCCATTCGCGGGGCGCTCGCCCCAGGTCATCCTGGCTCGCCACGCCGCCGACCCAGTGCCGCCGGTGCGCACCGTCTGCCCCGAGGTGCCGGCCGGCGTGGAGCACGCACTGGTCCGGGCTCTGGCCAAGGATCCGGCCGATCGGTGGCCTTCCGCCGCGGCCTTCCGAGACGCGCTCCGGCCATGACGGGGCCCGACGGTAGTAACGGCAAGGATGCGCTCGGCCCGGGCACGGCGGTGTCGGGCCGGTACCGCATCGAACGCGAGCTGGGCCGCGGCGGGATGGCCACGGTCTACCTCGCACGTGACCTGCCCCACGACCGGCTGGTGGCGCTCAAGACGCTGCATCCGGAGCTCTCCGGGGCGTTGGGCACCGACCGGTTTCTCCGCGAGATCGCCATCGCGTCCCGGCTCCAGCATCCCAATATCCTGCCGCTGTTCGACTCGGGCAGCACCGAGCTGGGTGGGGGTGAGGCCCGGTCGTTCTACGTGATGCCGTACGTCCCCGGGGAGTCGCTTCGCGCCCGGCTACAGCGGGAGACCCAGCTCGGCCTGGACGAGGCGATCAGGATCTGCGGCCAGATCGCAGCCGCGTTGGACCACGCGCACGGCCAGGGGATCGTGCACCGGGACATCAAGCCGGAGAACATCCTGCTGGAGGGTGAGCGGGCGGTGGTCGCCGACTTCGGGGTCGCGACGGCGCTGGATGCGGCGGGCGGAGAGAAGCTGACCCAGACCGGCATCTCCCTCGGCACCCCGGCCTACATGAGCCCCGAGCAGGCCACGGCCAGAGGGGTGGACGCACGATCGGACGTGTACAGCCTCGCCTGCGTGCTGTACGAGATGCTGGTGGGCGACCCGCCGTTCCTGGGGGCAAGCCCACGCGCGGTAATGGCCCGCCACGCGCTCGATCCGGTCC
>Ga0310810_10012212_pt1 | contig 10077 bp, 5 predicted proteins | sample NCmetagenome_FD_207641 | JGI IMG/M metagenome (GOLD analysis project Ga0310810, IMG submission 207641) | Soil microbial communities from experimental microcosm in Duke University, North Carolina, United States - NC | ecosystem: Engineered > Artificial ecosystem > Soil microcosm > Unclassified ...
GCTGCTGCGTGACCCCTGGATCGCGTCCGACTGCTCGAGGTGATAGCGGATCGCGCGAAGCTGGCCGCCACCTTCGAACCGCAGCGACTGCGTCTCCGACAGCGGCATCGTCAAGCCGAGTCCCACGCGGGCTATGCCGTTCGTGAACCGGAAGCGATTGTCGAGCGTGTTCGTGCCCGCGTCGAGCATTGTCCCGTCGCGGGCTTCAGTGGGCTCCGCGGCGCTCACCCACGTCCTGCTCCAGATGGGTTCGTAGATAGCGTCGAGTCCCATCGTCCATACACCGGTGGATCGTGAGATCCCACCACCGACGTTGTAGGCCTGGGCGCGCCCAGCGTCGGCCGGGACTTCCGGGAGATCGTACGCAGGCAGTCTGGGTTGGTTGATGCGATTGCCTGTGAGAATCGCGCCGATACGCCAGGTCGAGTCCGGCAGCGGGCGCGTGTAGGCGAGGTGCAGTCCCCAGGTGTCGGCCCGATCGGCGTTAGGTGCGACACGGGCGATGGGGACCATCTGCCGCTGGTTGGGATCCCAGAACAGATCCGTGAACGCGACGTCCTGGTTCATGCCGAAGCGGTTGTGAACGGCGGTCGCTTCGAAGGACTGTCCTCCCGCGAATTCACTGAGGAAGCCAAGACGCAGATCCAGGGCTTCACCGTGCTGGCGCACGCGCGAGCTCCCCTGATAGTAGAGCTCGACGCCGTCGATCATGTTGAGGCCCCACCACGACACGCTCGCCGCGAGCGACGTCTGACTGGTCAGACGCCGGCCGAGCAGCGCGTGTACGTAGCGGTTCTGCCGCGAGAGCTTGCCGTCGTCGACGGGGGCCACGGGGGCGGCGGTGGCCGACAACGGGCTTGGCGCGAAGATCACGTCGTTGTTCCCGACGCGGTTCAGCTCCTGGATCGCGACCGCGACCTGCGTGAACCACGCGCCGTTCGACATGCTGGTGCCGATCGGGAGTGTGAACCCGCCCCCCGCCTTACGCGAGACGTCGAAGAACGTCGGCGCCCCGAACAGTCGCGTCCCGTGCAGTCGCGCGCCCTTCGCGGGATTGGTGAACGGGTCGAGGGTCGAGTCGGCGAGGGCGATCGACAGACCGCCCAGTCCAAGGTTCGCCGAGGGGAGGAAGGCGAACTGTCCGCCGTCGGAGACGGGCGCGCTCCTGACGGCAATGAGCTGCGCGCCGGCGACGCTCGGCGCACCGAGGGCGACGGAGGAGAGTGCGATCCAACACGCGCCGAGCCGAACGAGACGCCGCGAGCCCATTCTGACCTCGATGTGACGCTGGTATACAGCCATACCCTCGTGATTACGAGGGCGTCACATCGAGCCACCAACTAACAGACTGGGGACCTGGGACTAACGGCGCGAACCGCCGCCGACGGCTGCATGCTGCGGCTGCTCGCTGCACGCTGCTGCTATTACTGGCCGGCCGATTCCCGATTCCCGATTCCCGATTCCCTCAGTTTCCGCACCCAGGCATTCTGAATCCACCGATGCGCGTCGAGTAGTTCGTGGCGTCCTTCTTCACGTAGTCACCGACGTACCAGATCGTGCAGTCGTCGCTCGGGTCCACGGCCGTCTGCGTGTAGTCCTCCCAGCGCAGCGTGGTCGTCTGGGCCGCCTCGCCCTCCACGAGCACCGTCTCGCCTAACGTCAGCGTGCCCTTCGGGTCACTCGCGAGTCGCCCCGCGAACCGCTGGCCGGCGAAGTGCGGCACGCCGCCGAACGAATAGCCGATCCCGATGTTGCCCTTGGCGTCCATAGCCGGACTCGCCATCCACCGGTAGAACCCCTCGGGCGCGTACGTGCCCTGCTGGTAGAGCGCGACCTGGCGTCGCTTGTCGAGCCGGAACTCGTACCACCTGACGCCACCGCCGCCGCCCGCCGTGTTCACCGAATGCACGGCCACGATCGACTCCTGATTCCCGATCCGTCGATAGACGAGCCGCGCCATCAGCTTGTCGCCCTGCGCATCGAGTCGCCGCTCGACGCCCGGCTGTGTCACGCAGTTCGTGAGCTGACCGTCGCACAGGTAGTGATACGGCGCGACGGCGATCTTCGTCGGACCCGCGACTACCGTCTTCGACGGGTTCTTCCAGTCGACGTGGAACGTCCACACGAAGATGCCGTCATCCTCCATCACCTTCTTCAGCTGCGTGCCCCCCGCCGCCATCATGATGTTCGGCGCGCCCTTGGGCGGGAGCTGCATGCCATCGAGGTCGGCGTTGTTGAGAAAATTCACGTCGTCGATGATGACGCACTGCTCCGTCGCGTCCTCACCCTTCAGCATCCTCGCGCGGTCGACGACGCACGCGTGCTTCTGAATGACCTCGTCTCCGGTGCTCGACGGCACGTAGTAGCCGTCGGGCCAGACCGCGGGACGCGGATAATCGGGAAAGAGTGGCCGCACGAATTCGTACCGGTAATACGGGCCGTGCGGGTCAGCGCCCGTGCTGAGCGCGTAACACATCGCGTAGACTCCCGAATCGGGCGGCGGCCGTTGTCCCGGCGGTCGCTGGCCAGCGGGACGCGCGGTATCCTGTGGTGGGGGAGGCGGCGGTTCGTACAACGTCGTCGGCGCGCCGGGCTGCCCCGGTTGTCCACGCACGCTCTGCTTCGCGGGTTCACCGGCCTTGCTCGCCGCCGGCGCGTCGTGCCTAACGGGAAGCCTGCTGAAGATCGGCATCACGATCAGCCAGCGATCGGCGAGCTGATCGTAGCGCACCACGGCGTCACCGTTGTTGCGGGTCTCGCACCCGCCACCGAATCCCTTGAACACATTGCGCGTCTCGCCGGGCCCATAGAGCACGAACCCGGTCGTGTCGAACTGCTTGCCCTTCTTCGTGAAGATCGCCATGCGCGTGTTGACGATCTGCACGATGTGATTGGGTCCGACGGCGAGCGTGTTGTCCGATGGGTTCCGGAGATTCGCCGTCCCCTGCGGGCCTGAGAATCCGACGCCGAGCCCGTCGAAGCTGGCGACGAGCGTGGCGGGTGCCCTCGTCCCGAACGCGGTCTGCTCGATGTCGGCCGAGCCCGGCGGCACAGTCATCGTCGGTGCACCAGCCACGCTCGCTCCACCGTTAGGCGCGGCGCGCAACGCCACGTGCGAGCGCGCAGTGATCTCCGCATCGCCGTCACGCTCGGCCCGGTCACCATCCTCGCCGACGAGCGGCGTCCCATCCGCCGCCGCGTCGAGTGGCTGTGACACATCGTGGGCGACGGCCGCCGTCACCGTGACGGCCGTTTGACCAGCTGGCGGCGTCGCGGGCGCCCGCTCGCGCGTCACGACGACGATCGCGACGACAGCGGCGGCAACGGCACAGCACGAACCTGCGACACGGACACGATGCATGATCGCGGCGGTGAGGATGGCTTTCGAAACGGAGACGATCGTGAGCGAACCCTTCCATAGGATAGCGCTCGACCTGTCTCGGCCGCGAGAGTGGCAGTCCGGGCTGAATGCGCTTCTTACTGTATAGCTGAGCGGAACACGACTTGCCTTTCGTGGCTGGATTCCAACCGAGCCAACTGCTGGAGGAGACGTGTCGCAAAGCGTGAGTGCTCAGGCGAAGGCCGACGTGGATCGAGCACGCGAACGCGCCGACCGAGATGACCGGCAGCGGGCCGGGTCCCCGTCGGCAATGAACGCGGCGGCCCAACGTGCGGAGACTCTTCGCCGACGCGGTCGCGTGGGCCGGTTCGTGTTCGAGAACGGTCTCAGCATTGCCACGTTCGTGTTCTTCGCAGTGTCGTTCGCCGGACAGATCGTCGCCGGCCGCCGGATCTACAACGATGACCAGCGCGCGCACGGACAGCCGGGCGTGGGGCTCGTGCAGTACTTGAGGAGCGGCAACTTCATCGAGGCGACCTCGGAGAACATGGAGTCGGAGTTCCTCCAGATGGGACTCTTCGTGCTGCTCACGTCGTTCCTCTATCAGCGCGGATCGTCGGAGTCCAAGACGATCGAGGAACCGGACGGCGTCGATCAGGACCCACGCGAAGCGCGGGACGACCCAGGGGCGCCGTGGCCCGTCCGCCGCGGCGGCGTGTGGCTGTCGCTCTACCAGCGGTCGTTAGGCATCGCGCTGCTGCTGCTGTTCCTGGTCGCGTTCGTCGGACACGCGATCGGTGGGTCGATGGCCTACAACGAGGCGGAGCGGCAGCACGGTGGCGTGGCCGTCACGGCGCTGGGATACACCCTGACGAGCCAGTTCTGGTTCGAGTCGTTCCAGAACTGGCAGAGCGAGTTCTTTTCGGTCGGCCTCCTGGTCGTGATCTCGATCTGGCTCCGCCAACAAGGCTCGGCCCAGTCGAAGCCGGTGGCGGCGTCGGCGTCCGATACCGGGGAGTGATCGAGGATCGAATCACTGATCGCGGAGAGCCAGCGCCGGATCCACCGTCCCTGCACGCCATGCCGGAACGAACGCGGCGATCACACCGATGGCCAGCAGCGCCAGACTCGCCGCCGCGAACGCCAGCGGGTCGATCGGCTTCACCCCGAACAGGAACGACGTCAACAGTCGCGTGAGGGCGATCGTTCCGACGACGCCTAACGCGATGCCGATCCCGACCAGCCCCAGGCCCTGGCGCACCACCTGCCCGATCACGTGCGTGCCCGGAAGGCCCAGCGCGACGCGAATCGCCCAGTCGCGCTTGCGACGCGACGCGAAATGCGAGATCACGCCATAGATCCCGATCGCGCCGAGGACGAGCGCGAGGCCCGACAACAGCGACAGCAGCGACATGACCTGCCGCGCGGGGCCTACCGCCGAATCCAGCACGCGCGACATCGTCGTCGTCCCCTGGATCGCGAAGTTCGGACCCACACGCTGCACCGTCCGCCGAACCTCGTCGAGCACCGCCACCGCATCACCCGGGCGCTTCGTCCGGATGACCAGCGAGGCGCTCGGCGAGAACCACGGCGCCGATCCCGCCACGTAGTACCGCGCCGGCTCCGGCTCGTCAGTCAGGCCCCCCTCGGCGACGTTGGCGATCACGCCGATGATTCGCTGCGGCGCGTTGAACCCACCACCGACGACGCGACCGATCGGACTCTCTCCCGGGAAGAACTTTCGCGCCAGCGCCTCGTTGACGATGATCGGCATCTCGGTGTTGGTGCCGCCAATGTCCGACTCGGCGAACGTCCGCCCGTCGCGTATGCGGATGCCCATCGTCTCGAAGTAGCCGCGCGTCACGATCCGGAAGTACGTCGATGTCTCCTGCAGGTCAGGCCGCCCCTGAATCGTCATGCCGAAGCTGTCACCGCCGCCCCGAAGCGGCAGTTTCATCACCGCGGCCGCCGACTTCACGCCAGAGAGCTCGCTCAGCGCCGCCGTCATCTCCTCGATGCCCTGCCGACGCTGCACCGACCGCAGCTCCGCGCTCGGTACCACATCGATGACCGCGATGCCCGCCGTCTCGAGCCCCGGATCGATCGCATACAGGTTCGCGACACTCCGGACGAGCAGCGCCGCCCCCGACGCGATCAGCATGGCGAGCGCGACCTCCGCCACCACGAGCCCGCGCTCGATGCGCCCGCCGCGACCCTGGATGCCGCCGGTGCGGCCGCTGCCTAACGCGATCCGCAGGTCGCCGCGCGACAGCGCCCCCACCGGCACGAGGACCACGAGCAGCACGGCGACGATCGCGATCGCCAGCGCCACGAGAAACATCGTCCAGTCGAACCCGGCACTCTCGGCCCACGCGCCGAGCGGAAGCGCCCCGGCCACGAGCCCAAATCCAGCCGCCGCCAGCGCCGCGCCCACCAATCCCGCCCCGACGCCAAGCAGCAGCGCCTCGACGATGAGCTGTTGCGTGAGTCTCCGTCGCGTGGCGCCTAACGCAGCTCGGACCGCGAGCTCCGTCGTGCGGCCTTCGACCTGCCCGAGCATCAGCGCGGCAACGTTCGCGCAGGCGATGAGGAGAATCAACGCCATGGCCACGAACGTCGCGACGATTGCCGGGCGCAGGGATCCCAGGAGACTCGTGCGCAGTGGCGTCACGAACGCGTTCCGCGTCTTGTCCCACTTCTCGCTGTACTTGAAGCGCTCGCCGAGCATCTTCGTCAGCTGCGCGATGTACGGCTCGAGCCGATCCACGGACACGCCTGGCGCGACACGACCGATGAGCGTCCAGCTTCCATTCTGCCCTTCAGGATCGAGTGCGCGTGCCGTCCAGATGCGGATGGTCGGGTTCGGAAACCAGAAGCCGCGCGGCATGACGCCCACGACGGTCCTCGGCGAACCGTCCAGCGTTAGGCGCGTGCCGAGGATCGACGGATTTCCGCCGAGGTCCTTCCAGAGGCCGTAGCTGATGACGGCAACCGGTTCCGCCCCCTGCGCGTCGTCGCCGGCCCGGAAGCCGCGCCCGATCAGCGGACGCGCACCGAGCACGTCGAAGACCTCGGCCGAGGTGCCGATGCCGGGAACGAGGCGTGTCGGTCCGTCGGCGGTCCTCATCGTCACGTCTCCGGAACGGTAGCTCGCGACGAGCCGGAACCCGGGGATCTTCCCACGCAGCGTCACGAATTCCTGTTCGGTCCAGCTGCCGCCCATCCAGAACGTGCCGACCTCGTCGGCGTTCGCGTACGGAAGCGGATCGAAGATGAGCGGGCGCGCGATGCCGAAGACCGCTGCTGTGCCACCGACGCCAAGCGCGAGGGTGAGCACGGAGAGAAGCGTGAAGCCGGGACGTGCGCGTAGTCGGCGCGCGGCGTACTGCGCGTCCGTGATCAGTGTTCTCAGCATTGGCCCTCCGGGCCGATAGACGTTCGCGCGTGGCTCGAAGCCGGTCCGCCCGCGCCACCAGCGCCAGGCGAAGAGTGACGGTGTCGAGTGAAGTGCCTGGTGCCACAGCCATCGCCGGGCCGCCGTCGCCCCATGTTCGGCCGCTCGTCCCGCGTACTCGGCGGCTATGTCCGCGAGCAGCTCGTCGCGCTCCTGGCGTGGCAGCGTGATGCGAAGCAGTGCGGCCGGCAGCCGAGGGAGCGGTGACCCGAGGGCGATGGGGGTGTTGGCTGGGTCGGACGAGGACATGGAGCGGGGAAGCGGTATGCCTGAGTTCTACAATGTAGAAATACCAGATTGCGTTCGCGAGTGACTGTGTCGTGTCGGCGGTTGGACAGAGGAACCGGCTGGATGGTTCCCAACGGATGTTCCTGTCGATGTCAGCGATTCGATGCGAGCCCGTCCGGATTCGCGTCGCTGCCGCGTCGCGTTAGGCGATGCCGGGTCGTGCTCCGCGGGCTCCGCCGTCCGCGATGTCCGACGCCACCGCCAGTGAAAGGAATGCTTCTTGACGAAATCGCCGACCCCTTACGCGTCGCGAGATGTGGTCCTCGCGGCAGTTGAAATGACGTTCATGCGTGGAGGTGCTGTATGGCACGCGATGATTTTGGACGAGGTGGCCGGGACTTCGACGATCGCGGTGGGCAGCGGGGCGGACAGGGAGACCGAAGCTGGCAGGGTGGACAAGGCTCGCAAGGTTGGCAGGGCGGGCAGGGCGGGTATGGTGGCAACGTGAGCGGCTACGGTCGTGGCGGTACCGAGGACTACGGCGGCTCCGGCTTCGGTGGCGGATACGGCGGTGGCTACGGTGGAGCAGCCGGCCAGCCGGGAGGTCAGGGTTACTCGCAAGGCGGATCGTCCTGGTCACCGCAGGGGTTCGGCTCGCAGGGCGAGGCCGGCTACCAGGGCGGAGGCTACGGCGGCTCGCAGAGTGGCGGCTATGGGTCCCAGGGCAACTACGGGTCGCAGGGATACGGCCAGGGGTATAGCGGCGGACAGAGCAACTATGGGTTCGGTGGTCTCGGATCGGGCGGCGGACAACAGAGCAGCTACGGCGGAGGACGACAGGGCTACGGTGGCACCGGTGGTGAGTGGGGTCAGGGATACGCCGGTGGATACGGCAGATCCGGTGGCTACGGCGAAGTCGGCGGATACGGCGCCACCGGCGGCGCGTATGCCGGACAGGGTGCGCAGAGCGGCATGCAGCGACGCACGTCGCACGCGGGTCGCGGACCCAAGGGCTATCGACGCTCCGACGAGCGCATTGAGGAAGAGATCAACGAGCAGCTCACGCGTCATCACGACATCGATGCAACCGAGATCGAAGTGCGCGTGAAGGGCGGCGAGGTGACGCTCACCGGCACGGTAGACGATCGGCACGCCAAGCGAATGGCGGAAGACGTCGCCGAGCAGGTCTTCGGCGTGACCGAGGTTCATAACCAGATTCGGCTGAACCGCGGCGGCGCCGGTGGCAGTAACGTCACATCGGATCGCGAAGTCACGCGTGGCGCGGAGCGCGAGGGTGGACGCTCGGAAGCGAGCGGCCGAGGCTCGCGGAGCCAGACGGCGGGTTCGTCAACCAGCGCGTCGACGACCTCCGGCGGTAGCTCGACCTAGCCGGCGATCGTTAGGCACGAGGGCCCGCGCGACGGCGTCGCGTGGGCCCTCTCCTGTAGTTGCGGGTGGCGCCCCGGTCGCCTAGCGTGAGTGAAGTCGGCCTTCACCACCCAGCTCTCCGGAGGACCACCCAGTGGAACCATCACGTCGCCTGCTGGTTCAGCGCATGGCGCAACCGATGGCATACGCCGCCATGCTGATCGTGATCTCTCTGGGCGTCGGTATGCTGGGATATCACGCGTGCGCCGGTCTGCCATGGATCGACGCATTCGTGAACACCTGCATGCTGCTCGGCGGCATGGGGCCGGTGAGCCCGATCGACACGACCGACGGAAAGATCTTCGCCGGCCTCTTCGCGCTCTACGCGGGGCTGGTGTTCCTGGCCGTGACGGCGTTCGTACTGGCGCCCATCTTCCACCACGTGTTGCACCGCTTTCACTGGGAAACGAAGGGGCAGAAGTGATCCACCGACGCTTTGCCGCGATGGTACCTCCCGCGGACCGGCGCTAGTCCGCCCGCAGTACCGTGTTCGGGTCGGCGCGCATTGCCTTCGTCGCCGGCACCGCGCACGCGATGAGCGCGACGACGATCAGCACGACGCTCACTCCCACGAACACCACCGGATCGGTCGCCGACTGCTGAAACAGCAGTGGTTCGACGAATGGCGCGGACGCGAGTGCGAGCACGCCCCCGACGCCCACGCCCACGACCGCGAGTCGCACACCCTGGCCCATCACGAGACGCACGACGTCCCCCGCCTGCGCGCCGAGCGCGCGCCGCACGCCCAGCTCGTGCATCCGCTGCCCGACGTTGTACGCGATGACGCCATAGAGTCCCACCGCCGCGACGACGAGCGCGAGCACACCGAACGCCACGAACATCGTCGCGCCAAGCCGCCATGACCGGCGCTGCTGGTCCAGCAGGTCATCGAGTAGTTCTACGGTGATGTACTGCTGTCCCGGCATCAGCGCCTGTAACGCGCGGCGCACGCCCTCCGCTCGCGCCGCGGGCTCGCCCGCCATGCGCAGCACCAGCAGCGAGCCGCCCTCCGTGGGGAACTGATCGAGCGGGAGGTAGAAGCGAAGCGGCTGATCCTTCACCGGATCGTGTACGGCATCCTCGGCCACCCCGACCACGGTGGTGCACGGCATGGAGTCGGCGCCCACTCGCAGACACTGGCCTAACGCGTCTGCCTTCGGCCACAGCACGCGCGCCATCGCCTCGCTCACGACCGCAACGGTCGGCGTGCCCTCGGCGTCCGCCGCCGTGAACGAGCGCCCGCGAACGATCCGCGTGCCGATCGTCTCGAAGTAGTCCGCGCTCGCCGTCTGATACGTGAAGCGCCCGAGGCGAGCGACGGAATCGATCCCCGGAACGAACAGGCCCATAGTCGACGTGCCCTGGATCGGGATGTTGCTCGCCCACGCCACGCGCACGACGCCGGGAATCCCTCGCGCGGCATCCAGGACGCGACGACGAACGGTCACGCGTTCGCTCGTGGACATCTGCTCGCCTCGCCGGTTCCATCGTGCCAGCAGTACGGGCCTCGCGTCGTAGCCGAGGTGAACCTCGCTCACGTGGGCGAGACTGCGCACGAACAGTCCGGCGCCGACCAACAGCAGGACCGACAGGACGACCTGGAGCACGAGCAGTGACGAACGCAGCC
>Ga0310810_10012213_pt1 | contig 10077 bp, 10 predicted proteins | sample NCmetagenome_FD_207641 | JGI IMG/M metagenome (GOLD analysis project Ga0310810, IMG submission 207641) | Soil microbial communities from experimental microcosm in Duke University, North Carolina, United States - NC | ecosystem: Engineered > Artificial ecosystem > Soil microcosm > Unclassified ...
CTGGGCCAGGCGATTCGGAGTATTCACGAAGAGACGTCGGTCTCTTCATTGTTTGTATAGCGAGAAGTTTCCAGTTCCCAGTCTCCAGTTCGGAACTGAGGAATCAACAACTGGCAACTGGCAACTGGTAACTGGTAACTGGTAACTGGAAACCGACTTATGGATGCAGTCTTACAGGCAGAAAAACGTGACGGACGCGGGAAGAACGAGGCGCGGCGCCTGCGCGCGCAGGGACGCATTCCCGCAGTGGTGTACGGGGCCGAGAAGGGGAAGGCCGTCGAGATCGCGGTCGATCCGAAGACGCTCCTCAGGATCCTCCACTCCGAATCGGGCGTGAACACCCTCATCGGGCTGAAGCTCGATGGCGGGGACACGCGCGTGCTCGTGAAGGAGTATCAGCTCGATCCAATCGACCACAAACTGCTCCATGCCGACTTCTATCAGGTCGCCATGGACAAGACGATCAACGTCACCGTGCCGATCGTGCTCAAGGGCGAGGCGAAGGGCGTCAAGCAGCAGGGTGGCATCGTCGACTTCGTCAATCGCGAGATCGAGATTGAGGTGTTGCCCGGTGACATCCCGGAGAACATCACGGTCGACATCAGCGAGCTGATGCTGCACGAAGGCGTGCGCGTGCGGGAGTTGCAGGCTGAAGGCGCCAAGTGGAAGGCGACGAGCGATCCCGAGATGATGATCGTCCACGTTGTCACGCTGCGTGTCGAGGAAGAGCCGGCACCGGCCGATGCGGTGGCCGCGGCGGCAGCGGCGGCGCCGGCCGAGCCCGAAGTCATCAAGAAGGGCAAGGTCGAGAAGCCCGAGGAAGAACCGGCGAAAGAAAAGAAATAGTGCAATCGGTGAATTGGCGAGTTGGTGAGTTGGCGAATTGGGCTTCGCACGCGCTACCGCGCGTGCTTCTTAAGCGCGGCGGTAGCCGCGCGATGCTAATTCACCAATTCACCAATTCACTGATTCACCAATTGCGATGAAACTTGTAGTCGGCCTCGGCAACCCCGGCCGCAAGTACAGCGGCACGCGGCACAACGTCGGGTTCGATGTGACCGACATGCTGGCGGAACGGCATCGGCTCGAGTGGGAGTCGGCGCCGGCCGAGGCGCTGCAAGCGAAGTGGCGGGCGGCGGCGGTGATCGTCGCCAAGCCGCTGACGTTCATGAACCTGAGCGGCGGCGCGATTGGCGAGCTGCTGCGCTTCTACAAGATCGAGATCCCGGATCTCTTCGTCGTCGTCGACGACACGAATCTGGAACTGGGAAGGTTGAGAGCGCGGCCTTCCGGGTCGGCGGGCGGCCACAATGGCCTGAAGTCGATCATCGGGGCGCTCGGAACCGAAGAATTCGCACGGCTGCGAATCGGCGTCGGACGTGGAGACGGCCGGTTCGATCTCGCGGATCACGTGCTGGCGAAGTTCGAACCCGAGGAGCGGAACGAAATCGCCGAGGCGACGAACCGCGCCGCGGACGCCGCCGAACTGTTCGTCGCTGAAGGCATCGTGCCGGTGATGAACAGGTTCAACAGGAAAGAAGACGGGGAATAGTCAATCGACAACCTATCTTCTCCTTGCTACTTCAGAGTCGCCAGTTTCCAGTCTCCAGTTTCCAGTGAACCTACTGGGAACTGACAACTGGGGCCTGGCGACTGACAAGTAGCCGTTTAGTCCAGAAGGAGACCCATGAGCACAGCAAGGCAGTACGAGCTCGTCTACATCGTCACGCCCGAGGCGAGCGAGCAGGAGATTGCCGATCTGCACACCCAGATCGAGCAGATCGTCCAGCGCTTCAACGGGACGTTCGACAAGACCGAGAACTGGGGCCGCAAGCGCCTCGCCTACGACATCGGCCATCACCGCGAAGGCACCTACGTCGTCGAGACCATCACCGGCTCGGGTGAGCTGATGAAGGAAATCGATCGGCGGCTGCGGGTCATCGATCAGGTGATTCGACATTTGATCGTTCGCGTCGACGAAGAGCTGCGCGTCGCGCAGCGGACCAGCGAGGCGCGCAAGGCGTTCGTCGCGCGCCGCCGCGTCGCGCGAGGTCTGCCGCCGGAACGGCAGCCTGGTGAAGGACGAGGCGACGGCGATTCTCAGGACGACATGGAAGGTTTGGAGGCGCAGCGATGAGGGAAGAACGAGGAGGCGGCCGCGGCCGCGGCGGCGACAAGAAGGACGGCAAAGGCGGCGCTGACGCCCCCCGCCGTGGATTCTTCCGCCGGCGCCGGGTCTGCAAATTCTGCGCGGAGAAGATCGACTACATCAACTACAAGGACGTGCGTCTGCTCGCGCCGTTCCTGCCCGAGCGCGGCAAGATTCAGCCGCGGCGGATCTCGGGCACGTGCGCGCTGCACCAGCGCAAGCTGCAGGTCGCGATCAAGCGCGCGCGCCAGCTGGCGCTGATTCCGTACGTCACGGATTAGTGAGTTGGTGATTTCGTGAATTGGTGAGTTTGCATCGCGCGGCTCCTGCCGCGCTCTAATCGCACGCGCGGTAGCGCGTGCGAAGCCCAATTCACGAATCCACCCAATTCACCAATCCACCAATTCACGAATTCACCAATTGCAGGAATCACCATGGAAGTCATTCTGAGAGAACACGTCGACAATCTGGGACGCCGCGGCGACATCGTGAAAGTCGCCGAGGGCTACGCCCGTAACTACCTGCTGCCGCGAAAACTGGCGTTGGCGGTCAACGAAGGTAACAAGCGGCAGATCGAGCGCGAGCGGAAGAATGCGGAAGCGCGCGAGCTCGAGGAGAAGACGCAGGCCGAAGCGTTTGCCGCGCGGCTCGGTGAAGCCGAGATCGCGATCCCGCGTCGCGTTGGCGAGAACGACACGCTGTACGGCTCGGTGACGACCGCCGACATCGCCGCGGCGCTGGCCGCGAAGGGCTTCGAGGTCGACCGGCGCAAGATCACGCTTGCGGACCCGTTGAAAGCGCTTGGTCAAGTGACCGTGCCGGTCAAGATCCATCGTGACGTCACCGCGCAGGTGAAGGTCAGCGTCGTCGCCGAACATAAATAGCGTCGCTTCCGCCGTCAGGCGGAAGAACAATCTGGTAAACTTCTGGGGCGTTCTTCGATGACAATCGAAGGCGCCCTTTTCTTTTCCTCGACAATCCCTTGGCTGAACTCGCCGCCCCGACGCGAACGCTTCCTCACAATCTCGACGCGGAGAAATCCGTGCTCGGCGCCATCCTGATCCATAACGACGCGTTCAACGCGGCGGCCGAAGTGATCGACGCGGGGGATTTCTTCCGCGACGCGCACCGCAGGATTTTTGACCGCATGGTCGCGCTCAGCGAGCGCGGCGACGCCATCGACTTCGTGACGTTGAAGGAGGAGCTCTCCAGGAAGGGCGATCTCGAAGAGGTTGGCGGCCCGGCCTACATCGCATCGCTGGCTGACGGCGTGCCGCGGTCGGCGAATGTCGAGTATTACGCGAAGATCGTCAAGGAAAAGTCGACGCTTCGAAGCCTCATTCATTCGGCCAACAAGATCCTCGCGGATGCGTACGAGGGGGAAGACGAGCCGGATCTTCTCCTCGACAGCGCCGAGCGTGCGATCTTTGCCATCGCCGAGGATCGGATCCGGGCCGGCTTTGTTCCGCTGCGCGATCTGGTGCAGACCAGCTTCAGCACCATCGAAAAGCTGCAGCAGCACAAGGGGCTCGTCACCGGTGTCCCGACCGGCTTCGTCGATCTCGATGAAATGACCGCCGGCCTGCAACCGTCGGACCTGATTCTCGTTGCCGCCCGCCCGTCGATGGGCAAGACGAGTTTCGTCCTGAACATCGCGCAGCACGTCGGCACCTCAACCGACATGACCGTCGGGTTCTTCAGCCTCGAGATGTCGAAAGAGCAGCTCTTCATGCGCATGCTCACGTCCGAGGCGCGCATTGATGCGCATCGGTTTCGCACCGGCTATTTGAACGAGAAGGATTACGGCCGGTTGTCGCATGCGCTCGGCACGCTTGCCGAGGCACGGGTGTTCATCGACGACAGCGCATCGATTGGGGTGCTCGAGATGCGCGCCAAGGCGCGACGGCTGAAGGCCGAGCACGGCCTGCACCTCCTCATCATCGATTACATCCAGTTGATGCAGGGGCGCGGACGGTTCGAGAGCCGGCAAACCGAGCTCGCGTCGATCTCGCGTTCACTGAAGGGACTGGCGAAAGAGCTCCAGGTGCCAATCGTCGCGTTATCGCAGCTGTCGCGCGCGCCGGAGACGCGTTCCGATCACCGCCCGCAGCTGTCCGACCTGCGTGAGTCTGGCGCGCTCGAACAGGACGCGGACGTCGTCATGTTCATTTTTCGCGAGGAGCAGTATCGCGACGCCGACGGCAGCCCGAACCAGGAGGCCGAAGGCACGGCCGAAATCATCATCGGCAAGCAGCGCAACGGGCCGGTGGGAACCGCGAAGCTCGCGTTCATCAAGGAACACACGCGGTTCGAAAACCTCGCGCACGGCACGCCGTGAAGCGCCTGGGGGTGGGGCCCCAGGCGCATAAGAAAAAGCGACTCCTACGGCAGCGAAAGAGGAGATAGCTCTCCTGTGACTCGTCCCACCGTCGCCCGCGTCGATCTTGACGCCATCCATTCGAACTTCCGCGCCATTTCCAGCTTTCTCGCATCCTCCTCGCGCACGCCCGTTCCGAAGATCATTGCCGTCGTCAAAGCGAATGCCTACGGTCACGGCGCGGCCGAAGTTGGACCCGCGCTCGAGCAAGCCGGTGCCGCAATGCTCGCCTGTGCCGACATCGAGGAAGGCATCGTGTTGCGGCGCGCGGGGGTGCGAGTACCCATCCTCGTCTTCGGTGCACTTGGCATCAGCGATCTTCACGGCGTCTTCCAGCACTACCTGACGCCGACCATTTCGACGCCATCGGCTGCGCGCGCGTTGCAGGCTTCCGCGGCCAAACATGGTGCGATCCTGAAGTGTCACCTCAAGATCGACACCGGCATGAATCGGCTCGGCTTCCGTCACGACAACATCAACCGAACACTGCCGGAGGTTGCGGCGAGCCGTAATCTGTCAATCGACGCCGTCTACACGCACTTCGCGACCGCGGACGAGCCGGAGAGTCCGGCGTTCGCACAACAGGGCGAGCGATTCGAATCAGCCTGTGCGACGCTGACGTCACTCGGCATCACGACGCGTGCGCGGCACACCGCAAACAGCGCCGCGCTGTTGCGCGACGAGCGGGTCTGGTACGACTTCGTCCGTCCCGGACTCCTGCTCTACGGCATCGTGCCGCCGCCGCTGGCGGCGACTCTTGCGCTGCGACCTGCCTTGTCACTCCATAGCCGTATCGTTCATGTGAAGGGCCTAAGGCCAGGTGAGGGAACCGGCTACGGGCTGCAGTCTGTCGTCGATCGCCCATCCACGATTGCCGTCGTGCCGGCCGGATACGCCGACGGCCTCGACCGCCGCCTCGCGGGCAACGGCTACATGCTGGTGCGCGGCCGCCGCGCGCCGATTGTCGGATCCGTCTGCATGGACATGACGATGATTGATGTGACCGGCACCGACGTTGCACCGGGAGATGAAGTCGTCATCATCGGCCAGCAAGGGAGCGAATCGCTCGACGTGCGCGAAATCGCCGCGTCGATCGGAACGATTCCGTATGAGCTGCTGTGTCGCGTGGGAGCGAGGATTGAAAGGGTGTATTCATGACTGTTCCCAGTTTCCAGTTTCCAGAGATTTCAACCCTGCGACCCGGCGGCTGTGCAACTTTTTGCGCACCTTCACTGGGACTAACTGGAAACTGGGAACTGGAAACTGGAAACTGAAACTGGAAACTAGCGACACTCATGAAGGTTAAGACTGTCTTTAGCTGCCAGGAATGCGGGGCGCAGTCCCAGAAGTGGCTCGGACGCTGCCCGGAGTGCGGCGCCTGGAACACGCTGGTCGAGGAGCGGGCCGCCGAGGCACCGGCGCCGACATCGGACATCGCGAAGCGTTACAGCCTTGCCGCGGCCGCCGGGCCGCAGCTGTACGCTGATATCGACACCGTCGTCGCTGAACGGCTGACGACCGGCATCGACGAGTTCGATCGGGTGCTTGGCGGTGGTGTCGTGCCGGGATCGCTCGTGCTGATTGGCGGTGAACCCGGCATCGGCAAGTCCACGCTGCTGTTACAGGCAGCGGCGCACTTCGCGCAGACTTTTGGTCCGGTTCTCTATAGCTCGGGCGAAGAATCCGAGCATCAGATCAAATCACGCGGCGAGCGACTCGGTATCGAGCGCGCGCCGCTCTACATCCTGGCGGAGACCTGCCTCGAACGCATCCTCGAAGAGGTTGCGCGGCTCAAACCGGCGTTCGTCATCGTCGATTCGATCCAGACGGTGTTCTCGCTCCGGTTCCAGTCGGCACCTGGCAGCATCGGCCAGGTGCGCGAAGCGGCGACACAACTGCTCTTCGCGGCAAAGGGACAGAACATCCCCACGTTCCTCGTCGGCCACGTGACGAAGGACGGCAACATTGCCGGCCCCAAAGCGCTCGAGCACATCGTCGACACCGTGCTGTACTTCGAAGGCGAAAAGCACCATGCGCATCGGGTTGTGCGCGCGGTGAAGAACCGGTTCGGCGCGGTCAGTGAGTTGGGCGTCTTCGAGATGACCGGCCGGGGGCTTTGTGCGGTGCCGAACCCGTCGAAACTATTCCTCGCTGAACGTCCGGCCAACGTGCCGGGCTCAGCCGTCCTGTGCTGTGTCGAGGGGTCGCGGCCAATGCTCGTCGAGATCCAGGCGCTCGTCAGCACCAGCACCTACGGCAATGCACGCCGCATGACGAGCGGTCTCGATCAGAACCGGCTCTCGCTCCTGCTTGCCGTGATGGAAAAGCGGGCGGGATTGAATCTGATTGCCGACGATGTGTTTGTGAATGTGGCGGGGGGGATCGCGGTCGACGAGCCCGCTGCGGACCTTGGCATTGTTGCCGCCGTCGCGTCGAGTGTTCGGAATCGTCCCGTCAAGGCGGCCACGGCGGTATTTGGCGAAGTCGGGCTGGCGGGTGAGGTCCGTGGCGTCAGCCAGGCGTCACTTCGCGTGCGCGAAGCCGCGCAGATGGGATTCACCCGGTGCATCGTCCCGCAGGGCAATTGCTCCACCGACGACACCCCGGCCGGCTGCGAGCTCCTGCCAGTGAAGAACGTCTCCGAAGCGCTGGACGCGCTGATGGACTGGTCGGGCAATCCCTCATCACTTATCACTCATCGTGAATCCCCGATCCGAGATCAGGGATCCGAGATCAGGGATTCTGGATCAGGGATCAGTGATTAGGGATTCTGCCCCGAAGTATCATAGACCTCAGTCTTTATACCCGGAGCGTTCGATGATCTGGTTCATACTCGTCCGCATCCTCTTTGTACTGGCTGTAACCTACGCCGCAATCTTGACGCGTCCCTTCAGCCCCGATCTGACGCTGAACGGGCTGATCGGCGCGTCTCTTGGCGCACTGATCATCTGGATTGAGACACGGCTCCGGTCTGCCGCGGTCACCGATCTGCTCGGCGCCCTGATCGGCGGGGCCATCGGCCTGGGGCTCGCGAAAACGATCGGAGCCGCCCTCTTCTGGGCTGACACCGGCGATCGACGGATCGTCTTCCTGCACAGCGTCATCCTGCTCGTGTTTCCCTATCTCGGCATCGTGATGGGCGCGCGCAAAGGGGAGTGGCTGGAGCCGACTCGGCTGGTCGCGCTCTTTCGCGATACCGGTCCGAAGAAGCGATACCGCATTCTCGACACCAGCGTCATTATCGATGGCCGCATCGCCGACGTCTGCGAAACGGGATTTCTCGACGGCACGCTGGTGATTCCTCAGTTTGTGCTCAAGGAACTCCAGCTCGTTGCCGATTCCGCCGATTCGATGAAGCGAAACCGCGGCCGCCGAGGGCTGGACATCCTCCAGAAGATCCAGAAGATGTCCGGACTCGACGTGATGATCTCGGATCTCGACTTTCCCGAAATCAAAGAGGTCGATCTGAAACTCATCGAGCTCGGCCGCACCCTGGCCGGGAAGATCGTCACCAACGATTTCAACCTGAACAAGGTCGCTCAGCTCCGAGGCGTCGAGGTGCTCAACATCAACGAGCTCGCGAACGCGTTGAAGCCGGTCGTGCTGCCTGGCGAATTCATGAGAGTCTTCATCCTCAAGGAGGGCAAGGAGTACAACCAGGGCGTCGCCTACCTGGACGACGGGACGATGGTGGTCGTCGACAACGCGCGCCGCATGATCAGCCGCAACATCGACATCGTGGTCACCAGCGTCTTGCAGACCACGGCCGGGAAGATGATTTTCGGACGATACATCGAAGGCGCGGCGCAACCGTCGCATCCGCCGGTCGCGGCGGCGCAAACCGCCGGCCAGGCGGCACAGGCGAAGTGAAACGCTCGAGCGCGTACTTTTAACTTTGTACTTCTAACTTTTCACTTTTCACTTGCGTCTTCCCCCCTACGACTGGTGGCGAACCGTCTGCTTTCTCATTCCGGCCGTCACCGTCTACACGATCGTGCTTGGCACCGCCTCGCTGCTGTCGACGCTGTTCGATCGAAACGGTGACTTCGGCCATCGTTGTGCGCGCACCTGGGCGTGGCTCATTCTCAAAACCACCGGCGTTCGTCTCCACGTCAGTGGTCTCGAACACGTTGATCCGCGCTGCAGTTACGTGGTCGCAGCCAACCATCAAAGCATCTACGACATTCCGATCGTGTTTACGGCGTTGCCGCTGCAATTGCGGATCGTGGCGAAGGAGTCGCTCGGGCGCATCCCGTTTCTCGGATGGCATCTGCAGCGGACGGGACATCTGCTCGTGGATCGAACGCATCCCGGCGCCGGGATCCTGAAGCGGATGGCGAATCTCGTCGCTGCCGCGCGATCGGTGATTGTGTTTCCGGAGGGCACGCGCAGCGTCGACGGCTCGGTCGGTCGATTCAAGGGAGGCATCTTTCTGCTCGCGATTGATTCAGCGCTGCCGGTCCTGCCCGTCTCGATCGCCCGCAGCCGCTTCGTGATGGCCAAGGGTCGTCTCATGGTCAGGCCGGCGGACGTCGACGTCACCATTCACCCGCCGATCGCGACGAACGGGATCACTCGCGAACAGGCGCGCCGCGTTGCCGATCAGGTCCGCGAGGTGATCCGTCGCGGCGCAGACGAACCACCCGAGACGCAGGCCATCTGACCTGCGTGCGCTATAATCATCGTTTGATCGCACTACTGCGATCCTTCCCATGCATGTAACCGCCATCATCGCGGCTGCCGGCCAAGGCCGCCGGCTGGGTGCGGCCGTGCCGAAGCAGTTGCTCCAGATCGGAGATCGATCGATTCTCGAGCGAAGCGTCGCCGCCTTTGCCAGCCACGAACGCGTCAACGATGTGATCGTTGTGCTGCCGCCCGCGCTCGCCACCGCGCCACCGGATTGGCTGAGCGCGGACGACGTTCGCGTGGTTGCGGGGGGATCACGGCGGCAGGACTCGGTGGCGAACGCCTTCGATCGCGTCCTTCCCGAATCCGATGTGGTTCTCGTCCACGACGCCGCGCGCCCGTTCGTGTCGCCGGAGCTGATCTCGCGATCGATCGACGCGGCGGCCGAGTTTGGCGCGGCGATCGCGGCGCTTCCCGCCAGCGACACGGTCAAACGCGTCGAGGGGGAAGGCACGCGGGCCCTGATCGTTGAAACGATTCCGCGAGCGAGCGTCTACCTCGCGCAGACGCCGCAGGCATTCCGACGAGAGATTCTCGGCGCCGCGGTCGCGTTAGGGCGCACCGGAGTCGAGGCGACAGACGAAGCGATGCTCGCCGAGCGGGCCGGACATCGGGTTCATGTCGTGGAGGGAGATCCAGCCAACGTGAAGATCACGACTGCCCGCGATCTCGACGCCGCGCGCCGACAGTCCGCCGTGACGACGCGCATCGGCACCGGCTACGATCTCCATCGGCTGGTGGAGGGACGTCCGCTGATCATTGGAGGCGTGACGATTCCGTCCGACAAGGGAGCCTCCGGTCACTCGGATGCTGATGTCGCCTGCCACGCGGTGATCGATGCCGTGCTCGGCGCCGTCTGCGCCGG
>Ga0310810_10012214_pt1 | contig 10076 bp, 9 predicted proteins | sample NCmetagenome_FD_207641 | JGI IMG/M metagenome (GOLD analysis project Ga0310810, IMG submission 207641) | Soil microbial communities from experimental microcosm in Duke University, North Carolina, United States - NC | ecosystem: Engineered > Artificial ecosystem > Soil microcosm > Unclassified ...
GAAGGCGCTTCTCGCAAGCACTACAAATGTTTCAGACCGGGCAGAACTCAGTGCTCAGATCAATGCTCTCCAAGCAGAACAAGTACGTGTACAAGCGTATGTAAAAGCACATGAAGATACATTCAGTCTCTTCGGTTGGCTCAACAAGTTGTTCCAATAAGCTTTAACAGCTTTCATTCGCGAACGTAGATAAACAAAAAACGCCTCATAAAGAGGTGTTTTTTGTTTAATTGATGTTCTATTTAAGTTTTTTGGTTTTAAGTCGAAGAGAGTTTGTAACTACTGAGACGCTGCTGCCTGCCATAGCAAGTCCAGCGAATATTGGATTGAGTACAATCCCCCAGATCGGATACAGAAGCCCGGCTGCTATCGGTATACCAATAACATTATAGATAAATGCCCAAAATAGGTTCTGCTTCACCGTCTTCATGGTCGCGCGCGATAGCTCAAACGCTTGAGAGAGCTTGCTAATATCCCCATGGAGCAAAGTTATGCCCGCCGACTCAATCGCAATGTCTGTTCCAGTGGCCATTGCGATACCTACATCTGCTTGCACGAGCGCTGGCGCATCGTTAATACCATCGCCAGCCATAGCAACTTTTCTGCCTTCGTCTTGAAGTGCTTTGATCTTCCCAGCTTTTTCTGCTGGCAAAACTTCCGCGATGACCGTATCAATACCTGCTTGTTTGGCAATATATTGAGCGGCGAGATGGTTGTCACCTGTGAGCATGACGACTTTGATTCCTCTTTTGTTGAGCTTTGCTATTGCCTCTACCGCTTCAGTCTTCAACGTATCGCTCAAAGCAATGAGTCCGACAATCTCTTTATCGACTTCAACCACAACAACGGTCTTGCCCTGCTCTTGAAGCGCTTTTAGTTTATCAATGTGTGAGGACTCGCTTCTACCTGGCTTATGGATATATATTTCTTGATTTCCAAAAGTTGCCTTCACACCAACCCCATCCAAAGCGACGAAATTTACCGCCTTCTCGATTGTGATTTTTCTTTCAAGCGCCTTGGCGACGATCGATTCTGCTAATGGGTGCTCTGAGAGCTTTTCTATGCTGGCAGTGACTTGGAGCAGACGAGATTCATCCCACGCTACATTAAGAATAATAATATCCGTCACCTCAGGTTTTCCTTTTGTGATTGTTCCTGTTTTATCGAGAACGATAGTATCTACTTTGCTCAGCTTCTCGAGGGCCTCAGCGTTCTTTATCAAAATGCCATACTCAGCCCCTTTGCCGACCCCAACGATAATAGCAGTCGGTGTAGCGAGACCGAGCGCACACGGGCAAGCGATAACGAGTATGCCGACAAATGAGAGGATGCCGTATGATAATGCCACAGAAAAACCGAGAACGGCCGTACCAACGGTTAGCCAGACGAGTAGCGTAAGCAGCGCTATGCCGAGAACAACCGGCACAAATATGCTCGAGATCTTGTCAGCAAGCGCTTGAATGGGCGCTTTTGAGCCTTGAGCCTCCTCAACCATGCGTATGATCTGAGACAAGACCGTGTCAGACCCGATCTTAATTGCGCTCAATCGGATATTTCCTTGTTTATTGATTGTTGCACCAACAACAAGATCGCCAGCTTTCTTATCGACAGGTATCGGTTCGCCAGTGATCATAGATTCATCGATTGATGACAATCCTTCTATGATCTTTCCATCTACAGGAATCTTTGCCCCAGGTCTAACGATGATGATATCGCCAATCTTAACTTCGCTTACAGGTATCTCTTGCTCGACACCGTCTCTAAAAACAAGAGCTGTTTTTGCCTGCAATCCAATGAGCTTTTCTATCGCTTCGCCTGTATGTAATTTTGAACGTGCTTCGAGATATTTGCCGAATATGACAAAGCCTATAACAACGATAGTCACATCAAAATAGGTGTATTCAGGTAAATTCAGTGCCAGACGAACTTGTGGCAACAAAGTGATAATGACACTATAGCTATATGCTGTGAGCGTGCCTATACCAATCAGTGTATCCATATTGGCTACGCGGTACTTTATGAAGCGAACCACACCCTGTAAGAACGGCTGACCGATCCAGAACATGACAACGGTGGCGAGCACGAGGCCGAAGGCATTAAATATTTCCATTGAAATCGGAAGCTTCGGTATGAATGAGAGCGTCTTTGAACCTATATCCCAAAGCATAAAGATAAATACAATAAGTGCAACTGGCAGCACGAATCTGATCTTATTTTTCATGCGGGTAAGTTCCTGTATCTTTTCATCTTTTGTTTGATTCAAGCCAAGGTGCTTGGCATGGTCTTCCGGAGACATATTCATCGACTCAGCGGTCGACCCATGTGGCGCTGAGCTATCAGCGAACTCATACCCAAGCTTTTTAATCTCAACGTTCATTTTTTGGACATCGACTTTGTCTTGGTCGAACTCTAGTTGCACCTTTTCTGTTGCAACATTCACGTTTACTGATTTAATACCATCAAGCTTTGATATCTTTTGGGTTATGATCGCGGCACAGCTTGCACAATGCATTCCTATAACTTGTAGTGTTTTTTTAATCATATTTTTATAGTCAGATAATTAATCGATAACATTGAAAACACCTCTATACATGCCCATCGAGCAGGTAAAGCGCATTTGTCCGGTCTGCGTCGGTGTAAACTCGATGGTGTTCTCTCCAAGCTTGAGGGGCTGAGCAATATTTGCAGACGGCATAGAGATATACGCAGCGCAAGTGAACTGGCTTTCACTAGTGATTTTCCATACGACTGGTATGCCCTTTTTTATCGTGAACTGATTTGGGCTGTAGCCGGCTATTTGTTGAGTCATGTAGACCATCTGCTTACCATTTACGATTTCAACAGGTTTTTTTGAAGAACCGCCGACGCTCTCCGCGATCGACCCGAATGAAGGCAGCGAAGGCAATGACCAGCCAGTCAGATTGAAGCCAGTAGTCATATTGAAGAATGCGAGCACAATAACGACGATGCCTGCGAACTTGAAGAAATGACGCGCGAAGCTGCCACGGATAGCCGAGGTGAGCCCGCCAATGCCTATGATGCCCGGTAGCGTCCCGAGAGCGAATAATCCCATTATCAGCGCCCCTTGGGCGAAGCTGCCTGTGCTGATAGCATAGAGCTGCATCGCCTGCGTAAAGCCGCACGGGACGAAAAATGTCAAAGCTCCCGTGATGAATGATCCGCGATGGCTATATTCTTTCGTACCTGTATTCAAGCCGAAAAATGCTGCGATGCTTTTCGGCAGAACTAGTCCCTTATTTTGAAGCCGAGGAAATATCTCGATCAATTTGAGCCCGAGGATGAGCATAACGAATCCCAATATCATCGTTAGGGTGCCGAGCACTGGCGAGGAAAGCTTGAATGCGGACCCCAATATGCCGATAAGGCCGCCGAGCAGCGCATACGAAACCAACCTTCCTAGATTAAAGAATATATGAGGTCGAAACTTTTCTCCTGTTGTAGCGTCTGGGTGCAGCTCAGCGTGTCGTGATGATATGCCGAGCACAAGTCCGCCAATGAGTGCCATACATGTCGAGATGCCTGCCGTAAGCCCGATAAGAAGCACGCCGACAAGCCCTGGCGTTCCGTCCAAATTTAGATTTAGATCAAACACGCCGAACGTTCGCAAGATTATATATGAAAGGAATACAAGGCATCCTGCGACTGCCAGCTCAGCGTAGTCTTTTGCATTCCTTGAGAAAAAATGTTTTTTATCTTCGATTCCGAGCGTATATCCGGCATTATTGATGGCCTTTTCTATATCACGCATATGTGGCTCATCGCCAAAATACTCGATCTCAGTAGTACCTTTCTTGTAATGTGTTGCAACTTTTTTTATTCCATGAACTTCACCTATACTCTGGTCGAGAATAATCTCACATGAACGACAATGCATCCCTTTGATTTGTAATACGATTTTTTTGTGCGCCATGGGTATATGATTTACTTTTGAGCTAACTTATAAATCTTAAGTATCTCTGCAACAGCCTTTTTTTCTTCACCACTATTGATCTGCTCAGTTACGTGGGTTTCAAGGTGATTTTGTAAGATCAAATTTCCGACGCCTGAAAGCGCCTCGCGGACCGCTTCGACCTGTGTGATAATGTCAACGCAATATTTTTCCTGTTCGACCATGTCTTGGATACCCCGAACTTGCCCAGCAACTATGGAAAGCCGGCGTTTTGCTGAATTTTTAATATCAATTTTCATAAGGGTAGTATACCCCTAGGGGGTATACTACGTCAAGTGCAAAAAACAGGTATAGAAAAACACCAAAACGACCTGTTACGTTTTATTTGTCGCTATTGTCATTCCCCCTATTTATATTTTTTAGCTTCCCCAGCTCGAGCCCGCGATCGATTGAGATAGATGCCTCTTGAGCCTTTTTCTCTGACACATTGATTAGCACATCAGCTGCTGCATCATTATGTTTTGAATAGCTATCTTCTGCTTGATTGAGATTGCTTTGAGCATTTTGGATCGATGTTGAAGCCGTATTCAAGATATCGCGCTCAAAGGAGTCATTTGAAGCGTGGATCTGTATATTAGCTTGTATCTTTTGATCTGTTTCTTGTATCACCTTCTGAACCTTATTTTTCCTTTCAGGAAATTCGTTTTTACCAGTATTCAACGGAATAATGACTTTTACAGATGTGGTAGAAGAGTCAGCATTATCTTCGTTGTTACCAAGCTTATCTTTGCTCTGATTGATTGCATGCTCAATGTCTGCAATATGGGACTTCTGGTCGTTTGAAGAATGGTCTTTTATAGACTGCAAGACAGTAGCATGAGCCGCGAGTGTTATGTCCAATTGATCTTTGTTTCTATGAGAAAGGCTTGTATTCAACGCACGAACTTGCACATCCACCGCCTCGCCCAAATCGCTCGCAGTTGTGCTTGCAAGTCGTCCCTGCACCGCCAAGGTCTCCGCCTCTTTAAGTCTCTCTTCTACTTGAGCGACTTGAATTTTTTGTCTTTCTTCAGCATTGAGAGCTAAAGCAACTTTGATGGGCTCTGAAACATGTATTTTTACGGGATACAGCACATCACCCGGCAATGCTGATTCGCTTGCGAACACAGTTGTGCCTCCAGCGAGGAGCATAATCAAAAAGCTCGCTAGAACGTATGACAATGGTCTATTGAAATGGCGCGTCCAAATAGAGATAGAGTATGGACTTTTGACTGATGGATTTGAATCAGCGTACCAGTTGAGCACATCGAAAAGCGTCGCCTTTTCTTTTGGAGTAAGGGAAATTTTTTTAATATCTTCTATTGTATTTTTAATAGTATTGTCTTTCATGTGATTTATTCTCGTGGTATATCGTACCCGGTCATCTTCCGTAATTCCTCAAGTGCTCTAAATATACGAACGGACACAGCATTTTCTTGGATATTAAGGATTTGTGCTATCTCTTTTGGTTTCAAATCTTCAATATATTTAAAATAAAGAACTTGCTGCGAGGTGTGCGGGAGAGATTTGATCTTATCGAGCAAGAACCGACTTTCTGTGTTCATCTCGAGCGCCCCCTTAGCATTATCTTCTACAAGAGCAAACTCTTCAGGGTCTTCGTTGTCTTCCTGAAGCTCTTCGAGCGAAATGGCTTTTTTCTTTCTATACCAATCAATGATGCTGTTGCGAGCTATAGTGAAAAGGAATGCCTTATCATTCAAGACACTTGTCCCTTTGATCAAACTATCCCAATAGCGCATAAATACATCTTGCGTGATATCTATAGCCACATTTCGGTCAGACACTCGTAAAAAACAGAATCGAAATATCGAATCCGAATGCTCGTTATATACTTTTACAAATCGGTCTTTCACTCGAGTGTTCATTGATTAAGACGTACCAATAAGCGAAATCTTACCTCTGATTCGGTCATAAAAACCCTTACAAATCATCAGTGATAACCCAATGATACAACGCATAAAGATGTATGTCTAGGTAATATACGGCTATACTCAACGTCACCCTTGGTGTGAGAAAAGGTCGCATGGTACATAATGATGTACCTTTTATTAACCCTAATATCAATAATCAAAAATATGAAATTTTATTCAAAAGTAATCACCTTCACGAGCAGCGTTGCTCTGGTCGCATCTCTCGCTTTGTCGCCAATCTTTGCATATGCAAAAGATAATGGTAAAGGCAATAACGACAATGAGAACAGAGGTCCAAAATCTACGTTGAGCGTACAGCAGAATGTACAAAGCTCTACATCAGCAAAAGTAGAAAAGGACGAGCAGGATAACGATAACGACAATCAGAAATCAAACGATACTGGTTGTTTGCGCGCGTTCGGACACCTTATCGCCCCTGGTTGGATCAAGCATAACGGACAGCTCTCTATCGGAAGCGAATGTAATCTTCCTTTCGGTATTGGCCAGAAGTTCGGTGGAGACCACCCTACCACCACTCCGCCAGTAGTCGATACTACGGCTCCTATTATCAGCTCATTCACCATCAACCCACTTGTGAATAGTGCAATCGTTCATTGGACAACTAATGAGCGCTCAAACAGCACCGTGTTCTACAGCACCACGAACCCAGTTGACGTGAATGCGAGCGGCACTATGTCAGTATCGCTCAGTCCTCTTGTCATGAATCACTGGATAACCCTCAAATCGCTCGCTTCAAGCACGACATACTATGTTGTCGTTCGTTCAAGTGACGCTTCGGGCAATACAGCGACATCATCGCAGGCATCATTCACAACTCTCGCTTCAGCAGGAACAACTGACACCAAAGCGCCTGTTATCAGTAATATCGTATCGGTTACTGGAACTACGAGTGCACAGATCGGTTGGGTGACAGATGAGTACGCAACATCAAAAGTGTACTACTCAAGCTCATCAACAATTGATGTAACGTCAGCAAGCACAACGTTTGTTGAGAAGACATCTCTTGATAAAAACCACCTGGTAAGCATCACCGGACTAAACGCAAGCAGTACATACTACTTCATCGTTGAATCAGCAGATGCTTCAGGAAATACATCACGATCAGCCGTATTTTCTGCAACGACTGGCGCGATAGTGCCTGTGGTTGATACAACAGCCCCAGTCATTTCAAGCGCCCTCGCAGTAGTTGGCAGCACATCAGTGCAGCTCTCATGGAATACAAATGAGAATGCTACAACGAAAGCCTACTACGCTACATCAACTCCCGTTAATGTAAATGCAAGTACGACAGCATTCGTTGAAAGCACTGCACTTACGACAGTTCACGCACTTCCTGTCACTGGCCTCGCTACAAGTACACAATATTACATGGTACTTGAGTCAAAGGACGCATCAGGAAACACGAGTCGTTCAGCTGAATTCACCTTTACAACATCTTCGGGTTTGTAATAGTGATTCGCGGTACGCGGTACACAACTAAATAATGAGACTAAAAGCCCTTTACTAAAGGGCTTTTAGTGTTGTTGACTATATATATAAAATATGTTACTTTGCAAAAGAACGCTCACAAACTTTAACCAAAGGAATGATCTATGATAACTATTGCGAATGGACATGAACTCGTAAGCGCCAGGCTTACACCGCTGACTAACCTGAAACCCCTCACTCACCCATACTCGATCGAGCATCTTGAGCGAGTCCAACAACCCATACACGAGTTTACCTACCCTGATAAACATCCCATTGATCTCCACGTAGTCAACGCACCGCACTATACAATCACATTCACTGCCGGCGGTCATCGCAAGACATCTGGCACAGTGTGTATCAACTTCCTGTCTAGCTTGCACTCGTTTATCGGACCAGAACCGCACCGCCAATTGACCAAGCTCAGAATCATCTCAGCTTCATACCGCAACTTAGATGATGTTCTGTTACCGTTAGTTTTCTTTGAATTCGAACGGCCAGGCGGTTGCGTCATCTCAGGCGAGACTGTGAGTTCTGTTAATGGTGGGCAAGGCGAAATGGAACTACTGAAAGGCATCTTCGACAGGCTCTCGCGCATGTTCGGCGTCCGCATTCAGGAGGTCACCGCCGGAACTCCCATTAACCTCGATGAACTTTACATGAAGAGGCCGTTGATGGCAGTCTAACTGCCCCCCCCTATCCCCACCTTTACCGGCGGGGATTTTTATATTTCAATCCCGAATATATAAAAATGCAGGCAAAGAAAAAACGCCCTGTTACGGACGTTCTTTCTTTTCCTATTAACGATGAACGCTAGCCAAGAGAGCCATCCAGCCATTTGTCGTAAATACCTGAGCCATCTTCATGCGCGTAATCGGGCCATAGTATCCTGTAGGCATTACTCCTATCGATGCCTGATAGCTTGAGAGAGCGGCCTTGGTTAATGGGCCAAAGTATCCGAATGGCACACCAACTGGCATGACGAGATATCCCTGTTCGCCCAACAATCCTTGTAGATCAGCAACATCGTCTCCACGTGAACCAACAGTCAAATCACGGCCAGTGAGAGTCGAGATCGCTGAAGCAAAAGCGCTGTGCGGCATTGAATACAATGCGATTCCTGATGTGAGCACAAGGGTCAAGACACTGCCAAATACGATTTTTTTAAAGGTCATGGTAGTTATTATTAGTACTAATAATATAATAGGATTCGACCAAGTTCCTATCATCTACTAGTGACGTATTAAAACACGATTTTATTACGCTTTTTTATTATTTAACACCCATAATTTGATGTGTCAAAAATGTATATATTTCAATGAAAGCAAAGAGTAGATTGAGCACGAGCGGTCCAAGGAAAATGCCGGCAGGACCGAAGAAAGCGATGCCGCCGAGCACTGAGAGCAAAATGTAGAGCGGATGAAGCTCCATACCCTTCCCCATCAGTTTTGGACCGAGCAAGTTATCGATCAGGCCTACGGCGAATGTGCCCCATATGATGAGACCGATAGCAGCTATCGTGTGATCAGACAAGAAGAGATATAGCACGGCCGGACCAAGGACAAGTATAGTGCCCATGCCTGGCACAAGAGACGCTATCGATGCGACAGTACCCCACAAAAAGGCATTTGGTACACCAAAAATAGTGAAGCCAATAGCAGTGAGACAACCTTGAATAAGAGCAATGATCAGATTTCCTCTAATGACAGAGTTAACGGCGATTTGGAGTTTACTAAACACTCGTTCGTCAGCCGTGTCTTCGAGTGGACTGAGTACTACGATTGCTTTTTTGAGCTTATAACCGTCTTTGAGGAGATAATAGAGAGCGATGATAAACACTGAAAGATCAATCACGAGTGCAGATGCACTCGAAAGAGCAGTGCCAAGGTTGTTGACGAGCCAACTCAACCCCTGCTTTACATATTCATCGACGTTGCTTGAGAATGTGACCGATGCTGCCTCAGCTCCTGGAAAATACGAATCAAGGCTATACCCTGTATGCTGGATGATAGCTACGAGCGCATTTGTACCGCCACCGTTCTCTGCCAATGATCCATATAAGTTACGAGCTTCATGGAACACTTGCGTACCGAGAAATGCAGCAGGAATAAATATACAAAGAATGCTCAACGCTACAGTGACAAACGAAGCAATCGACGGTTTATTGCCGAGTCGTCGAGAGATAAATCTGTATAATGGCTGAAGTACCACTGAAAAGACAGTTGCCAGAGCCAGTGGAGCGAGAAATGGCTTGAAGATAAAGAATGACAATATAAGGGTACCAACGAGAAGAACCAACAGAAATTGAAGTTGTAATTTACGGTTGATCATAGAATTTCATTGTCTTAGTATCGAGCATGAGGTGTACCGTCTTGCCGATCGAAGGCGGGGTCGTGAAGCTGTCAGTGGGCTTTCTGTCAGCATAGTTCACTACAATAACATTACCATCGAGCTCAGTTGTTTGAGGTGCGATGCGATCGCCAAGAAAATATCCTTCTGAACCAACATTCCCTTTTGGACTACTGACGATAGCAACTACATAATAAAACTCGCCAGTTCCCCCTGTGGACTGAGCAACGAGAAATACGCGGTCAGGCACACCGTCGCCATTGAAATCGTGCACGACTTCATTGCCGAAATAGTCAGTAGAAATTTCAACGGCGGAACCAGGCGCTGCGGGTATATCAGACTTTCCATTTACGAGCGTT
>Ga0310810_10012215_pt1 | contig 10076 bp, 7 predicted proteins | sample NCmetagenome_FD_207641 | JGI IMG/M metagenome (GOLD analysis project Ga0310810, IMG submission 207641) | Soil microbial communities from experimental microcosm in Duke University, North Carolina, United States - NC | ecosystem: Engineered > Artificial ecosystem > Soil microcosm > Unclassified ...
GACACGAAGAAACACCTGGGGCATTACGCAGGCGCAACTGTTCTACGACCGGGTCGAGAGAGACGTGCCCGATCAGTTCGGCGAGCGCCGCAACACCTTCGACAGCGACGTGCAACAGAACGTGTCCCTGATCAAGGGCCATTCGATTGTGTTTGGCGGCGGCTACCGTCTCTCCGATGACGACACAGACGTCACGCGAATCCTGTTCTTCGATCCCAAGGAACGGACGACGCACCTGTTCAACGTGTTTGCGCAGGACGAGATGTCACTGGGGCGAGGCGTCTTCGGCACGCTCGGCAGCAAGCTGGAACACAACTCCTACAGCGGATGGGAGCTTCAACCCACGGGGCGCATTCGCTGGACGCGAGGCCGGGACACACTGTGGGGCGCGGTCTCGCGCGCTGTTCGGATGCCGACGCGCTTCGACACGGATATCCGCGTCACCGGCGGGCTGCCGGCCGTGCTGATCACCGGCAATCCGGGCTTTCGATCCGAGAAGATGATTGCGTACGAAGCCGGGTTCCGCTCGCAGCCCATGCAACGACTCAGTTACGAAGCGGCTGTCTATCACGACCGCTATGACGACCTTCGCAGTCAGGATCTAATCCCGAACGCGCCAATTACTCTCGGCAATTCCGTTGAAGGACATATCAGCGGCATCGAGCTGGGCGCGACGTGGGAACCCTTCGCCGCCGCCCGCCTGCATGGCAGCTATACCTGGCTGCATCGATCGATCGAGAGCACGCCGGGCAGCACCGACATCACGGGCGGCGAAGGCAATGACGCGCCGCACCTGGCGACGCTGCAGATCTTCACTGACCTGAGGCCTGGCCTCCGGCTGAACGTCGTGACCCGTTATCTGGCCGCGCTTCCCCGCCCGCCCGTGCCGGGCTACGCCGAAGCCGATCTGACGCTGCAGTGGGACGTGCGGCCGTGGGCAGAGCTGCAGTTTGTCGGTCAGAATCTGCTTCACGATCGACATCCGGAGTTTTCAGGCGGCCAGCCGAATCTGGAAGAGTACGACCGCAGCGTCTTCGTCATGCTGACGTTGCGCCGACGCTAAGCTCCTTCTCGTCTGACCCCGTCGTGAGGGAGCCAAAACTTGAGACAATGCCGCGCAACGGCCATGGTGCGGGCACTGTTCCTCTACTTCTGCATCTCGACGGGCGCGACCACTGCGATCGCGGTCGTGACCTCGCGAATGGGATGGACGGTGACGTCACCCGCATGGAGTCTGCTCGTCCCGATCGCGATGTGGGCGCCTGCCGTCGCCGCTTACATCGCGCGTCGCGTGGAGCATCCGCGATTCATCACGAGAATGCCGCTCGGGCGCTGGGGCATCACTGGCGCGCACGTCATTCTCGTGCCGCTCGTCATACCGCTCGTGGTCTACGGCGCCGCGTACGCCATCGCGATCGATGGTGGATTCGCCCACTGGAATCCAGGTGAAGGCAAATGGACCACGGGCTCGCAGATTGCGGCGAATCTCGTCATCAACCTCGCACTTCTCGGCGTGATCGGCACGTTCACGGCGATGGGAGAGGAAATTGGATGGCGTGGCTATCTTCAGCCACGCCTCGATGCCGCCGGCGTTCGATCGAGCATCGCGATCGTCTGGCTCTTGCAACTCGCCTATCACGCGCCGCTCATGGCGGGCACTGACTACGGCCTCGTCGGGGGCCTCGGCACGAGCCTCGTGCTCTTCGCTGTAGGTGACCTGCCCATCTCGTTCATCCTCGCGAGCGAGGCATACCGGGCACAAAGCCTCTGGCCGGCGGTCTTCCTCCACAGCTTTCACAACACGATTTCGCAGTGGCTCTTTCCAAAGCTCTTCACCGTCAGTGACAACCAGCTCTGGCTCAGAGGCGAGATGGGACTGCTGCCGACGATCGGCTACATAGTGATCGGCACAGCGATGTATGCGTGGATGCGCCTGCGCGGACAGACGTGGGAGACGCGCTCACGCGAAGCGCTCGCGCCACGCTCGCTCTGACGCTTCGTCCGTCGGAAAGAATGTCTCGATCCGCAGTTCCTGCAGCGTCACGTCCTGGGGCGTGCCGAGCGTCATGTGGGTGCAGAACAGCCGCAGCTCGAGGTCGTTCTTCCTGACGTGAATCGGCACCAGGAAATCGGCGACGTCCGGCCGGCTCGGGACGCATTCGTGCACCGAGCCACGGTAGCCGCGCTCCGCCCGGCCGAGCAGGTGCCGCGACAACTCGTCTCAATTGGCGATCCATCGGCGCGCCCCGCGCGGGTGATACGTGAGGCGCAGGAAATTCACACGGCTTGGGGAGACTTACACGCGGCGCAAGACCGCCGACGACTGGAAGATCGTCGTCGCGGTCGTGCACGATGCGAGTGGCGTGCTTACGGACAGCTGGTGCCGACCGGCTGGAGCGACGTCAAATTGATCGCGTTGTCCGTGTTCGCGCGGAAGATCAGACCGCGGGCCTCGACCTTCTGTCCGGCGCGGCTGTCCGCCTGATACGAAGGGATGACGCTAACCAGATCGAAATTGAGCTTGCCGAGCGCCTGACCGCCCGCCTTTGCAAGTGCAGCGGCTGACGACGTCTCTTCCTTGGTGACAAGGGGTTCACTCGCGTTCGTGAGCTTCCATGCCTTGGCGCCTGCAGGTGCCAGGCAACCCACCAGTTGAACCAGATTGAAGTTCGACACGCCCTCCGGCACGCCTCCCTGTCTCACGATCGTGATCGACTCGAGCGCCGGGAGATCGATGGCCAGCTCTTCGCGGCCCGCGGGAGCGCCGTTCATCGAGATGATGTAGGCGAGGATGTCGAGCTTGCCGGCGTCCGTCACACTCTCGATGCCGCCTGCCGGCATGGTGTCGCGAATCTTGGTGAACAGCTTGTCGAGCGTGTCGTTCTCCCAGTGGGAGAAGAAGCCGTCACCCTTGAGTGCAGGCGCGCGCTCAGATCCCACGAGCTCGTTGTTGTGGCAACGTCCGCAGCTCTGCTCGAACGCCGGCTTTCCGCGGTCGGCCTGCGCCTTGGTGTAGATACCGTCCCAGATCTTGCGACCGCCACTTTCCTGCGCCATCACCACGGCGGGGCGGATCGTCGTCGCCATCACGGCGAGCCACAGCAACATCGCTCCACTACAGACGCCGGCGACTGAAACTCGTGTTCGCATGTGCAAATCCATGAAGGGGTCTGACCCCTTCTCACTATTTCTCGATCGAGATGGCTTCCAGTCCCGCGGGCGAGTCCGGCAGCGCTGACGTTCCAGCGGGCACGTCGTTCGTGCGCAGGAGATAGGCGATCAGATCCGTATAGGTGCGCGCGCTGAGACTGCCCCGGTTGTCTGCCGGCATCGACCGGCTCAGAAGGTCGAACAGCTCCTTGAGATTCTTCCCGTTCCAGTTGCGCATGAACGGATCCGACACGAGCGGCGGGATCTCCTTTGCCGCATCCCCTTCGAGCCCGGCACCGTGGCAGTGCTCGCAGGTGCGGCCGTACTCGCGCTCGCCGCGATTGGCCTGGACCTCCGTGTAGACGCCGTCCTTGATCGATCGCTTCGCAGCCGGCTCCTGGCCAGCAGCCCCTGACGTGCTGACAACTGCTCCGAGCAGAGCGAACGACGCCGCGACGAGACCCTTATTGAAGCGTTGCGCTCGTCCGGCCACTTTCGCTCATGAGTTGTCGCAACAGCGCCGCCGTGCTTTCGCGCGGGCCAGTGGCGTTGCGAGTGCCTCGAGCCGCACCGGCTCCAACTCCGAGCGCGACGTCCAGGGGTGTCCGGCCTTGCTTGTCGGTCCGATCCAGTTTCGCGCCGTGGTCAGCGAGATACTTCACGACGCCGTCGAGTCCGCGCCCAGCGGCGACGTGCATCGCGGTCTGGCCGGCCGTGTTGAACGCATTCAGATCGACGCCCTTGTCGACGCACATCTGCAACGCCTCGAGCGTCGCGTTCAACGCCGCGTCTGGTCCGGCACCGAGGTAGCCGCTGTTGGCCTGCCCCGCCGCGACGAGCATCGCGGCATTCGTCCGGTCCTTCTTCGTCAACGTCGCATCAGCGCCAGCCTCCAGCAGGGCGCGCATGAACGGGACGTCAACCGCCTTCGCCGCTCGAAGGAATGGCGTCGTCCCCTCGCCGAGCGTGGCGTCGCCGGAACCGTGATATCTCCCCAGCATCGGCCGCTGGAGGCGTGCGTTCAGGTTGGCGCCCTTCGCGATCAACTTCTTGAGCAGCGCTTCGGCGTCAATCGCGTCCACCAGCTTAGGCGCCGGACGTCCCTGCATTCCGCCAAGCGTGTGCATGTCGACGAGGAAGTAGAGCGCCGCCGTCCCCGTGCTGTCTGCGACGTTGGGATCAGCGCCCTTGTCGAGCAGCATCGAGGCGAAGTCGTAGTGCGCGTTGATGATGGCCACGACGAGCGCGGTGGTGCCGTCCGGATCGACGACATTCAGATCGATCTGCGGCGATCCGGCAATCGCCTCACCGGCTTCGAGTGCTCCCTGTCGTGCGGCATGCATCAGCGGCGTCCAGCCTCCGCGTGGGAGGGCGGTGCTGACCATCCCCGAGGTCGTCCACTTGAATTCGGGGAACGAGAGCACTTTCGACTTCTTGTTGACGTCCGCGCCGAGCTCAATCAGCGCCTTCACGGCGTCCGCGTGATTTTCCGCCGCTGCCCAACTGAGCGGGCTCTCGCCCATCCAGTTTTCCTGGACGTTGACGTTGGCGCCGTGCGACGCCAGCACCTTGATCGATGCCGCGCTTCCGGTGCGTGCCGCCGTCATCAGCACCGTCTCACCCTCTGGCAGAGCGGTACTGGCATCGGCGCCGCCCTTGAGCAACAGATCGAGCATGGGCGCGCTGCCGTTCTGCGCAGCGAGCGAGAGCGGCGTCACGCCATAGCGAGTCGCCGCCTTGGTGTTGGCACCGGCCCGCAGCAGCAATCTCGCAGACACGAGGTCGTTGTTGCGTGCGGCCCAATGGAGGGCCGTCATGCCGTCCGCTTCGGCAAGGTTGACGTCGGCGCGCTTCAGCAGCGCGGCGCGAACGGCTTCGACGTTGCCGGACTTGACGGCGTCGATGACCGGCGCGCCGGCCGCAAAGGCGACCGCCGACGACAGGACCATCACCGCCGCAGCAGCCAGGACTTTCCGCATGGCTCGTCCTCCCGCTTGCATTTACGCGACTTCGAACCGCGCCGTGCTGATCCCGAACGACTTGGCGTCCGCTCCGTACTTGTTGGCCAGGTCGAGGAGGAAATTCGCCATCGGCGTTTCCTTCGGAGCCACGATGTGCTGATTGCCCTGCACCAGCCCCGCGCCCTTGCCGACGAGCAGCGTCGGGATGTTCAAGCGGCTGTGGGTGTCGCTCTCGCTCATGCCGCTGCCATAGAGGATCAGCGTGTGATCGAGCAACGTGCCGTCGCCATCCGGCGTCTTCGCCAGCTTCTCGACGAAGCCGCGGAACAGGTCCACATGATGCGTGTTCAGCTTCACCAGGTTGGCGAGCTTCTCGGCGTTGTTGCCGTGATGCGACATCGCGTGATGCGGCTCGGTCACGCCGATCTTCGGATACACGCGCTGACTGGCGTCGCGTGACTTCATGTAGGTGACGACGCGCGTGATGTCGGCCTCGTAGGCGAGCGCCATGAGGTCGTACATCAGAGCGGCGTGATCCTCGAACTCCTCAGGAATGCCGACCGGCGCGTCCGGCACTTCCACGTTGGTCAGCGACTGCTTCTCGGCCTTCTGAATGCGCCCCTCGATTTCGCGCACGTTCTCGAGATAGTCGTTGAGGCGATTCAGGTCCTTGCCACCAAGTCCCTTGCTCATCCCCTTGAGCTCTTCGAGCAGCGAGTCCAGCACGCTGCGGTCGGTCGCCATTCGAGCCAGACGCTGCTGGCTCGTACCGGGACGCCCGAACATGCGCTCGAACACGCTGCGCGGGTTGATCTCCATCGGCATCGGCGTGGTGGCGTTCTTCCACGAGATGGTGTTCATGTAGGCGCAGCTGTAGGACGGGTCGCAGCCGCCAATCCACCCGGTGAAATCTTCAGTGGCGAGCTCGAGCGACTTCATCGGCGTGTCCTGCCCGATCTGATCGGCGATGACCTGATCGACCGTCACACCGTTGTTCACGTTCTCGGCCAGCGTGCGCTTCGGGATGGCTCCGCTCAGCCAGGCCGCGACCGTCGTCGCGTGACCATCGAGCGGGTCGCAGAGCTGCGACACCACGGTCATGTGGCTGCGGTAGGCTTCGAGCGGCTTCATGATCGCGTTGAGCTCAAAGTTTGTGCCGATGGTCGTTGGATCCCAGAAACCGGGCCGCTCGCCCAGCGGAACGAAGACCGCGCCAAATCGGCGCACCGGGGTTGCCGCGGCCGCCGAGCCGAAGACAGGCACCATGGCGTCGAGGAACGGCAGCGCGACGGCTGCGCCCATCCCGCGAAGAATCGTCCGCCGAGACAGTGCCCGATTCGTGATGAACATGACGCTCTCCTTGTATGAGCCCCGGCGGGTCTCAAGACCTGCCGCTACCTGGCGACCCAAATCCCAGCTACCGAGCAACCCAAGAAACCTGGCGACCTAGTTACTCCGAATTCTCCTGCGCCGCCGGCACCCGCCGCATCTGGAAGGCGGGGCTGTTCACGATGCCCTCGATCATCGACGCGAAGCGGTAGTTCTGGCTCGCACCGTCGCGAACGATCTGCCTGACGGTCGGCATATCGGTCGCCGCGACGCCGCGGCCCAGCGCATACGTCATCATCTTCTCAACAAACGTCCCGACGAAGATCTCAGGATTGCGCATAAGCGCCTTGCGAAGTGAGACGATCCCGTCGACTTTGGTGCCGTCGAGGAGCACACCCGACGCGTCAATCGCCGTGCCGTGCGTGCCACCCTCACGCGTCCGCCACGACCCGACCGCATCGAAGTTCTCCATCGCGAGCCCGATGGGATCCATGATCTTGTGACAGTTGGCGCACACCGGATTCCGCCGGTGCACTTCCATCCGCTCACGCATCGTCAGCACGCGCCCGGCCTGCTGTCCGTTCTCGTCGAGCGGCGGCACATTGGCCGGCATCGGCGGCGGTGGCGCGCCGAGCAGGTTGTCGAGCACCCATTTGCCGCGCACGACCGGCGACGTGCGATCGGTGTGCGAGGTCACCATCAGGATCGCGCCTTTGCCGAGCAGCCCGCGGCGGGCTTCATCGGTCAGCATGACGCGGCGATAGTGACTGCCGTAGACGCCCGGAATGTTGTAGTGCTTCGCGAGCCGCTCATTGACGAACGTGTAGTTGGCGTCCATCAGGTCGAGCACGGTGCGGTTCTCGCGCATGATGCTCGTGAAGAACAACTCCGCCTCCTGCTCGAACGCGCGGCGCAGGTTGTCGTCGAAGTCCACGAACTCGGTGGACAGCGGCACCATGTTCTTCAGGTTGCGCAGGTAGAGCCACTGCCCGGCGAAGTTGGTGACCAGCGCTTCCGACTTCGGATCCGCGAGCATCCGTCGAAGCTGCTGTCGGAGGACGATGGGCGTGTGCAGCTTACCCTGTTCGGCAACGCGCAACAACTCGTCGTCCGGGAGGCTGCTCCACAAGAAGAACGAGAGCCGCGACGCGAGGTCGAAACTGTTCAACGGATACACCGAGCCGGGCTTGGCGTTTGCGGGATCGCGTTCGACGCGGAGCGCGAACTTGGCGCTCGCGAGCATGCGCTGCAGCGCGAGCTGAATGCCCTTCTCGAAGTTCCCCTCACGACGGCCGGTCGCATAGAACGACATCAGCCGTTGAATGTCCTCATCGCTCGCCTGGCCTCGATAGGCGAGCCGCGCGAGGGTCGAGACAATCTTGCGCGCACAGGGTTCTTCTTCCGCCGCCGTGGCCGGACGGCACATGAACACCCGGCGACGGCTTGGGGTGTCGCCAGATCCCGTCGAGTTGTACGGGCCTGTCACCGAGAACACATCGATGTGCGGGTAACCGGTCGGATCGAAGGTGTCGTGCGAACTGCGGAGGAACGGCTGCAGGCGCCAACTGTTCTGCGCCGCCGTCTTCTCGATGAACGCCACACCAATCGTGTGCGGCCCTGCGGTCAATCGCACGCGCGCCCGCGATCGCGCCTCCACGTCGTCACCGGCCAGCGTGGGGTTTTTCAGCGACGCCTTGAAGTCCTCGTCGCCACCGAACGACGCCAGGTGCACGCGCGCGCCGTCAACGGTGATCTCGAGCTGATGCGCGTACTCGAGGCCGCGCATCGCACCCAGGTTGGTCCGGAACAAGCGAGGCTGGATCACATACTCGCCGTCGAGCGGCAGCGTTGTGTGCGCGAGCATGCCGCCAACCGTGCCGATGGGCAACCCTTCCACGTGGCGGTCCTGCGAGGCATCCTGGCGCACACGGAAGGTCTCGCTCGCGACACCACTCTCGGGATCGCCGACCGCAAGCGCGCTCACCTTTCCGGCGGCGGAGAGATAACGCTCGAGGAGCACAGGTGAGACGCCCAGCACGTCGGCGACGTTGTCGAACCCGTAGGCCGAATCGTCGGCGGGCAGGAGACTCGAGGGATCGATCTCGAGACTGAGCAGGTCGCGAATTGCGTTGCCGTACTCGGAACGATTGAGTCTGTGCACGAGCGGCCGGCCCGGATCCGGATGTGCGGCGGCGTGAGCATCGAGTTGGCCCGTGAGCCACGTCACGAGTGCCGTGCGCGACGCAGCGTCCGGCGCGGGCGATCCCTGCGGAGGCATCATCCCGACGCGAACCTTGCGCACCACCTTCTCCCACACATCGGGGGCGCCAGCGACATTCGTCGTGTCGATGCTCTCGAGAGTGAGGCCAGCGGTCTTGAGCCGGTCGCTGTGACACGTGACGCAATACCGCTCGATGGTCGCCTTATGTGACTGCGCGGCCACCGGGGAGGCGGCTACGGGCGTGGCGACCGACGGCTTCGCGGGTGCCGGTGGTGCCGATCGTGGTTGCACCGCCGTCTGTCCACGCGCATCCACCCACGTCCAACTGAAAGCAAGAAGGGCAACGGCGGTCAGCGCGCGTGTGAGCCTGGGCTTTCGCATATCGAAACGTGATTCGCTCGTCGTAATTGAGACAAATAATACTGCCCGCATCGCGGCTGGGCTACGCCTAATTCAGGGTATGCCGATCGACGATGCCGGCGCCCTCGGCGACGATGACAACCTGTTGAGCCGCCACGTCTTTCAGCACCTCGACCTGCCCGCTCGGCCACCGGATTTCCAGGCGGTCCACCGCCGTGCCACGGTCCAGGCCGAAATGTAATCGCACGTCATTCTGCCCGAGGTAGCTCGACCCCGCGCGGACCTCGCGCACCAGGCGCCGTGACCCGACCGTGGCCGTCACCAGCGCCCCGATGCCATCCCGGTTGCTCTGCCTGCCGCGCAGTTTGATCAGAAGCGCATTGCCACGACCTGCGGCGCCATCGTTGCGAAGGAGATCCGGCGGCTGGCCGTTGTTGCTGACCAGCAAATCGAGGTCGCCGTCGTTGTCGATGTCGCCGGTCACGAGTGTCCGGCTCACCTTCTCCAGACCCCAGGCTGCGCCAGACTGACGGCCGACATCCGCGAAGCGTCCCTTCCCGTCGTTGCGAAGCAGAAGATTGCGTTGGGCGTAGCGTGACGTCGATCTGAAGAGGCTCGTGTTGTCGAGGACGTGCCCATTCGCAACGGCGACGTCGAGATCGGCGTCGTTGTCGTAGTCGAAGAAGGCCACGCCGAATCCGAGAAACGGGAGCGTCACCGGCCCGATGCCGCTGTCGAACGTGGCGTCGGCAAAGAGACCACGACCGAGGTTGCGAAACAGACTGTGCGTCTCGGACTCGAAGTTGGTGACGACGAGATCCATGAGTCCATCGCCGTCGTAGTCGCCGACGTCGGTGCCCATGCCCGCTCTCACGCGTCCGTCACTCGCCAGCGCGACACCCGCAGGCAGCCCGACCTCTTTGAAGGCGCCCTTCCCTTCGTTGTGGTAGAGGAAGTTGCGCGTGAGGTCATTGGCGACGAACAGATCGACGCGGCCGTCGTTGTCGTAGTCAGCGAACACGACGCCGAGCGCCTTGCCGTCGGTTCGATCGAGC
>Ga0310810_10012216_pt1 | contig 10075 bp, 5 predicted proteins | sample NCmetagenome_FD_207641 | JGI IMG/M metagenome (GOLD analysis project Ga0310810, IMG submission 207641) | Soil microbial communities from experimental microcosm in Duke University, North Carolina, United States - NC | ecosystem: Engineered > Artificial ecosystem > Soil microcosm > Unclassified ...
CGCCAGGCGCTCGGCGACCTGCGCCCCGGAGAGCAGCGCGAACGCCTCGCGGGCAAGGACGTGGGGATACCCCGCCAGCTCTATGAGCGCCGCGGCGTCGTTGAAAACCGGGCTTGCAGTCGCCGCGACTGTGTTTACGGAGGGAACGGTTTCCATTAGGAAATGATTTCCTAACGCCTCGGCAATCCGCGCGGGCCGCGTGGCAGCGTTGCCCATTGGCATAGCCGCATCGCGGGCCATTAAAGCCGAAGATAGCTGAGACGTGCGCGCCACAATCTCCGGGACCTTGTCGGCAGAAGTAACCAGACGCTCGAATATCGACTCAGCGGCCGTCCGATCACCCATCTCCAGCAGGAGCAATCCCAGTGAAGAACGGGTCCGTGCGAGCCACACGGAGTCTCGATTGCTCTCGGCTAGGGCAACCGCCTCTTCTAATAGTGCCCTGCTCGCCTCAAGATCATTAAGCCGTCTCTTAAGCTCTGCGCGCGTCGCCAGCACGCTTAACCGATCCCAGTGAAGTACGAACGCCCCATCCTGAGTCGGACTAATGTTTGATACTTCGTCGAACAGCTCGATCGCCTCAGTAAGGTTGCCTTCGGATAAAGCAACGTTCGCTAAGCAATCTAATGCTGCGATCCTGAGTCGCACATGGTCGGCCAAATGCGGAACGAGCGAAACCATGAGGGCACGCGCCGCAGGAAGTTCGCCAACCAGGCACAAAATGTGAGCCGCATTTATGTCGGCTCCCGCCCGGAGCCTGAAGTCTCCCGAGTCTTTGCCAGCTCCCCTCGCGAGATCAGCTTGCTCCCGCGCTGCAATTAAATCGTTGCGCAGAAATGCGAGGAGGCACGCGTCCAGCGCCGTCTCACCTTCAAGCTTTCTGTTTCGATACATCCGCAAAGTGGCTTGGGCGATATCCCAATGACGCTGCGCCTCAATCACATTTTGCATGCGCGATTCGAACCGCGCCGCAAGAAGTCGCATTTCGACCAAGTAATTCGGGTGTCCGCATCCGTACACCAACCGTCTCACCTGTGCAAACTCGGAAGACGCACGGGCTAAAGGAACTAGCCCGGAGAACACCGACCAATGCCGGAGTTCCACAAATGCCCGCGCTGGTATCGATCCGACCTCCTGGACCTGCCGCCGCGCAACAAGGAAATGGTCTTGGCTACGCTTGAACTGATTCTGTGCCGCAGCTATGTCGGCAAGCGTGCAATTTGCCCACGCAACCAACAATGGACGATCGCCGCCCAGTGAGGCCACGGCGAGCTGAGCCGCGTCCCGTAGGTTTCCGGCGTGAAATGCCACGTGTGAAGCCACCGTGCCAAATAGCTCGCCATCGATTCGGCGAAGCTCCGATCGGTTTGCGTCAAGCAACGCTTTTGCGTCGCCAATGCGACCTGTGTCGATCGCGCGAAAGGCTGAGTCGAAACGAGGGTTATGCTCGATGAGCATTCTAATGAACCGATTGAGAATTAGTGCCGTCGGAAAAGTCCGAGTGGAGGGCGACGAAGAGATCTTCTAAGGTCTTGTTGCCCGTCACTCCATAATACAAAACAACCGAGAACTCAGACTGATGAGGCGACGTGCTGGAGATATTGGCCTCGACACGTTTGCGCAGGAGCTCGGCTGTCCGTCGCTCGGTATCGAGGAGAACGACAGCCAACTTGTAACCCTCAACGCTAAACAGCAAATCACCGGAGCGAAGAGCGCGTCGGACAGATTCGGTGAGGATCTTGTGTTCTGACTCGCCGTGCCGACTTCGGGATGGCGCTGTGACAAGCAACACCCCTACGGCTCGTTCGGATTGATGCCCTTTCGCATAGCTTCTGAGTAGCTCCGTGAGGTGTGTAACGCCTGGCAGTGCCGGAGCCGAATCGATCAAGGTGACGTTCTTCTGCATTTGAGTGGAAGAGATTTCACACAAAGCAATAGAAATCTGACTGGCAATAACCTCTAGGATGCGCTGGTGCTCGTCCGAAAAAGCTTCTGTCTTGGATGAGTACAACGACACAACTCCGACGAGGCGATTCGCTGATACCAACGCTGTGCTAAGGGTGCTTCGAAGTCGCGGCGAAGTAGCTCGAGCCGCATCACCGAGATCAAGCATTGGATCTGAGTTTCGAATTGATTGCCTGTTCGCGGCAACCCAGCCGCTGAGACGCTGGCCTATTACGATTCTGAGGCCTGTGATTAGGCCCGCGTGTTCACCGATCGCGTGCGCAGCAACGAGCTCGTCTGCGCTCTCGTCATAGAGGAAGAATACAGACAAGGAAGATGGGACGAGCCTTCGCAAATGCGAGGAGACAAGCTCAGTTGCCTCGCGGAAATCCATACTGCTGTTCAACGACCTTGCCAGTTCGAACAGCGTCAGCATTTCGTCGCTGCTTGCGGATATTTCATCGAGCCGATTTTGCGCGTACGACTCTGGGGGATTGGCGGACGCCGCGGTGATAGCTTTCAGCGCAGGTTCTTCATGTTGCGCATCAGAGGGCGGCGCAATGGTGGTATGAACTTCAAAAAATACATCCACCACCAACGGATCGTACATCGTGCCGCGACGCTCTCGTAATATCTTGAGGGCCTCTTTGGTAGATAAGCGAGGACGATAAGGTCGGTCAGAGGTCAGCGCGTCGAAGCAGTCGACAACCGAGAGAATTCTGGCTCCAATCGGAATATCTGCGCCTTTAACTCCATCGGGATATCCGGTTCCGTCCCAGTTTTCGTGATGGTGCCGGACAATAGGCACAACGGGATACGGAAACTCGATCGCTGATAGTATGTCCGCGCCAACACTAGCATGCAGTTTCATTTTCTCGAATTCGGCTGGTGTCAATGGTCCCGGCTTGTTCAGAATGTATTCGGGTACCGCGAGTTTTCCCATATCATGAAGTAGGGCCGCTGCTTCGATAGCTCGTATTTGAGACTCTTCCTTCACACCCATACATTTAGCAAGACCAACGGCATAAACTTGAACGCGACGGATGTGTCCGTGTGTGATCTGATCCTTCGCGTCGATCGCCATTGCGAGCGTTTCGATGGTTGACATGTATAGGCGGTTTAGCTCGCCGAGATGCTTGTTGGAATCTTCCACGCGACCCATCGAGGTGGCGAATGTGAAATAAAGAACCACAAGTAGCGGAACGATAATTAGTAGGAACGTATAGTCCAGATCGTGCGTGTAACTAACGAGCAGTGCGGCGACGGAGGCACCACCGAAATAGTTCAACGCGAGCCAGATGAAATTTTCTCGCCAGATCTTTAGTGGCGAGAGCTGTTTTTCGAGAGCTATTGCGACTGTGATAATCCAGGTATTGACACAGTAGTATGCGACGGTAAACGCCAACAGTGGTAAGAGAAGCAGCTGTATCTTTATGGGTTGACCGAAGAAATAGAGTGGACCATACGGTGATAACCCGTAGTAGAGGTGGGACGCTACCCACAGCGTGAGCGGCACAGCACAAACGTTAAAGAGAATCTTGTAATGCGCATGTCCACGCCGAAAAGACCAGAATGAAATGACGAGGGCGTCAAGTGCGACGGTCAGCGTTCCCGCAGCGCTCCCAAACAGCAGAACTGAGGTGAAGACGAAGGTTTCCGATACAGAGACTGTCGCGGGCATTCCAGGCAGGTTCACGGTTGCCGAACCACTCACTAGCGTGAGAAGTGCGAGGATCGTCCAGGTCCAACCGATCGGATGCTGATAGAGAGTGAGGAAGGACTCCGCCACGGTGCCAGCGCCTGCGAGAGCAATGGTGCCGACGTACACCTGCGTGCGCCGCGGCAAGTCTCGAAATCTGGTCGTAGCCATCGGAGCCTGCTTAATGTCGATTCGCTAATCTGTCCAAACGATTATACGCACGTGGTTTCCTCCTTCATCGCTTTGCAAATGTGTAAAGGCGCAGGTGTCGATTGACGCTTCGCGGTGGTTTTCGCTATTGCGTGGGTTTATCCAGAAAGTCGTTTGTCCACACGACAGAATTGGTCCAAACCACGGAATTGGTCCAAACCACCGAGTTCGTCCAAACCACGGAGTTCGTCCAAACGACGGAGTTTGTCCAGACGACGGAGTTCGTCCAGACCACCGTGTTGGCGTTCACGGAGTTTGTCCAAATGACGCAATCCGGCCACACATTCGGACCCAGTAGATCGACTGTATCGGTCCAAGCCGAGGCGTCCGTCCACACTACGGTCGCCGGGTCGAGCCCGCTGAAAATGGTGCTCTGAGCAGCGGGAGTTTTGAGAGCCGCCACTATCGTGCCGGTGCTTGTACCAAGGAAGAAAATTCCAGAAGAGCCGACGATGCTGTCTGCGATGCTGTGGCTACCGCTTGCCCCTGACACCAGCGCGAGCGCACCGACGACATTCAGACTCCCCGCACCCGCCTCAATCAGCCCCGCGCCTGGCACCGCCGACGCCGTCATCTGCAGCGCAATCTTCACCTGCACCGGCGTCAGCGCCGGCCGCGCCTGCAGCAGCAGCGCCGCCGCACCGGACACGACCGCGGTCGACATGCTCGTCCCGCTCAACTCGATATACCCCCGGTTGCCGCGCACCCACATCGCACGATCCGCATACGTCTGCGCGATCTCGCTCCCCGGCGACAACGCCGACGTGATCCGGTTGCCCGGCGCGACCAGCTCCGGCTTCACCAGACCGTCGATCACGGTCGGCCCGCGCGAACTGTAGGTCGCCATCACGTCGTCCGACCGCTGCACGGTGCCCATGGTGTTCAGCGCGCCAACGGTCAGGACTTCCGGCGCGTTGCCAGGCGACACGATCCCGCCCACGATGGGACGCCCATCCGTCGCCTTGCCGAAGTTGCCCGCCGCCGCGACGACGAGGATGCCCGCGGACACCGCGCGGCGCGCCGCGTCGCACAGCGGATCATCCTTATACGACTCGAAGACGGGATGGCCGAGCGAGAGATTGATGACACGGATGTTGAACTGCGCCCGGTGATCGATGGCCCAGTCGATCGCGTTGATGACATCGCTCGTCGCACCCGAACCGTCCGGTCCGAGCGCGCGAAGATTGACGATTGTCGCGTCCGGTGCCATCCCTGGGTAGCCGTCCGACGCGTCGTCGCTGATGATGCCGGCCACGTGCGTGCCGTGGCCGTAGGGATCCTGCCCGTCCCGCGGCGAGGACGTGAAGTCCTTCGAGAAGACGACGCGGTTGTGCGCGGCGCTCTGCGGAGCGACGCCCGAATCGATCACGGCGACGCCAATGCCTCGCCCCGTTACGCTGGCCAGCGCATCGATCCCCGCCCAGGCCTGGTCCGCCCCGGTGGCGGCCGTCATTTCCGCGGTCATGCCCACAACCGGCACGTCACCGGCGATGTGCGACACGTCCGGATCCTGGCTCAACGCCTCGAGCTGCCCGCCGGTCACGGCCATGACCGCGCCGCCGTGCACGCGCTTGGTCACCTGCGCGCCGTACCGGAGCGCGATCTGATCGACAACGCCCTGGTCGGCTGCGACGATCACGGTCGTCGGATCGTCGAGGTGGCGTGCGAGCCGGTCCGCGATGTCGCCCGAGACGCGTGCGTGAACGGACTGTGCAAACGCCGCTGACGGGACGAGCGACACGACGGCGGCGACGACCACCGCGAAGGCAAGCGAGCGCTGAATTCGAAGAACACTGTTCGTCATGATTTCGTGAGCCTGGACCGAGAGAACGATTCGGTCGGCGAAAAGGCACGTGCCATGCCACGCATCTCAGGAATTGCGTACCGTGTCGGGAGCGTCAGCTGCGAGCAGCCACGAACGGACAACGTGGGCCAGAATGTTTGCTGCACGCCGGCGCTTCGGGTACCATCGCGGCGCCGCCATTGATAGATGATCCTTCGCCGAAGCCAACCCGTTGGCTGCCCCGCACCTGCGTCCCTGACGCGCGGCGCCGATTCCTCGAAAACACTGCGCTTTCGAGCCCCTGGCACCGGCCAATCGATTGGCCGGTGAGGTCACGGGTGGTCCGGCGCATCGCGGCGGTGCTCGTCCTCAGCGCTGCGATTGCCGCATGCGGAGGACGGTCGGAGGACCGCCCGCCCGCGAACGCGAGTGTTCCAGTCCGTGGCGGCTCCCTCGTCGCCTCGCTCAGGAGCGAGCCCGCCACGTTCAACCGCCTCGTAAACGGCGGCAATTCGTCCGCGACCGACGCGATCACCGAACTCACCCAGGCGACGCTCGTGCGCGTGAACCGCGTCACGGGCACGATCGAGCCGGCCCTGGCCGAGCGATGGTCAGTGTCGCCGGACGGCCGTACCTTCACGCTCTCCCTTCGAAAAGGCGTCACGTTTTCTGACGGCGTGCCGTTATCAGCCGACGACGTGCTGTTCTCGTTTGCCGTGGTGTATGACCCGAAGGTGGCCAGCGTGCTGGCGGCGTCGCTCGAAGTTCGCAACAAGCCGCTGCGCGTCACCGCACCGGATTCCGAGACCGTCGTCATTACGCTCCCGGCGCCGTTTGCCCCCGGGCTGGCGCTCCTCGACAACCTGCCCATCCTGCCGAAGCACCAGCTGGAAGCGGCATATGCGGCTGGCAAATTCCAGGACGCCTGGAACGTGTCCACGCCGCCGGGCTCGATGGCCGGCCTGGGCCCGTTCGTCCTGACCGGGTACGAGCCGGGGCAGCGCCTCACGTTCACGCGCAATCCGCACTATTGGCGACGGGACGCGTCCGGGATTCAGCTCCCGTATCTGGATTCGATCTCGATGGAGATCGTCGCGAGCCAGGACGCCGAGTTACTCCGGATGCAGGCGGGGTCCATCGACCTGATGACCCAGGCCGACCTGCGTCCGCAGGATTACGCGTCGCTCAAACGCCTCGCCCAGGGAGATGGCGCTGTCCATCTGACGGAACTCGGCCCTGCGGTCGATGCGAACATGCTCTGGTTCAACCTCACTCGCGCGGCGGCATCGCGTCCCGGCAAGAGCTTCGTTCAACGCGCGGAGTTTCGGCAGGCGATTTCGTACGCGGTCGATCGCGACGCGATCGTCAGCTCGGTCTATCTGGGCGCCGCAACGCCGATCGACGGACCGGTGACACCCGGGAACAGGACGTGGTACTCCGATCGAGCGCCAAAGTATCCGTACGACGTCGCGCGCGCGACAGCGCTCCTCGCGGCCATCGGCCTCGTCGATCGCAACGGCGACGGCATGCTCGAGGACGCCTCAGGCGCTCGCGTCCGGTTCACGATTCTCACGCAGGCGAATCACATTCGAGGACGCGTGGTGACGGTGCTGCAGGAGCAGCTGCGGCAGGTGGGAATTGCCGTCGACATCGCGGCGCTGGATCCGCGATCGATGTTCCAGCGGTTTGCCGCCGGCGACTACGACGCGATGTACTACGGTTTCCAGGCCAGTTCGCTCGACCCCGCGAACAATCTGGACTTCTGGTTGAGTTCCGGGTCCGCCCACGTGTGGAATGCCGGGCAGACGCAGCCGGCGACACCATGGGAGCGGCAGATCGACGACCTGATGCAGCAGCAGATGGCCGCCGCGTCCTTGACCGAGCGCCAGCGTCTCTTTGCGGACGTGCAGCGTGTATTCGGCGAGAACCTGCCGGCGATCTGCTTCGTCGCGCCGAACGTGGCAATCGCCACGAGCGCCAGAGTCGGCGGCGCGCAGCCGGCCCTCCTCGATCCGAAAGTTCTGTGGGCCTCCGATCAGCTGTTCCTGATCCGGTGAACCGCTAAGCGCCCGCTGGCCTCGGGCCGAAAAGACGGATGTGCCCGCCCTCTCTTCCAGCTTCATCGCCCGACGCATCCTGGCGGCGGCGGCGCTCGTCTTCGTCGTCTCGTCGGCGGCCCTGGCGCTCGCCGACCTGGCGCCTGGCGATTACGTTACGGCGACGATCGGCGGAGATCCCGCGGTTGCGGCAGCGGAACGGCAGCGCCTGCACCTCGATCGTCCGTTCGCCGAACGCTATCGCCACTGGATCGGGCGGGCGCTGACGATGGATCTGGGCGAGTCGTTTCAGTACCGCCGGCCGGTACTTGGCCTGGTCCGCGAACGGGCGGGGAACACCGCGATGCTCGCGCTGGCGGCGTTGATACTCGCAACCCTCCTCGGCATCCCTGCCGGCATCGTCTCGGGCAGCGGTGGTGGGATCGCCGCGAGAGTGATCCGAATTACCTCGCTGGTGCTCCTCGCCATGCCGCCGCTCGTGACCTCTTTCGTGCTGCTCACGATCGCCGCGCGCACACGCTGGCTCCCGATCGCGGGGATGGGAGGAATCACCCATCTGGTCGTCCCCGCGCTTTCGCTCGCCCTGCCGCTTGCGGCGATGCTCGAGCGCCTCCAGTCGGAGGCTATCAGCGATGCGCTCGAGCGGACGCACATCCTCGCAGCCGCCGCACGCGGGATCCCGCGCCGGCGTCTGGTGTGGCATCACGCCTGGCGCGTGTCTCTCGGGCCGCTCCTCGGCGTTTACGGGGTTGTCATCGGCTCGCTGTTCAGCGGCTCGTTCGTCGTCGAAGTGATCGCTTCGTGGCCGGGTCTGGCCTCGTTGATGCGCGATGCGCTCATGACACGCGACGCGCCGCTGGTGGCGGGGTGCTCGGCGGCGGGCGCGGTCTTCCTGGCGGCCGGGGTGCTCGTCGCAGACCTCGCGCACGCAGCGCTGGATCCGCGTGTCGGGGCTCCGGGCGCGTGAGCACCGCCCGCCGGTCCGGACTCGCGCTGGCGCTCCTCGCGCTCGTCGTGACGGTCGCGCCATTGGCCGCGCCGCACGATCCGGCGCGTCAGTTTTCACGTTTTCCCTATGCGCCGCCGATGCGCCCGCATTTGTTCGACGACGAGTGGCACGCGCACGCGCCGTTCGCCTATGCGCTGCGCGTAATCGATCCGCTGGAGCGCCGCTACGAAGAGGACCGCTCCAGGCGGCTCGCAATCCGCGACGATCAACCCGTTTTCCTTCTCGGCTCCGACGGCTTCGGACGTGACGTGCTGTCGCGGACGCTTGCCGGCGCACGTCTCTCGCTCGGTGTGGCGTTTGCCGCGACGGGAATCGCGCTGTCGCTCGCCGCATTGCTGGGCGCACTCGCGGGTTACGCAGGTGGCCGCCTCGACGCGGCGATCACCCGGTTTGCGGAATTCGTCCTGGTCCTGCCCGCCATCTACGTCGCGCTCGCCCTGCGGGGATCGCTGCCGCTGGTCTTGTCCAGCGGTCAGGTGTTTGCGACGCTCGCCGTGGTCTTCGGGGCTATCGGCTGGCCCGCGACGGCTCGCGGAGTACGCGGAATCATCCACGTCGAACGCCGGCAGGAGTACGCAGAAGCTGCGTACGCGATCGGCGCCTCTCCCTGGCGCGTGATCGTGCGCCATCTGCTGCCATCCACGTTCGGTTTTCTGGCCGTTCAGGCCATCGTCCTCGTTCCCGCTTTCGTGCTGGCCGAAGCGACGTTATCCCTTGTCGGCTTTGGGTTTGCGCCTCCGGTGGCGAGCTGGGGGACGATGATCGAGGAAGTCGGGACGGGAGCGGCGGCTGCAGATGCGCCATGGCTCCTCGCGCCTGTTGTCGGGATGATGCTGACTATCGTGGTCCTTCAAGTCGGATCAATGTCGAAATCGAGATTACGCGATCGTAAGTAATTCAAAGTAAAGCCGTTATAGATTTCGAGCTGTGTTCCACTCCGGCACGCGTGCGCCATCTTGAAACACTTCCAAATAAACCTCTACAGTTCAACAAGATAACGCCCAACAATCCCGCAACTCACTGTGTGCGGTGTGCCAGAACGGACCACGCACACGTGTGCACCGGCGCGAAAGGCCGCCGCGAAGATTTCAGTAAGTAATTGACGCGTGGACATTTAACACCTGCACACCGCCAGCACATCAGCCGTGGCCTGCCCATTGCTCATCCGGGGGCGTCGCCCGTACTCCGCGACGAAATCTCGAGACAAGTGATGCGGCACGGAAGGGAAGAGATCGTGACTGGCTGGAGAAAATGGCTTCTGGGGGCGGTCATTGGCCTCCTGTGCTTGGTAACGGCAACCGTCACGGCGGAGGCGAAGCCGAAGCCCGGCGACAATCCGAAACTCGATCGCGCGCTGAACGACCGCTCGGTGA
>Ga0310810_10012218_pt1 | contig 10074 bp, 7 predicted proteins | sample NCmetagenome_FD_207641 | JGI IMG/M metagenome (GOLD analysis project Ga0310810, IMG submission 207641) | Soil microbial communities from experimental microcosm in Duke University, North Carolina, United States - NC | ecosystem: Engineered > Artificial ecosystem > Soil microcosm > Unclassified ...
ATAACTCTTCTGCTAGTTTCAGTAACTCAATCTCATCCTCATCGGCTTCAGCCACTGTAAGACCGCAACCTGCAACTGAACTGGCTGCATCTATGCCCCTAAAACGCCTTTCTCATACAAGACTTTCAGAGAAAAATGAAATTGGTGTGAAATTTAAACAACCCCTGCGCCAGACGCGATCGCACCTCACAAACCATTAAAGTTAAGCCCAGGCACTCCTTTTACTTCGAGTCAATCGGGAAACATACTTAACTTATGGGCAGTACCTTCTGGCTCAGGATTTTCCGCAAATTCTTAGCACCCAAACGCTTTGCCATTATTGAGGCTTGTTTAATTGGTTTAGTTGCTGCACTAGCCGCAGTCTTTCTAAAACAAGGAGTTGGATGGATTGGGACATGGCGAGTCCATACAGCGCATCTCCTACCCGCTTGGTTGGTACTTCCCGGTATAGGCTTGGCAGGTGGGCTATTATCAGGTTGGTTGGTAGAAAAGGTAGCTCCTGAAGCGTCCGGTAGCGGCATTCCTCAAGTCAAAGCCGTACTAGCTAGAGTACCAATGGCACTGGATATGCGGGTAGCTCTGGTTAAGCTTTTTGCTGGCATTTTAGCACTCGGTTCAGGTTTGCCTCTAGGTCGGGAAGGTCCAACGGTACAGGTGGGTGCAGCCTTAGCCGCTCAACTCAGTCGCATTTTTCCCACTTCACCAGACTACCGACGCCAGCTAATTGCCGCTGGAGCAGGGGCAGGGTTAGCAGCAGCGTTTAATACGCCAATCGCAGGTGTCCTATTTGTTGTTGAAGAACTACTCCAAGATGTCTCTGGCTTTACTTTAGGCACTGCCATCCTCGCTTCTTTCATTGGTGCTGTTGTTTCCCGATGGTTGGGTGGTCATAGCTTAGACTTAGAGCTGAGTGCCTTGCATACAAGCTTTTCACCCCAGGAAATCCCTTTCTATATAGTGCTGGGAGTGTTGGCTGGGTTGCTGGGTTCGCTGTTTAATCAGGGTGTTCTGGCTAGCTTGACACTGAACCGCCGACTGTTACCCTTCGGATTACCGTGGCGCGTGGGACTAGCTGGATTAGTCTGCGGTATGGCAATTGCCTTTCTGCCAGTGCATTTCCGCGATAGTGCTGGGCTAAAAGAATTGTTGACGGCTGGCGGACTCAGTTGGCAATTTGCTGCGATCGCATTCGTTGCCCAGTTTATCCTGACAATATTCGCTTATGGTTCGGGAGCAGCAGGAGGATTGTTCGCTCCTGTCTTAATCTTAGGGGCAGCGCTTGGTTCGTTAGTAGGTATCTGCGAACATAGTCTGCTTCATGGGAGTGCGCCCGTCACTTATGCTCTTGCAGGCATGGGGACATTTTTTGGTGCCGTCGTCCGGGTGCCGATTACAGGAATCGTCATTGTGTTTGAGATGACGACTGACTTTAATCTAGTACTGCCCCTGATGATTGGCTCTGCTGTTGCTTACTTGGTGGCTGAACAGGTTGTTCCTGGCTCACTTTACGATCGCCTTTTGGAGTGGAATGGCATTCACTTGAAAAAAGAACCCGCCACAGGTGGGCTTTTGGCGCAACTGAGGGCAATCGATGTCATGCAACGGCGTGTCGAAACTCTATCGGCGCAGATGAATCTGGAGGAAGCCGTGCAAGCGTTTTCTCACTCCCAGCATCGCAACTTCCCAGTGGTAGAGAAGGGCAAATTAGTTGGCATCATCACCCAGAAAGATTTAGCTGACATTGCTAAGGAGCGTTTAGGTGGGGAGAAAACCGTCCGTGAACTCATGACACCAGAACCCGTGACGGTAAATCCAACTGATACACTGGCTCACGTTCTTCATCTGCTCAACCGTTATAACCTGAGCTGTTTGCCTGTTACGGAAGGTCGAAAGCTGGTTGGAATTATTACCCGCAGTGATATTATCCGAGCAGAAGCCGACCACTTCAATGGCGAGATGGAAGCAGTGGGACCTAAGCCTGCTCCCAGCTATGTTGTTTACCAAACTCGCGCTCCAGCTACAGGCAAAGGACGGTTGCTAGTACCGCTGTCGCACCCGGACACGGCAGCAACACTCGTGCAAATGGCGGCGGCGATCGCTAAAGAGCGCGATTATGAACTAGAACTCCTCCAAGTCATGATCGTGCCGCGCAACCAACCCCCAGCCGAAACCCCTGTCCGAACCACTGCCAGCCGTCGCCTCCTAAGTCAAGCGCAAAGGTTAGGGGAAGCATGGCAGATTCCTATACACACCCAAATCCGGGTAGCGCATGAGGTTTCCGGTGCAATTCTAGAAACTGTAAAAGAGCGACATATTGACTTGGTTTTCATGGGTTGGAAAGGTATCACCCTTACTCCAGGTCGAGTTTTTAGCCGAGTTGTGGACACAGTAATTCGGCAAGCGCCTTGCGAAGTTGTTTTGGCGAAATTCAATGGTACAAAAACGTTCAAACGTTGGTTAGTGCCAATGGCAGGAGGCCCCAATGCCCGTGAAGCGGTTCGACTCCTCCCTGCCCTTGCTTCACTCAGTCAAAAACCTGAAATCAAACTTTGTCAGGTTTTCCAGCCGACTGATTCCTTACCTGATACAACGGTACTGGATCGATCTGTCCACTTTCTCAAGCCTAGAGTAAGCGGGAAGGTAATGGCTCTGCCAGTCCACGCCAGTTCTGTTTCTGAAGCCGTCATCTCATTTGCTCAACACGATCGTAGTGATGCGATCATCTTGGGAGCGAGTCGTGAAGGGTTACTTCAACAAGCGATGAAAGGGAACATTCCAGAAACAATTTCTCGCAACAGCGATTGTACAGTCATTCTGGTTAGGAGTGCATAAAAAGCTGTCAGCCGTCAGCCGTCAGCTGTCAGCCAACAGCCAAGAAATTAACCCTTCCGCTGATAGCTAATAGTTAAATAAAAGGAATATTTTATGCGACTTCTATTAGTTGAAGATGAGCCAGATTTAGGCGCAGCAATTAAACAAGTTCTGCATCATGAAGCTTATGTAGTGGACTGGTTTCTGGATGGTACTCAGGCATGGAACTATCTGGAACGTGCGTGGACTGAGTACTCTATGGCAATTATCGATTGGATGCTGCCTGGATTATCGGGATTAGAGTTATGCAAACGGCTGCGACGTGAGGGGAGTCCTCTACCCGTATTAATGCTGACTGCTAAAGATCGACTAGAAGAAAAGATTATTGGACTCGATAATGGTGCAGATGATTATCTGGTCAAACCGTTTAAAATGCTGGAACTACTAGCTCGGTTGCGGGCATTGCGGCGGCGAGCACCCCAATATCAACTTAGAAAGCTTCAGGTAGGCAACCTGAGCCTAGATTATGGTACTCATGCAGTTTCTCGCGAGCATCTTCATGGAGAGCGAGAGAGCATTTCTTTAACCGCCAAGGAATTCCAACTGCTGGAATACTTGATGAAACATTCTGATCAAATTGTCACTCGCGACCAGCTTATGAATCAGCTTTGGGAAATTGGGGCAGAACCGATTAGCAATGTAGTCGCTGCACAAATTCGTTTACTCAGGCGCAAGCTCGGAGAAGACAACAATAATTCTGCGATCGAAACGATTTATGGTGTGGGCTATCGCCTTAATGCTAATCGTTTATAGAGACAGAGGGCAAAGGGCAGAAGGCAGAAGGCAGGAGAAGTAAGAACACCCAAATAGTCAATTTAGGTGACAATAGACCTCTCCAGAAACTAAATTTCAGCATAGGCAGCACAAAGTTTAAGGTTCTTTTTTGGAGATGTCTGATAAGTTATTTATTCCTTTAATAAAGGAAGTAGAAAAAATGCAGAAAATCAGGGTGGCAACGGTCAATAAACTTAAAATTTAAAACTTCTATCTTTCCTTCTGCCCTCTGCCATCTGCCTTATTCAACAATGGAAAAAAATCCACTTTTCTCCCGAACTCGATGGCGATTGGCTGGCTGGTATGCCGGAGTGATGGGCTGCATTTTGGGTCTATGCGGTTTGGGGGTTTATCATGTGGTTGCTATTGCTAACCGTGAAACGATAGATCGCGGGTTAGAATCAGTAGCCAACACACTCCACGACAGCATTGAACCTGTCTTGCAGCAACCCGGACACTTACAGCGAATTGCCCGAGAACTATCATTTGAACTGTGTTTAACTAAGGCAGAGTGCTTGCCCAAAACGACACATGCTTTGCCACCCATCCCAAGGGTGAGTGAATCAGTCAGTTACTACATGCGCTTGGTGGACAAAGCCGGAAGACCAATCGCCTTAGCAGGTAAGCAGCCTGAACGATTACTAATTACCGCAGTATCTCAGCATTGGCAAACGCTTGCAGACCGCCAAGGTATGCAGTATCGTCAAATTTCCTTACCACTGCACAGCCAGAATCATCTGTGGGGGTATCTGCAAATGGGGCGAAGTCTCAGTGACTTAGACCAGCATCTAGCGGCTTTGAGGATAACGTTGTTGCTGGGATGGCCTGTTGCCATGCTCTTAATTGCTACTTCGAGTTGGTGGTTGGCAGGAAAAGCAATACAGCCTGTTTATCAGTCTTATCAACAAATGCGACAGTTCACTGCCGATGCTGCCCATGAGTTTCGCACGCCTTTAGCCGCGATGGAGTCTACGATTGAAGCTGCCATCAGGCTGTACGGACAGTCTCAGGAGTTGCCCCAATTGGCGTTTGAAAGTCAGGGATTTTTAGGAGTGCTTCAGCGCCAAATTACTCGGCTTTCTCAATTAGTAGGGGATTTGCTTCTGTTGACTCGAATCGATCAGAAAGAATTGACGGGAGAGCAAGTAAGTTGCTGTCTGAACGATCTGGTTAGCGATTTATTGGAAGAACTGGCATTTCTGGCAGTTGAGGCTGGAGTATCGTTCTCAATGCAGGTACTTCCACAAGAACCTTTGTGTGTTCGGGGAAATGAAGAGCAGCTTTATCGGCTCGTTTCTAACTTAATAGTTAATGCTATCCAATCAACCCCACCTGAAGGAAAAGTTACCGTTGTTCTAGACCAAAGTGAGGAGTATGCCTTAATTCAAGTCCAGGATACAGGAATTGGCATTGCCCTAGAAGACCAATCTCGGATTTTTGATCGCTTCTATCGAGTCCATAAAGATCGATCTCGCCAAACTGGGGGTTCTGGATTGGGGTTAGCGATCGCACAGGCGATCGCTAGAACACATCACGGCAGTATTCAAGTTCAAAGTCAGCTTGGGTTAGGTAGTACTTTTACGGTGCGACTGCCCATCTCATCAGAAAGTAAAGAGTGCGGGTAAACTTTAGGGCTCTTCATTACTTGGTATGCCAAACTATCAGTTGAAACGGATGATAAGCGTGATACCCCGCAATTTCCCACAATTTAGTGCCTCCGCCGCCCCAAGTAATTCTAATAATGCCCAAAATTCTTGCAGGGCAAGAATTTTGGGCATCGCATGAGGCGGATTAGCATACTAGGTACTGAAGAGCCAACTTTAGAAATAGCAATTAAATAAGTTGAGCAACTTCCTACTGACAAAAGCTAAAAAGAGTGTCTATTCCTACAGGGTGTTAATCAAGCCGTGGAGGCAGGGGTCTATCGGCTCTTTAGACATATGAGTCTAGTCACAGGTTAAGTCACAGTTATAGCCGATTTTACCAATCAGGTAGCTGACCGAAGTGCAGAAATACATTCATAATGCACTTCAAGCCCAAAGACAGATGCAGCTCAGTTACTCTCCTAGTATTGTTTCGGAACTATTGTGGCTCAACTATGGACGCAAACGGACAGCAGAACCTCCAACCCACGCCTCCCTTTGACGAGAAGAATGCTGAAACTCCAGATATTGGTGGCGGTTTGCCCGTCATTCAATATTGGGCAGAGCATACGCTGTCGCCAGAAGGACCAAAACTTTGGCAAACGTTGTTCCATAAAAGCGCTTGCCCGTCTTGTTCTTGGGGAACTGGAGGACAGAAAGGCGGTTTCACCAACGAAGACGGGGAAAAACTCCAGCGCTGCATGAAAAGCGTGGAGGCGATTTCTGCCGAAATCCAGCCGGCTGTTCCTGCTTCCGTCTTTGAGCAGCAGAGCATCGAGCAACTGCAACAGCTCACCTCAATGGAAGCCGATCGCTTGGGACGGCTAAGTTTTCCCATGATTCTGCGCGAAGGCTCATCTCATTACGAGCGCATTTCCTGGGGCGAAATCTATCAAATTGCTGAAGCTGCTTTTCGCAAACCGCCAGAACGAGTGGCATCTTACAGTTCAGGTCGGGCATCGAACGAAGCCGCCTATGTATTGCAGCTGATGATCCGATCGCTCGGTTCTAATAATCTGGCCGACTGCTCCGATCTGTGCCATGCTCCCTCAACTACCGGGTTGAACCAAATGTTTGGTACCCGCACCTCAGTGGTGAGCCTGGAAAACTTGCAGAAAGCCGACTGCGTGGTGCTGACTGGCGGCAACCCGTCTTATAACCAACCCCGCTTCATGAACGAACTGATCAAACTGCGCGATCGCGGCGGTAAGGTAATTGTGATCAATCCAATCATGGAGATTGGGTTGGTCAAATTTGGCTCTCCTGCTTTTCCGATTAAGTCTTTGTTCACCGGCTCTGATATTGCTTCGCTGTATCTTCAACCGATTCCCGGCAGCGATACGGCTTTGTTTGTCGGCATTCAAAAGGCTTTGATTGAACAGAACTTCGTCCAAACTGATTATTTACAAGCCCACACCGAGGGTTGGGAAGCGGTGATTGAACACGCCCAATCGTCCGGTTGGCAAACCATTACTACCACCTGTGGCGTTTCTCAAACCGAGATTGAAGCTACCGCAACCCTTATCGGCACCGCGAAAAGAGTGGTTTTTGGTTGGGGAATGGGAATTACGCAGCACGAGAACAGCGTAGATAACGTTTATGCCATTGGCAACACAGCTCTGCTCACGGGCAATGTGGGCAAAGAAGGGGCAGGCGTGATGCCGATTCGAGGACACTCGAATGTGCAGGGCTTTGGCTCAATGGGTGTCACTGTTAAACTCAAACAAGAAATTCAGCAAGCCTTAGAAGCGCTATTAGGACGACCACTCAGTCGAGTGCAGGGGTATCACACCCGCCACCTGATTGAAGCGGCAGATGCCGGGAAGGTCGATACGCTGATTTGTGTTGGGGGCAATTTGTACGGAGCAAATCCTGACTCAACACAAGCCAAACGCGCTTTAGGCAAAATCGAAACGATCATTTATTTGGCAACCAAACCGAACCTGGGACATTTTCACGGATTGGCAAAGCACAACACAATCGTGATTCCGGTGCTGAATCGATTTGAGCAGCCCTATAAGATCACAACCGAGTCGGGCAACAACTTTGTGCGCTTGAGCGATGAAGGTAAAACTCATCTGAAAAACGCAGATTTGATTCCAGAGGTAGAGTTTTTGACAGAACTGGCTCACCGACTCCACGGCGATGCTCCTGTCAACTGGCGACAACTGCAAAACCCAAAGTATGTGCGCCAACTAATTGCTCAGACTATTCCAGGCTTCGAGAAGATGGCGGCAATCGATGAAACCAAAGAGGAGTTTACGATTGGTGGACGAATCTTAACAGAGCCTAACTTCCCCACATCGTCCGGTAAAGCCTCGATGTTTGTGACGCCTCTGCCCAAACTCATGCTGCCAGAGCTTAAAGACTTCGGGGTATCTGAGGAGACTCAGGGTGTAGTTGTAGCGCTGATCACGGCACGCAGCTATTCCCAGCACAACACAGTCGTCTACAAAATCGGCGATCAGTATCGCGGTATGCCTCACCGCAACTGCATCTTAATGAACCGTGCTGATGCGGAAAGTGGGGGGTTGCAAGAACATCAACGGGTCACTGTTCAAGCCGATGCGGGCAAGCTGGAGAACGTTGAGGTGATCTATGGTGCGGTGCGTCAGGGAGCAGCATTAATGTTTTATCCTGAGGTCAACGCGATTTTCAAGGCGCGGACTGAGATGCGATCGGGTACGCCAGCTTACAAACGAGTGCCGGCGTTGGTGTATGCAGAGTGTAATGAATACTGATCTTGGAAAAACCCAGATTGGGGGGGTTCCCCCCAAACCCCCCACTGGGGGACGGAGTGCCTCCCCCAGACCCCCTGCACAAAGGTTGGTTGGTGAGGTATGAGAGTTCTTAAGTCAGTGACATTCTAGTTAGGACAGACACGGGAACGCAGAGAAATTTTTATTAGGGGCAATTAGCTGGACATGATATTAGTTGTAGAGACGTTCCACTGGAACATCTCTACAAAGTGACAACGGGTTGCCTCAACTTGACTGTAAAGCCGCTCGTGCCTCCTTAGCGACTTCCTGGTTTTCATCTTTCGTCAATGTTTCCAGGGTAGAGTGTGCATCTACACCGCCCAGCCTACTCAGCGCCTGTGCTACCCGAAAACGAATCTGCCAATCTGAATCGGTTGCGAAGGGAATTAACAACGGTACGGCACGTACATCGCCTAACTCTCCCAAGGAACTAATCGCCGCCGTTTGTACAAGCGTCGTCTCAGAGTTCAGTGCTTCTTGCAATAACTCAAAAGAGCGTGGATCGCCCATTTCCCCTAATGCAGCAATAATGCTGAACTGCACCAACCACTCAGAAGTCTGGTGATAAAGCTGCTGAATATCTTCATAGGCTTCTGTCAGCTTGAGTGCTCCCAAAGCATCAGCGGCTGCGGCTTGAACATCGGGTTCTTTATCATTGAGTAAGCGATCGCGCAATATCGTTAACGTCGTTTGTAAATCCTGACTCCCCAACGTATCCAGTTGACTCACCGCCGCATATCGGACACGAGTATTGGCATCAGTCACTACAGGTTGAATTAGCTCAAACGCCACAGCAGGTTCCAGCTGACGTAACTGGTTGACTCCACTTATACGCTGACCAAAGTCCTCAGAACTTAGCAGCTCTTGAACAGACTCACGAGTAACGCTCATTGGTATTTGTTTGTTATTGATAAATTAGTGATTGAACAGGGCAGCCGTCATCACTGGGTTGAAGCCCAACTTAACTGCTGCCCTTTCCATGCATTAAACCAGGAATCCTGTACCAAGTGTGAGGAGTGCCGAGTATCAACCTAATCATTAAACTCAGCAGCCATCGCCCGCATAATATCCCCAGGCGTGAGAATACCAATCACCTGCTGTTCATCATTCGTCACCGTCAACCGTCGGATTGACTTTTCCTGCATCAGCTTCGCTGCTTTCCGCAAGGGTTGATCGGACTTGACAGTAACGGGATTTGTGCTCATCACTTCCCCAACCGTTTGCCCCAGTGCCTTGTGAAGTTCTTGTTCGTGACGAGCTGGATTTTCTAAAAAAATCACGCTATCGAGAAACATGATGTACAGTGGAGGCTCAACACCCGTCTCCTGCCACAACAAATCTGTTTCAGAAATGACGCCCACCAAACTGCCTGCGTCATCCACCACCGGCAAACCACTGATGCGTTGTTCTGCAAGAATCTTGATTGCCTCTTTGATTGGCGTTTGCGGTTTAACCGTGATGGGGTCACGGCTCATGACATCGGCAACAGTTTTGGCCATACTCAGGCTGTTCGCTCTTTAAAATAAAAATAAGTCACACACCTATTCATTGTAAGGAATTGCGGGTAGCATCGAGCTTCTTCTTTCCTCAGCGACTCTGGCGTAAGACACAACCCTCTATGACTTTTCACTACACCGACGCTTTTGTCACCCTAGCGGCGGCTGATGCCGAGACTCTGGTTCGATTTTATAGCCAGCTGCTCGCTCAAGAACCCAAACCCTACATTCCGAATGTCTATGCTGAGTTTCAGTTAACTGGGTTACGGTTGGGAATCTTTCAGCCGAAACCGAACCACTTGCCAGAATTTGAGAATTCTAGCCAAAGTGGCATGAGCTTGTGTTTAGAAGTGGATAACTTAGAAGATGCGATCGCACACTTAACCAGCATAGGATACCCGCCTCCCGGAGAAATTACCACAGCTTCTCACGGTCGAGAAATTTACGCTTACGACCCAGTCGGTAATCGCTTAATTTTGCACCAGTCTAATTGCTGACAACTGATGACGGTCTCATTTGTAGAATGCGTAA
>Ga0310810_10012219_pt1 | contig 10074 bp, 11 predicted proteins | sample NCmetagenome_FD_207641 | JGI IMG/M metagenome (GOLD analysis project Ga0310810, IMG submission 207641) | Soil microbial communities from experimental microcosm in Duke University, North Carolina, United States - NC | ecosystem: Engineered > Artificial ecosystem > Soil microcosm > Unclassified ...
ATAGACCTTCTGTCCGAGGATGTCCTTGCCCGCGAGTCCTGGGTTGATGGGATGGACGACGTAGCCCTTCATCAGCAGATATTTCATCGCGAAGTAGCTGGGCCGCATGTCGTTCCCGCTCGCCCCGACCATGGCGATCACTTTGGTGGAGCGGAGAATGGATTTGATCAGGTCGTCGGAATACTGGAGCATTAGGCTGGCCATTTGGGCTCGCGTTTTTGCACAAAAGCGCAAATGCCTTCAGTGGCTTCGGCGTTCAGCATGTTTTCGGTCATCACGCGCGAGGCGTAGTCATAGGCTTGTGCGAGTGGCATCTCCAGCTGACGGTAGAACGCCTCTTTTCCGATTTTCACCGTCGCGCGCGGCTTGTCCGCGATCAATTGCGCCAGCTTCATCGTTTGGACTTCGAGCGCATCGGGCGAAACGACGCGGTTCACGAGCCCGATGCGCTGCGCGTCCTCCGCCGAGATCATCTCGCCGGTCAGCAGCATCTCCATCATATTTTTGCGCGGCACGTTGCGGGAAACCGCCACCATCGGCGTCGAGCAGAACAGGCCGATGTTCACCCCAGGTGTCGCGAAGCGCGCATCTGTAGAAGCTACCGCGAGGTCGCAGCTCGCCACCAGCTGGCAGCCGGCCGCCGTCGCCACCCCCTGCACTTGCGCGATTACCGGCTTGGGATGGCGCACGATCGTCTGCATCAGCGTCGAGCATTGCGCGAACAGCGCCGCGAAAGCCGCGCCGCCCTTGTCCGGTCTAGTACGAAGCGCGGTCATTTCCTTGAGATCGTGACCAGCGCAGAACGCCGGGCCATTCGCTGCCAGTACGGCCACGCGCGAATCATCGCTCGCGGTCGTCTCGAGCGCTTTCTGCAGCGCATCCATCATCGCGGCGCTGAGCGCATTGCGCGCGCCGCCGCGGTTCATGGTGAGCCGCAGGACCGCTCCGTCGCGCGCCAAAACTACCAAATCATCGGAAAGCAAGGCCTTCATGATTCGAATATAGGCTGCTTTGGTTTTGCTTCCTACCGGCCGGAACGTTCGCACAGAGTTGGCGTTAGCAGCTTGAGTTTTCAGCGAGGAGAGGAAAAATGCCCACCGCTAGCGGTCATACACGCGCTATTCTGGCGTCGAAGGTTCAAGGCACACCCGTTTACAACACGGCTGGCGACAAGATCGGCGAAGTCGAAGACATCGTTCTCGACAAGACATCCGATCACATCATGTACGCAGCGCTCGGGTTTGGCGGCGTGCTCGGCATGGGCGAGAAGTACGCGCCGGTGCCGTGGTCGATGCTTGACTACCAGCCGGACAAAGGCGGCTACGTGGTTCCAATGTCAGAGGACATGATCAAGAAGGCGCCCTTCTACGATCTCGACGATCTGACCAAGGATGATGGCAGAATCCGCGAGACGACCCACACCTATTACAACGTTCCCCGCGACTGGTAACGGACGCGGGTTCCAGCGACGGGCGCGGCGAGCGAGGGATCGTGGCCGCCCCGCCGCTTTCCTCATGACGCGGTATCATAATACCGCATCATGGGAAGGGCGCGATTTGCTGGGTTTTTGGCCATTCTGCTTGACGGATCGCCTCCGGCCCTCTAAATGCCCGCCCTTCACGGGGCGGCTCCTGCCGTCGCGCAGGAGAGACTCATGACGACCTACTCGGCCAAAGCCTCCGAGATCGAGAAGAAGTGGGTGCTGATCGACGCCGACGGGCTCGTCGTCGGCCGCCTGGCATCGCTGATCGCGATGCGGCTGCGCGGCAAGCACAAGCCGACTTACACGCCCCACATGGATTGCGGCGACAACGTCATCGTAATCAACGCCGCCAAGGCGCTGCTCACCGGCGACAAACTGAAGAAGAAGGTATATTACCACCACACCGGCTATATCGGCGGGATCAAGGAACGCACTGCCGGCGCCATTGTGAGCGGCAAGCATCCGGAGCGCGTGGTGGAAAAGGCGGTCGAGCGAATGCTTCCGCGCGGTCCGCTGGGCCGTAGGCAGCTTGGCAATCTACGCGTGTATCCAGGCGCCGAGCATCCGCATGACGCGCAGCAGCCGCAGACGCTCGATATCAGCGCGCTCAATCCCAAAAACGCGAATTACCGCAAAGCGAAGGCGGCCTAACCCATGTCCGACGTAAAGAGCTTCGGCGATCTGAAATCGACGCTGATCAAGGCTAAGCCACAGACTTCGGCCGAGGCAGCAGAGCAGAAAGCCAATAGGGATGCGAAGGGGCGCGCGTACGCGACCGGGCGGCGCAAGGATGCAGTCGCCCGCGTCTGGATCAAGCCGGGTCTGGGCCGCATCATCGTGAACGGGAAGGAAGAGAAAATCTATTTTGCCCGCCCCGTGCTGCGCATGATTCTGCGGCAGCCGCTGATTGCGGCCAACCGCGATGGCCAGTTCGATGTGACCGTGTCTGTCGCAGGCGGCGGCTTGTCCGGACAGGCTGGCGCGGTTCGCCACGGCATTTCGCGCGCTCTCGTCGCGTATGAGCCGTCGCTCCGCCCCGTTCTGAAGCCCGGCGGCTTTCTCACCCGCGATCCGCGCGTGGTCGAGCGCAAGAAGTATGGCCATCCCAAGGCGCGCCGCAGTTTCCAGTTCTCCAAGCGGTAGCGGGTCGGCGGACCCAAGCGGGTACGCTGTTACCAAATGTTCACTGGCCAGAGCCGGTCCCCGAATCCAGTCTGGGAATCGGCACGGAACGGCCTTGGGGCTGGAACGTTCCCATGCCTCCAACCGGCTATTTCAGGGGAGAGATCTGCATGACGAGATTCAGACTTGCCGCCGTCACGGCCTTTGCGATCGGGACGCTGGCGCTTACGGCCACAAGCGCCTCTGCGCTGATCGCCTGCAATCGCGAGGGTGTGTGCTGGCACGTGCCAAAGCGCTTTGCCTACCGCGCGGAATACGGAGTGGTGATCCATCCCAACAACTGGCGCTGGGGTCCGCGCGAGCGGTTCGTCTTCCGTGAGCATCCAGGCCGCGGCTACTGGCGCAACGGCGTCTGGATCAGCTTCTAGGCTCAGGTAACAACAATATGGGCAGGCAGAGCCCACCGGCTCTGCCTGTTCTTTTTTACTTGATAAGCGGTGTCAGGCCGCTGCAGCGGCTGGCGCTATACCGCCTTTTGGATCGGGACCGTATTGATTGGGACCAACCGTCCCCGGCTGAGCCCAGAAATATATCAACACGATTGCAATCGCGAGTTCGGCCAGGCTCAGGAGCCAGCCGATCGAGAAGAAGAACCAGAGAAATCCAAGAGCGCCAAATGGGCCGCTGAGTGCCAGCAACAGCGCAATCACTCCATTGATTGCAGCAAGGGCGACCCAAATCCACACAAGGGAGCCATTTCGGCCCGTGTCCTGAAGGCGTCGGGCCCCGAGGCCCGCCATCGGCAAAATCAAGGCAAGCCGGATAATCGCGGCAATCAGTCCGGTGCGAATGATGGCGTCCAGGATCGCCGCGACGATGAAGACGACGACGCAGGCCAGAATAAAGTACCAGAATTCCTGGCGCCGTACGCGGCCCTGCATATCGAAATAGTGCTCGGTGACATTGCGGCGAAAAACTTCGATAACGGCTTGCGGATCCATGTTTGGTGCCCCTGTTCTGTGCGTGGTGTGCGGGCGGTGTGCACAGTCCATCCGCCACGATGGCTGGACTGACAGCGACTGCCGCCAGACTCTTAGGGTACCGAGCTAATTGCGGACCTTACAATCTGTCAATAATAGCGTGGGGCTGCGAGAGCGAGTAAGCACAGTTTATGGCAGCCAAAATCTTCATTGACGGCGCGGCGGGCACGACGGGGCTGGAAATCCGCGAGCGGCTGGAGGACCGGCGCGATCTTTCGCTGTTGCGCCTGTCGGAAGAGGAGCGGAAGAGCCCGCGGGCTCGGAAGGAGGCGCTCAACAGCTGCAATGTTGCCGTCTTGTGTCTGCCGGACGACGCCGCGCGGGAAGCGGTGGCTATGGTGGAGAACCCGGCGGTCCGCATCATCGATGCCTCTACAGCGCATCGGGTGGCCTCAGACTGGATATTCGGGTTCCCGGAGCTCGATCCAGGTCAGTATGAGCGGATTGCCGGTGCGAAGCGGGTCAGTAACCCGGGCTGCTATTCGACCGGATTTCTTGCACTTGTGCGTCCGCTGGTTCGCGCCGGAATTCTGCCGGCTGATTTTCCAGTCGCGGTGAACGCCGTCTCGGGCTATTCGGGCGGCGGCAAAAGCATGATCGAGGAGTTCGAGGATCGCGCTTCGCCCCGCTATGTCGAGACGGTGGTCCGCACCTATGGTCTGACGCTTGCGCACAAGCACGTGCCCGAAATGCAGAAGCATGCGGGACTGGCGCATCCGCCGGTGTTCGCGCCCACCGTAGGGCGGTTTTATCGTGGGATGATCACCGAGGTGCCACTGCAGCTTTGGGCGCTGCCCGGAAAGCCCACAGTGTTCGATCTCCATCGAACACTGAGTGAGGCGTACCGCGGGAGGAAGCTCGTCGAAGTGGCCGCGTTCGATGCCCCCCTGGAGGCTATCAAAGCACACCGCGAAGGTCGTCCAGCCACCATGCCAATGCTGGAAAGCACCACGCCATTGCAAACGCTGGATGCCGAGCTGCTGAAACTTTCGAACGGCATGAAACTGTTCGTGTTCGGCAACGACAAGACGCGCCAGGCGCGACTCGTCGCGGTGCTCGACAATTTGGGCAAGGGTGCCAGCGGCGCGGCGGTGCAGAACCTCAACATCATGCTCGGTCTGCCCGAAACCACCGGACTCGTGTGATGCATTGCCGATCCGGGGCTGTTATCACCCCGCTCGCCGCGATGCTCGTATTTTGCGCGCCGCTGACCTACGCCTCGGATTATCTGCCGCCGCCGGGCGATCCGTGGGCGATACGCACGCCGGCGCAGGAAGGCTTCGATGCGGCGAAGTTGAAGGCGGTCATCGATTTTGCCGTCGCGCACGAGACGAAGCTGCCGCCGGACCTGGACGGCAAGATCGATCAGCGCGATCAGCGCATCGCTATTCCGCTGCAGTTCGCGAAGGAGCCGTTCTCCGATCCCATTGGTCCGCTGACGCCGCACGCGCCGGCGAATGGATTGATCGTTCGCCACGGCTACATTGTTGCGGAATGGGGCGACACCCGTGCCGTGGACATGACGCATTCGGTGACGAAGACGTTTCTGTCTTCTGTCGCGGGCGTGGCGTTCGACCGCCACATGATCCGCAATGTCCACGATCGCGTGCTCGACTACGTGCATCCGTCGCCGGATTTCGAGCTGCCGCACAACCGGTCGGTCACCTGGGATCAGATGCTGCGGCAGACATCCGGCTGGATCGGCACGATGTGGGGCAAGCCGTGGTGGGCAGACCGTCCCGGCAGGAATCCATGGGACGAACTTGCCGCCGGGCCGCCGCCGGTGGGGCAGCAGTGGAAATATTCCGACGTGCGAGTCAACGCGCTGGCGCTTGCGCTCACCTATCTGTGGAAGCGGTCGCTGCCGGAGGTGCTCAAGCAGTATGTCATGGATCCAATCGGCGCTTCTCACACCTGGCATTGGGAGAATTACCGCAATGCCTGGGTGACGATTGGCGGCAGGCGCATTCCGGTGCCGCCGGGCGGCGGGCATTGGGGCGGCGGCATGTTCATTTCCGCGCGCGATCTGGCGCGCATGGGCTTGCTCGGATTGCACAATGGCCGCTGGGGCGACAAGCTGGTCCTGTCGGATGCGTGGGTGAAAATGGCGAAGACGCCCACGCCGCAGAATCCCGAATACGGCTACATGAACTGGTTCCTGAACACCGGCCGTAAGCTTCTGCCCGCTGCGCGCGAGGACTCGGTGATGTTCCTCGGCAATGGCGACAACATCGTCTTCATCGATTACCAGCACGATCTCGTCGCCGTCGCCCGCTGGCTCGACGATTCCCAGAAAGCCGAATTCGTCCGACTGCTGGAAGCTAGCCTGCAGACGTAGCAGCGTAGCGCGCGTGCTGACGGAGAAAGTCTTGGCCGAGTGCTGTGAGGTGCACGAGCGAACAGCCGTCGCGGCATTCGCGCGTAACAAAGCCGCGGTCATTTGCTTCCTCCCACACCGGCAGGCGCGGGCAGGAGGTGCGCCACGCGTCCATCACCTCGGCGTAGCTCCGCTCTTGTTTCGAAATCCATTCGAGCAGATCGAAGATCAGAGGCTCGATGGCGTCATTCATCGCTAGTCTCTATTGTGCCTTGACCTTCACATACTCGCCCGGTGCATCGCCCAGCACTTTGAGTTTGCCGTCGCCGGGTTTTCGCGCGGGCACCTTCGGTCCGGACTGGCGCGACAGCCACGCGTCCCAATCCGGCCACCAGGAGCCGGGATGCTCGACGGCGCCGTTCCACCATTCCTCGACTTTGGCAGGATAAGGCGCGTGTTCGCTGCCGTCGGTTCCCATGCCGAACGTCTCGTTCGTCCAGTGCTGATATTTCTTCGCGGATGGGGGATTGATGACTCCGGCAATGTGGCCTGAGCCTGCAATGATGAACCGCACCGGGCCGCCGAACAGCTTCGTCGATTTGTACACCGAGCGGTACGGCGCGATGTGGTCCTCCCGCGCGCTTTGCAGATAAACCGGAATCGTCACGCGCGAGAGATCGAGCTTCACGTTGTCGAAGGTCATCTTGCCTTCGGCAAGCGCGTTGTTTTTGTAGAACTCGCGTAGATAGTAGAGATGACACGCTTCCGGCATGCGAGTCGTGTCGGAATTCCAATAAAGTAGGTCGAACGGAGCTGGTTCTTTCCCCAGCAGGTAATTGTTGACCACGAAGCCCCAGATCAGGTCGTTAGCGCGCAGCATGTTGAAAGTCGTCGCCATCTTACGGCCTTCGAGCACGCCGCCGCTTGCCTCCATCTGCTGCTGCAACGCTTCGAGTTGCTCCTCGTCGATGAAGACCTGAAGGTCACCGGCTTCGCTGAAATCCGCCTGCGCGGCGAAGAACGTGGCCGAATTGACCGGGCTGTCGCCCTTGGCCGCCATGTAGGCGAGCGTGGCGGAAAGCAGGGTTCCGCCGATGCAGTAGCCGATCGTGTTGACCTTCTCGACGCCGGTCGCCGCCTGCACTGCTGCAATGGCCGCGAAAATGCCTTCACGCATGTAGTCTTCGAAGGTTCTCTTCGCGAGACGTTTGTCGGGGTTGACCCACGACGTGACGAACACCGTATATCCCTGCGCCACCGCCCAGCGGATGAAGGAATTCTCGGGCCGCAGATCCAGGATGTAGAACTTGTTGATCCAGGGCGGAAAGATCAGCAACGGGATTTCGTAAGCCTGCTCGGTCGTCGGCTCATATTGCAGAAGCTCGATCAGTTCGTTGCGGAACACAACCTTCCCCGGCGAGAGCGCGATGTTTTCCCCGACCGCGAAGGCATCCTTCGTCTGGCGGATGGAGAGGTCGCCATTGCCGCGCTCGAGATCGTCGAGGAGGTTGTGCAGGCCGTTGACGAGATTCTCGCCGTTGCTTTGCAAGGTGCTGCGAAGCACTTCCGGATTTGTGAATACGAAATTCGTCGGCGCAATCGCGTCGGCGAATTGCTTGGTGTAGAACTCGATGCGGCGGCGCTGCTTTTCGTCCAACCCGTTCACCTGCGCGATCGTGTTCTGCATCCAGTTGGCGGTGAGCAGATAGCTCTGCTTGATGAAATCGAAGACCTGATTTTCCTGCCAGTCCTTGTCACGGAAGCGCTTGTCGCCCGGCGCAGGCTTCACCACCGGGTCCGGTTCGCCGCCTAGCATCCGCCGTGCCGTACGCTCCCACAGGCCCATGTAATCGCGCCACAATTGGAACTGTGCTTCCATGATGATAGCAGGGTCGGCGACGATGCCGCGCAGCAGGTCCATGAACGCGCCGGTGACGTTCAGGGGATCGAGCGGCTGGGCTGAGCCGAGTTTGCCCGCCTGCCGCTGCACGAAATCGCTCAGCAGGCGCTGCGACTGAATACCGACCTGCACCATGTTGCGGGCGAACGCGCCGGGGTCGCCGATCTGATAGTCGGTAGCAGCCGCGCCCTGGCCGGATTTCGCCGCTGTTCCTTCGCTCGTTTGCGCCATGATTTCCTTCGCACCTGCACCCGCAAGCGTTGATAGCCCGCGCTTCACGCCAGCCGCAAGCGCGGTCCCGCCGGCGAGATATAGGTATTCAAACCTTGATTTTGCAGGCAGAATCGCCTTGGAACGGTGACGGTGGGCGGGTATATCACGCACCTTGGCTGGCGCATCGCATCCGCAACGGAGCCTTACCTGCATGTTCGAGACCGCTCGCACGTCGAAGCTTTTGATTCGCGCCTCCGTCATCGCGCTCCTTGCCGCGTCGACGGCTGCCTGCTCGAGCGCGCCGGACTGGGTGGATCCCACCACATGGGTTGGCGGCTCCTCGAACGAGCCCTCGACGACCCCGGACAGTCCGGCGCCGGACCAGACGAGTGAAACAACATCGGAGGGCAGGACCGTCGCGGAAGCCAGTGACAAGTATCCCGAGCTTGCCGACACGCCAGACAAGGCGCCGCCGACCTCATCCACCGACGAGCAAAAGCAGGTGGCAAACGGATTGGTCGCCGATCGCAGCCAGGCCCAATATAGCGCGGAAGCATTGCAGGCCGGCACCGTGGAGTCACCCCCGCCTCCGCCGCCGGCTCCCGCTGACCAGACGCCAGTGCCGGATTCGTCCGGTTCGGTATCTTCTTCCGATCAATCCACTGCATCGGATAGTGCGACTACGGACTCGAGCGCGAGCGCTGGCTCTTCCGAAGCAACGACACCTGCAAGCACATCCGTAGTGGCGAGCGAGCCGCTGACCGGCCGCGCGCCGATGCCGGGAACATTGCCGGTCATGGACGCATCTTCCGCGCCCGTGAACGCATCCGCGACGGCCGAAGTGCCCCCGCCTGCACCCACCGTGCAAACCGCGGCCATTGCTCCGCCCACACCATCTATTTCGGCAAGCACGCGCGGCGTGCCAGCACCTGCGGCGCCTGCGATGAGTCAGGCGGCCCGGTCACTGCCACCGGAAGACGCGAGCCTCGGATTTCAGCCGTCGCATGCGCCGCCGCTCGATCCTTCCGTTTCGCAGTATGTGCCGCCGTCGGTCATCGCGCGCTATCAGCGCACGGCCTCGCTGAGCGGAACGCCGGGAGTGGCGGCGCCGGCGCGAACGGCATCGCGTGTGGGCACGGCGACGTATAAGCGGCAAAGCAGCGGTGCCCCGACGGCGGTCGTGACATTTGCGCTGAGCGGAACCGCCTTGAGTGCCGACGCGCGCGCGCAGGTGCACGTGGCAGTGCAGGCGTTTCGCGCCGCCGGAGGCCGTGGCTATGTTCGCGTTGTCGGGCACTCCACAAGTCTTGGCAGCACATCGCAAGAGCAACTAAGCCGGTCGTTCGAGGAATCACAGGCTTGTGCAAACGCGGTGGCGCAGGCGCTGATCAAGGAAGGCGTCCCAGCGAACAAGGTGCTGGTTGAGGCAGTCGGCGGGGCGAATGGTGAAAGCGGCGGCCGCCGCGCCGAGATTTTCCTCCAAGGTTGAACCCCCGCCCGGTTCCACTTAAGAGCGGCGGAATGGGGAAGCCGTTCCGCATCGCGCTTGCCGGCCTGGGCCATGTCGGCGGCGGCGTGGCGCACATTCTGCTCACGCACGGCGAGGAGCTGTCGCATCGCGCGGGCCGTCCGCTCGAGCTGACCGCCGTCTGCGCGCGGGACCGCGCCAAGCCGCGCCGCGCCGATATTTCCCGCATTCCGTGGATCAGCGATTGCCGCGATCTCGCGCGCACGGACGCCGATGTGGTGGTGGAAGTGATCGGCGGCGAGAACGGGCCCGCGCTTGCTTTGATCGATGCGGCGCTATCGGCGGCCAAGCCGGTGGTCACGGCAAACAAGGCGCTGCTCGCGCTGCATGGCGCGCGGCTGGCGGCCCTGGCGGAAGAGCAGAACGTGCCGCTGCGTTTCGAAGCGGCCGCGGCCGGCGGCATTCCTATCGTGAAAGGCCTGCGCGAGAGTCTCATTGCGTACGGCATCGACAGCGTCTGTGGAATTCTCA
>Ga0310810_10012220_pt1 | contig 10074 bp, 9 predicted proteins | sample NCmetagenome_FD_207641 | JGI IMG/M metagenome (GOLD analysis project Ga0310810, IMG submission 207641) | Soil microbial communities from experimental microcosm in Duke University, North Carolina, United States - NC | ecosystem: Engineered > Artificial ecosystem > Soil microcosm > Unclassified ...
AAGGTCAAAGGGCAAGGGTCAAAAGTCAAAGGTGAGGTCTGAACATGAGACCTACACTTGGTCCTGGCACCTGGACCTGGCACTTGTCCCTTTGACTTGACCTTTGACCTTTGACATTTGACCCTTGACCTACTTCATCGTTCAATCACTCAACGGACTCTTTTCCGCAGCACTGCTTTTTCTGATCGCCAGCGGCCTGACTCTGGCGTTCGGCGTGATGCGGATCGTCAACATCGCGCACGGGTCCTTCTACATGCTCGGCGTCTACGTCGCCTATACGGTGGCGGCGCGGACGTCGAGCCTGCTCGCCGGAACGCTCCTCGCCGTTCTCGTCGTCGCGGCTGTCGGGTTCATGATGCAGCGTCTCTTCCTGCGTCGGCTCACGGCCCAGCCGCTGCCGCAGATGATGATGACGATGGGCTTCGCGCTCTTCTTCCGGGACGCGGCATTGATGATCTGGGGCGGCGATCCCTTCACGCTCGCCACACCCTCATGGCTGGCCGGGGCGATGGAGGCCGGTGCGGTCGTCTTCCCGAAGTACCGGCTATTCGTGATCGTCGTGGCCGCGCTCGTGGGCGCCGGGCTCTGGATCGTCAGCGAACGGACGCTGATCGGCGCACGCGTGCGCGCAACCGTCGATGACCCTGAGATCGCCGCGGCAACGGGCATCAACGTCGCGCGATTGTCGGGTGGCGTCTTCGCCGCGGGCGCCGCGCTCGCAGCGTTTGGCGGGGTGATGGGCGGCCCGATTATCGGCGGTTACGCCGGAATGGATTTCGATCTGCTGCCGCTCGCTTTCGTCGTCGTGATCATCGGCGGGATGGGCAGTCTCAAGGGTGCGCTGATTGGCGCGATCGTCGTCGGCATGATCGACAACTTCGGCAAAGCGCTCGTGCCGGAGCTCTCCTATTTCACGCTCTTCGCACCAATGGTGTTGATGCTGGCGCTCAAGCCGACCGGGCTCTATGGCCGAGCGTAGCGCGCCGCGCGCCTGGAGGACGCCGGGCCTCGTTCTTCTTGCCGTCGTTCTTCTCGCGAGCCCGCCGTTTCTTTCCGCCTATTGGGTGGGGCTGCTCACGCAGGTAGTGATTCTCGGCATCCTGGCGATGAGCCTGGACCTGCTGATCGGCTACACCGGGCTTCCCTCGCTCGGCCACGCCGGCTTCTTCGGCGTCGCTGCGTACGGTGTCGGAGTGCTCTCGACTACCTATCACGCTGGCGTGTGGGCATCGGTGACCGGAGGGCTGTTGACCGGCACGCTGCTCGCCGCGCTGTTCGGCCTCATCGTGTCCCACGTCCGTGACGTCTACTTCCTGATGATCACGATGGCGCTCGGGATGGTGCTGTGGGGACTGAGCTTCCGCTGGATCCCCGTCACGGGCGGCGACAATGGGATCTCGGGCATCCCGCGTCTGGAAGGGCTCGTCGGGCTGCCCGTCTCCGGACCCGTGCCTTTCTACTACGTGGCGCTCGCCGTGTTCGCGGTCTGCGGCGGGCTGATGATGCTGCTCGTACGGTCACCGTTCGGCCTCACCCTGCAAGGCATTCGCGAGCAGGAACCGCGTATGCGCAGCCTCGGGTTCAACACGTGGCTTCACAGCTATCTGAGTTATGTGGGCGCGGGTCTTTTCGCCAGCATCGCCGGGATCATGTGGGCCTATTACAACGGCTTCGTGAGCCCGACCTACCTGGACCTGACGGCTTCGTCTGAGTTGTTCCTCATGGTGACGCTCGGCGGTCCGTCCACACTGGTCGGGCCGGTCATCGGCGCGGCCGCGATTGTGATCCTGAAGAACGTCATGAGCGCCTACACCGCGAGATGGCTCCTCATCCTCGGCATCATCTACATCGTCACGATTCTGTGGGCGCCGCAAGGATTGTGGAATCTGGGCGGCAGGTCGAAAGCCGAATGAAACTCAGTCGCGCGCTGCCATTACTCGCATCGCTATGCGCGGCAACGATTGTCTTCGCGCAGACCGACACGCGGCCGCCAATCAAGATCGGCTTCATGGTGCCGCTCTCCGGCGGCAACGCCCAGAACGGCCGCGACATCCTGAACGGCTTCTTGATGTACCTGGACGAGATCGGCTATCGCGCAGGCGGACGCCGCATCGATCTCCTCGTCGAAGACGATGAAGCGATTCCGGCGGTCGGGCTGACGAAAGCACGCAAGCTTGTCGAACGGGACGAGGTCCATGTGATGGCGGGTGCGTTGCTGTCGTCCACCGGGTACGCGCTGGCGCCGTACATCACCTCGATGAAGATCCCGATGGTGTACCCCGTCGTGTCGGCCGATGACCTGACGCAGCGGCGCCGGAGCGAATGGATCGTCCGCACCGGCTGGAGCGGGAGCCAACCAAATCATGCCTTCGGCGAATACGCTTACCAGAAGCTTGGCATTCGGTCGGTGGTCACAATCGCGCTCGACTATGCGTTCGGGTGGGAGTCGGTCGGCGGCTTCGAGCGAACGTTCGTCGCGCAGGGCGGCCGCATTCGCCAGAAACTCTGGGTGCCGCTCTCGGTCCACGACTTCGCACCCTATCTCGCGCAGATTCCCCGCGACGTGGACGCCGTGTACGCGCTGCTCCTCGGCCGCGCGGCATTGCAGTTCATGCGGCAGTATCAGGAGTTCGGCCTGAAAGGTCGCGTACGGTTGATCGGCGGCGGTACTACGACCGACGAACACGTGCTGCCATTCATGGGCGAGGAGGCCGTCGGTACGATCACGGCCTTGCACTACAGCGCCGCGCTCGACACACCGGCCAACAAAGCGTTCGCCGAGTCGTATCGCATGCGATACAAGAAGGTGCCGAGCTACTACTCGGAAAGCATGTACACCGGAGGCAAGTGGCTCATCGCCGCCATCAACGCGATTGACGGCCGCGTCGAAGATCGGCAGGCGCTCGTCGATGCGCTGCGACGGGCGAAGCCAACGGATTTGCCGCGCGGGCCGATCGAGCTCGACGAGTACGGCAACCCGATCGAGAACGTCTACATCCGCCGCGTCGAGCGGGTGAACGGGCAACTGCAGAACACGGTCATCGACACGTTTCCCCGCGTTTCTCAATTCTGGACGTTCGACCCGGCGCGCTATCTGAGTGAACCGCTCTATGCCAGGTAGCGCTCCAGTCGCCCCGTGCCTTCAGCTCGATCACGTCTCGCGTCACTTCGGCGGACTGAAAGCCGTGGACGATGTGTCGCTCGTGGTACAGCCGGGCGCGCGGCACGCGATGATTGGTCCAAATGGCGCCGGCAAGACGACACTGTTCAACGTCATCTCCGGCGAGTTGCCGCCGACTGCCGGGCGGATCGTGCTGGAAGGAAGCGACGTCTCGAAGCTGGCGCCGCACCAGCGTGCGGCTCGCGGTGTCGCGAGGACATTTCAGATCACGAGGCTCTTTGCCGAGCTCACAGTGACCGAGAATGTCCTGTTGGCGTGCGCCGCGCTCGATCGCCGGCGGTTCGCGATGTTCCGGCCGCTCTCGGCTCACGCCGAATTCACACAGCGAGCCGCAGTCCTGCTCGATCAGTTCGGGTTGTCGAGCCTCGCACACGAGCAGGCGCGACACATCTCGTACGGCGCCCGCCGGCGTCTCGACGTCGCGCTGGCGATGGCTGGGCGCCCGCGGCTGCTGCTGCTCGACGAACCGATGGCAGGTTTGTCCACACCGGAACGCAATGCGATACGCAGTCTGCTCGAGCAGCTCGATCCGTCGATCGCCGTGCTGCTCATCGAGCACGACATGGACGTGGCGTTCTCGTTCGCCGCACACATCACCGTGCTTCATCAGGGCAAGGTGCTGGCCGACGGCACACGCGACGAGATCAGCACGAATGCGCTGGTGCAGAAGGCGTACCTCGGCGGCCTGGTGAACTCGTGAGCGACACGTTTCTCGAGGTGATCGAGGTTCACACCTACTACGGTGACAGCCACGTGCTGCAGGGCGCCACGCTGCGCGCCGCGCGCGGCAAGGTGACCGCAGTGCTCGGGCGCAATGGTGTCGGCAAGACCACCCTCTGCCGAACACTCACAGGGCTGACGCCGAGCCGGCGCGGTCGCGTCGTCATCGACGGCGTTGACGTGACGCAGCTGCCACCCCATCGCATCAGCGACGCAGGAATCAGCCTCGTGCCGCAGGGCCGCAGGATCTTTCCGTCACTCACGGTGGACGAGAATCTGCGGATCGCCGCGCGACCTTCAGCGTCGGACGGCTGGTCAGTCGATCGCGCGTATGCGCTCTTTCCCAGGCTCGCCGAGCGCCGGTTGAATGGCGGCGCCGAGTTGAGCGGCGGCGAGCAGCAGATGCTCGCGATCGCGCGAGCGCTGGTGGCCAACCCGAAGCTGCTGGTCATGGACGAACCGACCGAGGGACTCGCGCCGGCGATGGTGGCCGAAGTCGGCCGGTTGATTCGTCAGCTGCGAGAGGAAGGGATCTCAGTGCTCCTGGTCGAGCAGAACACCGCGTTCGCCGTTGACGTGTCGGACGTCACGCACGTCATGCACCAAGGGACCATCGTCCATTCCTGCGACGCGGCGGTGCTATGGAAGGACGAGGAGATCAAGAGTCAGTATCTCGGCGTGCCGGGCAAGTCGTAGGCGAGTCTGCCTTCGACATGACTCAGGCCAGCGAAGACCCGCCTCTTCGTACGCCGTTCACTTCTTTGCGACGGGCGCCGCTGGCTTCGCAAACTTCGCCGCATCGATGTTGACGTTCGGCTGGATGTCGCTGAGCTCGACGATATCGCGGCCATCGAGCCAGGTGTCCGTCCACTTGAACGGCAGCTTCACCCCTGCGACGTCGCGATAGTCCGAGTAGTCAGTCTGCCGGGAGATGCGGCCCACCGGCGAATCGTTGTAACGCACGTGGCGCAGCAGCAGACCTGATTCGGCATCGAAGTAGAGCGTCGCGGTTCCGCCGCGCGCCGTCGTGCCCTGCACGACCTGCACCTCACGGTCGTTGATCACTGTTGCGAGGCCCACTCGCCAGTCCTTCAACGCCTGCTTGATACCGCCCGGCAGGCCCAGGTCGGCTTCGAGCTTCAAGCCGTCCACTTCCTGCGGGCTCAGGGCGAGCACGTCAACCGGCCTGAGGGGTGCCGCAATCCAGCCAGACACACCGTCATAGGTGGTCGTGCTGTCGCCGCTGGCCGTGCGCACGATCGTCGTGCGAGCTCCCGCGCGCGAATAGATCTCCAAAGCACGCGGCTCGTTCTCCGGCCCGTACCCGGCGCTCGTGCCTTTCGCGACCCAGCTCTTGAGGTTCGCCAGGCGCTGGGCGCCGCCAACCGCCTGGATGTATTTGTCGAGGACCTCGTCGGGCTTGGGCGCGGTGGGCGCCTGCTCGAAGACCGCGTTGGCATCTGACGGCACCGAGCCGTACAGATCGGCAAGGTCGGCCGTCGCGCGTGGGCGGGCGTTTCCGCGATGGCAGGTATAACACGTGACCATCTGCCGCCCGCGGAAATTGGTCTTGTTGATCGTGGCCATCATCGTGATCATCACGCGGGCCATGTTTTTCCGCGGACTGTCCTTGGCGTAGACCGACCAGTCGGCATCGCCGGCGGCGTGGCAATCCTCACAGGACATGCCCAGGGCGGCTGAGAAGATACCCATCGTCCCCATGAACTCGTTCACGGGAATGCCCTTCAGCACCTGCACGTTCTTGAAGACCTGATCGGACATGGGCGGCGCTGCCGGCGCCGCTGCACCCTGTCCACTAGTGATCACCACCGCCGACAGCCACACGACGGCTGACGCCGCCACGCCGACGAGCAACCGCTTCGAGTTCCGTGTCATCGATGCCCTCACCTCGTCGTGCGACTATACCGATCCACACTGCCCCCCGGCAATGCGAGCTTTTGAGTGGCGCGGTTCGGCCAATCGATTTGACAGCGCGTCGCGCCAGTGACACATTCTCCGGGGTTCGCCGCTCGTCCGTGGCGCGCGACACGAAGGTCCGCCAGGAGGCGCGTGCGCCGTGGCGTCTATGTGGAGGCGAGATGTCCGTCAAGATGCGTGTGGTCATCGCCGCAACGTTGGTCGTGAGTGCCGGCATCGCGCTCGGCGCGGGCAGGCAGGCATCACCGTCCGGGTCGATCAGCACTGACCAGCTCAAGCAGCTCGCCTATCTCAAAGCGTCGAATACCCATACTGCCGACCATTTCGGATGCGGCGGCGTGCTCGACGGCCATGCCGGGTGGGGGGTGGCCATCAGTGGCGACGGCAACACAGTCGCCATCGGCGCCCCGCACGAGAGCAGCGCGGCCAGCGGCGTCAACGGCAAGCAGAACGACACTTCGCTCGGAGACAGTGGCGCCGTGTACGTCTTCGTCAAGAACGGGACCGGCTGGAGACAGCAGGCCTACCTCAAGGCGTCCAATCCACAAATGGAAAGCGAGTTCGGCCACGTCGTCTCGCTGAGCGCCGACGGGAACACCCTGGCGGTTTCGGCGCAGTTCGAGGCGAGCAACGCCAAGGGCGTGAACGGCAATCAGAGCGACCGCTCGATCCCACAGGCGGGCGCGGTCTATGTCTTCACCCGCACCGGCAGCACCTGGACGCAGCAGGCCTACGTCAAGGCGTCCAACACCGGCGAAGCCGGCACCGCCGATACCTTTGGCGACGGCGATCAGTTCGGTGCCTCGATGTCGCTGAGCGATGACGGCGCGACGCTGGCAGTGGGCGCCATCGCGGAAGATGGCGGCTCGGCGGGCATCAACGGCAACCAGGCCGACAACTCGATGGCATCGGCAGGTGCCGTGTACATCTTCACGCGCACGGGATCGATGTGGGCGCAACAGGCCTACATCAAGGCGGCGAATCCGGATCCGGCGGACATGTTCGGCTACAGCGTCTCGCTGAGCGCCGACGGCAGCACACTCGCGGCAGGCAGCTACGACGAGGGTGGCTCATCGCGCGGGATCAACGGTCCCTACGACAACATGCGGCGTGGGTCAGGCGCCGTTTACGTCTTCGCGCGCACCGGATCGACCTGGGCGCAGCAGGCCTACATCAAAGCGTCGAACGCCGAAGCCGGCGACTCGCTCGGCGTCAACGTCAGCATCAGCGACGACGGAAATACGCTGCTGGCGAGCTCGCTCGACGAGGACTGCCAGGCAACCGGTGTCAATCCGCCTGGATGCGACAACGATCGAGCCGACGACATCTCGACCGGCGCCGCCTACGTCTTCGTGCGCAACGGCACCACGTGGACGCAGCAGGCGTTTCTCAAGGCGTCGAACACCGGCGCCAACGACTGGTTCGGCTCGCGCGCGTCGTTGAGCGGCGACGGCAACACCGCCGCGCTCGGCGCGTCGCTCGAGGACAGCTCCGGGAAAGGCGTCAACGGCAAGCAGGACGACGATGCGGCGCCCGAGTCGGGGGCGGTGTACGTGTTCACGCGCACCGGCACGACGTGGAGCCAGAAGTATTACGTGAAGAGCTCGAATGCCCAGGCCTACGACGAGTTCGGCGGCTCGGTGGCCTTGAGCCGCGACGGTCGCTCGATGGTCGCCGCGGCGCATGCGGAAGACGGCGGATCGAAGGGTGTCGGCGGCAATCAGGCCGACAACTCGGTCATGGATTCTGGCGCGGTCTACCTCTTCGGGTATTGAGTTGGTGAACGGCGGGTCTACGAAGCCAGACCCGCCCTACGATGAGCCCGTAGACCGGGTCTTCTTCCCCGTACGCCGGGTCCTGTTCTTTGGACCCGGCACTCGCATCTAATTCGCTGCCGGCGGAGCCGCCGCGGGAGGCGCGGGGCCCGTGCCGAGCGTCTCGCCGTTAGCGAGGACCACGCTGCGAATACGGCCGACCGGGGCGCCGCTCTTCACCGGCTGCAGTGTCACGGTGACCTCGTCGCCTACCTTGAACGACAGCCGCGCCCATCCCCGCCGCGACATGTCGGTGGGATTCTGTGTCTCGACGACCCAGTTCCGCACCGTGCCCGTGTCGTCCTTCGCGTCGAACTTCAGGAAGCAGTGCGGATTGGCCCAGATCCATTCCGTCACCGTCCCCTTGAGCGTGATCTCTTTGGACGTGTCGAAGCTCGCAGCACCGTGATGAGCGGCCAGCGGAGCCGACGACATCCACAACCCGGCGACCGCGACGATGACACCAACCAGCATGTATCTCACAACAACCTCCCGAAACCAGGATCGCCTACTTCTCGCTCAGCGCGGGGACGGACTGCACGGCCGGTGGCGTCGCCCGCGTCTGCACGAATGCATAGATGTTAGCCAAGTCGGCGTCGGACACGACCTTCGACGTGTAAGGCGGCATCTGCCCGGTCGGGCGGCGCACGTAGCGGCTGAACGCCGTGAAGGCGATCGGACGCGGCCCGAGCCGCGGACCCGTCGAACTCGATCCTTGCGCCTCGCGGCCGTGACACTGATAGCAGCCGTAGCTCGTGAAGAGCTTCTTGCCGTCGTCGGCATTTCCCGACGGTGCCGACGGCGCTTGCGCCGGAGGCGCCTGCATCGCGGCGCCGGCAATTGACGCGAGCCCGACCATCGTGACAACGAACAATGTGAGCCTCATGCTCGCCTCCCGGACGGACCGCCGGACCCCGGACCCTCGCACCGACCGTCGGACCATCGCACCCTCGCACCGGACCGTCGGACCATCGCACCCTCGCACCGGACCGTCGGACCATCGCGCCCTCGCACCGTCGCACCGTACGTTTCTGTCCATCACCGCGGTTGCGTCACCACATCAATCAGCGACGGCTCACCACGCTTGACGACCTCCAATGCGCGGGCAATGGCCGGCGCCAGATCGTTCGGGTTGGTGATGGGTCCTTGCGCATGCACGCCCATCCCCTGCGCGATCTTCGCGAAGTCGACGTTCGGATCCTCGATCGTGGTGCCGATGTGTGCGCGCGTGATCCCGCGGTTGTGCCGATTGGCCATGCGCTGCACGTGCATCAGCTCCTGATGGTAGGCGCGGTTGTTGTGCATCACCGCCAGCAGCGGAATCCGGTGATGCGCCGCCGTCCACCACACGCCCGGTGCGTAGAGGAAATCGCCGTCACCCTGGATGGCGACCGAGAGCCGGCCATGCTTCTTGTTCGCCAGCGCGCCACCGACCGCGGCGGGCGCACCGTAGCCCACGCCGGCGCCACCGGAGCCGCCGAGCGACTGGTAGTGCTTGTCGCGAGTCCACAGCCTCGCGGTCCAGTCGCTCATGATGCCGCTCTCCGCCACGAGCGACCAGTCTTCCTTCTTCACCTGCGCCCACAGCTCCATCGTCAACCGCGCCGTGCTGATCGGGCTGGCGTCCCAGGCATAGGCCGCTTCGGCGCGCGCACGTTCGAGCGCGGTCGCATGCGCGGTTGCCAGTTTCTTCCCGCGCTCCTCGAATGCCGTGCGCCTGTCGGCGGTGACGAGCTTCTTGCAGGCCTCGGTCAGCGCCGGCAGCGTGGCTTCGGCATCGGCGGCCATCGCGACGTCAACTTCGGGATAGCGCTGGAAGTCCTGATAGTTACCCTTCGTCGCCAGATCGAGCGCGGTAATGCTGATTAGCTTCGTGCCCGGCTTGACGAGCGATCGTGACGTCCGCATGAGGCCGTCGCGCACGGTGCTGACCGTTCCCCAGAAGTCGGTCAGCTCGAGACCGAGGATGACGTCGGCGTCCGCAATCAGTTGGCGTGCGTTGCCGCTCTGATTGAGCGGATGACGCGACGGAAAGTTCATGCGCCCGCCCTGGTCGATAACAGGTGCCTGGAGCGTCTCGGCCAGCTCGATCAACCGCGGGATCGCCGCCGGCGTGCGCGCGGCGCGATCGGCGACGATGACCGGGTTGCGTGCATTGACCAGCAACCGCGCGGCTTCGGCCACGGCGCCAGTGTCGCCTTGCGGTGGCGTCGCGTGCGTAAGCTTCGGAATCCGAAGGCGTGATGTGACCTCCGGCGAGATGGGATCCTCCTGCAGCCCTCCGTCGAGGACGAGGAGCACGGGCATCATCGGCGGTGTCATCGCGATCTTGTACGCGCGCATCGCCGATTCGGCGAAGTGCGGCAGCGACACCGGCAAGTCGTCCCACTTGATGAAGTCGCGGATCATCGCCGCCGCGTC